>JADMIO011482778.1_pt1 | contig 68139 bp, 53 predicted proteins | sample 8958161 | NCBI WGS metagenome assembly JADMIO01 (sample SAMN16585339, study PRJNA669376) | soil metagenome | isolation source: Crop rotation soil | place: USA: Cullars Rotation, Alabama | collected 2011 | reverse complement strand
CCGGGGTCCAGCTCCAGACGGTCCCGGTGGAGACGGCCGATCACCTGCCGCGTCTGCACGGCCGGCCCGAGCCGGTGTCTGCCCATCTCGGGCCGCTCGTGGAGGGCTTCCGCGAGACCGCCGCCTGGTTCCTGGGGCAGCGGGAGGTCCTGCTGGGCAAGGATTCGCCGCTCGCCGGCCTGCTGGCGAGCCCGGTCGAGCTCGCGGCCTACGACCAGCCCGGCGCGCGCCTGTGCGCCTGCCGTTTCACCTTCCCCCAACTGCTCGCGGACGAAGAGGCGCATCGCGCCGCGGCGGAGGCCAGCAGCACACAGTTCCTGACCGGTCTCTGCGACGGACGGCCCGAGACCACGCCGCTGATTGTCGCCGAGGCCCGCGCCGTCGCCGCCCTGTCGCTGCCCTCGCTCACCGCCTACCCCCGGGACGTCGCCGTCCGGGTGGAGGACGAGGATGGAGCGATCCTGGAGACGCCAGGACTGCTCGCGGAGCCCAGCGCGAGCGAGATACAGACGAGGATCGGGGAGCTGAGCCCGGCCGAGTGCGAGGAGCAGGCGCGGCTGCTGCGGATCACGATCTCGCCTCCGCCGGTCCTCGGGGACGGGGAGGCGGGCGGTTGGGTGGAGGAGGCTCTCGCCCTGGCCGAGGGGCTCGTGAACCGCGCTGCCCGCACGCCGTCCGGCGCCTTGACCTGGTTCACGGTCTCCGAGCGCCCCTCCCGGGGTTTGTACCAGCCGACGCCGCTGCCGCCGGAGGGGGTGCTGTCCCAGGGTGGCATCGCCCTCTTCCTGGCGGCCGCCGGCCGCGTGGCCGGCCGTCGGGACCTGACGCGGGAGGCCCTGCGGGCGCTGGCGCCGGTCCGCTCCTCGCTCTGCGGCGACAGAGAGGCTCCGGCGATCCCTCCCGGCCTGCCGAACGGCGCGGCCTACGGTCTGGGCTCCCTGATCTACACCCTGGCGACCGCCGGACGCCTGGCCGGCGACGACGGACCGGTCGAGGACGCGCTGGCGCTGGCGCGGAGCATCACGACGGAGCGCATCGAGAGCGATGCCCTGCACGACGTCTACGGCGGCAACGCGGGGCTGGCGCTGGCGCTGGCCGCTCTCCATGACCACACGGGCGAGACTTGGATCGCGCGGCGGCTCCGTGAGATCGGTGAGCGCCTGGCCGCGCGGTGGGTGCAGGTTTGCGACGGCCGTCCGGAAGGGAGAGCCGCGGACGGTGCGGCGCCGCTCGGCGGCTTCTCGCACGGAGCGGCGGGCTTCTCGTACGCGCTGGCGCGGGCCTGCGAGATCAGCGGCCATCTGCCGCTGCTGGCGGCCGCGCGGAGCGCCATCGCCTACGAGCACGGGTTGTACTCCCCCGAGCAGGGGCAATGGCGCGACCTGCGCGCCCCGGGCTCCTTCATGTGCTCGTGGTGTCACGGCTCTCCGGGTATCGCGCTGGCGCGCGCCTCGGTGCTTGGGATGTTGGACGACGCGACCGTGCGGACGGACCTGGAGCGCGCCGTGAAGGCCACGCTGGACTGGCCGGTCGAGAGCCTGGACCACCTCTGCTGCGGCAACGTCGGCCGGGTGGAGTGCCTGTGGGTCGCCGCCGGCCGGCTGGAGAGCGCTCCGCTCCGGGAAGCGACGCTGGCGCTCGCCTCTCGCGTGCGGGCCGCGGCGCTCGAGCGGGGCCGGTACGCGGTGGACTGGCCCGGAACCCAGGATTCGCCGACCTTCCTGCGGGGGCTCGCGGGGATCGGCTATCAATGGCTGAGGCTGGCCGATCCCAGCCTGCCGAGCGTGCTCGCCTATGCCTGAGCAAGATCTTACGGACCTCCGGACCGCGCTGTTGGACGTGGTGGCCTGTTGTGCGTCCCTGGCCGAGCGACTCGGCGATCCCGGCTTCGTGCCGCTGGAGCCGCCGGAGCCCGAGGTGCTCGCCGACCGCGAGCGCCGGTGGCGGAAGGCGGCCGCGGACGAAGACCCGGCGCGGCTCGACGCCCTGCTGGCCTCCCTGGACCTGGACTTGGGCGCCGCCCGTGACGCCCTGCGGGATGTCCGGGTGAGAGACTCGCGGCGGCTGCCCCCCTGGGCCGAGGGGTTTCTCCGGCTGCTCGAGAGCGCCGACTTCGCCGCGCGCCGCGAGCCGCCGGCCGCGGGCTCCTCCCCGGGTTTCTCCCCGGGTTTCTCCCCGGACAGGGCCAGCTTCGGCGGCGCCTTCGTGCCGTTCGCGAACGTGGCGGAGCGCGAGCTCGAGCGGATCTCGAAGGACCACCCGGTCCCCTTCGCCGCCGCGGCCCGCCGGCAGATGGTCGACTACCTGGTCGCCCGGTGGCTGATGGCCGGCCAGGCCGCGCTCACGCTGGAGTGCCGGCTGCGGCAGGAGCTCGAGAGCGCGTCCGGAGACCCCTGGGACCTGCCGCTCGACTCGGCCGCCGACTGGGTCGAGCTGCTCGGCAATCATCCTCTGCTGCTCCGCCTGATCGGCTCCTCGTACCTGGGCTGGCGGGATTCGGTCGCGGAGCTCCTGGCCCGGCTGGCGGCGGACCGGGAGGATCTTGCCCGGCTGCTCGGCGGCCGGTCGCCGGGCTCGGTCGCCGCTTGCGAGCTCGGCGCGGGAGACAGTCATCGCGGAGGCCGGACGGTGGCCATCCTGACTTTCGAGGATGGCCGCAAGGTGGTCTACAAGCCTCGGGACGTCCGCCCGGAGGCCGTCTTCAACGAATTCCTGCGGCGGACGAACCGCTGGATTGAGGACCTCCCGTTGCGCGTCTACGACGTGCTGGTCCGCGACGGCTACGGCTGGGTCGAATTCGTGTACGCCTCTCCGTCGCGGGAGGTCGGCTCGGCCGCGGCCTTCTACCGGCGGGTGGGCCGGCTGCTGCGGCTGCTGCAACTGCTCGGCGGGCACGACCTGCACTGGCAGAACGCGATCCTGAGCGAGGATCAGCTCGTGGTGCTCGATCTGGAAGGGCTGCTGGCCGTACAGCCCGCCCACCAGAACGCCGGGCCCGGCGCCGCGACGCTGCGGCGTCTGCGGGAGTCTCCGCTGACCACCTGGGTCTTGCCGCCGGTCTGGTCGTTCGGGCCTTACGGATCCCGCCCGCTGGACTCCAGCTTGCTGACCGCGGGCGGCACCGGCCAGACCGCCAACAACCTGCTGGGCGCCCGGGTGGACGACAGCGGGCTCCCGGCCCTGGTCGCCGGCCGGCTGGAGCACCGGATCGGCTCGCGCCAGCCGGTGGAGGGCGGGCGTGTCCGCAGCCCCTACGAGCACCCCGAGGACATCCTCCAGGGGTATCGCGAGATGAATGGCCTGCTCCGTTCCCATGGTCCGGAGCTTCCCTTCCGGGAGCTGGCAGACCTGACGGTGCGCTTCGTGCCCCGCAACACCGCCTTCTATGCCGGCCTCCTGCAGATGAGCCTCTCTCCCGCCTACCTGCAGAGCGGCGTGGATCGCGACCTCTTCCTGCACCGGCTCTTCCGGGCCTGCCGCGAGCCCGGGGACCGCGCGGCGGCGCAGGTCGTGCGGGCCGAGATCCACGCCCTGCGCGATCTGGACATCCCGTACTGCCGGATCCGGGTCGATCGCGACGGCCTGCTGCTCGACGACGGAACCGAGGTCGGCGGCTACCTGGAAGAGGTGCCGCTGCGGCGGCTGGAGGCGCGCTGGCCGGGCTTCGAGGGCGACGGGTTGGAGGAGCAGCTCGACCTCGTGCGCAGCAGCCTGGACGTCTCGACCGGCGCTCCGGTCAACCGTTGCCGGGGCCGCTCCGGCCCGCTCGGCAGCGGTGACGGCGACTGGATCGGGACGGCGGTGGCTCTCGGCGACGAGATCCTCGCCCAGGCGACCGGAGAGGAGAACGGCGGCGCCTCGTTCTCCGGGCTGTACTACCTCGCCCTGTATGACGTCTGTGAGGTGGGCGTGCTCCGCCCCGATGTGCTCTCGGGAGTGGGAGGGCTGGCCGTCGTGCTCGCCGACCTGTCCGCCGCGACCGGCGAGCGCCGCTTTCGCGACCTGGCCGCCCGGCTGGCCGGGACGGTCCACACGGCGCTGGTCAAGGCCATGGAGAACCTGGAGGCCACCTGCCGCGACGCGCGGGCCCGCGGCGAGACCCTGCTGTGCGGCGGCCTGACGGGGCTGGGCTCCCTGCTGTACAGCCTGCGGCGCTGCCGGACCGCGCTCGCGGAGGGAGCGCTGCCGGAGCCCGCGGTGACCGCGCGGGAGGTCGCCCTGCTGGCCGGGCTCGTCCCCGAGGACCTGGTGGGCGGATGGGCGGGCTTGTTGATGGCGCTCCTGGCGGAGCCGCGGGGAGCGGAGAGCCTGGACGCGGCGCGGCTCTGCGCCAAGGAGCTGGGGGCGGCGCGCCGGAGCAGTGAGAGCCGCGCGGCGGGCCTCTATCCGCCGGACGCCCTGCTCCTCCGCGGTCTGCCGGATCTCCAGACCGGAGTCTCCCTCGCGCTGCTCCGATGGGCCGAGGTCGCCGCCGAGGTCGCCGCCGAGGTCGCCGCCGAGGCGCCGGCCGGGGTCTCGCCGGAGGGCTTCCTGGGCGCTGCGGCGACCCCGGGAAACCTGCTCGCGCGTCTCCGGGCCCGGCGGTGGTCGGGAGACGACGAGGCTGGCGGGCTGGCGCGCCGGCGCTTGGAGTCGCTCGATCGCGGGTCCTCCGGCCTGGACCTCCTGGACGGTCTGGAGCTGGCCCTGGAAGGGGAGAGGGCGATCGGGGACCGCTGGTTCCGGTCGCGTGCGCTGGAGATTCTGGGAGAGCTGCAAGGCCGCCACCGCGAGACCGGCTCCTGGTTCCCGGACCGCCTGGCCGCTGACCGTCACAACCTGTCGGCCGTCACCGGCCTCGGCGCCCTCGCCCACACCCTGGCCCGCTGGGGTTCCGAGGTCCCGCTCCGCTCGCTGCGGCTGCTGGATTGAATTACACTTTCGAGGGGGACCCGAGACTTCTGGGAGCAACTGTGGTCGAAGACCCTGCGACCTGGATCGGCCGGGGCGGGGAGCCGCCGCCGGCGAACTCTGCGGTATCATCGAATCGATGAAACACCGCTGACTCTTTTCCTGGGCCATCGGCGCCGCAGAATATCGATGCAGAGGTCAGGCGACCCGGGAATCGACCGATGACGTTGACTTCGCGGTCTCCAGTCACTTCCAGCGCGCCACGCGCCATACTGCATTCTCTTCTCTTCATCGTTGTCTGCGCCGTCACGCTCGCGGTCATCGCTGCCCCCGTCGCGAAGCTCCCCGCTTCCGTTCGTCTCCTGGCAACCGGGATCGCTTCTGCCGCAACGACCTATCTTCTCTGCTTTCTTTTCCTGCGCTGGGATCGACTCCGGTTCAGAGACGTGGGCGCTGAGGTTCAGGCTCGGAGCGTCCTGCGGTTCGCTCTCGGCTTCGCTGGCGGGCTTCTGCTCGTCATCTTGTGGGCCGGCTCGTGCGCTGTCCTCGGTGCGACTCGCTGGACCCGCGCCGCGGCGCTCAGCCCCGGTCACGTCGTGTTTGTCGCTCTGGCGTATGTCGCCCTCGCTACGCGAGAGGAGCTTGCCTTCCGAGGCTATCCGCTCCGGCGGCTCGAGCACTGCTGTGGAGCGGCCGTCGCCCAAATTGCCGTTGCCGTTCTCTTCGCCCTGGAGCACCGAATCGGCGGTGCGTCGTGGCCGGACGCTCTTCTCGGGGTCGGAGCAGGCTCGATTCTCTTCGGCGCAGCGGCTCTCGCCACTCGAGGGCTCGCCGTCCCGATCGGTCTGCACGCTGCGTGGAATCTTGGCCAGTGGGCTTTGGGGCTCAAAGGCGAGCCCGGGATTTGGACCGCCGTGACGGTGAAATCCGCGGCAAGCGCCTACCAGGTTGGCCTCGCGAGTTATCTGGTTGTCACAATGTTGGGAGCTGCGGCCTTCATGGTGTGGCAGCGAGTCAACCGCCGGCCGCGAGGGCGGTGATCCAACACTCCCTCCCTCCCCACTTCTACATTATGCCAGTCAGGGGGGCTTGCGGCAAGGGCGCATCGAGCGCCTATCCTCGCGGCCATGAACATGGCTGAACGAGGTGAACCGATGCGTGCATTTGTGCTTGGTTTTCAGGAGATCGACCGGACCGACGTCGGGGTGGTCGGAGGGAAAGGCGCGAGCCTGGGGGAGCTCTCCAGGCTCGAAGGGATCCGCGTTCCGGATGGCTTCTGTGTCTCGACCGAAGCCTTCCAGAGGGTCGTGGGCGCAGAGCCGGCGATCGGCGGCTTGCTCGACCGGTTGGCGCTGCTGAGAGTGGAGGACCGCGAGGCCATCCGGGAGCTTGCCGCGGCGATCCGCGGGGTCATCGAAGGGATCGCCATCCCTGGCGACATCCGCGAAGCGATCACCCGCTTCCTCACCAGACTCGGGGAGCACGAGGCCTACGCCGTGCGGTCCAGCGCGACGGCGGAGGATCTACCAGGGGCGTCCTTCGCGGGCCAGCAGGATACGTATCTGAACGTCGTCGGCACGCCGGCGATCCTGCAGCACATCAGCCGGTGCTGGGCCTCGCTCTTCACCGAGCGGGCGGTCACCTACCGCCTCCAACACGGCTTCGACCACCGCAAGGTCCACATGGCGGTGGTGGTGCAGAAGATGCTCTTCCCGCGGGCGGCGGGCGTTTTATTCACAGCCGATCCCGTCACCGCCAACCGGAAAGTGGCATCGATCGAGGCGGGCTTCGGCCTGGGCGAGGCCCTGGTCTCCGGCCTGGTGAACGTCGATGGTTACAAGGTGCGGGACGGCCAGATCATCGAAAAGGTGATCCGGCAGGACCGGCAGGTGCTGACGGACGAGCAGATCGTGCGGCTCGCGCGGCTCGGCCGGCAGATCGAAAGGCATTTCGGTCAGCCGCAGGACATCGAATGGTGCCTGATCGAAGACGAGCTCCACATCGTCCAGAGCCGGCCGGTCACGACCCTGTACCCGCTCCCTGCAGTGGAGGATCAAGGCAAACACGTCTATGTCTCCGTCGGCCATCAGCAGATGATGACCGATCCCATGAAGCCCTTGGGGTTGTCCTTGTTCCAGACGGGACACATGGTTGCAGCGGGCGGAAGGTTGTTCGTCGATGTCACACCGCAACTCGCTTCACCGGCCGGCCGGGACGTGCTCCTGAATGTCCTGGGCCGCTCCGATCCGCTCGTCAAGGACGCCCTGACGACCCTCCTCGAGCGAGGCGATTTTCTCGAAACATCCGTCGAATCGTCGTCCCCTGATCCAGGTAAAGCAGACCGGTGGGCCGCGAGCTTCCAGACGCAAGTCGAGGACGATCCGGCGATCGTCGCGGACCTGATCGCGCGCATCCAGGCGTCGATCGAAACGCTGAAGCGGGAGATCCGGACGAAATCCGGAACGGATCTCCTGGATTTCATCCTGGAAGACAACCAGGTCTCGAAGCCGGGCTTGACCGATCCGCGGAGCCTCGGCGCGATCATGGCCGGCATGAACGCGGCGGCATGGATCAACGATCACATGCTGGCGTGGTTGGGCGAGAAGAACGCCGCGGACACGCTCTCGCAGTCCGCACCGAACAACGTCACCTCGGAAATGGGGCTGGCGCTCCTGGACGTCGCGGACGTGATCCGTCCGCATCCGGAGGTGGTCGCGTACCTCCAACGGGCGGAAGATGATGGTTTCCTGGAGGGCCTGCTCCCGTTGGAAGGGGGACCGGAAGCTCACGGCGCCATCCGCGCCTATCTCGACAAGTACGGCATGCGGGGCGTCGGGGAAATCGACGTGACGAGGACGCGCTGGCGCGAAGCACCCACGACCCTGGTTCCCTTGATCCTCAGCAACATCAAGAATTTCGAGCCGGGGGCCGGCAGCCGGAAATTCGAGCAGGGGCGGCAGGAGGCCGAGAAGAAAGAACAGGAGCTGCTGGAACGCCTGAGGCAACTGCCGGACGGGGAGCAGAAGGCCGAGGAAACGCAACGGATGATCCGGCGTCTCCGGATGTTCATCGGCTACCGTGAGTATCCGAAGTATGGCATCGTCAACCGCTACTTCGTCTACAAGCAGGCCCTCCTGGAAGAAGCCGGGCGGCTCGTGCGAGCCGGCGTGCTCCAGGAGCCGGAAGACATCGACTACCTCACGCTCCAGGAGCTGCGCGAGGTCGTGCGCACGCACCGGTTGGACGGCCAGATCATCAGCCGGCGGAAGGCCGAGCACGAGCGCAACCGGAAGCTGGCGCCACCGCGGGTCTTCACGTCCGACGGGGAAATCGTCGCGAGCACATACAAGCGAGCTGGTCTCCCCGCCGGCGCCCTGGTCGGTCTCCCCGTCTCCGCGGGAGTGGTCGAGGGGCGGGCCCGCATCCTCTCCGACATAACGGCCGAGCTGGAAACGGGGGATATCCTGGTCACCCGCTTCACGGACCCGAGCTGGACGCCCTTGTTTGTATCCATCAAAGGCTTGGTGACCGAGGTAGGGGGGCTGATGACCCATGGCGCGGTGATCGCCCGGGAATACGGCTTGCCGGCGGTCGTCGGCGTGGAGAACGCGACCCGGTTGATCCAGGATGGGCAGCGCATCCGCGTGCATGGAACCGACGGATACGTGGAGGTCCTGGCCTGAGGCCGATGCCGTGGCGCCCGACCGCCCCCTTGACCGGAGGCGCGGCGCGCGATATCTCCGGCAGATGAACGAGACGAAGCGCTCGCATCTCCCGGCCATCCCGCCGGTCCCGGCGATCCTCGGCGCCATCGTCAGCGTGCAGGGCGGCGCGGCGTTGGCGAAGGGCCTCTTTCCCGCGCTGGGAGCGACGGGAACGGTGGGGCTCCGCGTCGGCCTTTCAGCGATGATCCTGCTGGCGGCGTTCCGGCCGCGGCTGCGCCAGGTCACGGCGGCGCAGTGGCGGGCGGTGATCCCGTATGGCGTGGTGCTGGGAGTGATGAACGTGGTGTTCTACCTGGCGCTCTCGCGGATCCCGCTGGGCTTGGCGGTGACATTGGACTTCATCGGGCCGCTGGGGGTGGCGGTGCTCGGATCGCGGCGCGCGGTGGACGTGGTATGGGCGGTGCTGGCCGCGGGAGGGATCGCGCTGATCGCGCCATGGGCGGGCGGCGGAGCGGACGCGCTGGGCATGCTGCTGGCGCTGGCCGCGGCCACATGCTGGGCCGCGTACATCCTGCTGGGCGGCCGGGTGTCCCGGATGATCCCCGGCGGTGCCGCGGTCGCGATTGGGATGACGATCGCCGCGTTCGTGGCGGTCCCCGCCGCGGTGGCGACGGGCGGGTTCTCGCGGCTGACGCCTGGCCTCTTCGCGGCGGGGTTCGGCGTGGCGCTGCTGTCGAGCGCGATCCCCTACGCGCTGGAGATGATCGCGCTGAAGGAGCTTCCTTCGCGCACCTTCGGCATCCTGATGAGCCTGGAGCCCGCCGTGGGCGCGCTCGCCGGTTTGTTCCTCCTGCACGAGGTGCTGTCGCCGCGGCAGTGGCTGGCCGTGGCGCTGGTCATCGCGGCCAGCGCGGGGTCGACGCTGACCTCGCGCCGCGCGGAGCAGATCGCCGAGGGCGAAGCGGGGGAGGGGTGGCAGGGAGGGTGACCGAAGTCGGTGGGCTGAAAGGTCCGTCTGCCACCGCCTGCGTCGGCTCGATATCGCCTGAGGTTTTTCGGCGGCCGTCACCGTTCTTTCTCACAGGTAGGAGGTTCTCATGACTGACGCTGAACGCCTCAAGTACCTGCAGCTCGCATTGCGCATTGTCGGTGCCATCGCCGTCTTCGGTTTCTACCCACTGACCGTCCTTTGGCCCTCAGGTTGGGTTTGGCACAGTGGCCGATCCGAGTACCTGGAGATGATCATTGCGATCTACGCCACTTTGGGAGTCTTTCTGCTCCTTGCCGCCCGCAGCCCGAATGAACACGTGAGCCTGATCTCCTTCACCATCTGGTCGAGCATCGTCCACGGTGCGGTCATGGCGGTCCAGTCTGTGCTCAACCCACAGCACATTCATCACCTCTACGGAGACGTGCCCGCACTATTTGTCATTGCTGCCGTACTCGGGTTCCTCTCGCCCAACGCACTTCGGTTGCGCTTTGCCAGAGGCCCTCAGACTGCCAGTCGGGGGTAGGTCAGCAGCAGGAAGGGGCGGTGCAGGGGCCGGTCTTCCCGGCACTTCTCCGATGGAACCTTCAGCGTCCCTCTTCGATGGCTTTTCTCACGATCGGCCGGGATGGCCACAGCGAACCGCAATCCGGCAGGCCGTCGCCGAGCGTACGATCTGCTATGACGACCTCCATGCGCGTCCTTCTCGTCTGTCTGTCGGGTCTGGCCGTGGCCGCGGTGCCGCCTCTCGGAGCCGAGCCGCCGGTCCTGATCGGGGTCGTGCGCTCGTCCGCCGGCTCGATCGATACCGCGCGCTCGTATCTCGCCGGAGGCTTCGGCAAGCTTCTCGACGGCGGACGCCCGGACAAGGACAGCGCCGGTGCCGTGGTCTCGGAGGCCCGGCTCGCCGTCGACTGGGAGTCGGCCTTCGGCTGGGCGCTCTTCGTCCACGGCGTCGCCCGGAAGGATGCCGCCACCGCAGGGTTTTCGGCCGGCTCCGGGCTGCTCGAAGCTTTCGCTGAGCGGCGCCTCGAAACCGGGTCCGGCCGCTACCAGTGGACTCTCCGCGCCGGCCAGTTCTTCCTGCCCACCTCCCGCGAAAACGTCGGTCCGCTCTGGACCTCCCCCTACACGCTCACTCTGTCGTCGCTGAACAGTTGGATCGCCGAGGAGATCCGTCCGATCGGCCTCGACGTCGACTGGCGCCACACCTTCCCGAATGAGCACCAGCTCGAGCTCGCCGGGACCGTCTTCGGAGGCAACGACACCGCGGGAACCCTTCTCGCCTGGCGCGGCTTCTCCTTCAACGACCGGCCCACGCCCACGGGCCGTTTCATGCCGTTGCCGCCGTTCCAGGGGCGCACCGAGCTGTTCCCCGGCCAGAGCCGAGAAGGAACGCGAGCCTTCGGCTCCGATCTCGACGGCCGGCCCGGCTACGCCGGGAGAGCCAGTTGGACCGCCCCGGAGAATCACGCGATGGCCCAAGTCTCCGCTTTTCTCAATCAGGGAGACCGGGGCCTCCACGGAGCGGAGTACGCCTGGGACACGGATTTTTACTGCCTTTCGGCGGAGACCGATCTGCCGGCCGGCCTGCGTCTCCTGGGCGAATGGGGGAGCGGGACCTCCCTCATGGGCTTCGCGCCGCCTGGCGGCCGATCGGCCGCGAGGGTCGACATTTCGTTCAACACCTACTACCTGATGATCACCCGGAAGTGGAGCGTGCTGCGAGCCACGGCGCGATACGACGACTTCCGAGTCCGGGACCGCGACTCCACCGCGCTCGACGACAACCGCGAAAACGGCCACGCCTGGACCTTCGCTCTGATCGCTCGGCTCGGCGAGCACTGGCGAGCCGGCCTCGAAGCCCTCGATCTCAAAGCCGTCCGCCCGGCAGCCCGCCGGGCCGGAACGCCACCCGTCGACGGCGACTCGCTCCGCGCCGAGCTGCGCTTCGCATTCTAAAGAGTAATGAGGTGACTGGGCTGGCAGCCCTGCCACCTCATGTTAGTCGAGCACGAGTGCGGGGACTACGCGATCCCGCCGGAGGTATTGGTGACGCAATTACGCGACGCCACCGGATAACGGTAGACCGTGTCGTTCACCTGGGACCCTCCGTAGACCTGCGTCATCTGGGCCAGGGTTTCCTTGGAGAGGGTGAGCTTCTTTGATTCGGTCTGCTTCTTCACGTACTGCCTCCTTGGTGAAATGCCATGTGGCCCCAAGATGCTAACACGCTGCGGGGCAGGTTGAACTCACGCTGCGACGATTCAACTGAGAGTGAAGCTGTGAAATGGCGGGCATCTTGTAGGTCTACGGCGGTGATTGCTTTTGCCCCAGAGGACCAATAAGCTGGTTGAATAGGTTAGGAGGGATCTCGTGCGCTGGCACGGAAGGAACTCTTATGACCAAGGTCGATTTCCTGTTGCGGCAAGTCGACGCGACATTGGCTTGGTAAAAGCAGTCCGAAGATAAGGCGAAGTTCTTGGTGTCCATCAATACCGCTGTTTCTGGAGTGGTAAGCAGCCTCGTTTTCGTTAGTGCAGACAAAGCCAGGGGGGCAGGTCGGCTTCTTACCGGCCAAGTCGGTGCACTGCTTCTAGTCCTGGGTGTTTCCTTACTGCTCTCATTCATGTGCATCCTCCGTGTGCTGTGGGCGCGCCATGGTAGGCTCGACAGCTCCCTTCCAGACATAAGGCGTCTGTGGTTTTTCGGCGACGTGGCCGAGATGTCAAGTAAATGCCATGCGCAAGCTGTTGGAGAGCTGACAGAGGAGTCGCTGCCGGTGCATTTGGAGGCTATGCTGACCTCCCAAAGCCACATCTTTTCCGCAAACGTTTGGCGTAAACACCAAGCCCTTAACTGGGCGATTGTCTTTACGATTGTGGCGGTCGGCTCTCTGTTCGTTCTCGGCGTGGCCTATGCGAGCGCCATCTCTTGAGTTGGAAACGTGAGCTCTGGCTGCTCCGTTGCAAGGTCGTTGCACCGCGGCGACTTTGGGAGTCAGAAATTAGAGAAGCGATTAGCCCGTGCCGATGGGGCTGCCTCTAGCTGGCTTGCGAAGCCTTCCGTGGCCACCGGACCGGTCTCCCCACGCCGTCGCCGAATTCCGCGCCAGGGCGGTGCCTGAGCCAAGCCCGCACCATCTCTTCGATCTCCGCGGCGGATGCATCCGGCTGCCGGCGCCGGAGGTTCTGGCGCATCATCCGTTCTCCCGCAGTGAAGAGGTCGAAAGCGGTTCTCAGCTTTGCGGACGCGATCTCTTCTTTGGTCATCCAATCAAGCGTATCACGCGGACCGCATTGCGGACGCAATGGATGCCTTCACAATAGTCTGGTACAAGCACGCCACTCCGTTGTAGCATTGGAGCGGGGCGTAGCGGACCTGCCTGCGGCAGGCTCCCCTTACGTCGAACGTTAGCCGGCACGGCAGATTCATGTCTCGCTCAGGGATTGCAAGAAGAACGCTGATACTCGCTGCGGTTGCGGCAGTCGTGTGGTGCGTGGGCGTCGGTCTCGTAGTCTGGTTCGGCCCAGTGATTGAGACAGGTTACGGAGCCACCACTTCAGGGCGGGTCTCGAATCGAGACGCCTTGTACCGAGTGACCTCGTTCTACGATTACGCGGGTCCGGGAAGCGTCGTGCTCGTTGGTGTTCCGGTCCTTCTGGCCCTGGGAAGCCTCATGGGGCTGATTCGGTCGCGACCCGCACTCTCGGTCGGCTGTGCGCTGGTTCTTGCGGTCTTCAGCTTTGTCACCCACTTCACCGTCGGCGCAGGCATGACTCCGGCGGCCTTCCTTCTCCTTCTCGTCTCACTTCTCGCGATCGCGGAGCGGTGGCGGGCTGCGAAGGCATGAGCCGAGTGAGAGTCGATGATGTACTCGCGCGCTTGCGCGCCCATGGCGGCTGCCCCCGAGTGCGCCTTCCCAAGCACGCCACTCCGTTGTAGCCTTGGAGCTGGCGCCAGGGAGGGCGGCTGCTGTTGCCCCAATTTACGAAGCGATTCTGGAAGGTCGTCCGTCTGGGATTGGCGAGTGTTCTTGCGCTGGTCCTCGTCGCCAGGTGGCTGAACGCAACAAAGCGCGGTGGGCAGCAGCCCGTCGAACCGTTCCGCATCGCCGGCAACCTGTACTACGTCGGCGCGAATGACGCCTCGGCCTTCCTCATCACAGGACCGGAGGGCCACATCGTGCTCGACGGCGGCTATCCCAGCACCGCGCCGATGATCATGGCGAGCATCGCGAAGCTTGGCTTCAACATCAGAGACGTCAAAGTGCTCCTGAATTCGGAGCCACACCCCGACCACGCGGGCGGGCTGGGGGTGCTCCAGAAGGCGTCCGGTGCCGAGCTGTGGGCGAACGACGCGAGCGCTTACAGCCTCGCCTCCGGTGGCGACGATCCAGACATGGTCCTGCCGTTGAGGGTTCTCGTCTGGATGGGGGTCGTCGGCTACCCGGCCATACGGGTCGACCACCGGTTCAAGGACGGAGACACAATCCGCGTCGGGCCACTCGCCCTCAAGGCGCACATTACCGGTGGCCACACGCGCGGCTGCACCTCCTGGTCCTTTCCTGTTCGTGACGGTGACCGCGTGCTGAACGTCGTGAGCGCTTGCGACCTGGTGCCGTTGGCTGGGACGCGGTATCCAGAGCAAAAAGCGGACCTCGAGCGCAGCTTCCGGGTTCTGCGGAGCCTCCCCGCCGACATCTGGGTGACCTGCCATGCACGATGGTGGGGCAGATACCGCAAGTTCGTCGCCAGCGCCACCGCGAAGGACCCGGCGGACCCGTTCATCGACCCTGAAGGATACCGTGCCTACATCGACTCGGCCGAGGAAAAGCTTCGCAGGGGATTCGTGCACTAGAGCAGGAGGGGCCTCCGATGGAACCTTCCGGTCTTCTCCTTCGTAGAGTTTCTCGGAGGTCCCCATGGTCCGAAAGCCGTCTCTTCTGCTCGTGATGCTGGCTCTGGTGGCAGCCGTGCCGGCCACCGCCGCCCCTCCCAAGGTTTCGGAGTTCGGGAAGTACTCCGGATACTCGGAGGCGGTCTACGACGGGTGGGTGCGCAGCTCGCAGTACGTCCCGATGCGCGACGGTACCCGCCTCGCCGTCGACATCGTGCGGCCGACGTTTCATGGAAGGGTGGCCACGGAGCGGCTGCCCGTCGTGTGGACGCATACCCGGTACCAGCGGGCCTTCTACGACATCAGTTTCGAAGGGATGAAAGTCTACTCCGCGGCGGACGCCGACGGTTGGCTCGGCGAGGTCGTCCGGCACGGCTACGTGGTGGTCGCCGTCGACGCCCGCGGAACGGGCGCGTCGTTCGGCACCTACATGGGCTGGTTCACCTCCGACGAGACCCGCGACAGCTACGACGTCACCGAGTGGCTCGCCGCCCAGCCGTGGTCGAACGGCAACGTCGGCATGTATGGCCGCTCCTATCTCGGCTTCACCCAGTACTTCGCCGCCAGCCAGAAGCCTCCCCATCTCAAGGCCATCTTCCCCGAACTCGCCGGCATCGACGTCTACGACCTCATCTACCACGGCGGCATCTTCCACGGCCGGTTCATCGAGGCGTGGAGCAACATGGTGCGGCAGAGCGACAACGACCCTCTCAATGTGCCCGTGGACGAGGACCGCGACCTCTCGCTCCTCAAGGCCGCCCTGGAGCAGCACCGCGCGAACCGCAGCGTGGCCTTCCTCTTCGCCGCCCTCCCGTTCCGCGACGACGTCGACCCCAGGACCGGCGTCGCCGTCTACCGCGACTGGACTCCCATCACCTACCTGTCTCAGATCCGCGAGTCGCGCATCCCCATCTACTATCTGGCCGGGTGGTACGACCGCTATGTGCGCGACGAGACGATCCTTTTCAATAACCTCAGCCAGCTCGACCAGCCGCAGCGTCTTTCGATCGGTCCGTGGACTCACACCATGATGACCCACTTCGACTTCGCCGCCGAGCACCTGCGCTGGTGGGACTACTGGCTCAAGGGGATCGACAACGGCATCCTCCAAGAGGATCCCGTCCACTACTACGTGGTCGGCGCTCCCGAGGCCACGGCCTGGCGATCGGCCAGGAGCTGGCCGCTGCCGACGGAGAAGAGGACGCCGTTCTGGATGGGGCCGCAGCGTTCTCTGGACAGTGTGGCTCCACAGGAGAGCAAGGATGGGCGGGATGAGCTGAAGGTGGATGATTCGGTGGCCGTGTCACCCGACCCGCGGTGGGGGCTCGAGCAGGTGATCCCCGAGATGTCGGCCCACGATGCGAAGTCGCTCACCTGGACCACGCCACCTCTCGCCGCCGCCGTGGAGGTCACGGGGCACCCGGTCGCCCACCTGTGGATCTCGTCCTCGGCCACCGACGCCGATGTGTTCGTCTATCTGGAGGAGGTCGATCCCGACGGCAAGGCCCACTACGTGAGCGAGGGGATGCTCCGCGCCTCGAACCGCGCGACCGGCGATCCGGGCTACAACATGATCGGGCTGCCGTACCATCCGGGTCTCCGCCGCGACCAGAAGCCGCTCGTGCCGGGCGAGCCCGTCGAGCTGGCGATCGATTTGTACCCGACCTCGCGGCTGTTCGCGGCCGGCCACCGCATCCGCATCACGGTCGCCGGGGCCGACCGGGAGAACGCCCGCACGCCGCGGCTCACCCCGGCGCCGATCCTCACGGTGTGGCGGCAGCCGGGGAGGCTGTCGTGGGTGGACCTGCCGGTGATACCCTCCTCCTGAAAACCGGAACGAGAACGGGCCATCCGCACAGCAAAAGGGACGCGATGAAGATGGATCAAAGCAACATTCCTTTGACGAACGGCCGTCAACCTCGACCAATAGATCCCGAATTCCGTGAAATGCAGGGCTATGAATCCGGGCGAGCTGAAATCCAAGCGGCGAAGATCCCAGGTCCACACAACGAACCCTGGCTCAATGTCCTGTCATTCTATGAGCCAGGCGCTCGCCCAGCCCTCCAACAGGCGCTGGCGACACCTCTCATTGCGCAGCGCCTGAAAGGCAGGGTCGCGGATCTTGGCGCTGGAACCTGCTGGGCCAGCGCTGAAGTTTCAAAGCTCGAAAACGTTCAGGAAGTCGTCGCCGTAGATCTGTCTGAAGGTTTTCTTCGTCGCGTTGGCGCACGGATGGTCCAGGAGCTCGGAGGAAACCCGACAAAGATCCGGTTCGTCGCCGGCAGCTACGAGGAAGTTCCCGAACCAGACGGAACGTTCGACGCAGCTCTCCTGATTGCCTCGATTCACCATGCTGTTGCGCCTCTGCGAGTCCTGATGGAAACTCGCAGACTGCTTCAGCCCGGCGGGCTCCTCGTCATGATCGAAAACCCCTGCTCGACAATCGGAATCGAGAAACAGCGGCAACGTAGCCTTGAGTTGACGGCAACTGGTGAAGCGACGGAAATTGCGTACACCCGGGGCGAGCTCCACTATCTGCTCAGCCACGCCGGCTTCCGTCGCATCGAGTGGCAACCAGTTTTCGGGTTCTCCAGGAATCCGTTGAAGCGCTGGGTGCGGCGCGCTCTGAGGGCGGCAGATGTTGAACACTACCTCCTCTCTGTTTGCTATATTGTCACGGCGCTGAATAGCTAGGTCGGCATCCCAGAGACTGGGCCTAGCTCCCGGCGAGCCGGCTGTACAGATCCACATACTCTTTCCCCTGCACATCCCAGGAGAAATCCTGGGCCATGCCGCTCTGCATCAGCCGCGCCCAGGTTTCTTTCCAGGGAAAGGTGTCGAGCGCGTAGTCGAGGGCCCATCGCAAGCCGGCGGGGTGAAAGTGGTCGAACACGAAGCCGGTGCCTTGGCCGGTCGCCGAGTCGAAGAGCTGTACAGTGTCGGCGAGGCCGCCGGTCTTGCGCACCACCGGCGGCGTGCCGTAGCGCAGGCTGTACATCTGGTTGAGGCCGCAGGGCTCGAAGAGCGAGGGCATGATGAAAATGTCGGCGCCGGCCTCGATCCAGTGCGACAGGGGCTCGTGGTAGCCGCGGTAGTACCAGGCCCGGCCGGGGAAGCGGCGGGCGAGCTCGGCGAAAAAGGCCTCGTAGCGGATCTCGCCGCTGCCGAGGGCGATCAGCCGGCAGTCGCGGCGACCGAGGAGCGAGGGCAGGGCGTCGAAGCAGAGGTCGAACCCCTTCTGGCGGGTGAGCCGGGAAACGACGCCGAGCACCGGCGCGTCGGTCTCGGCCATGCCGACCTCGCGGAGCAGGACGCGCTTCATCTCCTGCTTGCCTGCGAGGTCGTCGCGCGAATAGTGGTGCGGGATGCGCGGATCGGTCTCCGGATCCCACTCCCCATAGTCGACGCCGTTGACGATCCCCTGGAGATGGCCCATGGCGGCGCGGGCGCGCACCAGCCAGTCGAGACCGAAGCCTTCCTCCGGCGTCTGGATCTCCTGCGCGTAGGTGCGGCTCACCGCGGTGAGGACGTCGGCGCGCAGGAGGCCGGTCTTCAGGAAGTTGATCCGCCCGGCGGCGAGATCGCCTTCGTCGAGCCAGTGGGCGTAGTGGGAGAGCCCCAGCCGGTAGAGGTTGCCGGCGTCGACCAGTCCCTGGTAGCCCATGTTGTGGATGGTCAACACCGAGCGCGTGCGGTGGAACAGGCTGTCCCAGGCGTAGAGCGTCCTCAGGTAGACCGGCGCCAGCGCGGTGTGCCAGTCGTGGCAGTGGACGATGTGCGGCGACCAGCCCATGCGCTGGCAGCACTCGAGGGCGGCGCGGGTGAGGACGCCGAAGCGCAGGCCGTCGTAGGCGTCGCCGTGATAGATCCCGCCGCTGGCGTAGAGCTCCGGGCAGTCGATGAAGTAGACGTCGACGTCGCTGTCCGGCAGCTTGCAGGTGACCGCCGAGAAGCGGAACGGACGGTCTCCCATCCACAGCTCCACGTCGCGGATGAAATCGACCGGCACGAAGCGCTCGTTGCGCTTGGCGACCGAGCCGTAGAACGGGATGAAGATCCGCACGTCGTGGCCGGTACGGCCGAGGAAGCGGGGGAGGCCGGCGACCACGTCGCCCAGGCCGCCGGTCTTGGCGAACGGCGTCAGCTCGGCGGCGATCTGGCAGACGTTGAATCCCATCGGGTACCCCGCGGTCAGATGACCGTCCCCGGCGGGATGACGGCGTTCTTGTGCACGACGATGATCCCGTCGCGGATCGAATAGCTGTCGCCGTCGGCGTGCTGGACGTTGTCGGCGTTGACCAGCCGGCAGTGGTCGCCGATCCGGGTGTTGAAGTCGAGGATGGCGTTGCGGATCACGCAGTCGCGGCCGATGCCGATGGGAATCGTGGAGCTGTCAGGAGGCGGCTCCGGCTCCCAGGTGTTGACGCCCATGACGATCGAACGCTCGATCGTCGAGCCGGACCGCACCACGGCGCGGATGCCGATGATCGAGTCGATGATGCTGCTGCCGGAAAGGATGCTCCCCTCGCTCAGGATCGAGTAGCGGACGAAGCACTCGTTGACCTTGGTGCCGGGCAGGAAGCGCGGATGGGTGAAGATGCGCAGCTCCGGATCGTAGAGGTTGAGCGGCGGCAGCGGCAGCGTGAGGTCGAGGTTCGCCTGGTGGAAGCTCGGGATCGTCCCGATGTCCGCCCAGTAGCCGTCGTGCGGAAAGGCGAAGACCCGGTAGTCCTGGAGCGCTTGCGGAATCACCTCGCGGCCGAAATCGAGCGTGTGGGTGCCGACCAGGAGCTCGTGGAGCACCTCGGTGCGGAAGATGTAGATGCCCATGCTCGCGAGGTACGAGCCCGGCGGTGCGGGGAAGCCGAGAGCGGCCTGCGTCTGGTCGTCGAGCGCGAGCCTGTCGAGCAGCGCCTCCTCCTTCGGCTTCTCGACGAACTGATTGACCCGTCCGGACGGGTCGAGGTGGAGGATGCCGAGCCCGGGCGCCTCCGAGCGAGGCATCGGCTTGACCGCGATGGTGATGTCGGCCTTGCGCTCGCGGTGCAGCCGGATGAACTCGCCGATGTTCATCAGGTAGAGCTGGTCTCCCGAGAGGATCAGGGTCTCGGGGGTCAGGTCGGACTCGTACATCCGCGGCAGGCACTGGCGCACGGCGTCGGCCGTCCCCTGGTACCAGGTCTTGCGCTCCTCGGTCAGCTCGGCGGCGAGGATGTTGACGTAGCCGTTGCTGAACGCGCTGAAGCGATAGGTCTGTGAGATGTGGCGGTGCAGGCTCGCGCTGTTGAACTGCGTGATGACGAAGATCCGGTCGATGCCGGCGTGCAGGCTGTTGCTGATCGGAATGTCGATGAGGCGGAACTTCCCGCCCACCGGGACCGCGGGTTTGGCGCGATGGCGGGTCAAGGGCCACAACCGGGACCCCTGCCCGCCGCCTAGTATCGCTGTGATCACTTTTTCCATCGGCCACCTCCCCTGCGCGAAGCGCGGGTATCTTATCCCAGAGGGCTTCCCGGAAGCGGCGCTGTTGCGGAAGACGGAGGAAAACGGCGAAAAAGCCCGGAGGCCGCGCGGCCTCCGGGCTCGGCAGGCGAGGGTTACGGCAGGGGAGCGAGACGGTGGCCGTCGGCGCTCGCCCGCAGGGTGTAGATGTCGGAGTTGAAGATGTTGAACAGCGAGTTGATCTGGAAGCCCTGAATGTGGGCGGTCCAGACGCCCGGCGTCGGGTTGGCGACGACCGCCCGCTCGGGGCTGTTCAGCGTCGCGCCGTCGAAGATCGTGTTGCCGTTCGGATCGACCAGCACGAGGTCGATGTCGTTCGTCGGGTAGGCGCCCCAGTTGAGGAGCCAGGTGAGCAGGAAGGAGAGCTGCGCGGTGCCCGGCGCCACCTGGACGCGGACCGCGGTGTCGCCGCCCTGCTGGATCTTGCCGACCTTGGTCGCCGCGGTGAGGTTGGCGTTGTGGCGGGTGACCACCACGTCGCAGGAGATGTTGCCGGCGTTGGTGGTGTCGCCCGCGACGGCCACCCGCACCAGGCCGGTCTGTGGCAGCGGCACGTCGAAGGTCGTGTCGGCGACCACGAAATCGCTCGCCACGGTCTGCGCGATCGAGGTGAACGCATCGTCGATGGTCAGGAAGATGTCGTCGCCGAAGAGCTGGTTCTGTGAGGCGGGCGGGTTCGCCGGCGTGACGTTCTTCACCGTGACCTGCAGGTCGTCGGTGCTGTCCAGCGTCGGCACGTAGAGCTGCCGCGTCTCACCGGGCTTCAGGTTGGTCAGGTGCGTGGTGGACGTGTTGCCGATGAAGTTCACCGGGAAGATGCCGAGCGGCAGGAGGTTGACCGCGATGTTCGGCAGGCTGAGGCCCACCGGCAGCGTGTTGCTGACGTGGCCGCCGGCCAGCTTGGCGGAGGCGGCGGGGATGTCGAGGAAGCCGTTGCCGCGGTCGATCTTGCCGGAGTTGTCGGCGAAGGCGTTCGGGTTGGCGCCGTCGATGATGGCGTTGCGGATCTGGGTGGCGGTGGCGGAGGGGAACTTCTGCCGCAGGAGAGCGGCCGCGCCGGCCACCGTGGGCGCCGCGAACGACGTCCCGGAGACGAGCGAGATGGTGCCGCTGGCACCCTGGGCGAAGTTGGCGAGGCCGGGGGCCGAGACGCCGACCTGGATCCGGCCGTCGGGCGTCGGGCCGCGCGAGCTGAAGCTCGCGGTCTGCAGGCCGGAGAAGGGCCGCCACAGATCGCCGATGCCGAGGCCGAACTGAATGTCGCGCAGCACCCGCTCATGGGTGGCGGTCGAAGCCGCGGCGGCGGTCAGCGAGGCGTAGCCGGTGCCCGGCGTGCCGATGGTGAGGGCGCCCGGACCGTCGTTGCCGGAGGAGACGACGACCGTGATGCCCGCCTGGATCATCTGGAGAGTGAGCTGGTCTTCGAGATCCTGGCCGGCGTTCTGCGTCAGGCCGCCGAGGCTCATGTTGACCACCTGGATCGGCAGCGAGTTGTAGACGCAGGGGTTGTCCTCCGCGCCGCAGCCGGGGTTGGTGACCACCGAGGGCATGCCGTTGTTGAAGTTGCGGCGCAGCGTGATGGCGCGGTCCATGCCGGCGAGGATGCGCGACCGGGTCGTGCTCTCGCTGCCCGCCGGGAAGACCTTGAGCGCGTAGAGGCTGGCGCCGGGAGCGACGCCGACCATCGGAATGCCTGACAGCGTCGAGGGGCAGCCGAGCGCCGAGCAGGGGATGACGCTCGACGGGGCGTGCGCCTGCAACGACTGGACGAGCGTCGACGTGTTGTTGAACAGGAAGATCACATGGCCGGCGATCATCGTGCTCACCCATGTGCCGTGCGCACCGTTCAGGGTCGAGGTGGCGGAGGCCACCGTGTCCCCGGCGACGAAGCTCTCGCCGCCGATCACGTTGCCGGCGATCGACGAGACCACGGTCGGGTTGTTGGCGATGCCGCTGTCGATGACGGCGACGACGACGCCGGTGCCGAGATAGCCCTGGTTCTGGATCGTCGTGGCGCCGATCAGGTCGTTGTTGAAGCTGTAGTCGTTCGGCCGGGCACCGATGAAGCCCGGGAGCTGGGCCGTGGTGAGCACCTGGGTGGAGTCAGGAGTCGGCAGGGCCTGCATGGCACCCGTCGGCGGCAGGCTGACCGCCAGGTCCTTGTCCATGCCGGTGACGTCGCCGCGCGCCTGGATGGCGGCGATGGCGCCGTTCGGGAGGGTGACCGCCAGGCCGTTGACGTTCTGGTAGGTCTGGTTGACGTGGGCGCCGGGAATGGCGTTGACCGCGGCGGCGACCGCGTTGCAGCTCGACGCGCATTGCAGCAGGAAATTCTGCGACCCGGCGGCGTGCGCGGCGAGAGGAAGGGCGAGGGCGAGAACGGCGGTGGACAGGATCGAAGCCTTGGACAGATGGCTCTTCTGCATGCGACCTCCTAGCGAGGGGTGAAGGTGTCCGGGTGGCGATGAACGCACGTCCGCCCGGCTACAGGGACCTACACCGCTAATGGTGCTTAGGCTCTGGAAACCGTGACAACGAGGCCGAGATCCAATTCTCTGGACGGACGTCCGATTCAGATCGTTGAAGTAGCTGCTCCGGACAGATCAGGAAACGGTAAGATGCACGAAATGATTCCCGCTTCCGCCGTCTCTATTTCTGCGCTCCGCCGCCCGCTCCGGTGGAGCTTCCTCGGCCGCGTCCCGTACCGCGAGGCGGTCGCGCTCCAGCACGCCGTTCGCGACGCCATCAAGAGGGGAGAGGGGGACGACCATCTCCTCCTCCTCGAGCACCCACCCGTCTACACCCTGGGACGCAACGCCAGCGCGGCCGACATCCTGGCCGGGCCGGAGTGGCTCGCCGCGCGCGGCATTGCGGTGGAGGAGTGCGACCGCGGCGGCCAGGTGACCTACCACGGACCGGGCCAGCTCGTCGGCTACCCGGTCGTCAACCTGAGCCCCGACCGGCGGGACGTGCGGCGCTATGTACACGACCTTCAGGAAGTGCTGATCCGCACCCTGGCCGACTACGGCGTGGCCGCCGAGCGGCGGGACGGGCAGGCGTTCATCGGCGTCTGGGCGGGCGAGGACAAGATCGCCTCGATCGGCGTCCACCTGTCGCGCTGGATCACCACCCACGGCTTCGCGCTCAACGTCACCACCGACCTCGCTGATTTTGCCGGCATCATTCCCTGCGGCTTGCGAGGGATCGGCATGACGTCCATCGAGAGATTGACCGGAGCCTCGCCGGACCTCGCCGAAGTGGCCGCCGTCTGTGCCGGCCATTTCGCCCGCGTCTTCGCCCGCGAGCCCCGCCAGGCGGCTCCTGCGAGATGATGGCCGCGAGATGACCGGAACTCAGGGGACGTCGCCGCGCATCGCCGTCGGCCTGAACGCCGTCATCGCGGCGGTCACCGACGAGGTGCCGCGCATCCTCACCCTGCGCGCCGGCCGCGAAGGCGCCGCCGGAACGCTCGACGAGGCCCTGCCGTTCGGCCCGCTCGATCCGGAGGCCGACCGCACTCTCGACCGCGGCCTGCGCCGCTGGGTCCATGAGCAGACCGGTCTCTCCCTGGGCTACGTCGAGCAGCTCTACACCTTCGGCGACCGCGACCGCGACCCCCGCGTGCGGAAGAGGGGGATGCGCGTCGTCTCCGTCGCCTACCTCGCCCTCGTGCGCGAGGTCTCGGTCGGCGTCGAAGCCCACTGGCGCGACTGGTACGAGTTCTTCCCGTGGGAAGATTGGAGGGAAGGCCGTCCTCACCTCCTCGATCAGACCATCGCGCCGGCCCTCGACGCCTGGGTCGCCTGCGCCGCCGATCCCGCGGCACGCCAGGAACGGCGCGAACGAACCGACATCACCTTCGGCCTCGGCGGCTCCACCTGGGACGGCGAACGGGTCCTCGAACGCTACGAGCTCCTCTACGAAGCGTTCCTCCTCCCCGAAGCCTGGCGCGACCACTCCGACGGCCGCGAGCAGAGCCGTACCCCGCCGTCCGTCCGTCCCGACCTCCTCCCCGGCCGCCCGATGGCCGCCGACCACCGCCGCATCCTCGCCACCGCCCTCGGCCGTCTGCGCGGCAAGCTCAAATACCGTCCCGTCGTCTTCGAGCTCCTGCCGCCGACCTTCACCCTTTTCCAGCTCCAGAGGGTGGTGGAAGCGCTCTCCGGAGTCCGCCTCCACAAGCAGAACTTCCGCCGCCTCGTCGAGACCGGCGGCCTCGTCGAAGGCACCGGCCGCCTCGACGCCCAGACCGGGGGCCGCCCGGCCGAGCTGTTCGTGTTCCGGAGAGAGGTGCTGCGCGAACGGCCGGCGCCGGGGGTGGGGTTGCCGCACGTGCGGCGGTAGCAGCCTCTACGGCCGCCGCACGACCCGGAATGGATAAGCCCCCACCGTAAACCACGGACCGTCGGGCTTCGCGCCTTCGACCGTCAGCCGGTAGACGCCCGGTTGCAGCATGCTGGCGGGGAGGAGCAGCACGAGCGTGTCCCGGCTGTCCGGGTGCAGACCCTGCGCCTGCCAGATCTCCCGGCCGGCCGCGGCGCGCAGGGAGGCGCGGTAGGCAGGGTAGTCGACCGTGGCCAGCTCGGCGGTAAGGATGACCGAGCCGGCGGTGGGGGAGAGCGGGATCTGGTTCACCGGCTCGCGGCCTTCCGTCTCGCCGCTGCGCACCGCGGCCAGCAGGAAGAGCGGCACGTTCACCTGCGGGCGGCCGGCCGCCTCCCGGGCACTGCGCTCGCGGGCCACCTCCTCCTCCATCCGGCGGCGGTCGCCGGCTCCGGCTTGCTCGAGCTCGTGTACGCGGGCTTCGAGGGTGGCACGCTGGCGCTCGGAGCCGGCCGAGGCCATGGCGAGCTGCTGGTCCAGGGCACGGTTGCGCACCAGCAGCCAGGCGCTGGGGAGCGCCGCGAGCAGCAGGACGGCGCCGGCCAACGCGAGCCGGTGCCGGAGGGAGAGCGCGGCAAGAGCGGCGAGCAGGCCGAGCCGGGTGCGCGCCGCGGCGGCTTGCGCGACGTCTTCGGCCGCCACCTGGCGCATCCCTTCCCGGAAGCCTTCCACCGTCTCCAGGCGCTCCAGGCAGGCCGCGCAGTCGAAATAGTGGGCCTCGAACGCGTCGCGGTCCTCCTCGCTCAGCCGGCCGGCGAGGTAGGCGTCGGCGAGGTCGTGCTCTTCAGCGTAGGTATGATCCATCTCGGTCACCCGCTCTCCCTTCCTGCCCCGTGCCGGCTCTCGAACAGCTCTTTGTACCGCTGCCGGGCGCGGAACAGCACGCGGTTGAAGTGCAGATCAGTCAGCTCGAGATCGCGGCAGATGTCCTCCTTGGCCTCGTCGGCAATGTAATAGCGCGACAGGATCTCGCGGTCGCGGTCGTTCCTGAGCTCCGCGAGGACGCCGCGGACGGCCGCCGCCCGCTCCTGGGCGAGGAGCTTGGAGAGCTGGCCGGGCGCCGGATCGGGAGCGGTCTCGGTCTCCTCCGCATCGCCGTGCCACTTCTGGCGCCGGCCGCCGCAGCGGACCGAGCCGAGGAACAGGTTCCTCGCCATGCTGCTGACGAAGCCGGGGAGCCTCTCCGGCTCTCGCAGCTCACCGCCGCGCACCTTCTCGATGACCAGCCGGAACGTCTCCTGGTACAGGTCGTCCGCCGCGGCTTCGTCGCGGGTGAGCCGCCGCAACAGGAACGTCAGCGCCCGGCTGAACCGCTGGACGAGCTCGGCCTCCGCTCCCGGATCCCCGGAGCGGATGCGGCGGACCAGCTCCACGCTCGGATCAGGGCTCGGCCGCGACGCTTCGGCTTGGCTCATTGTTCCCCTCAGGCTGCAGAGGGGGCCATGATACTGCAAGACTTCGATCATCCTGAGGCACTACGCTTCCGCCAGGAGGGTGTCGAGACGATGGAGCAGCCGCCGCAGCCAACCGCGCAAGCCGTGAGACCTCGGGTGAGCCGGGGGCTCTTCCCTGTTCGGATTCGCCTCGGCGATGATGGCGCCGACGTTTCCGTCGACGATGTTGCTCAAGAATACGATCAACCCGAATTGGGCTGTCACTTCCGCCAGTCCGGTGCCATTGACCGACGATTGGAACCCGCGGAGACGGTCGCCGTGGAGTGTGAGAGGGGGCTCAATGGTGCGAGTGTTCCCGGTTCCATCGGACCATTGCAGGTAGTAGGCCGGTTCTTCTCCTGCGCGTGCTTCTTCCTTGATGCTGAGCGGGGCATCCGCATTGACCAGGTCCTTGGGGATACCCCCCGCGGGATCGGAATACCAGGCCACGATCGTCCGGTCACCGGGGAAACTGTTCGTCATATCGTGCTCCCTCCTTGTTGAACGTCCGACTCCGAAGTGATCCGAAGACCACGGCTATCTCAGGCCGGGAACGGCGTCGGTCCAGTCGCCCTGCAGCAGGAAGCCGCCCCAGTAGTACGGAGAGCGCCACCGTTTATCGTCCCGGATGGCGAGTTGGGCCTGCCGCAGGGCCGGGGCCGGAGCCAGGCCCTCGACCAGGAGACCGCGATAGAAGCGGGCCATGAGCTCCGCGGTCGCCCGGTCCTCGATCCGCCAGAGGCTCGCGACGACCCGCCGCGCGCCGGCGTAGAGGAAGCCCTGGGTCAATCCCACCAGCCCCTCCCCCCGCACCTGCTTGCCGAGAGCCGTCTCGCAACCCGAGAGCACGACCAGATCGGCGCCGAGCCGCAGGTTGTAGACGTCGCGCAACCCCAGGAAGCCTTCCAGCGGCGCGCCGTGCTCGTCGACGCGGGAGAGCATCAAACCGGAGAGAGCGGGAGTCCGGGTGTCGATGATGCCGTGGGTCGCGAAGTGGACGATCCGGTAGCCCGACAGCTCCGGCGACAGGGCGGTCGCGCGGCTGGCGCGAAAATCGAGAGCCACCAACGAGCGCCCGGGGGGAACGACCGCGGCGATCGCCTCCGCCTCGCGGCGGCTCCAGGGGAGGCGGAGGAAGGAGGAGGTGGCAGATCTCAGACGATCGCCGGCTGCCTTGGGCTTCCCGGCTTGCGCCGCCAGACGCGGGTCCGAGGCGTCGAAGACCGGATCGGCGAGCACGGCCACCGCCCCCGCCCCCGGCGCCGGCGCCGGCGCCGGGCGGGCGAGCCGTCTCTGCAAAGCCACGGCGGAGGCAGAATGAGCGTTGGCGATCTCGTGCCGGGCGAGCAGAGGGAGAGCACCGGGCTCCGGAGCCGGCAGCGCTCCGAACGGAAGATAGGAAAGCTCGCCGTCGGCCACGATGAGCAGCCGGCGGTTGCCGAGCTTCCCGGTCACCGGTCCGACCAGCATCCGGCTGAGGCTTGCTGCGGCCGGATCGAGCCGGTCGTCGCCGGGAGCGAGCACGCCGAGCCGGCTGTAGACCTCCCGGGCGGCCTCCTCGATCTGTGCCCGCGGCGGCAGCTCGATCCCGGTCACGGATTCCCGGTCGACCGCCCAGAGGAAGCTGCGCTCCGCGCCGAGCCAGTACTCCAGGAGCAGGGTCTCGCCGTCGAGCAGGTCCTGGATCTCGCCGCTGCCGGCGAGCGGCGGCTGGGTGAGCGTGGCGTAGCGCGGACTGCCGCGGCGGATCTCTTCGTCGACCTGGGCCAGCTCGTCGAGCACCGACCGGATCTCCCGCTCCGCCGACCGCCGGCGCTCCGCGGTCGCCGGGCGGCTCATCAGCTCGGCCTGCCGGCCGGCCTTGGCGTTCAGCCGCAGGAGGAGCCGGCGCTCGCGGTCCCGCAGCGCCGGATCGACGCCTTCACGGATGTCGGCCCGCGCCTCCTGGAGCAGGTCGAGAAGCGAGCGCGCCCGCGCCCGCTCGCTGATCGCCAGCGCTTGCCGGGAGTACCCCTGGCCCGGGCTCCGCCGCTCCAGCTCCATCAGCAGCTCGACCTCGAGCTCGAAGGCGGAGCGTTGCGCGGCCAGAAACGAGGCGCGCAGGTCCGGATCGGTCTCCCGGGTGCGCAAGGTCTCGATGAGCTGGATGGCCTCTTCAGCCCGCGAGCGGGCCTCGCCCGGCCGGTCCAGCATCCGCTCCGCCCGGGCCAGAGTCGTCAGCGCCTCCACGGCACGGGCGGGAGCCTTGACGGTGCGCGCGAGGTCGACCGCCTGCTCCAGAGTCGGGAGCGCCGCCGGCTGCTTGAGCGCAAGCTGCGCCTCTCCCAGAGCTCGCAGGGCCGAGACCTCGTCGAGGTGGTCTTCGAGCAGGCGGGCGAGATCGAGCGCCCGGGTGAGCTCGGAGAGAGCTGCCGCCGGCCGGTCGGCCGTGAGCAGACTGCCGAGCAGCAGGCGCGCGAGCATCTCCCCCTCGCGGTCGGCGGACGCGCTCGCCGCCTCGGCGGCCCGGCGGCCGAGGTCGAGCGCCGGAGCGGTCTGTCCGAGCCGGAGGCGCGTGTGAGCGACTGCGATCTCGGTCCTGACCTCTCCTTTGGTCGCGCCCGCTTCCCGGCGGATCGCCAGCGCCTGCTCGAAGCAGTCGAGGGCGCGTTCGAAGTCGCCCAGCCCGTAGTAGGCGGTGCCGAGGTTGTGCAGGAGCGCGGCTTCCCGCAGCCGGTCGCCGAGCTCGCGGGCCAGCGCGAGCGCAGGTCCGTAGGCTTCGAGAGCTGCGCCGAAATCGCCGAGGTTGTACTGGAGGACGCCCAGGTTGTTGAGGGTTCGCATCTCGCCCACCCGGTCGCCGAGCGTACGCTGCAGCTCGAGGATCTGCCGGGTGCTCGCGAGCGCGGCGTCGGGCTCTCCGAGGCTGCCGTAGACCGTCGCCAGGTTGAGCAGCACGGTCGCCTTCCAGAACCCCTGCTCGCCGGCTTGTTGGAAGACGTCGAGCGCCTGCCGGAAGCCGTCCAGAGCCTCGCGCAGCTCCCCTTGGGCATGGGAGGCCAGGCCGAGATTGTTGAGCGCCTTGCCTTCCTCATAGGGCCGGCCGAGACGGCGCTGGAGCGCCAGGGCCTGCCGGTAGGCCGCGGCAGCGCCGGAGGTGTCTCCCAGCGCCGTGCGCGCGAAGCCGAGGCCGCTCCACGCCGCCGCCTGCCCTGACTCGTCCGCCAGCCCGGTGAACAGATCCAGCGCCTGCCAATAGAGCTCCAGAGCCGGTTCCGGCTGGCCGAGATTGAAGGCAATCGTACCCAGCGCGAGCTTGCACCGCGCCTCCTCCGGCCGCCGCTCCAGCGCATGCCAGTGGCGTACGGCTTCCTCATAACGCGCGGCGGCGAGCCGCTTGTTCTCCGCACCGCCCTGGCGGTTGGAGGAGGCCGCCTCGGTCATCAACCGTTCGGCATCGATGCGCTCGCGGTCGGCGGGCGTCGCCTGTGGCAGTTCTTCCAGGCGGATCGAATACATCCCCGGCGCCACGCCCGGGCTCGGGGACAGCACCCGGATCTCCAACGGACTCGACGCTTCCGGAGGGATCAGGGCGGATTCCGGGCCTTCGCTGTCGATCGGGCTGTCCACCGCGAGCAGGGTCCGCCCGTCCGCCTGCGCCACCTCCACGACGACGTCGATCCCGCGTTGCTCGACGGTCACCAGCAGCCGCTCGCCGGGCCTCGCCTCGACGCTGTACGCGTGGGATTCGCCTCCCGCCAGCGGCCGCTCGAGCGTGACCCCTGTGCGGAGGTCCTGCAGGGTGGGCTGCGCCGTGGCCGCGCCGAAGGCGAGCAGGGCTGTCGCGAAGTAGGCGACGCGAAGGTCTCGGGCGCGCATTCCGGCTCTCGTTGGAGAGGACGGTGCGATGTTACCACAAGGCCTTCCGTCGATGGATCGGCTCGTCCCGGGCCCGCTGCGGGCCCGGGAGCCGGAGTCTCGGATCTGGCAAGCGAGAGCGTTAAATCCCGTTCACGTAGGGGTGGGATGAAACCGTGAGTCGCGTCACATCGGGTATGAACGACGAATCTGCCGGTAGCGATGGCTGATGCGCTTCAAGGGTCAATCCCGGCCCTTGCGAGTTTTAATAGAAATAAGGAGATCGTCATGAAAAAGCACCTTCTGCTGTTGGCCGTTGCCTTGATCGCCTTCTCGGCGGCCCCAGCCATGGCAGGGAAGAAGCTGACCTTCCGGATCTGGAACCAGAGATCACCCTACGAAGTAAAGTGGACGAGAACTCAATGCGACTGCGTCTACCATTGCGATCACATCCCTGGAGGGACGATCCGTCCTCACGATATGTGGCCGCCCGGCGACGAGCGCTCGGCACTGATCGAATCGAAGGATTCCAGCACCGGCATGGATTATTGCGCGAGCAATCCCAGTTGGATCACACTCCAGTTCACAAATGTCTCGGATCCAAGCGACACGACCACTGGAACTGTGATGCTCGGGAAATCTACAAACGCATGGGGTCCGCATTGGCATAAGTACCAGCCCTGTGGCGACACAAAGCTCGTAGGCGTTTACTGCACCCTGAACGAGGGAAGCACCGACAACTTGGACATTCGGTTGATCCCGCTTCCCACCAAGGCCTCCGAGCAGCCGGTAACATCGCCCAAGGAGGTTGACGCCAAGTAGCTTCGAGCTGCAGGGGCGCCCCGTGTGGGGCGCCCCTGCAGCGAGGGATCATGCTCACTCAGACCGCAACGCCACCAGCGGATCCACCCGCGTCGCCCGCCGGGCGGGCAGCCAGTTGGCAAGCAGAGCCACGGCGAGGAGCACCAGGGGCACGGCGACGAGGGTCAGCGGATCGAAGGCGCGGCCGCCGTAGAGGAAGCTCGCGAGACGCTCCGAGAGCCATCGGAGAAGAATCATGGAGAGGACGAGGCCCAACCCCACGCCGGCCAGCACGAGAGCCATCCCCTGCCGGATCACCAGCCCCAGCACAGCCGGCCGCCGCGCTCCCAGAGCCATGCGGATGCCGATCTCGTGCGTCCGCTGCGCCACCGAGTAGCTGATCACGCCGTAGACGCCGACCGCGGCCAGGAGCAGGGCGGCTCCCGCGAAGATCCCGAGCAGCACGGTCTGGAAGCGGGAGCTTGCCAGCGCCTCCGCGACGACGCTCTCCAGAGGCCGCACCCGCTCGACGGGCAGGTCGCCGTCGATCGAGCGCACCGCCGCGCGCACGGCGCCGGCGAGCTTCGTGGGATCTCCCGCGGTCTTCAGCACGACCGAAAGCTGGCCGCCGACCGGGCTCTGGAGCTGCGGCCAGTAGACCTCCTGGCCGGGGTCCTGGTCCAGGGACCGGTGATGGAGGTTCGCCACCACTCCCACGACCTCCATCCACTGCACGTTCGGGCCTTCGGTGTCACCGAACGTGATGCGCTTGCCGATCGGACTCTCGCCGGGCCAGATCTGGTCCGCCATGCTCTTGTTGACGACGATCACCGGCACGGACTTCGCGTCGTCGCGGGGGGTGAAGACACGTCCCTGGAGCACGCGGATGCCCATGGTCCGGAAGAAGTCGGGACTGACCAGCCGGATGTTCGCGTGGAGGCGGCTGTCACGGCTCGCCAGGTCCGAACGTCCCTGAACCGAAAAGGCGAGGACGAAGCCGTTGCCGGTGAGCGGCAGGGGAAAGACCGTGTCGGCCGACTGCACCCCCGGAATCGCGCGCAAGCGGTCGAGGAGCTCGCGGGTGAAGGCGATCTGGCGCTCCGGCTGCGCGTATTTCTGGTCCGGCAGCGTGAGCTCGGCCGTCAGCACTCCCTCCGGACGGAACCCGGGATCGACCGCGCGCAGCCGCGCGAAGCTCCGGAGCAGCAGGCCGGCCCCCACCAGGAGGACCAGGGCGACCGCCACCTCGCCGAGGACGAGGAAGTTGCGCAGCAGCCGGCCGCGCGCGCCACCGGCAACCGCCCGCCCGCCTTCCTTGAGGGCTCCGAAGAGACCTCCGCTGGTGGCGGAGAGCGCCGGCACGAGACCGAAGACGAGACCGGTCACCAGCGAGACGAGGAGGGTGAAGAGAAGAACGCGGCCGTCGAGCCCGATCACCTGCCGGCGCGGCAGACCTTCGCCATAGAGCGCCACCATCACCCGGGTCGCCCAGGCGGCGAGGATCAGGCCGAGGATGCCCCCCACTAAAAAGAGAACGAGGCTCTCGGTGAGCATCTGCCGGACCAGACGCGCCCGTCCGGCCCCGAGAGCCGTGCGCACCGCGATCTCCCGCTCCCGTGAGGCGAGCCGCGCCAGCAGGAGGTTCGCGACATTGGCGCAGGCGATGAGCAGCACGAACGCCACGGCGGCGAGCAGCAGGACCAGCGCCGGGCGCACGCCCTCGACGAGAGCATCGTGCAGCCGGCGTACCTCGGTCGTCCAGCCATGGTTCGAGTCCGGATACTGGCTCTCGAGACGGGCGGCGATCGTCTTCATCTCCGCCCGAGCCTTCTCCAGGCTGACGCCGTCCTTCATCCGCGCGTAGACCCCCAGGAAATGTCCTCCCCTCGACTCGGGCTTGAAGGTCCAGGGGAGCGGCATCCAGATCTGCGATTGTTGGCTGCGGACCTCGAATCCAGGCGGCATGACGCCGATCACCGAGTAGCTCTCGCCGTTGACCAGGATCTGCCGGTGCAGAATGCCGGGGTCCGACCCGAAACGGCGCCGCCACAGCCCATCCGAAAGGACGGCGACCTTGGGACCGCTGGGCAGCCCCTCCTGGGGAAGGAAGCCACGGCCCAGAGCGGGCTGCACTCCGAAGACGCGGAAGTAGTCCGGCGTCACCTGCGCCCCGGTCACCGCCTCGGGACGCTCGCCCCCCGTCAGGTTGAACCTGCCCGGGGAGAGCGCGGCCATGCTCGTGAAAACCTGATTCTGGTGCCGCCAGTCGTCAAAGTTCGGCGGCGAGGCACTGAAGCGCGGAAAGCCCAGTCCTGGATTGCTCTCCGCGATCACGACCAGCGCATCGGGGTCGGGATACGGTAGCGGCTCGAGCAGCACGCCGTTGACCACGCTGAAGATCGCCGTGTTGGCCCCGATCCCCAGAGCCAGGGTGAAGAGCGCCACCGCCGAAGTGGCCGGACTGCGAAGGAGCGTGCGGAAGCCGAAGCGGATGTCCTGCCAGAAGGTGTCCAAGGGTGGGTTTCCTCCGCAGGAAGCGTATCACTCACAAACTTCACCCGAAGCGTGTCTCTCCTCTCCATGAGCATGCGCTGCTGCTCTATAATAAGCAGTGCATGCATGACTTCTCAGGGAGGACCCTCACGATGAAGATCCGGATCTCCGTATTGACATTGGCCCTCGGCTTGGCCGCATCGGCGGCCTTCGCCCAGGGCTCGGTGCTCACCGAGCAGATGGGCGGCAGCTACAAAGACCCGGTCCAGCGAGCCGCGGATGCCTACTCGCGGGGCGCGCGGTTCAAGGCGAAGGCGGAGCAGGAGAAAGAGCCCAAGGACAAAGCCAAGCAGTACGCCCGGGCCAAGGAGGAATTCGCGAAGTCGATCGGCTATCAGGAGAACTTCGATGCGCTCCTCGCCTTGGGGCAGGTTTACCTCGCGCTCGGGCAGAAGAGACCTGCCCTGGAGTCCTGCACGAGAGCGCGCGCCTACAAGCCGAACGACGAAGCCGCGAAGGCCTGCGCCACGGAAGCCTCTGCGACGGCGGAGCCAGTCGCGAAAGCGGCGGACTCGACGAGCCCTCCCGGACAGCGCAGACTCTGAGTTGGGAATCCAGGCAGGCCGTCGGGAAAGCCGACGGCCTGTGGCTCAGATGTCATCGAGCTTCCGATACTGAAGCCCCGGAATGCGCGGGGTCTGGATGTCAAACCCGCGCTTGCGGTCGACGGCTTCGAAGATTTCGATCTTGTAGGCAAGGCCCTCGGGCTGGCCCGCATCGGACCAGTGATAGCGGTTCTCCCACATCTCGTCGGAGCGGATGAGCGGCCAGCCGGCCAAGGCAAGGTGGAGCGCGAAAGTCCCAGGGACGGTGTGAGACATCTCGATGGGCTGGCCTTCGAGGCCGGCGGGCTCCCAGCCGAGCCGGTCTCTGAGATTCCTGGCGGTAACCACGGCTTGCCACTGCTCGTCCTGCTGGATGAAGAAGCGCGCCTCCGACTCTCCGATCTCGACACGGTATGGTGGCAGATCCTTCTGCCAGGTGAAGACCAGGTTGTGCTTCCACATCCACACCCACATCCCGATGCGAGCGTAGAAGCGCACCGAGGGCTGCCACGTCCAATTCGCGTCGAGCCGAAGACCCCCGGCGCCGTTCGCGACCGCGGCACGGAAGACTGTTTCGAGCGCTCGCCGGGCGACACCACCTCCACGCGCCTCTGGATCGACATATAGACTGGAGACGGAGATCAGATCGAGACCATAAATCATGGTCCCGATGGCGAGTGTACCGACGCGCCGGCCGTCATTGGAGAGAAGCCAGAAAGGTCGGCGGTAATCGCTGTGAGGGCTCCGCAGAGGGCGGCCGTCGTAGGTGACACGGCACTCCCAGGCGAGCCGCTCGGTATCGGATGCATTGGACAGCCGTGCGACGTCGAGCTGTTCATGGAGGTGACCTTCGACCAGCGATGCGAGCTCGTACAGGTTCCAGCCTTTGGTCTCCACCTCCTCTGTGGAGACTGGCTCGACCACCCTCTCCGCCATAAGCCGCCGGCAGGTCTCGGCGATCCAGCCTTGTTGCTCCTCATGCCAATTTCTTGCGCTCATGCGAGCTACGATAGAACAACTGGAGGACGGCGCGGCAAGCGTGTTGCTTGTCGCCACGACCTGCGTTACGCTTCCCGAGAACGGGGAGGAGGGCACCCCGATGGCGATTCAGAACGCGAAACGACTGATCTCGATCGATGACTACCACCGGATGGCGGCGGATGGGCTGTTCTCGGAGGACGACCGGGTGGAGCTCATCGAGGGAGAGATCGTCGAGATGACGCCGGTCGGAGACTTGCACTGCGCGGGTGTACGACGGTTGGACGATCTCTTCACGTCCGCGCTCGGCTGCCGCGTTCTGGTGGACAAGCAGAACCCTGTCAGGCTCGGGAGTTGGTCGGAGCCCGAGCCGGACCTGGCTCTGCTCGCCCGGCGGGCTGACTACTACGCTTCCGGGACCCCGACTCCGGACGATGTCGTTCTGATTGTCGAGGTGGCGGATTCCTCCGCCGGCTACGACCGGCGCGTGAAGGCTCCTCTCTACGCCAGAGAGGGAATCCGCGAGAACTGGCTCCTCGATCTTTCCTCGGGACTGCTGGAGGTCTATCGTCGGCCCGGGCCGGACGGGTATCAGGAGATCCGTCGCTTGAACCGCGGAGATTCCATTGCAGCGGAAGCGTTTCCAGATGTGCTGTTCTCGGTCGCTGATCTTCTCGGCGCGAGACCGTAGCTCCGCTTACGCACCCAATACCGCCTCCGCCGCCAGCAACCCCGCCGTCGGCCGCACACCCCCGCCCGGATGGCTGCCGCTGCCTCCCAGGTAGAGTCCTGGAATCACCGTCGCATACCGCGGAGCCGAAGGCGTCGGACGCATCACAAGCAACTGGTCGAGAGCCTGCTCGCCGTGGTGGAGTTGGCCGCCGGTCAGAGCGAAACGGGTTTCGAGGTCGGCGGGCGTCAAGACCTCGCGGGAGACGATCTTCTGGCGCACGTTGGGGGCGTGCTTCTCCAGGACCGCCACGACGGCGTCGCCGAGACGCTCGCGCGCTTCGTCGGTCCAGCCGCCGTCGAGGGCGTAGGGCGCGAAGCTCGCAAGGATGGAGACGACGTGGTGGCCGGCGGGGGCGAGGCTGGGATCGGTGGCGGTGGGGACGCGGATCTCCAAGTGGGGACGCTCGGAGAAGCGGCGGTATTTGATCGCGTCGTAGGCGCGTTCGAGGTCGTCGACGTGGCCGCCTCCGATGCGAATCGCTTCGTCCTGCCGGCCGTTGCTTCCGGTCAGCTCCAGCGGACCCGAGAGGGCGAGATGGACCTTCGCCGCGCTGCCCCGGCTGCGCAGGCGCTCGAACTCTTCCTCGATGCGGAGGGGGAGCGTTCCCGGCGCCAGGAGCTTGAGCAGGGTGCGTTTCGGATCGGCGGAGGAGAGGACGACCGGGGCGTCGACCGTCTCGCCGGACGTGAGCGTGACGCCCACTGCTTTGCCGCGGTCGACTCGGATGCGCTTGACCTCGGCTCCGGTGCGCACCTCGGCTCCGGCGGACTTGGCCGCGGAGAGAAGCGCGGCGATGAGCGCCGGTGGGCCGCCCGCCAGGTACTCTCCTCCAGCGCATTCGCGGAGCAGGAGGTTGGTCACCGTTCCGGCCGACCACGGACCCGCGAAGGTGGCGGCGACCGCGGGGGCGGCGAGGGCTTCGACGAGGAGCGGCGTCTCGAACCGTTCGTTCAGGAAGTCGGCGACGCACATCGGCGCGATGCGCGCCAGCTCGACGAGATCCTTGCGGTTCACCTTGAGCACCGACAGGCCGCGCTTGGCGATCTGCCAGAATTCGCCGGCTCCCCGCGGTGCGATCGGCGGCGGCGCTTCGGCGAGCACCCCACTCAGCAGCGGAGTGATCCGGCCCAGGAAAGCGTGGAGAGCCGTGTAGCTGTCGGCGTCCTTCCTGGAGCGCTGGCCGATCGCCTCGGCGGCTCCCGCGACATCGCCCGGCAGGAGGAGACCCGGTCCGTTCGCTTCCGCGATGTACGTCGCCGGGGCCTTGCGGAAGCCGAGACCAGACAGTCCGAGCCGCTCCGCGGTCGCGCGCGGCACCAGGCCCTCGTCGTGCAGCAGGCCGGGCACTGAATATCCGGGATGAAACTCGATCTTCGCCGACAGACCGCCGGGCGTCTCGCTGCGTTCGAGGACGATCACCTTGCGGCCCGCCTGGGCGAGCCGCACGGCGGCCGCGAGGCCGTTCGGACCGGCTCCCACCACGATCGCGTCGAATGCCATCAGACCGCCCTCTTGCCGAGCATTGTTTGAGCGCACAGGGCGCCCGGCACACCCATGATGCCGCCGCCCGGATGGGTGCCGGAGGCGCACATCCAGAGGTTCTTGACCGGCGTCTGGTAGCGGCTCCAGCCGGCCAGCGGCCGTTGGAAGGCGAGCTGCTCGAGCGACAGCTCGCCATGGAAGATGTTCCCCTCGGTCAGGCCGTAGATCTGCTCCAGGTCCCAGGGCGAGAGCACCTGGCGGTGCAGGATCCGGTCCTTCAGGTTCGGCATGTACTCGGAGAGCGTGTTGATCACCGCGTCGCCGAACGCCTCGCGCTGGTTCTCCCAGTCCGCCGGACCTTCCTTCAGGTTGTAGGGAGCGTACTGGACGAAGATCGACATCGTGTGCTTGCCGGGCGGCGCCACCGTCGGATCGGTCAGCGACGGGATGAGGACATCCATGAACGGCTTGCGCGAGAAGGCGCCGTACTTGGCGTCATCGTAGGCGCGCTCCAGGTAGTCGAGCGACGGCGCAATGGTGATGCCGCCTTGCAGGTGCCGGCCGTAGTCGGGCAGGGCGGTGAGCGTGGGCAGCCCGTCGAGAGCCAGGTTCACCTTGCCCGACGACCCCCTCATCTTGAACCGCTTGACCTGCGTCGCGATCTCGGGATCGAGGTTCTCCTCGCCGACCAGCTTCAGGAACGTGCGGTGCGGATCGAGCCCCGAGACCACCGCCTTGGCGCGGATCTCGTCTCCGTTGTCGAGCACGACGCCGCGGACGGTGCCATCCTCGCGCAGCAGATGGGCGACCGGCGCTTTGGTGCGGATCTCGACCCCCAGGGCCTTGGCCGAGCTGGCGATGGCGTTCGCGATCGCGCCGGTGCCGCCCTTCGGCAGCCCCCAGGCGCGGAACGAGCCGTCGATCTCGCCCATGTAGTGGTGGAGGAGCACGTACGCCGTGCCGGGCGAGCGCACGCCGAGGAACGTCCCGATGATCCCCGAGATCGCCATCGGCGCGATGAGCTGCTCGCACTCGAAGCGCTCGGACAGGAAGTCCACCGCGCTCATCGTCATCATCTTGACGTTCGAATAGAGCCACGCGTCGCCCTGGCCGCGGAGGTGCTTGCCCAGTTTGGCGATCCGCAACAGCTCCCGCGGATCGCGCGACAGCGGATCCGGCGCCGGCTCGTCGATCAGCGGCTTGATCAGGCGGCCCAACTCGGCCATCTCCTGCCCGAAGCGCTTGTAGACCTCGGCGTCGTGCGGCGAGAACTGTGCGATCGAACGGCGCGTCCGCTCGGGATCGCTGTCGCGGATCAGCACCCGCCCGTCCGGGAACGGGGTGACCGTCGCTTCGAGCGGCAGGATCTCGTAGCCGTGGCGCGGCAGCTCGAGGTCGCGGATGATCCACGGCCGGAGGAGCGACACCACATACGAGCAGCAGGTGTAGGTGAAGCCGGGATAGATCTCCTCGCTCGTCGTAGCGCCGCCCACCTGGTGGCGCCGTTCGAGGACCAGGACCTTCCGTCCCGCCTTCGCGAGATAGGCCGCGCAGACCAGGCCGTTGTGCCCGGCTCCGACGACGATCGCGTCATACGTTTGTCTCGTCACGGCTTGCGCTTCCTCTCCGGATCGTAGAAGGGGAGCGGCGCCACGGTCGCCGTCACCTTGCGCCGCTCGTATTCGACCGTGTGCTCGATCTGGAGCTTCAAGCCCTTCGCCTCGAAGCCGCGGCGCACCGAGGCGATCGCCAGATATTTCTTGAGTAGGGGAGACCACGTGTGGCTCGTCGCCTGTCCCACCTGGCGCCCTTCCTCGTCATAGACCGGCAACCCCTCGCGGCTCGCCGTCACCGGCAGGCTCGGCGGCAGGTTGAACCCGGAGTAGAGCGCCTCGAGCTCCTCCCAGCTCACCTCGAGGCCGACCAGTTGCCAGATCGAGCCGCGCTTCATCTCCGCCGCGATCGCATCGCGCCCGATGAAATTGCCGCGCTCCAGATCGACCATCCACCCGAACCCCAACTCATGCGGCGTCGACTTGCGCGATTCGAGGACGACCTTGTGCGAGCTGAAGTAGTCGACCCCGAGGAGGACGAACCCCGCCTCGATGCGAGCCACGTCGAGAGCGTCGAGCCCCACCGCCTCGATGCCATGCGACGCTCCAGAGGCCATCAGGGAGTCCCAGACGGTCAGCGCGCTCTCGCGCTCCACCCAGACCTCATACCCGAGATCGCCCGTGTACCCCGTGCGAGTGATCCAGACCGGAATCCCCCGGAGGTTGGCTCTGGTGATGCCGAAGAACTTGAGGGTCTCTAGATTGGCGTCCGTCGCATCGCGCAGGATGTCGCGCGACGTCGGACCCTGGAGAGCCAGAGCCGCGAGACGCGTGCTCGAATCCTCGATCGTCACATCGAACCCGCGGGCGAGAGCCTGCATCCAGTGGAGCGTCGGATCGGCCGCGGTGACGCGGAAGTGGTCCTCCGAGAGGCGCGACACCGTGCCGTCGTCGACCACCTTCCCCTCGTCGTCGCACCAGCACGAGTAGGCCACCCGGCCCACCTTGAGCTTGGATACGTCACGGACCATCATGCGGCCGAGCAGAGCAGCGGCGTCCGGTCCGGAGACCTCGTACTTGTAGAGCGGCGTCACGTCGAGCAAGCCGGCGGACTCGCGGAACGCGAAGTACTCCCGCTCATGCGATGTGTCGAAGCTGCAAACCGCGCAATAGCCGGCCCAGTCCTTCCAGCGGAAGCTGGTGCACAGGGCCTGCGTGCGCTCGTGAAAAGGCGTCGGGATCGGCATCGGCGTTCGGGGTCCCTCTGAAAGCGCGGGGAGTGTATCACCTGGCGCGGAGAGGGAGGCAAGGGGGCGGCCCTCGCCTCAACTTGCCCTGGAGGATCGGCCACTTTCCCTGGTCGATCCTCAGCTCTCCCTGGTCTGGGCGCAGCTTTCCCTGGGGCAAGCTCAACTTACCCTCGGGATCTTCAACATCGCCGGTCGCCTTGCAGGGCATACGTACGACGTGGTATCTTCATCCGTATGGCAGCCCCTCTCAAGAAGGACCCTGAACGCCGCTCCTCTCGGGAGGGGAAGGTTCGGAAGGAGTTCTGGCTGGATCCGGAGACTCTGCGCCGCGCCCAGACGATCCTGGGCACCGCCACCGAACGCGAGACCGTCGAAGCGGCGCTCGACATGATCGCATTCCGGCGAGAGCTCCTCGACGGAATCCAGGTGCTTGCCGGACTCCAGATCGATTCGATCCGTTAGGTGAAAGCCGGTGCGTAAGTACGCGCTGGACACCAACTGTTACATCGACGCCATCCGGGATACGGCTGCTCGCGCCGCACTCGAGACCTTCACCGCCGAGGAATCGCCACGGCTCTATCTCAGTGCGGTTGTGGCCGCCGAGCTCCAATCCGGTGCTCGAACTCCTCGCGACCGGAAGCTCTTGGTTGAGCAGGTCCTGGCACCATTTTTCCGGCGTGGCCGTATCTTGACTCCTTCTGCGGCGGCATGGGATGCGCTCGGTCTGACACTCTCCAGGCTTCGGGCTGAGGGAAGCCTCGATCTCGCCTCCGTGCCGCGAAGCTTCGTCTTCGACGTGCTTCTTGCCTTTAGTTGCCGTGAAGCCGGCGTCGTGCTCATTACAAGAAATACGCGCGACATGGAGCGAATCCGCTCGGTGTTCCGTTTCGAATTCGTCGCTCCGTTCCCGTCTGCTACCTAAGAAGCCGACCAAACTTGAGGTTGAGCTATGCCCGACCGCTTCACCTACGACGTCTTCCTGAGCCACAACTCGAAGGACAAGCCGCGGGTGCGGAAGCTGGCGGAGGAGTTGCGCGACGCCGGCTTGCGGGTGTGGGTTGCCCGCTCAAGGAAAGCGTTGACCTGCTCACGGCGCACGCAGGGGAAGTTGTCCAGGAACTCGTCCACGCTGTAACCGCCTTCGAGATAGTCGACTAGCGTCTGGGCGGGCACCCGGGTGCCTACGAAAACGGGAATTCCGCCCAGGATCTCGGCGTCGGAGTGGATGACGCTGCCATCGGCAAGGGTGAGGGGGCGATCGGGAGCCATTCAGGCGCCTCTCAGGACCACACCAGTGTACCAGGGCGTCGGATGGCTTCCTGGGCTCTGAAATCTCTGAGTTCCTGAAACCCCGGCGTGCCCGCTCGTGTTGCGCTGCAACGAAACCGCAACACAAGCTCGTTTCCCGAGGAGCGCGGATTGCTCCTGCATCACAGACAGGCGATTCTGCATCACAACCAGCCGTGCAGCATCACAACGAAGGGATTCGGCGTGTTGCCGAAGCGATTCGGTGTGTCGCTGGAGCGATTCGGCGTGTTGCTGAGTCGACTCGGCGTGTTGCTGAGTCGATTCGGTGTGTCGCTGAAGCGATTCGGCGTGTTGCCGAAGTGGCTCGGTGTGTTGCTGAAACGATTCGGCGTGTTGCTGACGCGCTTCGGTGTGTTGCCGAAACGATTCGGTGTGTTGCTGGAGCCCTTCGTTGTGATGCAGATTCGTTGCGCTGTGATGCTGGCTGCGTTCCTTGTGGTGCAATCCGTCTCCCCTGCAACACAAGATCGGCCCCCCGTGATATTACGCCGCTCGGCGGCGATGCCGGGCGCGGGCGCGTTTCAAGGCAGCGGCTTCACGCAAAGCCCCTGGTCCGTGGCCGGTGGAGTTGTGCAGGGAGCCAAGAACGGCGACCAGTCCGCGGGGTTGACGGCGACCATCGCACCCTGCCAGTTGCCGTTACTGCCGCGCGACAGCTCCAGATACCCGAAGCTGATCACCGAGAAACCGGAGACCGGCGCGCCGTCCACGGTCTGGGCGAAGGCTCCGGTGGGCGGTCCGGTGTCTTCGACCACGCCGCCGTTGCCTACGATCAGCGTCGGCGGGCGGTGGGCCGGGGCGGCGAAGGTGAGGGCTTCGAAGCGGTGCATGTGGCCGACGAGGATCTGGTCGATCTTGGGGAGGAGAGCTTCGCCGGTCTCGCCGTGCAAAGCGCACTGCAGCGTCTGGTTGAGCACTCCGTTGGAAACCGTGGGGCCGCTGGCCGGCTGGCCGTCACAGCCGTAGAGGGCCGGCGAACCCTCGACTCCCCAGATCGGCCGGTGGGTCATCAGCCAGGCTTTGTGGCCATGGAGGCGCTGCGCCGCCGCGGTGAGCTGGCTCCGGTAGACGTCGGTCAGGCCGGGAAGTTGGTCACAGGCGTTGGCGGAGTCGAGCACGAGCAGATCGAGGTCGCCGAGATGGAGCACCTGGGGCTCGACGAGCTGGAGATGAGGGAGCGCCGGCCCTTCACCGTCCTGCGACGGACAGGTGAGCTGCTTGCCCCCTCCCTCGGCCAGATCCGAGCTGGCATCGAGAAAGTAGAACCAGCCCGGGCCCGCGTGACTGCACAGCTCGTGGTTGCCGCGCGCGAAGACCCAGGGAGCCGCGGTCAGGAGGTCGCCGGCCGGCTGAAAGAAGTCCAGCCACCAGGCGTCCCAGCGGTCGGTGTCCGGATTTCCCTTGCTGTTCTGGCTGTAGTAGGGACCCGGAAGGCCGCACTTCTCCGCGGGCGTCGCGCCGTCGCCGGCATCGTAGTACCAGCGCTGGACCTGCTGGCCGTCGACCGTGGCCTTGAAGCCGCTCGGCGTGCCGCGGTAGTTGTAGTCGCCCACGTGGAGGACGAGATCCGGATGGCTGGCGGCGGCGGCCTTGGCGAGGGCCGGGAACGGCCACTGCGGATCGTCCAATCCACACCCCGCCTGATCCTTCGGCTTGCAGCCTGAATCGCCGAGGACCGCGATGCGGGACGGCGTTTCGACGACCGGGGGGAGCCGCGGGCCGCCTTCGACGGTCAGGGAGCGCCCGACAGGGTAGCGGGCCTCGCAGACCTTGACGGTGAATCCGTGCGGATTGCGGCGCGGCGTCATGGCGATCCGTTCCGTTCCCGGGCCGAGCAGCGCCGGGCAGTCGCGGCCGGGGTCGACGATCACGCGGGCGAAGGCGGCGGTGCTCCCCGTGGGAGTTTCCGCGAGCAGCACATAGGCGGCGTACACGGCCGGCTGTGCGGGTGCCGGCTTGGCCCACAGGGAGCAGCCGGCCAGAAAGAACAGGGCGGGAGAGGCGGAAAGAGCACCGCAGAGGATGGGCGAGAGTCGCGTTTTCACGGAAGGGCTCTCCTTGGGTCACTGTTTCCACGCCAGCATAGCAGGCGCCGGTGCTAGACTTCCCTTCCGTCATGAGATCACGCACAGCCTTCGGCCAGTACACGTTGTCCGGTGAATACTTCACCTCGGAAGAGATTTTTCATGCCGAGCGCGAGCGGATCTTCCACCGCTCGTGGCTCCTCGCGGGCCATGTCTCGCAGCTCGCGGCGCCCGGCAGCTTCTTCCTCTTCGAGCTGGACCGGGAGAGCGTCGTCGTCTTGCGCGACGGCGGGGGAGAGATCCGCGCCTTCCACAACCTCTGCCGGCATCGTGGGAGCCGCCTCTGCCTCACTCCGCACGGCGAGGTCGGGCCTGTCATCCAGTGCCCGTATCACGCCTGGACCTACGGGCTGGATGGAGCCCTGCGCGCGGCACCCAGCATGTCCGAGGTCGCCGGCTTCGACCTGCGGGACCATGGGCTCAAGCCGGTCGCGCTCGCGGATTGGAACGGCTTGCTCTTCCTGAATCTCGATCCGGACCCGGTCCCTTTCGAGACCGCCTTGTCCGGGCTCGTCGGCAAATTCGGTCTCTGGCGCCTCCCCGAGCTGCGGTCCGTCCATCAGAAGGTCTACGACGTCGAGGCCAACTGGAAGCTCTTCTTCCATAACTACAGCGAGTGTTACCACTGCCCGAAGGTCCATCCGCACCTCAATCAGTTGACGCCCTACCGCAACACCGAGAACGACCTCGACGACGGTCCGGTCCTGGGCGGTCCGATGTGGATGAGCAACCCGGAAGGGAGCATGACGATCGGTGGCAATCGCTGTGCCGCTCCCTTCGCCGGGCTCTCCGAGGAAGAGCGCGGGCGCGTCTACTACTACACCGTCTTCCCGACCGCCTTCCTGTCGTTCCTCCCCGACTACGTCCTGGTCCACCGCGCGCAGTCTCTCGGCCTGGATCAAACGCGCATCATCTGCGACTGGTACTTCCATCCCGAAGCCATCGCCGCCCCCGGCTTCGATCCCCAGCCCGCCATCGACTTCTGGGACCTCACCAACCGCCAGGACTGGGAGCTCTGCGCGAACGCCCACAAAGGAGTCTCCTCGAACGCCTGGGACCCTGGCCCCTACTCCGAGCTTGAAAGCCAGCTCGCCGCGTTCGACCGTCAGTATCTGCGGGCTTTGGCGCTGGAGGAGCCGGCGCTGGCGCGGCGGCGGGGGTGAGGGCCGGTCCCGGTCGCTGAGATCAGTTCACGAACGCCCTACACCGCCCCTCATCACCACTGCCGGATCGATCTGGCTGGCCCTCCGCGCGTGTCGCGGTGGCGCTGGGCGACGGCGAGGGAGAGGAGACCATAGAGACCCACAGTGCTCAGGAAGAGCGCGAGGCCGGCCGCGGCGGCGAGGACGGCGCCGGTGATGCGCACCGGCGCCAGGAGGCGGTCGCGACTGGCGGTGATACGGAGGAGGCGGGCGGAATGTTTACGACGGCGGCAGCCGCGCGTCGAGCTCGCTGAAGAGCCCGGCCGTCCGCCAGAGATCGTGGTTGCCCACCACGTAGAGCCGTTCCTTGGCTCGCGTCACGGCTACGTTGAGCAGGTTCGGCTTGCTACCGGCCCAGGTGCGTGCGCCTCTTTGTTCAGCGGCGGGAGCGCCCAGGATGAAGATCACCGCCTCCGCTTCCCGGCCCTGGACGGTGTGAACGGTTCCGATGCGGTCGAACGTCCAGCCCCTGGGGGCGTCGGTCCAGACGAGGAGAGCGCTCTCCTCGACCAGCTTGCGCAGACGTTCCGCCACCACGACGAACGGCGTGACGATGTAAAGGTCAGGCGGAGCGGGTTTGCGTTGGGTGAGGTCCGGATAGGCGAGCTTCCGGAGGAGCTTGAGCACCGCCCGACCCTCCTCCGGGGACCACTTCTCCTCCGCGGTCCCGCCGCGCACGTCGATCCATCGCGACGGACCGAGGAGATCTCCAATGGAGGAGGGACCCTCCCGCTTTGCATTTACCATCAGGTGGTCATAAGCGACCGCGTTCGAAATGCCGAACATCGGCTCGCTACAACGGCGGTGGACCAGAAGGGGAGCGCCGATCCGGCGGCTGCCATACCGGCTCTCGAGCTCGGCTACGAAAGGGCTCGCGGCATCGGCGAGCGTCTGGACGGAGGCGTCCGGAGCGTTGAAGCGGTCGGGATCTGTGCCGAAGTGCCGGCAGACCGCTTGGGTCAATCGATCGGGGAGGGTCACGACCGGCTCGATCTGCACCGGATCACCGACGACAACGGCGCGGCGGGTCCGGAAGATCGCGCCGACCGCCGCCTGCGGCACGGCCTGTCCAGCCTCGTCCACGAACAACCATCCGAGGCTTTCCGGAGGAAGGTCGCTGAGCATCCGCTCCACGGAGGCGAAAGTTGTCGAGACCAACGGGACAACGAGAAACAACGAAGACCACAGGTCCGGGGTCAGTGCCCTCTTTTCGGCTGTCGGCAGAGACCTCCCGCCGAAGAGGCTCATCAGGGCTCCCAGGTTGTGACGCAGGGGCTTCGCGGCGGCGTCGACGAAGGCTCGGTGGAGGGCCATGGCAGCGACGAAGACTTCGTCACGGAGCCGCTGTCGCTCGGCGTCCAGCCAGGGAGAAACCCTCTGCTTGTCCGCGTGCGGCTTTTCCCAAAAGACCTCGTCGATGAAGCGGTCTCCAAGCCTCTCGCGCCAGGCTTCCACCTCGCGCCGGGCCTCTCGATGGCGGTGTGCTGCGTCAACCCGCAGGCTCTCAGCAGACCGGCCGTGGGCGTTCGCGTCGTTGAGAGCTTTCTCGTCGTGTGCGAGCTGCTGTGCGGCGCTTGCGGCGTCCGCCCGGACTTTCTGAGCGGTTACCGCCAACGGTGCCCTGACCGAACGCCACTCCCGGGCTTTCCGTGTCTGAAAGAGGCGAGCGAGCAAACTGGGGGCGCGGTCGTCGTGGTCGGCCAACTGTGCTTCGGCATCGCTCCGGCGTGCCAGAGCATCGGCGTGAAGAGCACGGGCTTTCTCGACGGCGGCCTGGCCTCGCGCTACGGCCTCGCCAGCCAAGGACGCCGCAATTTCCGCTTGGGTCTCCTCCCGGGAGAGGAGTGGCAAGGACGCCGCGAGACCTCGAATTTCTTCGGCGCCCGCCAGCATTGCGCGGCTTCGACCGAGGGCAGCCAGGAATGTGGCGCGCGCCTGGTTCCAGCGGCGTAACGCCTCAGCCTGACTCCTGGGAGGATTCTCCGCGGTGATGATGCGCGGGGGCCGGGGCTTCATAGCCCCGGTCTTGGGATCGATCTCCTCGAAAGTCTGCGGCGTACCGGAGACCTCGGCGAGATAGGTCGCGAGGCCGACATCCTTGTTCCACCAGAAAGTGTTCTTGAACCGGTTTCGGTTCTTGGCATTCCCGAGCACCGCCGCGATGAGTCCCCAGGTCTCGCGCTCGAAGAGGACGTCCGACAGCGTCTTGAAAGAACGGAGGTTCGGAGCGTCGTCCGCGACAGCCTGCAGTCCCGGCAGCTCCGCGCTGACGTTTTCGACCGCCTTGTTGTTGGATGAAGCGACGATCATCTCGAACCCTTTGAGGCGGGGATCGAGCCGGTAGAGATGCAGCCATGACTGTCCCAGGTTGATCTTTTCTCCCGAGTGGATCAATGCTGTGGATGGATCATCGAAGCCGGCCATGGCCTCGCCGCGCGCGGTGATGATGGCGGCCACCAGATCGCGCAGCAGCGTCGTCTTACCGGTTCCCGGAGGACCGTTGATCCCCAGGATGCCGCCTTGCCGGAGCGCCTGGAGAGCGAGGTTGACGGACGCCTGTTGCAGGAGAACGAGCGGATGCCTGCCCCTCCCGGGCCAGCGGGCCGGCGGGGTGATCCCGGGCGCCACCGCTTCGTCGAGAGCCTCCTGGTCTCGGAGCAGATCCTTCACTTGCGGAGGTGTCCGCTCTCCGAGATAGAGGCGCAAGTTGTCCGTGGCCCGCCCTTCCGAAAACATGGTCCTGGCGGTGGCGAGGTCGCCGAGAAAAAAACTGTTCATCAAGAGAGGCTCGGGGGAGTCGGAGCCTTTGAAGGACGAATAGACCCGGATGGCGAACCGCGGTGGCTTGGTCAATTCCTTCGGCAAGCCAAGGCGATCCAAAAGCCACTCGTAAGCCTGATCGATCCTCTCCCGATTCAGAGCGGGCTCATCGCCATCCTCGGTGGCGGGACCGCGGAGGATCTCGTCCAGTGTTTCGGTGATCTCCTCCTCCTCGGTGCTCCAAGCGGCCAGAGAGGTCAAATTTCCTTGCAGGGCACGCGGCATGCCCCAGGCGAAGCTGGAGATCGCTCCGGCCGGCTTCTCGACCAGCCGGCCTTCCCGGTTGAGCGTGACCGCGGCGAGGACGGCCTCCCCGCGGGCCGCCGGGCGCTCGGCACGGGAGTCTGCATAGACGGAGAGGAGGCGCTCGATGGCAGAGCCGAAGTCCACCGTCCCCAGGATCACCTGATAGAATAACCGTGTGTTCGGGCGTGCCCTCTCTCCGCTCCCGTCCCACGGGAGCTTCCACTCGTCCAGTGAGGCAACCGCCCGGCGATCCCCGCCCGCCAGGTCCTCGGGGCGTCTGAAGGTCTGAGGAGACAGGACCTCAAGGGCGGTCCAGGTGTCGAGGATCGAGCCTGGAGTGCTGGTTTCTGCTGGATTTGGCATCAGCGCACCGAAGCCACGAGCGCCGTTCCGACTCCGGCGACGTACGCGATGAACGACAGCAGGATGCCGGTGAAGGGCACGCGGAACCAATACACCTTTCCGACCACGAGATATCAATCCTCCTCGCCGTCGCTGAGCGAGAGCTGCCCCGACTCTTCGGCCGGCAGCGAGAGTTGGCCCGCCTCGATCTGCGCCAGGGACAACTGGCCCGCTTCGGTGCTGGCGAGCGAGAGCTGGCCGGGGGAGGCGCCGGGGAGGCGGGATTGGATGCTGGCGATCGCCTGGCGGGTGGCTTTGAAGAGATCGGGCTCCTGGGCGGAGCGGTCGGCCACTTCCTTGAGCGGCGGCACGGCCGCCACCGTGCCGAGGCGGGCCAGGGCGTTGGCCGCCGCCGTCTGGAGGTCGAGATCCTCGCTCTGGAGCGCGCGGATCAGGGGCGGCTCGGCGGCTGGGCTGCCGATCGCTCCCAGGGAGGTTGCAGCGACGGGGGCGAGGTCGCCTTGCTCGCGGGCCATCACCTCCACCAGGATGTCGAGGTCCTCGACGGCCGTGCTGCGACCGAGCGTCTCCAGGCAGACGCGGGCCGTCCGGTGGCGGCGCCGGCGCAGGGCCTGGAGGAGGAGCGTTCGCGTCCGCTCGATCGGTAGATCCTGGCCGAGGAGCGAGACCGCCTGGGCGCTGATGAGGTCGTCCTCCGCGTTTTCCGCCAACTCCAGCAGGATTTCGTGGCCTTCGACTCCAAGCTCCTTGGCTGCCCACAGGCGGACCCGTGGGCTCGCATCGGCGCAGGCGGTGCGGAGCGCTGCGAGCGCCGCCGGCGCACCGGGGAATTCACGGGCCAGGACGAGCACGGTGCGCAGCCGGACCTCGGCGTCGGGATCCCGGCGGGCGTTCTCGGCCAGGCGCTGCGCGATGTCCAAGGGTTGCGCGAAACGCCGGCCCAGGTCGAGGAGGAGCGGCAGCAGGCCGGCGATCCGGTGGTCGGCGGTTGTCACCCGCAGCTCGCCGTAGACGACCTCCGGCGTCTGGCTCAAGGCGCTCACGCGGATCAACAGGTTGCGCGTCTCCTGGTCCAGGAGCGCGAAGAGAAGGGGGATCTGTCCCGAGATGTAGAACTCTGCGTCGAAAGGACCGTCGCCGATCTCGATCTTGTGCCCGCCGGACCTTTCGGGCTCGGGGCGGATGCGGACGCCGAAAAAGCCTCGCGGCCCCGGAGCCGCGATCACGATCCGGCAGCCTTTGCTCCTTTTCAACGGCTGCTCAATGCGCACTTTCAGCTGCCCCTCGCGTGCCTTGAGCCACAAGCGCAAGGCATGGCTGCGGGACAGCTCTTCGATCTGCAGCCCGCAGGCTGTCGCGGCCTCCTGCCAGGAGCGCAGGCGCCGGCGTCTGGTCTTGAGGAGGCTTTCGGCGATGCCGATACCGTACCGGGCGGGCAAGGAGAAGAGCAGCTCCCACATGACAGTGCCTCAGACTCCGGAGGAGGTCTCGGGCTTGTTTTCCGAGAGTGAAAGCCGCCCGTCCGCATCGTCCGCGAGTGACAGCTGGCCTGCTTCGGTTTGGGCCAACGACAACTGCCCTGCTTCGGCACCGGCGAGCGAGAGCTGGCCGGGGGAGGCGCCGGGGAGACGGGATTGGATCTCTCCGATCGCTTGGCGCGCCGCTTTGAGGAGATCGGGTGGATGGGACGATTCGGCGAGTTCCTTCAACGGCAGCACGGCCGCCGTCGTGCCGGCGCGAGCCAGAGCGTTCGCCGCCGCCACCTGAAGGTCCAAACGTTGACTCTGGAGGGCCAGAATCAGGGGCGGCTCGGCGGCCGGGTTTCCGATTGTTCCTAAGGAAGTCGCGGCGACGGCGGCGAGCTCGCTGTGCTCGCGGGTCATCACTTTGATCAGAGTGTCTACGTCCTCGGCCGCCGTGCTGGCGGCGAGCGCCTCCAGGCAGGCACGGGCGGTCAGGTGAAGGCGCTGGCGAAGGGAGTGGTGGAGAAGGGCTCTCGCCTGCTCGATCGGTAGAGACCGGCCGAGGAGAGTGACCGCCTCTGCGCTGATCGCGTCGCTGGTCGCGCTCTCCAGCGTCTCCAGGAGGACCTTGGTGCCCTCGTCACCCAGCTCCTTGGCCGCTCGCAGCCGGACCCGCGGGCTCGCGTCCGTGCAGGCAGCGCGGAGCGCTTCGAGAGTCTCGGGCGCGCCGGCGAATTCACGGGCCAGGAGGAGCAGGTTCCGCAGCCGGACCTCGGCGCCGGGATCCCGGTGGACGTTCTCGGAAAGGCGCTGCGCGACGTCCAGAGGTTGCGCGAAACGCCGGGCAATGTTGAGGAGGAGCGGCAGCAGGCCGGCCATAAAGCGGACGGAGGTGACTGCTCCCAACTGTCGGTTGCTGATCTCCAGCTTGTCGGCCGCGGCATTCACGCGCATCAGCAGCTCGCGCGTCTCCGCGTCGAGCAGAGCGGCGAGGAGACGCGGCGGTCCCAGGATGTAGAACGCTTTATCGAAGGGCTCGTCGCCGATCTCGACCTCGTACGCTCCGTGAGGTTTGGACTTCTCGGGGCGGATGCGAACCCCGGAAAAACCCGGCGGTCCCGGAATCGAAACGAGGACCAGGCAGCTATAGTCCTGGCGCCGCCCGGGTCTCTGGAACCTCACGGTCAGCGGTCCGTCGCGAGCTTCGAGCCACGGTCTTTTCCGGGGCTTGGAGGTGTTCTCAACCCGCAGACCGCAGGACCGCGCGATCTCCCGCCACCTTCGCAAGGTACTGCTGTTTGCGTGGAAGACAGCCCAAGCCAAGCTGCCGAAGCCCACAACGGGGAGGGACAGGGCAAAGAGCGCTTCCAGCATCGGCCCTCCTCACACCAGCCGCACGACCGGCTCCTCGTGCATCAGATCGCGTTGCGTGAGGAGGTCCCGGACGTTGGCCGTCAGCCAGCGTTCGGCGTTGACGCCGAAGGCGATTTCGAGCCGGGGGCGGCGGTCGCGCGGGGAGTGCGGCGGATCGAGGTAGCCGAGGGTGGGGCTCGCCGCGTTGAGCGGCACGACGACCTGGCTGTCGCCGGAGGTGCCGCCCACCTTGTGGACGTCGCCCGCGGCGTCCCAGACGAAGCGCCTCTGATCTCCGTCGGGGCGCGAGACCTCGCAGATGAGGAGCTTGAAGAGGTTTTCCGGCTCGCCGAGCGCACAGGTCGGCACCAGCTGCCGCTTCCACAGCTCCGGCGAGGTGGGGAAGCGCGTCCCGCGCGGCACGATGACGGTGTGCTGGGGCTCGCCGGTCTTCGGATCGTGGGTGACGAAGGCATAGTCGTGGACGATGAAGTCCAGGGCGTCCATCCGGTTGCCGGCGAAGCAGGCGGCGCCGAAGGCGACCGCCTCGAACGGCTGCCAGGCGCGCACCCGCCGCCGCTCGAAGCGTTCCTCGAACCAGGAGAAGAAGCCGGGCAGGAGCGTCGAGCCGCCCACCAGCAGCACGTCCTCCACGTCGCCCACGGTCACGCCGCCCTGCTCCAGGACCTCGTCGACCGAGGCCGACAGGCTGCGGTAGAAGCCCTGCTCTTCGAGGATCTCGCGCAGCCGGGCGCGGGTGAGCGCGGCATAGGTTCTCCCCCTTTGGGAAATCACCTGCGGAATCACCCGGGAGCTTTCGGGGCTCATCAGGAAGGCCTCTTCCTCCTGGAAGAACACCGCCTCCTTCACGCGGCAGGCTTCGGCGAGCATCAGCCGCCGCCACAGGCGGGTGACCTCGTCGTCGTCCTCGGTGAGCCGCTGGCCCATCTGGCGGAAGATGTCGTCGAGCACCCAGCCGTCGACGGCGTTGCCGCCCACGGTGCGCCCGCGCTTGGCGAGCACGTTCGCCTGGCCGTTGACCGCGCCTTGCGGCGACAGGCGGACGAGCACCGTGTGCATGGTGCCGCCGCCCACGTCCACCACGAGGACGGTCCGCTCCTGGCTCAAGCTGATCCCGTAGCCGAGCGCCGCCGCCACCGGCTCGTCGATGAAGCGCACGCGGCGCACGCCGAGCTGGCGCAGCACCTGCTGCACCTCCGCGCGGTAGGTCTCGAAGGCGGTGACCGGGGACGTCACCACGAGGTCGCGCACCCGGTGCCCGGTCGCCTTTTTGACCTCGACCAGCAACTCGCGCAGGAACGCGTGCGCGGCGTCGCGGGCGGTGACGACCTCCCGTCCCACCCGCGCCAGCGGGCGCAGCGACTCCTCGCTCAAGGCGGGCTTGAAGGTGGGCACGAACGACGGATAGACCGTCCCCTCGTTGTGCTGGAGCGCCTTCCGCCCGATGAGCGCCCGCCGGCCGAGGAAGAGCCGCCGCTGCAAGGGGGGCCAGCTCCCCAGCCGGTCGAGGAAGCCCGATTTTTCCAGGAGATGGACGGCTGAAGGCACCAGGCGCGGTGCCTCCAGCGGATCTTTCGCCTCGGGTTTGCGGCAGACCCCAGGCAGCTCGATCAGGCGGGGGCGGCCGAGAGTCTCATCCCAGCACGCCACTCCGCAGTTGGTGGTCCCCAGGTCCAGCGCCCAGGCGGTCATGTGAGGTGATTATATTCAGGATTCAGGGCGCCTCGTCCCGAGAGTCCGGCGCCGGGAGCGAAAGCCGGCCGGCCGGATCGGTGGCGAGCGACAGTTGGCCGGCTTCGGTCGACGCCAGGGACAACTGTCCCGCTTCCGTGCCGGCGAGCGAGAGCTGGCCGGGGGAGGCGCCTTGGAGACGGTCCTGGATCTCGGCGATCGCCTCGCGCGCCGCTTTGCGGAGCGCCGTGCTGGAGCCGTGCCCGGCCAGCTCCTTCAGCGGCAGCACGGCCACCGCCGAGCCGACGTGGGCCAGCGCGTCCGCCGCCGTCACCTGGAGCGCCGTCTCGCCCTCCTCGAGAACAGGCAGCAGCGGCGCCTCGGCGGCCGGGTTGCCAGTCAGTCCCAGGGCCACGGCCGCGGCGACGGCCAGCTCGCCCTTTTCTCCCTTCTCACGCGCCAGAACCCCTGCCAGGATGCGGACGGCCTCGTCGCTTCCGTCAACGCCGATGAGCTTCATGCAGGCGCCGGCCGTGAGGAGGCGGCGGCTGCTCACGGCGGTGTCCAGGATGGCGGCCACCCGGTCGAACGGCAGCTCGCGGCCCAGGATCGAGATCGCCTTTGCGCTGGTGGAGTCGTTCGGCGCGTTCCCGGCGAGCTCGGCGAGGACCTCTCGGCCTTCCGCGCCCAGCTCCTTCGCCGCCTCCAGACGGATCTCGGGGCACGTGTCCAGGCAGGCGGTGCGGAGCGCCTCGGCCGTCTCCGGATCCCCCGGGTGATCACGGACCAGCAGGTGCAGGTTCTGGAGCCGCACCCCGGCTTCGGGATCCCGGTGGGCGTTTTCGGCGAGACGCCGCAGGATGTCCACGCGCCCAGCGAAATGCCGGCCTGCTTCGAGAAGCAGGGGCAGCATGTCGCTGAGGCGGGACTCGGGCATCTCCGCCCGGAGCTGGCCGTCGGCCATCTCCATCCAGCTCCCGGCGTTCGCGCGGAGCAGCAGGCGGCGCGCCTCGGCGTCGAACAGCGCGCGGATGAGCCATTCCGGTCCCGCGACATAGAACGTGCGGTCGAAAAGCTCGTCTCCGACCTCGAGCTCGGTCGCCCCCCATGGCTTGTCCGGCTCGCGGAGGACCTTGATGCCCACGAAACCCGGCGGACCCGGAACGACGACCGTGATCCGGCTACCGTTGTGCAGGCTTTCCTCGAACCGCACCTCGATCGGACCCGCCCAGGCCCTGAGCACCGGTCGCGACTCCCGGTAGCTCGGGCTCGCCGGAACCTGCAAGCCGTGAGCCGCCGCGACCTGCAGCCAGACCTTCCGGCGCCAGGAGCTTTGCAGGGAGCGGTCCACGGAGCCGAGAGCTGCCGTCAGGTACGAAAGGACCTCCCTCCACATACCGGGACGGAATTCACTCGTCGATCCGGACCGTGTCCGCCGGGGCGTTCGAGGCCGGCTCGGTGCTGGCCAGCCAGAGGACGCCGACCATGCCGACGGTGATGGCGACGTCGGCGAAATTGAAGATGCCGGTGCGGAGGGGACCGATGCCGAGGCTCATGAAGTCGACGACGGCGCCGTGGGCCAGGCGGTCGATGAGGTTGCCCAGACCGCCTCCGACCGCGAGGGCGAGCACGGCTTTCTGCCGCAGGCTCATGCGGTCGGAAAAGATGGCGACGCCGACGCCGAGGGTGAGGAGGGCGGCGACGACGACGACCAGGAGGAAGAAGCGGGCGGAAGCCGGCAGGGCGGAGCCGAGGCTCAGGAAGGCACCGGCGTTCTCCGCGTATTCGAAACGAAGGACGCCGTTGAGCAGAGAAATGGGCTCGGACCGCGCCAGCCGCGTCTCGGCGAGAATCTTCGTCGCCTGGTCGCAACCCACACAGGTGGCGAGGAGCGCCAGGAGGACGACCAGTTGGGCTGCGCGGCTGAGTCGACTCATCTCTACTATCCTAGGTGCTTCAACCCGGCCAAGAGGGGAAAAACTTCCAGAAATTGTCACGGGCTTCGTTTTCGTCAGTCCTCGGGGAAACCTCGGGGCTCCTTCGGCCCGAAGCCGGCGGCTGCGGGAGCATGCTGAGGGCCAAAGGAGGGGCTGCGATGAACAGGACGCAAAGGACTGACAAGACAGCGAAAACGGCAGGCGCCCGGGCGAGGGCCCGGCAGGGCCGGGTGACCCGCGGGGAGTTCCTGCGGTTCATCGGTCTGGCGGCAGGATTAGGGACCGCGGTGGCGCGGATCTCGGTGCCAGGACGGGCGGAAGGGGCGGAAACTCCGGAGTCGGTGACCCCGGCGGCCGGACCCTCCGGCCTGCTCGACTCCCAGCGCTTCCGCCAGGTGGTCATCGACGGCGACACGCCGGCGGTGCAGCGGTATCTGGAGAAGGATCCGGCGCTCGCCTACAGCAAGGATGAAAAAGGAAGGTCGGTCCTCCTGCTCGCCTGCCTGGCGGGGAAGAGCGAGATCGCGGAGAGGATCCGGCCGCATCGCGACGGGCTCGACCTGGTCGAAGCCGTGTTCGGCGGCACTCCGGAGGACGCAAAGCGCGTCGCCGAGTTGGTGGAGAAGTATCCGCGGCTGATCAACGACCTCCACCCCTGGGGCGGCACCGCCGTGCACGCCGCCGTCCGCCGCGGCCGGACCGATCTCGTTTTCGCCACCCTGCGTTCCGGTCCGGACTTCAACCTCCCGTCGGCGCCGCCCGAGTCGCTCACCGCCTGCCGGATGGCGGTCGACCATCCCGACCCCGCGGCGGCCGAGGAGTTGGTGGACGCGCTCGCCGGCAACGGCGCCGATCCGAACGCCAAACAGGGGGATGGGTGGTCTTGCCTCCACGCAGCGGCGCGCGCCGGCAACCCGGAGGTGATCCGCGTCCTGCTCTTCGACGGCGCCGATCCGGACGCGCGGACGCCAGACCGGGAGACCGCGCTCGACGTCGCCGTCCGCCTGGGCAAGACCGAAGCCGCCGCCGTGTTGCGCAACCAGAAGAGCCTGCCGCGCAAGCACCGCACATCGCGATTCCTTTACACCGCCGACGGCGGCAAGTACGAGCCGCAGCCGCAGCCGGCGCTCCCCTGGCCGGTGATCAACGAATACGTCGCCGTCGCCCACGGCAACCTGGCGCGCATGCGCGAGCTGCTCGCTCTCTATCCGAGCGTCCTCCACGCCAACGCCTCCTGGGACGAGATGGCCGTCGAAGCCGGCGCCCACGTCGGCTTCAAGGACGGCGTCCATCTCGTCCTCGACCAGGGAGCCCCCTGCGCGCTGCCGACCGCGGCGATGCTCGGCAGGACCGCCCACGTCAAGAAGCTCCTGGCGGAAGATCCGCTGCGCATCTGGGACTGCGGCGCCCACAACATGCCGGCGCTGTGGTTCCCCGCAATCGGTGGCGGAACGGTCGACCACCTGGAGATTGCCAAGCTCCTCCTCGACGCCGGAGCCGACGCCAACGCCCACAAGAGAGGCCAGACCACCCTCCACTGGGCCGCCCGCGGAGGCCAGATGGAGATGGTCGAGCTGCTGCTCGGCCGCGGTGCGGACCCCAACGCCAAGGCGAAGACGCCGCAGGGGGAGGTGACGCCGTTGGCATTGGCGGTGAAGGCGGAGAAGAGGGAGGTGGCGGAGCGGTTACGGCGGGCGGGGGCGGCGTAGGGGAGACAGCACCGGCAGCCCCCTCCCGCCCTCTCCCCCGACCCCTCTCCCGCGCGTGCCACCAGCCCCCGCCCCGAGCGGGAGAGGGGCGCCGCCACCCAATTCCCAAAAGAAGCTTCTTCGGCAAAGTTCCCCCTCTCCCGTTCGGGGAGGGTGTGTGGGGGACGCACGGGAGAGGGGGTTAGGGGGAGAGGGCGGCCGGGGGGCTCTGGTTCGTTTTGAGCCCTACCGCCGCGCAATGTAATAAAACGCCGCGATCGCCAGCAGCCCCAGCACCAGCGTCACCCCGTTGAGGAAGAGCGCCACGCGTGCGGTGCTCCTCCCCTCGGGGTTGCGCAATCCGAGCAGACCGCAGAGGAGTCCGGCGAGCGCGAGGCTGGGGACCAGCATGGCGGTGAGGAAGGGGCGGTAGACGTGCGCTTCCGTCGGGATCAGCGAAGTCACGAAGCGGGCTCCGACCGCGGCCAGGAAGAAGAGCAGCGACAGGACGGGCCAGGTGTTCGGCATGCGGATCACGCCGTACTCACCCCCGGTCATGTCCGGAAAGTCATCCTTGCTCATTCTTGAATTCTATCCTCGCCGGAGGCCGATGCGCGCCACCAGCTCCTGGAAGCGGGGATCGGACCGCATGCCGTCGAAGGCCGGATCGACGTCGGCCGAGACGAGCGACGGATCCCGTTCGGTCAAGGCGCGGTCGAGCTCCGCGAAGGTGCGGCCGGCATCGCCCAGCTCGGCGGCCTGGGCAGCGAGCTGATAGGGGGAGACCCACGCCTTCTTGGCGCGCTCTTCGAGGCGGGCGAGGCGCCACTCTCCGATCCGGCGGAGGGCAGCTTGCGGATCCGCCGGCAGGGCAGCGAGGTCGGCGCCTCTCATCCCCTCCTGGCGGGCGCTTTCACGCGCCTGGGCGAGCGCTTCTCCCAGGCGGTCGTTCCGGGCATAGGCGCGCTCCAGGCAGAGGCGGGCGGAGAGGAAGCGCGGCTCCAGCTCCAGGGTGCGCTGCATCTGGTGGATCGCCTCGCCGTCGCGGCGCGCGCGGAAGTAGACCCAGCCAACATCGGCGCTCGCTCGGACCGACAGCGGCTCCAGCGCCTGGGCGGCCTGGATCTCGCGCAGCGCCTCGTCGAAGCGGCGCTCGGCCACCAGGAGCCAGGCATAGTCGTGATGCGCCGTCGCCGAGTTGGGATTGATCGCCAGGGCGCGCTCGAATTCCTTTTCGGCGGCCGGCCCGTCGCGGTGATAGCGAAAGAGGATGGTGCCGAGCGTCGCGTGCGTGTCGGCCAGCCGCGGGTCCAACTCCAGCGCCTTGCGCGCCTCGGCCTCGGCGCGCGGATAGGCGTCGCGCGGCGGTACGGCGCCGAACAGGACGAGCAGGTGGACGGCGTCGGCAAGACCCGCGTGCGCCGCGGCCGACCGCGGATCGAGCGCCACCGCCTCCTCGAACGCCGGCACGCTCTTGCGCAAGTCGTCCGGCATGCCGCGGTTCAGGAACCAGAGCGCCTTCAGGTAGGCGTCGTGCGCCGCCGGGGAGGTGGCCGCGGCGACGGAGACCGGCGCCCGGCGGGTCGAGAGGAGGAGGATGATCGCGAGCGATCCGAAGCCGAGGAGGAAGGCGGCGGCGAGGAGCCCGCGCGGGATGAGATGCGGCTTGACCGGCGGGGGAGGCTCCGGCAGGGGAGAGGCGTTTTCAGGGACGACCAGGCGGTAGCCGCGCTTGGGGATTGTCTCGATGACCGCCGGCTTGCGGGCGTCGTCGCCGAGAGCGCGCCGCAACTCGCCGATGCTCCGCCAGACCACGTCGTCGCTGACGAACCGCCCCTCCCACACCTCGCGCACCAGCTCCTCCTTCGAGACCACCGCGCCCTGGCTCCGGGCGAGACAGGCGAGCACCTCCATCACCTTCGGCTCGACCTGCACCGGGCCGCCGGGGCCGTCGATGCGGTTGAGCGAAGGGTGGACGCGGCGGTCGCCGAGGGAGAAGTCGGATTCCACGCCTCCAGTTTATCCGGGAAAAGGAGGCCGCGGGCCGGAAGACCCGGCCCGCAGCGTCCCGCCGGTCCGGCGACTAGCCGAGATGGAACGTGCACGTCCCCAAGACGATCCCCGACGCCACCGCGAAGCCGCGGCCTGCAAAGCTCCCAACGTACTTGTTCCCCTTCCACCATTCGATGAGTAAGAGGCCCAGTACAGTGCCTTTGGTATTCAGCAGGCAGGTCACCTCTCCCAATCCCACCAGCTCATTCCGGTTGACCGCAAAGGTCGCGATCCCTTCGAACTTTCCTTGCACCAAGCCAGGGCCGGCGCCTTCCATCGTGACGTAGCCCTGCGTCGGGCCCGGGGGGTACAGGAATTTGCCGTGGATTTCGGAGTTGGCCCCTGAGAACGAGACGTAGCCTGGGCAGGCCCACGGCCCGTCCCCGGCCTGGAGGAGGTGTTTGTTCGCCGCGACAGCTTCGGCGATTGTGTTGCGGGTCGTTTCGTAACGCTCCCGGCAGCGCTGCGTGTAGGCCTTCTGGGTGGCCTCATCCAGCTCGGCGATGGGAGATGGAGCAATCGTCTGGTTCGACATCGTTCTCTCCTTCTGCAAAGAGGTGGGCTGGATTGCCCGATCGTCGAGGCCACGGACCGGAAGACCGGCCCGTGGCGTTCCGCGGGGCATCGGCGACTAGGCGAAGTGGAACGTGACGTTCCCCAAGATGATCGCCAGCCCTGCCACGAGACCGCCACCCGCGAAGGTCCCGACGTACTTGTCTCCCTTCCAAAAGTTGATTTCCACGAGGCCCACTCCGGGGCCTCCAGCATTGAGCTCACATCTCACCTCTCCCATTCCCACCAGCTCATTCCGGGTGACCGCAAAGGTCGCGATTCCCGCGCACTCTCCGCTCACCGCGGCGAAGCCCTTGAGCTCGCCTTCCATCGTGACGTAGCCCTGCGTCGGACCCGGGGGGTACAGGAACTTGCCGGTGATCTTCACGAAGAGGGCTCCTTTGAACGACACGCTGCCGGGGCAGACCCACGGCCCGTCTCCGGCCTGCAGGAGATGCTTGTTCGCCTCGACGGCTTCGGCGATTGTGTGGCGGGTCGTTTCGTAGTGCTCCCGGCTGCGCAGCGTGTAGGCTTGCTGGGTGGCCTCGTCGAGCTCGGCAGTGGCGGTCTGGTTTGACATCGTTCTCTCCTTAGTCGAAGGGAGGGGCTGGATTGCCCGATCGTCGCCAACCCTCTAGGGCAACGGCTGTGCCGCTTTCGCCACCTTGACGGATCTCTCTGAAAACAGGAGATTTGGCCGGATGAGCCCAGGAATGCGGACGCCTCCCTGCCTCTGAGCGATGTCACCCTTCAAAAGCGCTCCGCTCGCGTACAATCGTCTCCATCTGATGGCAGGTGCCATTTCCTGGAGGCAGAGCGATGCCGCTGGACCGGGAGCTGTTCGAGGTGTCCAAGATCCTTCTCGCCGAGAGCGGCTCCGGGAAGACCACTGAGATCGTGCTGCGGCGCCTCGTCGAGACGACCGGCGCCGATCGCGGGTTCGTCGTCGTCCGCGAGGACGGCTCCTTCGAGCAGAAGCTCAGCGTCCGCTACGACCGCGAGCGGGTGTCGCCGCCCGAGCGCCGGTTCAGCCGGACGCTCGTCCGCGAAGCCATCCAGACCCAGTCGCCGGTCTACGTCCCCAATTTGTTGGAGGACCCGCGGTTTGCGGCCGGCGAGAGCGCTCAGGTGCTCGGCCCGTGCTCGATCCTGGTCGTTCCGCTCCGCCACGCGGGGGAGGTCTACGGCGCGGTCTATCTCGACCGCCGGCAGGCCGGCGGCTTTGGCGAGGACGAGCGGGAGTTCGCCCGCGAGCTGGCCGAGGTGGCCGGGCTGTTCCTCTTCCGGGCGCTCGAACGGGACGCCCTCGAGCAGCGCAACCGGAGCCTGGAACGCGACCTGTTCTCGCAGCACCGTTTCGAGGGGATCGTCACGCGCCATCCGAAGATGCTCCAGGTCCTCGAGTTGGTGGCCCAGGTGGCGGACTCCGACGCCACCGTCCTCGTCCTCGGCGAGACAGGGACTGGCAAGGAGCTGATCGCGCGCGCCCTCCACGTCAACAGCCGGCGGCGCAGCCGGCCGTTCGTGACGCTCCACTGCTCGGCGTTGCCGGCGACGCTCCTGGAGGCCGAGCTGTTCGGCCATGTGGCGGGAGCGTTCACCGATGCGCGGCGCGAGCGGAGCGGCCGGATCGCGGCGGCGCACGGCGGCACCCTGTTCCTCGACGAAGTGGGGGAGATCCCGCTGGAGACCCAGGCCAAGCTGCTGCGCTTCCTCCAGTTCGGCGAGATCCAGCGGCTCGGCTCGGACAAGGTCGAGAAGGTCGACGTGCGGATCGTCGCCGCCACGCACCGCGACCTGCGCCGCCTCTGCCAGGAGGGGAAGCTCCGCGAAGACCTCTATTTCCGGCTGCGCGTGATGGACCTGGAGCTGCCGCCGCTGCGCGAGAGGAAGAGCGACGTCCTGGTCCTCGCCGACAGCTTCCTGCGCCGCCACTGGCGCCGGCCGGGGGAGACGCCGCGCTGGACGCCCGCGGCCGAGCGGGCGCTCGTGGCCTGGGACTATCCGGGCAACGTCCGCGAGCTGGCCCACCTCGTGGAGAGGGTCTGCCTGCTCGCCCGTGGGCCGGAGCTGGGGCTCGACCTGTTCCCTCCCGAAGTGACCGCGACGGCAGATCCGCTTCCGGCCGGGCCGCCCGAGTGGACCGATCTGACCGGGGAGGGCTTGCAACTCGCCAAGGACGCCGCCGCGGCTGAGGTCGAGCGGCGGTTCCTCCAGGAGCTGATGGCGCGGAGCGAGGGGAACGTGTCACGCGCCGCGCGCGAGTCCGGCATGCACCGGAGCTTCCTGCAGAAGCTCCTCGCCCGCCATCACCTGGGCTCCGGGGCCTGGGTCGCGGACGGTGGAGGAGAGGCCTGATGCCTGCCCTCGCCTGCCCTTCCTGCGGCCGGGCCCACGGAGAGTTCGACGCGGTCTGCGCCGGCTGCGGCGCGGCCCTCCCTCTCGTTTCGAGCGACGGCGGCCGGCGCGACGACCTCTCCGGTTCGATTGTCTCGCGGTTCCGCGTCCTCGGGCTGCTCGGTCGCGGCGGCATGGGGGTCGTCTACCGCGCGGTCGACCTGGAGCTGGGGCGCAAGGTCGCCCTCAAGCTCCTGGCTCCGCATCTCGGAGGCGATCCGCGGGAGGAGGCGCGCCTGCTGGAGGAAGCCCGCGCCGCGGCGGCGCTGGACCATCCCAACATCGGCATGGTCCTGGAGATCGGCGAGCACCAGGGCCGGCGCTTCCTCGCCATGCCTCTCTATGACGGCGAGACCCTGGAGCAGCGGATCGCCCGTTCGGACGAGCTCGGCCCGCTGCCCATCCCCGAGGTCCTTGCCCTGGCCTCGCAGCTCGCCGCGGCCCTCGCCGCCGCCCATGCCGCCGGGGTCATCCATCGCGACCTGAAGCCGGGCAACGTGCTGCTCACCCGGGAGGGCCGGCTCAAGCTCCTCGACTTCGGCCTGGCCCGGCGGCGGGACGCGGCGCGTCTCACCGAAGGCGGAGCCCTGGTGGGCACCGCCGCCTACATGGCTCCCGAGCAGCTTCGCGGCGAAGAGCTGGACGCCCGCACGGACCTCTGGGCTTTCGGCGCGGTTCTCTACGAGGCGCTCACCGGACGGCCGCCGTTCGGCCGCGGCTGGCCGCAGCCGGTGCAGGGCGTGGTCCATTCCATTCTCACCGGCGAGCCGCCGCCGCTCCGTACGATCCGGCCCGAGACGCCCGCCTCCCTGGAGGCGATCGTCCGGCACTGCCTGAGCAAGGACCCGGCCGGCCGGCCTGCCGGCGCGGCGGAGATCCTGGGGGAGCTGCGCGCCGCCGGTCTCGTGCGCAATGTGGGGAACGTGGAGAGCGAAGCGTTCGAGCCTCTCCCCACGGCGCCGGGAGGAAAGCTCCTGCAAATCCTCACCGCGGCGGCCATCGTCGGAGCCCTGGCCTTGCTGGTCACCTTCGCGCTCCGGCAGGCGGCCGGTCCGGCCGTCGCCGCCGGGCCGCTGCAAGTGGCGGCGCCGCTGCCGGAGATCCGCGGCTCTGTGGAGGGCGGTTCCCGGTCTCTTCTCGAAGCCAACCTGCAGACCTCGGTGTTGCGCGCTCTCACGGCTCTCGACGGAATCTCGCCGATCGACCCCTCGCAGGTCGACGGGATCCGCGGCGGCCCGCGCCAGGTCGCCCGGGCCGTGGCGGCCGGCGAGGTCGTCACCACGGCCGCCGACTGTGCCGGAGACGTCTGCCAGATCACCTTGCGGCGCCTGGACGGAGCCGGCGAGCGGCTGCTCTGGACCGAGACTCTGCGCGCGCCGCTCTCCCACCCGCAGATCCTCGGCGAGGCGGTGGCCGCCGGCGTCCGCCACGGCTATGCGGACCGTCGGCCGCGCGCGGGAAGCGCCGCCGCGCCGGAGATCGATGAGGCCGATTACGAGCGCTATCTGGACCTGCGGCAGCGGGTCCGCGGCCGCGGCGCGCTCCTTCCGGACGTCCTGAACGAGCTGGATGCGCTACGTCGGCGGGCACCCGATTTCCTGGAGGTCTCCGCCCTCGAAAGCAGTCTCTGCCGATCCCTCTTCGTCCAGACCCGGGACGCGTCCTACCTCGAACGCGGCCTCGACGTGGCCCGCCGGGCGCGCGAACGAGATCCGGGGGATCCCCGTCCGCTCTTCAGCCTCTTCGACCTCAACCTCGCGGACGGGCGCCTCGATCCGGCGGAGGAGACTCTCAAGCAGTTGGAAGCGGCGCAGCCGGGCTCCGCCAGCGTTCTCCTGCGGCGGTCGCTCCTTTTGGAGCGGCGGGGCGACGCGAAGGGGGCTCGCGACGCCATGAAGCTCGCCGTGGAGATCCGTCCCTCCTGGCAGATGCTTCTGCTGCGGGCCAACCTGGAGTACCGGCTGGGCCATGCCGGAGAGGCCCGCCGTTCTGCCCGGGAGCTTCTGGATCGCTATCCCGAGAGCCGGGAAGGAGGGATGCTCCTCGCCCAGATCGAGCTGCTGGAAGGCAACCCGGGAGCGGCCATCCCGCTTCTGGAGCGGCTGGCCCGCGACGCACCCGATGAGAAAGTCTCCTCCAACCTCGGGGTGGCCTTTTTCCTCACCGGCCGCTTCGGGCCGGCGGAGGAGGCCTTCCGTCAGGCCCTGGCTCTCAATGCCGGACACCTGCCGGCCCAACTGGGCCGGGCGGACGCGTTGGAGCTGCAAGGCCGGACGGCTGAGGCGCGGGAGCTCTACCGCCAGATCGCCGCCGCCGCGGAGAAGCCCGGCGCCTGGGCGGTCGGCTGGTCGCGCTGGAGCATCGAGGCCCTGGCCCTCGCCCACCTCGGCGAAGGGAGGGAAGCCGTCGCCGCCATCCAGGAGGCGCTCCGGCTGGCTCCGGACAGCCCGCAGCTCGCCTACGAAGCGGCCCTGGTCTACGCCCTGCTCGGAGACCGGAGCTCCGCGCTCTACCAGGCCGACCGGGCGCTCTCGGGAGGCGTCCGGCCGGTCTGGTTCCAGCTCTCCTGGTTCGATCCCCTGCGTAGCGATCCGGCTTTCGCCAGGCGCCTCAAGGCCAGTTCGGAATCTCCACCGGATCCGGCGTGACGGAGATCACCGGATCCGCCTTGACCATCGCCTTGATCACCCCTCCGGGGACACCGTTCCGGACGATGCTGAAGTTGATGTCGTAGTGAGTGATTTCCTCCGCAATCTTGAAATTCGCCAGTGCGACCTGGGTCTTGCTCATGCTGAGCTGATCTCCGCCTCGGATGATCAGGCCATTGGGTGTGAAGAAGACGACGGGATTCTCATCGAGCTCGAGCCGCAGGGCTGGATCGTTGCCCATCAGCACGAGACACCAGTGAATGCGGACGGTGTTGGGGCCGATCAGCAGCGGTGCCACCCAGACCTCGACGGACGAGGAATTCTCCTCGTTCGGTTGGACGAGGACCGGGATGAAGGCGGCTCCCGGCATGTAGACGGCGAAGCTGGGCGGAAGCAGATGGGCTTGAAGCGTATCGTCCTGGCTCACAGGGAATCCTCCATAGGGGATTGGAATCGATGCGCTCCAGTCTATGATGGGAACCATCGAGAGGAATCCACGCATGGCCACAAACGGAGCAGGCTCCTCAGGGGAAGAGAGCCGGCGGCATCGCATCGCGGCCTTCCGCGCCGAGTTGGCGGAGCTGGCGCGCGAGGGCGTGCTGGTGCTCGCGGACGAGGAGTGCGTCCGCCTCGACGCTCACCAGGAAGCCGTGCTGAAGACCCTCGCCGAGCGGGGAGGCGCCGACGGGCGGAGAGACCTCTCCCTCGGCCTGCGCATCGCGGCGCTGCTCGGCGCCGTGGCTCTGGCGGTGAGCGCCATCCTGATCGTCCGGCGCTTCTGGGGCGTGCTGCCGGCTCCGGCGCTGGCAGCGGTCCTCGCCGGACTTCCGGTCCTCGGCTGCCTCGGCACCGACTTCGTGGCCAGCCGCTTCAAGACGGGCTACCTCACCTCTCTGGCCGCCCTGGTCACTTTGGCCTGGCTCGTCTTCGACCTCCTCAAGCTCGGCGATCTGTTCTCCGCCGTTCCGTCGCCCCATCTCTTCCTGGCCTGGGGCGCCTTCGCCCTGACCCTGGCCTCGATCCACAGGCTGCGCCTGCTCCTCGCCCTGGGACTCGGATCGACCGCGGTCTGGCTGGCTGCGCTGACCGTGGCCGCGAGCGGCTCTCCCTGGACCTTGGTCAATCAGAGGCTGGAGAGCTTCCTGCCGGTGGGCGCCCTCCTGCTCGCCGTCTCGTTCCTGCTGCCGCAGGAGATCCGGCGGCGCAACCACAGCTTCCTGCCGGTCGTTCGCCTCGCCGGCCTCCTCGCGATCCTGGTGCCGATCTTTTTCCTGGGGCTCGGGTCCGGCAGCTTTCTCCTGGTCCGCGAGGGAATGCTCAAATCCGCCTACGGCGGCGCCGGTCTCGTCCTCAGCGCCGCCGCCGTCGCGGCCGGATACCGCTGGCGCTGGAGAGAGATGGTCAACGTCGGCTCCGCGTCGTTCGCCCTCTTTCTCTGGACGAATCTCTACGACTGGCTCCGGGACTGGATCCCCACCTATTTCCTTCTCCTGCTCTTTGCACTGCTCGCCGCGGCGTCACTCTGGGCGCTGCAGCGACTGCGGTTGCTCGTCCCCGCCGAGCCGGCCGCGGAGGAGGCGAGCGCATGAGCGGGCCGCGCCTCGGGCTGTACGCCTCCCTCGCTCTCGTCCTGGTCGCCAACGCGGTGTTCCTCGCCGGGGCCGCCTGGAACCGCGATGCCTTCGACGCCCGCGTCGAGCTCACCGAGCGGGAGCTCGCGCAGAGCTGGCGCAGCAGCGGCGACACCGAGATGACCCTGCGCTTCGTCTGGCGGGATCCGGACGAGGACGTGTACGACGCCACGCCCTGGCTCGACAGCGAGGGATTGCGCTCCCTGGGCTTCGACGTCTCCCAACCGCTGGACAGCCCCAAGGCCATGTACGACCGTCTCCTGCCGCGCGACGCTTTCGTGGTCCTCGAAATGGAAGGCCCCGCCTGGCGCCGGTGGGTCGAAGCGCGCAAGCGGGACGTCGAGGTGCGAGGAGCGGAGGAGCGGGAAGACCTCCGCAAAGGACTCCAATACCGGTTGGACGAGGACCTGCAAAAAGGCTCCCGTCTCGTGGCCGTGGCGGCGGGCCGCGACGCGAGAGAGCTCCGCTTACGCTTTCCCGACCGCGGCCGGTACCTCATCCTGCCGGCGGAGATCAGCCTGTCCACCTGGCTCCCCTCCGGCAGCCATTTCGTCCTCCACGGCACGGCCAAGCTGCGCAACGACCACATCGCCGTGCCGCTCTCCCTCCGCAGCCGGTTCGAATTGGGCCACTACCGTGTCACCGTCGCCACCGGCCGGCGTTTCGAGCCCTGGCTGGAATCGTTCGAGCCGCGCACGCCTTGAAAGACCGTCTCCTCCTCTACGGCGCCACCGGCTATATCGGCGGTCTCATCGCCAAGCGCGCGGCGGAGCGCCGGATGAGCCTGATCCTCGCCGGGAGAGACGGCGCCAAGCTTGCCGCCCTCGCCGCGCCGCTCGGTCTCTCCTCGCGCGCCTTCGCGCTGGAAGATCCCGAAGCGATCGACCGCTGCCTCGCCGACGTCGCCGTGCTCCTGAACGCCGCCGGTCCATTTTCAGAAACCGCGCCGCCGCTCGCCGAAGCCTGCCTGCGCACCGGCACCCACTACCTGGACCTGGCCGGCGAGGTCCCCGAATTCGAGGCCATGGAGCGTCTCGACGAGAGGGCCGTCGAAGCGGACGTCATGCTCCTCCCCGGAGCCGGTTTCGGCGTCGTCCCCACCGACTGCCTGGCCGCCCTGCTCAAGAAGAAGCTGCCCACGGCCACCCGTCTCCGCCTCGCCTTCGAAGCCGTGGGAGGCGTCTCGCAGGGAACGCTCGCGACGCTCTTCCGGGACATCCGCCAGGAGGGAGTCCACCGCCGAGGAAGCGTCCTGGTGCCCGTCGAGCCCGCCGTCGAGATCCTCCACATCGATCTCGGAAACGGTCCGAGGATCGCGGTGAGCAACCCCTGGCGCGGCGACCTGGTGACCGCCTGGTACAGCACAAGCATTCCCGCGATCGACACCTACACCGTCTTCCCGCCGGTCGTCCGCTGGATGATGCGGAGCCCGCTCGCCGGCTGGCTGCTCCAGAAGGGATCAGTCAAGGCGATGCTCAACGCGCTGATCCGCCGCCTGCCTGCCGGTCCGACCGAAAAAAAGCTCCAAGCCGGATCGACCTGGATCTGGGGAGCGGTGGAGGACCCCAGCGGCCGGCGTGTGGAAGGAAGGATCAGCGGCCCCGAGGCATACCTCTTCACTGCGGAGACGGCGATCCGCTTGGCCGCGAACGCGTTGATCGCGGGTGCTCCGGCCGGGTTCCAGACACCGGTGACCGCGTACGGGGCGGATTGGATCCTGGCGATTCCGGGGGTGCGGGTGGTGGTTGAGTGAGCGCCTAGTCGTCGAAAACCTCGGCAAGACTCTCAGCCCAGGCAAATCGGTCGCCCCACTGCAAAAGGAGATCGGGCTCCGCCGCCAAAATGCGCCTCCGCGTAGCCGCGTCGACCGAACCGAATCGTGCCTTGAGCTGACGCAACAGCATTTCGGCCTGCCCCTTTTGAAGCCCTTTCTGAAGCCCCGTGTTGTCCCAAGGGAATTTTCTCCTGGGTGGAGCATACCAGGGACGCCAGCATAGCCCTCCGCAGCCGGCGTTGGGTTGCGGGCATGAACCCGCGCCATGAGATAAAGAGGTCATGAGCAGAGCCCCTGCAAGACGCTGGATCGGTCGCTGGCTGCTGGTCGTGGGAGTCCTCCACACCCTTCTCGGCATCGGCACCTACATTTTTTCCGTCGTGGCCGTGGTTCGCGAGGGGCTGTGGAACACGGTGGAGGCCGTGCAAGGCCGGCCGTTGGCCTTCTGGTTCATCGCCGCCGGCCTCCAGTTGATCCTCCTCGGCGCCCTCGCGAGCTGGATCGAGGCCCGGGAGCCGCTGCCGCGCTTCCTCGGCTGGACGCTTCTCGCCTTCGCCGCCGGAGGAATCGTCCTCCTGCCGGTCTCCGGCTTCTGGCTCCTCCTTCCTCCCGCCACCGGCATCCTCGCGCGGCGCGCCCCGAGGACGTCCTCTGGCCCGGTAGCTGGTCTCGATCACGTGCAGTTGGCGATGCCGCCGGGTGGAGAAGAGGACGCCCGCGGCTTCTACGCCGGCCTTCTGGGCCTCTCCGAGGTCCCCAAGCCGGAGCCACTCGCCACGCGCGGTGGCTGCTGGTTCGAAGGATCGGAAACCATCCTCCATCTCGGCGTTGAGAACGACTTCAGACCGGCGAGGAAGGCCCACCCCGCGCTCCTCGTCACCGATCTCGAAGCCTGTCGCGCGACGCTGGCCGCGGCGGGAGCAGCCATCACGCCGGATCATTCGCTCCCCGGCGTGCGGCGGTTCTATACCGCGGACCCGTTCGGCAACCGGATCGAGCTGATCCAGGCCGAGGATGGATTCTCGCGGCGATGAGAAACAGGCTTCGATGTCGAGAAAACTCCTCATCCTGTCGAGACACTCGACCGGAACATCGAGAAACCCGCGATGGATGTCGAGGCACTCCAGCAATTCTCGACAGCACCCGACGTTTTCTCGACATCATCGCGCAATTCCGCAGAGAAACTCAAGATATGTATCGAGAAATAGGCCGCTGATGTAGAGAATATTTGGATAGATGCAGAGAAAAGCTGCTGTTATGTAGAGAATTGCTCATGGAGAGAGTCGGGTGGCACGGTCTGCGAAGTCAATTGCGACGTAGATGTAGAGAATTGCTGTTGTTTCTCGACATCACCGGGCGGCGGCGGTTCCCGTGGTCGGGCTTGGAGATTCGGCTGTCTTGCGCCAAAGTGAGGCGGCCGGAGGCGGGTAGCCTGCC
>JADMIO011482777.1_pt1 | contig 68140 bp, 58 predicted proteins | sample 8958161 | NCBI WGS metagenome assembly JADMIO01 (sample SAMN16585339, study PRJNA669376) | soil metagenome | isolation source: Crop rotation soil | place: USA: Cullars Rotation, Alabama | collected 2011 | reverse complement strand
CGCGACTTCAAGTCACGTGAATTCCAAGCTTCGGATCCCACTGTGCTGGAAAGGTAGAACGAGTGGTAGCGGAGCATGTACTGCGCCTCCGCAGGCATGTAGCGGCGGGTGACGTGGTAGATGTACTCGTCGTGGCCCCAGGAGAGCATCACCTTGTCGAGGCCGCAGTGGCGCTCGTAGATGCCGCACTCGGTCTGGTACTCGGGGACGTTCCGGTCGGGGTTGGCGGCGAAGTACTCGTGGTAAACGATCTGGTCGGACCAGGCGCAGCCGACCGGGAAGGTGTCGCCGACGACGGCCCACTGCGGCTCGCCGTACAGGCACAGAACCTTGCCGAGATCGTGCAGGAAGCCGGCCAGGACCATCCAGCGCGGATGGCCGTCCTTGCGGATCGCCTCGGAGGTCTGCAGCAGGTGCTCGATCTGGGAGAGGTCGGTGTCGGGGTCGCTGTCGTCGACCAGGGTGTTCAGGTAGTCGGCGGCTTCCCAGATGCTCTTTTTGCCGCGATTGAGCTTCAGGTACTGGTCGCGCTTGGCGCGGTTGAAGTCCACGGTGTGGAAGGCGTGGTTCTGGCGGTAGAACTCGGCGACACCGGGCTGCGCTTCAGGGGAGTACTGGCGGAACTCCTGCTCGGACTTGCCCTGCTTGTAGCGCGAGGCGACGAAGTCGTCCCACTGGTCCAGACTCTGCAGCGGTTGCGTGGTTTGTGAATTCATTGCGCCCCCCTCCTGGGCTGCACACGTGTGTATACATTATTCTACACTATAATCGCTTCGTGGAAATAAGCGTCGAGGATGTGAAGCAGCGGCTGGACGCGGGGGAGAGGCTGGAACTCATCGATGTGCGGGAACCGTTCGAGCACCGGGCGGCGCACATCGACGGGGCGGAGCTGATCCCGATGAATACGATCCCGGAGCACCTGGAGGAGCTTCGGGCGCGGGCGGAAGCGGCGCCGCTGATCGTGATCTGCCATCACGGCGTGCGGAGCCTGAACGTGGCGGTATGGCTGCGGCGGCAGGGAGTCGAGAACTGCTGGAGCATGGCGGGCGGGCTCGACCTGTGGAGTCTCGCGATCGATCCGGAAGTGCCCCGATATTGACGGCGGATGGTTGCGCAGTCCGGCACGGAGGGTCTATTCTGAACACGTTCTCAAGCCATGGTTTCGATCAAGGACATCGCGCGGGCGGCGCGCGTTTCGCACTCGACGGTCTCGCGCGCGCTGCGCAACAGCCCGCTGGTGAACCCCGAGACGCGCGAGCTGATCCATAAGATCGCGGCGGAGAAGGGCTACACCGTCAGCGCGGTGGCGCGCAGCCTGGTGACGCGGCGGACGAACACGATCGGCGTGGTCGTGACCAGCATCGCCGACCCGTTCGTGGGCGACGTGGTGAGCGGCATCGAGGAGTACGCGCTGGCGCATCACTACTCGGTGATCCTGGCGACCTGCCACGGAGACCCGGAACGCGAGATGCGGGCGGTGCGGTCGTTGCAGGAGCGGCGGGTGGACGGGATCCTGGTGGCGGCGTCGCGGGTGGGGGCGCTGTACATGCCCATGCTGGAGGAGATGAAGTCGCCGATCGTGCTCATCAACAACCAGCACCCGGGCGAGTTCGGGGCGCACGTGAGCATCGACAATCCCGCGGGCGCGCGGCTGGTGGTGCGGCACTTGATCGGGCTGGGGCACCGGCGGATCGCGTATATGGGCGACAGCTTCGGGCTGCACTCGGACACGGAGCGCTGCGCCGGGTATCGGGACACGCTGGCGGAGGCGGGCATTCCGTTCGCGCAGGAGCTGGTGGTGAACGGCGACGGCGGGGCGGAGAGCGGGCGGCGGGCGATGGGGCAATTGCTCGATCTCGCAGAACGTCCGACGGCGGTGTTCTGCTACAACGACATGCAGGCGTTCGGCGCGATGAGCGCGATCCGCGAGCGCGGGCTGCACGTGCCGGACGATATTTCGGTGGCGGGCTTCGACGACCTGTACCTCGCGCGGTATAGCGATCCGCCGCTGACCACGGTGCGGCAGCCGAAGCAGGAGATGGGGCGCGAGGCGGCGGACATCCTGCTGCAGATGATGGCGGGCGACAAGCCGCGCAGCGTGATCAAAGAGGGCGAGCTGGTGACGCGGGATTCGACCGCGGCGAGGCGCGTTTGAGCCTGCTCGAGCTGCGCGGAATCACGAAATCGTTCGGCGGCTTCCGGGTCCTGGAAGGCGTCGATTTCGACGTGCGGCCGGCCGAGGTGCACGCGCTGGCGGGCGAGAACGGCGCGGGCAAATCGACGCTGATGAATATCGTCAGCGGCGTTCTGGCGGCGGACGGCGGGTCGATCGTTTGGGACGGGCGGCCGGTGGAGGTGCGGACGCCGCGGGACGCGCAGCGGCTGGGGATCGCATTCGTCCACCAGGAGCTGGCGCTGGCGCCGGAGCTGAGCGCGGCGGAGAACATCTTCCTGGGGCGGCATCCGGCGGACCTAGGGTGGGTGCGCTGGCGCGAGATCTACGACCGCGCGGGGCAGATCTTCGAGGAGCTGGGGCACGCGATCGATCCACGAAAACGGCTCGGCGACTTGAGCCTGGCGCAGCGGCAACTGGTGGAGATCGCGCGGGCGCTCGCGTTTCAATCGCGCCTGATCATCATGGACGAGCCGACGGCGCCGCTGACGGGTCACGACGCGGAGGGCCTCTTCCGGACGATCCGGACACTGCGCGATCGCGGCGTGAGCGTGATCTACATTTCGCACCGGCTGCGCGAGCTGTTCGACGTGACGGATCGCGTGACGGTGATGCGCGACGGCCGGCGGGTGTTCACGAAGGACACGGCGGAGACGACGCCGGATGAGCTGGTGCGGGCGATGGTCGGGGAGGATCTGAAGGCGCGGCTCTCGGGGGCAGACGCCGTGGGCTCCGCGCTGGGCGAGGAGGCGCTGCGGATCGAGGGGACGCACGCGCTGACGGTGCGGCGGGGCGAGGTGGTCGGGCTGGCGGGGCTGGCGGGAGCGGGCCGGACGGAGTTGCTGGAGTGGCTGTTCGGCGCATCGGGGGCATCGGAGCGGCCGGTGCTGGTGAACGGGCTGCCGGTGCGCATTCGGGGGCCGCGTGACGCCATCCGGCACGGCATGGGGCTGGTGCCGGACGATCGCAAGGGCAAAGGGCTGGTGCTGGGCGCGTCGCTGTGCGACAACATCGCGCTGCCGGGGCGGCGCGACCGGGTGTTCCTGCGCAGCGCGGACGAGCGCGAGTCGGCGGGGCGGCTGATGGGCGAACTGCGGATCCGGGCCGTATCGCTCGATCAGCCGCTGCGCTATCTGAGCGGCGGGAATCAGCAGAAGGCGGTGCTGGCGAAGTGGCTCTCGGCGGGGTCGACGATTTTTCTGCTGGATGAGCCGACGCGCGGGGTCGACGTGCGGTCGAAGGCGGAGATCTACGACATCATTCGCGCGCTGTGCGACCGCGGGTGCGCGGTGCTGCTGGCGTCGTCGGAGCTGGAGGAGCTGCTGGCGCTCTCCGACCGCATCCTGGTGATGCATCGCGGGACGATCGCGGGCGAGCTTTCCCGGGCGGAGGCGACGGAAGAACGGATCATGAAACTGGCGACGGGGGGAGCGCATTGAAGAAGGGTTCGCGAACGGTGTGGCTGCAGCGGTTCGGTCCGCTCTTCGGCCTGGTGATCCTGTGCGCCGTGCTGGGCACGCTTTCCGACCATTTCCTGACGTTCGACAACCTGATCAACGTCTTCCGGCAGTCAGCGGTGAATGCGCTGGTGTCGCTGGGGCAACTGCTGGTGATCGTAACGGCGGGGATCGATCTCTCGGTGGGGTCGGTGATGGGCCTGTCGTGCGTGCTGGCGGCGCAGATGTTGAAGGCGGGCGTGCCGCCGGTGATCGCCGTGATCGCGTCACTCGGCATCGGCGCGATGCTGGGGGCGATCAACGGGACGCTGCTGACAAAGCTGAAGCTGCCGCATCCGTTCATCCCGACGCTCGGAATGATGAACGTGGCGCGCGGGCTGGCGCTGGTGGTCTCGGGCGGATTTCCGATTTCGGAGCTGCCTGCGGGATTCCGGTGGTTGGGCGCGGGGTCGCTGCTCTGGATCCCGGCGCCGGTGATTCTGGTGATCGTGTTCTGCGCGCTCTTCCACGTGTTCCTGACGCGCACGACGGTGGGGCGCGACATCTATGCGATCGGCGGCAATCCCAATGCGGCGATGCTCTCGGGCGTGCCGCTGGATGCGCGGCTGATTCTGGTATACACGCTGAGCGGGCTGATGGCGGGGGCGGCGTCGGTGGTGCTGGCGGGGCGGATGAACTCGGGATTCCCGCTGGCGGGTTCGGGCGCGGAGCTGGATTCGATCGCGGCGGTGATCATCGGCGGGGCGAGCTTCTTCGGCGGCGTGGGCGGAGTCGGCGGCACGCTGGTCGGGGCGCTGATCATGGGGGTGCTGCGGAACGGGCTGAATCTGCTGAACGTGTCGGCGTCCTGGCAGACGGTCGTGATCGGGGTGGTGATCGTCGGCGCGGTCCTGGTGGACGTGGTGCGGAAGCGGGCGGCGGAGCGCGGTTAGCGCTGGCGGCGGCCGGGGACCTCGTCGATCTGAAGCGCCGCGTCGGCGGCGGGCACGTAAGTGGCCGGCAGGCCCAACTCGCGGCGCACGATGTTGCAGCCCTGCGCAATCGAAGAGGCTTTATAGAAAGCGATCTCGCGATTGCAGCCCTGCCGGCCGAAGCCGCAGTCGCTGGACACGATCAGTCGCTCGGCCGGAATGTACTTCAAGGCTTTGCGGATTTCGGCGGCCACTTCCTCCGGCCGGTCGGCCTGCAACTCGCGATGGCTCACGGCGCCGATGCAGATCTTCTTTTTCAGATCGTGTTTGAAGGACTCGAACAGCTCAAGGTCTTTCTGGTTGCGGTCCTTCATCTCGAGCGTCCACACGTCCCCGCGGCACCGCTCCAGGTAGATCTCCATGGAAGCCGCATAGCTCGTGTCGTCCATGACGCGCTGCATGTTGGGGTTGCCCCAGCAGGTGTGAATCCACAACTCCACGTCGTCCAGGCCCTGCACTTCGCGATTGAAGGCGTCGATCAGAAAGCGGACTTCCTCGTGGTCCTTGCCGAAGGTGTTGGCCATGAAGTGGAAGGTGGGCTCCTCGATCTGGATGCATTTGCAGCCGGCGTCGCGGAGCGCGAGCAGTTCCTTGTTCATGGCTTCGGCCATGTCCCAGATCACCTGGCGCTTGTCGGTGTATTTCGGCGTGTGAATGTCGAGGAAGAGCGCCATCACCTGCGAGCAGCACGTCCCGAACTTGACCGGCTTGCGCGTCTTGCCCTGCGCGATGCGCCACAGCTTCGGATAATCCAGCGGCCGGTGCTCGATCTTGTCGACGACGTGCGGCCAGCGCCAACCGGTGTAGATCTCGTTCAAGAGCGTGCCGGGGGGATAGTGCAACCAGGGGGCAGTAGTCTCTTCAGGCTGAAGATGGTCGCCCTCGAATCCCGCCCAGCGCTGCAACGGGTAGTGGTGCCAGGCGCGGCCGGCGAGGTCCTCGTCGACGTGGAGATCGCCGTGCGTGACGATATCGAGACCGGCGCGCTCCTGGTCGCTGATCATCACCGCCATGGCGTCCTGAAATTTCTCGCGAAAACGCACGTCGAGCATGCAGGTATCCAGGGGACGGCCCCACATGCTGATGTCGAACCAACGGGGACGCGGGAAAGATCCTGTGGTGGTGCTGGGCAGTATCAGATCCGCGGTGGCGGTGAACATCGCTCCTCCAAACGGGCATTGTACCCGGAATTTCGATTTTAGACTGTCGGGTCTGATTCCGGCGGCGCCGCTCGCGCCCGGCTTTGGGATGGATGCCGCGCCGGCGGATCGAAACGAAAAAGTGAGACGGTAACGTCGTTACGGTTTTGGGACGTAAATAAAGGGGTTAGGGGGCAAAAACCGTAACTTCGTTACGTTTTTGCGGTACATTTTAGGTCGTGAGAGTCATCAGTCTACTCGCATTGGCCGCACTGATTCTGGGCGCGGCCGAGATCGCGCTGATCCAGCCGGCGGAGTTGGCGGCGCAGCTCGCGGCGAAGCCCGCGGTGTTCCAGGTCGGACCGAACGTGCTGTACCGGAGCAAGCACATTCCGGGGGCGGCGTACGCGGGTCCGGGGTCGAAGGCGGAGGGCATCGCGCTGCTCAAGGAGGCGGTGGCGAAGCTGCCGCGCGACCGCGAGATCGTGATCTACTGCGGGTGCTGCCCGTGGGACAAGTGCCCGAATATCACGCCGGCGTTCGCGGCGTTGAAGGAGATGGGGTTCACGCGGGTGAAGGCGATGTACGTGGCGGAGAACTTCAAGGCGGACTGGGTCGACAAGGGGTATCCGGTGGAGTAGGGCCGTCCGCTCCCTGACGGTCGTGCTGCAAGCAGCGGTTCTGTGTGTAACCTTCTCACAGAACCGCGACCGTCAGGGAGCGGATTGGCGTTAGGCCAAGTTCAAAACTTGTTTCACCGTGCCGGACTGCTTTTCGATCTTTTCCTGGAGCATCATCAGGGCGTAGATCAATTGCTCGGGACGCGGGGGGCAGCCGGGCACGTAGACGTCGATCGGGATCACCTGGTTGACGGGGATCAAGGCGTAATTGTTGAAGACGCCGGTCGAGGTGGCGCAGGCGCCCATCGAGATGGCCCACTTGGGCTCGGGCATTTGCTGATAGAGGTGGCGGATCACGGGCGCCATCTTGTTCGAGACGCGGCCGGCGATGAACATCAGGTCCGACTGGCGCGGTGAGCCGCGGAAGACTTCGGCGCCGAAGCGCGCGATATCGAAACGCGAGGCGGACATCGACATCATCTCGATGGCGCAGCAGGCGAGACCGAAGGTCATTGGCCAGATCGAGTTCTTGCGCGCCCAGTTGACGGCCCGGTCGAGCGTGGTGAGCACGATGCCTTCGGCGGCCGCCGCGGCGGCCTGCGACGCGGAGTAGTCGTCGATCCGCGTGAACAGCTCCGGCGGTCCGCTGGCTAGGGGCTTATCCATACCTTTATTTTCGCATGGCCCGCCGCGCGTCGCGTAGAATTGAAAGTACCCACCGCATGCAATCCGACACATTCGAGCAACTTCTCGAGCGCGCAGCGTCGCTTTGCGGAGTCGGTCCCGGATTCTGGGATATTTGGGGGAAATACCACGAAACATCGCGCGACGCGATGCAGGCAATCCTGCGCGCGAAAGGGTTCGATGCGACGTCGCCGGAGTCGCTCGAGCGCTCGCTGGCGGAGCACGCGCGGCGGGACTGGGAGCGGCTGCTGCCGCCCTCGCTGGTCACCGGAGAAGCGGACGAGCTGGAGTTGCCGGTGCACGTGCGGGCGGAGTGTCTCGGCGAGTCGGTGCGGTTCGAAGTGCGGGCGGAATTCGGCAACGTCGCGTATCTCGATCTGCCGCTGCGGGACATGCCGGCGGCGGGGTCGGTGGAGCGCGAGGGCGGAACGCTGCTGCGCAAGATGGCGCGGCTGCCGGCGCGGCTGCCGCTGGGGTATCACGAGGTGACGGCGGAGGTCGGCGGAGAGCGGGCGACGTGCCGCGTCGCGGTGACGCCGGAGCGCGCGTTCACGCCGGAGCATCTGGGGCAGGGCGGACGGGCGGCGGGAATCGCGATCAGCCTGTACGGCGTGCGGTCGGCGCGCAATTGGGGCTGCGGGGACTTCACGGATCTGCTGGAGGTGATCGCCTGGGCGGTGGACGATCTGCGCGCCGCGTTCGTGGCGCTCAACCCGCTGCATGCGATCCACAACCGGCGGCCGTTCAACACCAGCCCGTACCTGCCGAACTGCGTCTACTATCAAAATTTTTTGTACCTCGACGTGGAGGCGGTGGCGGAGTTTCCGCTATCGCGGCGCGCGCGCCGGTTACGAGAGTCGGCGGCGGCAGAGATCGAGGAGCTGCGCGCCGCGCCCCACGTGGAGTACGAGCGGGTGGCGGCGCTGAAGCTGCGGTTTCTGAAGCTGCTGTTCGTCGAGTTCCTGCGCGAGCGGCGGCGTCCGACGGCGCGGTCGCGGGACTTCGACGCGTTCGTGCAGCGGGAGGGCGCGCTGCTCGAGGATTTCGCGACGTACTGCGCGCTCGACGAGCATCTGCACCGGCAGAATCCCGACCTCTGGATGTGGACGCAGTGGCCGCCGGAGTATCGCGATCCGCATTCGGAGGCGACGCGCGCGTTCCGGCGGAAGCGGTGGCGGTCGGTGATGTTCTACCAGTACCTGCAATGGCAGATCGACTGGCAGCTGCGGCGCGTGCAGCAGCGGGCGCGCGACCGGCAGATGGCGATTGGGCTCTATCACGACCTGGCGCTGGCGACGGATCGCTTCGGATGCGACCTGTGGGCGCACCGGGAGTTCTTCGCCGAGGGGTGCCGCGTCGGGTCGCCGCCGGACGACTTTTCGCCGAAGGGGCAGGACTGGGGCTTTCCGCCGCCGGATGCGGAGCGGCATCGCGAGGACGGGTACCGGCTGTTCGCGGAATCGATCCGACACAACTGCCGGCACGGCGGCGCGCTGCGCATCGACCATGTGATGCGACTGTTCCGCCTGTACTGGATACCGGACGATCGCGACGCGACGGAGGGAGCATACGTCAAGGAGCGGACGCTGGACTTCGTGCGGGTGCTGGCGCTCGAGAGCGAGCGGAACCGGGTCGTGATCGTGGGCGAGGACCTCGGGACGGTGGAGCCGGAGATTCGCGAGACGCTGGCGAAGTTCGGGATGCTGAGCTACCGGCTGTTTTATTTCGAGAAGGACCGGCAGGGCGCGTTCCGGCGGGCGGGCGAGTACGCGCCGCAGGCGCTGGTCTCGTCGACGACGCACGATCTGCCGACGCTGGCGGGATTCTGGATCGGGGCGGACATCGAGTCGCGACGCGCGGCGGGCGTGATCGACGAGGCGGGGGCACGGGCGCAGTGGGCGTCCCGGTCGGAGGAGAAGCAGAAGATGCTCGACGCGCTGTTCGCGGAGGGGCTGATGCCGGAGCATCTGCCGCGCAGCGCGTGGGATTATCCGGAATTGATCGGCGAGCTGCACAATGCGGTGATCGGCTTCCTGGCGCGGACGCCGTCGCAGCTGCTGGCGATCAATCAGGAAGACCTGACGAAGGAAACGGCCCAGCAAAACCTGCCCGGGACGACGTGGCAGTATCCGAATTGGGCGAGGAAGATGCGGTACAGCGTGGAAGAGCTGAGGTCGGACGCCACGGCGAAGAGCTTCGCGGCGATGGCTCGGAATTGGATCGTGGGGACGGGAAGAGGTTAGGAGTAGCCGTTCTTTTGACGCAGAGACACAGAGACACAGAGAAAACCTAAGAATTCCTCCGTGTCTCTGCGTCTCTGCGTCAAAGGTCTTTAGCCATTCGCCTTGCGCTGCTGCATGCGGTCTTTCCTCTGTTGGTGGAGCTGGTCGGCTTTGGCTTTCTGGTCGGGCGTCAGGATGGTGTAGAACTTCGCCATCGCTTCGGAGCGGATGCCGAGGACTTGGCCTTTCAGGTTGCCTTGCTGCAGGGCGAGGCTGTGGATCTGGGCGACGTTGTTGGCTTTCACCGCGTCGGCGAGGGCCTGGCGGTTCTGCTTGAGCTGCTGCGCCAGAGGCTGGGCGTTCTGCTTCGCCTGCTGGAAGATCGTCTTGGCCTGCTGTTTCTGCGCGTCGGTCAGGTTCAGGGCCTGCATCATGCGGTGGCGCATCGCGCCCTTGCGGGCGGCCCACGGCCGGGCGGCGCCGGGCTGGGCCGGCGCGGCAGGGGCCTGCGCCATGGCCATTCCCGCGGCCAACGCCGCGGCGGTGACAAATCTAACGATGTTCTTTTTCATGGTGGGTGCTACCTCAATTCCGAATTTAGGGCCTGTCCGTAAAGGCGGTTTGTTTCGGCCCTAAAGGTCGGTAAATCTTGTCTTCGATACGATAAACCCGGGGCAGACGGCCAGTGTTGCGCTCCATTACAAAGACTTACAAGCGCGGCGGGCCGGTCATGGTACATATCAGGTGTGCGCATCCTGCTGGTGGACGACGACGCCGAGCTGTGCGGGCTCCTGAGCGAATTCTTACGCCGCGAAGGATTTACCGTCGACTGCGAACACGAGGGGAATCGCGGGCTGGAGCGGGCGGCGGAGCCGGGCGTGGATTTGGTGGTGCTCGACGTGATGCTGCCGGGGATCGACGGGTTCGAGATCCTGCGCCGGCTGCGGCAGCAGAGCAAAGTCCCGGTGATCATGCTGACGGCGCGGGGCGAGGACGTGGACCGCATCGTGGGGCTGGAGCTGGGAGCCGACGATTACCTGCCGAAGCCGTTCAACCCGCGCGAGCTGGCGGCGCGGATTCGGGCCATCCTACGTCGCTATGAGCCGCGTCCGGCGGCGGCCGGCGGACGGCTGGAGGTGAATGGCGTCACGCTCGACCCCGGGACGCGCGAGGTGTTGGCGGACGGGAAGCGCGTCGAGCTGACGACATTCGAGTTCGACATTCTGGAGATGCTGATGCGGTCGGCGGGGCGCGTGCTTTCGCGCGACGCCCTGATGGAGAACTTCTATAACCGGAAGGCGACCCCGTTCGACCGCTCGATCGACATGCACATCAGCCACATCCGCAAAAAGCTGGAACACGGCGAGACACTGATCAAGACGATCCGCGGAGTCGGCTACCAGTTCTGCCGGACGCCGGAGGACGCGCGCGCCGAATGAGGACGCTGTTCGCCAAGATCCTGCTGTGGTTCTGGTCGACCTTGGCGATCACCGTGGTGGGTTCGGCGTTCCTCTCGGCGCTGATCGTGAACCGGAACGCGACAGACCGGCAGTCGCCGGGCGCGCGCCTGGTGGAGTTCCAGCTCGAAGAGGCGCGCGTGGCCTACGAGAACGGCGGGCGGCCGGGATTGCAGGCGTTCCTCGAGAACGTGCAGAAGATCTATGGCGCGCAGGGCATCCTGACGGACGAGCACGGGCGCGACCTGCTGACGAACGAGGACCGGTCGGACCTGATGCGCCGGGCGCGGCGGCCCGTGACGTTCCCGATCATCCGGGTGACGGAGAATATGGTCGCCAGGGTGGCGGAGGACGGAAAGTACTGGTTCTTTTTCATCGTGCCGCGCGAGCGTCCGGGAATCTGGTTTCTGACGCCCGACCACCTGTTCATCATGGGAGTGGCGGTCCTGCTGTGCTACTGGCTGGCGTACCACTTGACGAGCCCGGTGCGGGCGCTGCGGAAGGCGGTGGATCGCTTCGGCCGCGGAGAGCTGAACGCGCGCGTGAACTCGACGCGGAAAGACGAGCTGGGGCAGCTCGCGGACGCGTTCGATCGCATGGCGGGGAGGATCGAGACGCTGCTGGCGGCGGAGCGCCGCCTGCTGCTGGATATCTCGCACGAGCTGCGGTCGCCGCTGGCAAGGCTCGGGGTGGCGGTGGAGCTGGCGCGGTCGGGCGACGATCTGGAGTCGGCGCTGAATCGGATTCAGAAGGAGTCGGACCGGCTGAATTCGCTGGTCGGGCAGCTGCTGCAGGTGACGCGCGCGGAAGGCGACCCGAGTTCGCTGCGGCGCAACCCGGTGCGGCTGGACGTGCTGGTGCAGCAGCTGGTGGAGGATGCGGGGATCGAGGCGTCGGCGCGCGGCTGCTCGGTGGAGTACGAGAAACGGGAGCCGGTGACGGTGGAGGGCGATCCGGAGCTGCTGCGGCGGGCGGTCGAGAACGTGGTGCGGAATGCGATCCGGTACTCGCCGCGGCAGGCGCCGGTCGAGGTGTCGGTGGCGCGCAAGAACGGGCACGCGCTGGTCGATATTCGGGATCGGGGACCGGGCGTGCCGGCGGAGGCGCTGCCCAGGCTGTTCGATCCGTTTTACCGGGTGGAAGACGATCGGGGGCGGAACAGCGGCGGGATCGGGCTGGGATTGTCGATTGCGAGACGGGCGATCGAGCTGCACAAGGGGAGCATTCGGGCGAGGAATGCGGAGCCGGGGCTGGAGGTGGAATTGGAGCTGCCGGCGGTCGAAGGGCTCGGAAATTCGGCGATTTTGGCGTGAAGTTTGGGCAAAAACGGGCGAAGTTTGGCGGATTTTGGCTGTTTTTGAGGGATTGTTTGAGATGCCAAATTGGAATCTCAAAGGAAAGGGCGATTTTACCCGGGCGCGCCAGGCGCTACTATGTGGCTGCACATGTCCGCGAAATCCGTGGCGCCGGTGGCTGTCCCAGTGGAGCTCGTCGCGCGCCGCATTTATTTCGTCCGCAGTCAGCGGGTCATGCTCGATGGAGACCTGGCAGAGTTGTACCGGGTCGAGACTTCAAATTTGAATAGGGCGGTGAAGCGCAATCCGGAACGGTTTCCGGAGGACTTCATGTTCCAACTCACGAGAGAAGAGAGCAAGGGTTTGAGATGCCAAAATGGAATCTCAAACGAGGTGGGACGCGGAGGCAGAAGATATTTGCCGTATGCGTTTACCGAGCAGGGGGTGGCGATGCTGTCGTCTGTGTTGAAGAGCAGCCGCGCGGCCCAAGTGAATGTGTTTATCATGCGCGCGTTTGTCAAGCTGCGGGAAGTGCTCGCGACCAATCGGGAACTCGCGCACAGATTGCAGCAGCTCAGCGCCACGCAGAAGGAGCATGCGTCGCTGTTCGAGATCGTCCTCCAGGACATCGGAAAGCTCGACAGAAAACTCACGAGGGAGATTCAGCGGCTGAAGGGGCCGCGACGGACGAAGGCCCGGATTGGATTTCTCGCTCCGGAAATGAAGAAGCGCTAGAGAGATTTGCCCGCTCCCGCCTCGAGGGCGCGCTCGTAGACCCAGCCGGCGGCGGCGACGTCCTCGACGGCGAGGCCGTTCGATTTGAAGATGGTGACGTCGGCGGGAGTCTGGCGGGAGACGCGGCGGGCGGCGACGTCGTGGAGCTCGACGACGCTGGACCAGTCGACGTCGGCGAGGAGAAGGTCGCCGGATTCCATCTTGCCCTGCTCGATGCTGTCGACGGTGATCAGAGCGGCGCGGTGGACGAGGTCGGCGGGGAGCTCGCGGCGGCGGGCCTGGTTGGAGCCCATGGCGTTGACGTGGGCGCCGGGGGCGACCCAGTCAGATTCCAGAACAGGGTCGGCGGAGTTGGTGGCGGTGACGACGATGTCGGCGGCGTGGACGGCGTCCTCGGCGGAGGCGGCGATCTCGGCCTGGCACTCACGGGCGAAGGACTCGCGTTTCTCGGGGGAGCGGCTCCAGACGCGGACGCGACCGATGGAGGGCATGGCGGCGCGGATCGCGTCGACCTGCGTGCGGGCCTGGAAGCCGGAGCCGATGACGGCGAGCGTGCGGGAATCGGGGCGGGCGAGCAGCGAGGTGGCGTAGCCACTGGCGGCGCCGGTGCGGATCTGGCCCAGATGGTTGGCCTCGATCACGGCGAGGAGCTGGGCGTCCTCGGCGCGGTATAGAAGGAAGACGAAGCAGGGAGCGTGGCGCGGATGGGTCGAGTAGACCTTGGCGCCGAAGTAGCGGCCGTCGGCGCCGGCCATGTAGTGGAGGGTCGCTTTCGTTGCGAGGGTGAGGCGGCGGCGAGGGTGGTTCAGGGCCTCGCCGGCCGCGAGATGCTCGAAGGCGGTCCGCATCAGCGCGAGACAGTCGCGCATCGGCAGGAAGCGCCGGACGTCGGACTCAGTCAGGTACAGCAATGCTCTGGGACTACTTGGACTTCCCGAGCTTGCGGTAATATTCGGCGACCTTGTCGGCGTAGCCTTGCGGGACCTTTTCGCCGCCGGGGCTGCGGACACTGCCGCCGCCGGTCACGTCTTCGACTTTGCGGCGGAGCTCCATCTCGACCTGCTCGACGCCGGCGAGCGCGGCCTGAATGCGCTCGGCGAGCAGCGGGTCGTTGGACTGGGCAAAGGGGTCGAACTGGCGCAGGTCGCGCATCAGGCCCTGGATGTCGCGCGCGGTGTTCGGGTCGTCGCGCATCTGCTGCTGGAGCTGCTGCAGGCTCTGCATGGCGTTGCGATAGGTCTGCTGGAACTCCTGCGGGTTGACGGGGCCGTTGTTATAGCGACCGTCTCCATTGCGGTTTCCGTAGGCGCCATAATTGCCGCCATTGTAGGCTCCCATGGCGGGACCATTCGGGCCGCCACCGTTGGCGCCACCCTGCTGGCCGGGGCTGCCCTGAGCGCTCTGGCCGCCCTGCTGACCCTGCTGGCCACCTTGCTGGCCTTGTTGTCCCTGCTGACCCTGTTGGCCGCCCTGGCCCTGCTGGCCGCCTTGCTGTCCCTGCTGACCCTGCTGGCCGCCTTGCTGACCCTGTTGGCCCTGTTGGCCCTGTTGGCCGCCCTGCTGGCCCTGCTGCCCTTGTTGGCCGCCTTGCTGGCCTTGTTGCCCTTGTTGCCCTTGCTGGCCACCCTGCTGGCCGCGCGCGAGCTGCTGCTGCTGGCCGCGCTGACCCTGGCCCTGTTGGCCGCGGCCCTGCTGCGAGAGCTGCTCCATCTGACGGCGCAGCTGCTCGATATTCTGGAGCGTGCGCTCGACGGCCTGATTGTTCTCGTTCTGCTTGCCGTCCTTGGCGCCGGCGGCGAGCGCCTGCTGGACCTGTTTCAACTGGTCGCGCAGATCGTTCAGACCGGCGGTGATGTTCGATTCGGAGAGAACCGCGTACTGGCCCATGCCGCGGCGGATCCATTCGGAGTTGCGCTGAATGCCGCGCGCGAGCTCCTGCTGCTGCATCTCACCGAGAGCGTCGCGAAGCTTGGTGGAGGCCTGGCGGGACGTGCCCTGCAGGTCGCGGATGGCGCCCTGCATACCCTGCTCGATCTTCTTCAGGTCGTTGAGCTCGCCTTCGTGCGTGCCGGCGAGGCGCTCGGCCTGCTCGCGGGTGACGCCGCGGGCGTCGGCGCCGTACTGGCGGCGCAGCTCGCCTTCGAACTCCTGCTGCTTGCGCGCGAGCTCTTCGGCCTGCTGCGCGAGAGCCTCGACTCGCTTGTTCGACTGCTGGCTCTGCATGCCGGACATGATCTGCTCGGCCTCGCGCAACCGGTCGGCGGCGCGGCGGGCCTGCGCTTCACCCTGCGGAGTGCCGGCCTGTTGGGACGAGGCGGCGCCGCGCATATCGTCGACCGCCTGCTTGAGACGATCGAGCATCTGCTGGAGCTGCTGCGCGTTGGCCTGCTGCAGGCGATCCTGCCCCTGCTGGTTGCGCTGCTGCTGTTGTTGTTGCTGTTGCTGCTGCCCCTGGCGGCCGGCCTGCTGTTGCTGCTGTTGCTGCTGGCCCTGCTGACCCTGGGCACTCGAGCTCTGCTGGCCCGACTGGCTCTGCTGCCCCGATTGTCCCTGCTGGCCCTGTTGGGGCTGGCCGTTGCGGCTGAGCTGGCCGTTCTGCATCTGCTGCTGGAGCTGCCGCTGTAGCTCTTCGGCCTGGCGGCGGAGCATCTCCTGCTCCCAGCGCTGCTGCGGGGTCTGCTGCTTGTTCTGGCGCTGCGCCTCGGCGAGCTCCTGCTGGCGCTTGGCGAGCTGTTTCAGCTTCTCGAGCGCTTCGTCGATCTGGCGCTGCTGGGCGTCGCCGGACTGGCCGCCGCCGCTCTGGCGGGCGGATTCGTACTGGTTCTTCTCGGTGTCGAGCTCGAGGTCGAAGAGGCCCTGCATGTCGCGCGTGGCTCCGCCGCCCCCGCCGCCGCCACCGCCGCCGCGACCGCCGAAGGCGACCTGGATGTCGCGGAAGGTGGATTCGGCGTGCAGGAGGTAGCGCAGCGCCTCCTGCTCGGAGGGCATCGCATCCTGCCATTTGGCGGTTTTCAGCTTGTCCGAGGCGGGGCCCATGGCCGCGACCGCCTTCTCCATATCCTGAACAAAGCTCTTGAAAGAGTCGCCGGCGCCTTCCAGCTGGCGGGCCTTCATGCGTTCGGCGAGGGATTTGGCCTGGTCACGAAGCTTGGACTGGACGCTGGCGAGGAAGGCCGCGTTCTCGGCGTCCGTGCCGCGGGCGCCCTGGCCTTTGATCTGGTTCCAGGTGGCGGTGATGATTTCCTTCTGGCGCTGGGAGATCTGGTTCTGCTGATCGTCGTCGCCGCCGCCACCGCCGCCACCGCCGCCGTCCTGCTGGGACTGCGTGTAGTTGCGCTCGAAGGGCTGGGCTTCGATGAAGAACATGTCGGTGTTGACGGTCTTGCGCGCGTCCTTGGCGGTCGCGTAGAGGCTGACGATGTCGCCGGGGACGGCCTTGAAATCCTCCATCGCGATGGTGGTCGTGCCGGTAGAGCTCTTGCCGCTCGGCGGCAGCGCAATGGTCTTCTCCGGGCCGCCGTTGACGGAGTAGTGGAGGGCGACTTCCTTGAGTCCGAAATCGTCCTTGGCTTCAACGGCGACGGTGACTTCCTCGATCGGGCTAGCGCGGAAATCGCGGCCGGGCCGGGTGATCTTGATCTCGGGCGGCTGGTCTTTCTGCGCCTCGATGAAGTAGTCGTTGGTGAGGCGGACATCGTCGCCGCTCTCTACGGCGGCGAAGTGGTAGAGGCCGTCCTTCTGGATGGTAACGCTGGCGACGAGCGCGCCGTTGGGGCCACTGCGGAGCGGGATCTTGGTCCCGTCATCGAGGAGAATGACGCCGTTGGCGAGCGGGCGATCGGTGGTGACGGCCACTTCGGCGGCCGTGCCTTCGACGGCGCGGAGGTCTCCGCCCGGATCCTCGACCACGTCCTTGGCGCCGAGCCAGGAGGGGTAGTGGTACGTGACGCGGATGTTTTTGACGTTCGGCAGGTCGATGACATTGAGTTTGTACGACTCGGAACGAACGCCGCCGGCTTCGACGTAGTATTCGAGCGACTCGGGAACGCCGGCGATCAGGAACTGGTAGGCGCTGCCCCCGGCCTCGTTGCGCATCTCGGCCTGCTCCCACTGCGAGGCGCTGGAGTATTTGGCGAAGAACCGCACCTTGGGCGACTGGAAGCCCATCAGGGTGGCGGTGATCATCAGGTCGGAGCGTTTGCGGACGGTCTTGTTGCCGGGGTCGACCTTGATCGCGTAATACGGCTTCATCTCACCCTTGGGAAGGCCGCCCCAGAGGAGCGACGTGCCGTAGCCGAGGAAATCGGGGCCGGACATGCCGAGCCAGAGCAGGGCAAGCGCGGCGACGATGGCGGCGGTGGAGAAGCCGAAGATGACGGAGTTTTTGGCGACCTCGCGCGGCGCGGCCTGCTGCGCGACGGAAAGAGTGTCGGCGGCGAGGAGCTCGAGGAAGGGGTCGTTGGGGCGCTGGTCGACGCGCTCGGTGAAGGTGAGGAGGCGCTCCTGGAACTGGGGATACTTGCGCTCGACTTCGCGGGCGGCGTGGCGGCGGTTGAGGCGGATCACCGGAATGATGAGGGCCGCGGCGAGAGTGAGCGCGAGACCGAGGAACAGGAAGACGCGCGCGCCGAAGACGCTGCCATTGGAGAAGGCGAATCGATTCGCCACCAGGACGGCGACGATAGTGAGGGCGAGGGCTGCGACAGCGGTGGCGGCGGCGCCGCGCGAGAGCGCGACCAGCCGCAGACGACGCTCGATTGCGCCCAGGTAGTCCGACAAGCGATCCAAAGGTTTCATGCCGCCTCTTTGTCTACCGAGAGATGTTTATTGCCCAGGAACGATTCGGCAACGGCCAATCCCAACACGGCCAGCATCACGTACCACCACAGGGATAGCGGCTTGCGCTCGGTCTGCGAGGACTCTCCCGCGCTCCCACCGCCTCCGTTGGCTGTATTCTGCCACAAATTCAGGGTCTCCTGCGCCGCGGGTGTGAGATCCGACTCCAAGCGATCGGCGTTGACCGCGATCAGCTCGTTGCGGCCGTTGGGCCGGCGAATGTCGTAGAACCCGGCGAGGGTGAACTGGATATTCTGCGCCTTGGTGGCCTCGTCGAGGGAAAGGACGCGGTCGCCCTTGGGGTCGACAACGTCGATCGCGGAGCCGACTTCCTTGGCGTCGCGCAACTCGGCGAAGGAGCCGACAAGCACGGCGGGCGCCGTGGTGTCGAGGCGGCCGAGGTAGCGCGCGGTGCGGTCGATGAAGGGCACGAAGGAGGGGCGCAGGGGAAAGTCGTTGGCGACGTTGTCGAAGGTGGAGGCAAAGACCAGGATGTGGCCGCCGCCGACCTGCTGGTCCATGAGGAGCGGCGTCTGGTCGGCGAGTTTCGCGACGACGCGCGAGCCGCCGGGCTGGACACGAATGGCCTGATAGAACTTGACGTCGTCCCAGCGGTCGTCCTTGAGAACGACGGGGTGCGAGGTGTCGAGCCAGGCGACGGTCTGATACATGGCGCCTTCGCGGCCGGCGTACTGGGAGCCTTCGACGCGCTCGTCGGAGACGGGGACCTTGTTGCGCTGGATGGCCATGCGGCCGAGGGCGATCAGGACCGAGCCGCCGCCGCGGACGTAGCTGCGGAGCTCGTTCTCGAAGCCGCCGGGGAGGGAGCCGACGTCGGAGAGGACGACGAAGGCGTACTTGGAGGGGCTGATGTTGCCGAGCTGCGCGGGCGTGGCGGCGTCGATCTCGAAGGCCGACTGTCCGGAGGCCTCGAGCGCGGCCTTAAAGTAGAGGAGGCCGCGGGTGCTGTCGGCTTCGTGCACGAAGAGGGCGTGGCGGGGGTCGGAGCGCTCGACGGAGAAGTAGAAGGTGTCGTCGGCGGCGAGCGGGTCGCCGGACTCGAGCTTGACCTCGCCCTTGTTGCGACCGTAGGGCACGTCGAGCGAGAGGAACTCGACGGTAGCGCGTCCGCTTTCCGGCACTTCGACGGGCTTGGTTTCGACGGCGCGGCCGTTGAGCGAGAGGGTGACATTGCGGGTCGACTTGCCGTTGCCGTAGCCGGCGACGGTGACGAGGACGCGGGTTTTCTTGCTGTCGTAGACGCGGCGCGGCGCGACTACGTTCTCGACGGCGTAGTTGGCTTCGGTCTTCTTGAGGAGCGGGTGCGGCTCGAGTCGAACGTCGGCGTTGAGGCGCAGGTCGTTGAAGTTCGAGGGCATGCCGGACTGCTGCATGTCCGAGTAGAGATGGACGTGGAGCGGCAGGTGGATCGACTGGGCGATCGAGCGCAGGGAGCGGGAAAGCTCGGCGAAGGAGGTCTTGGCGTCGGAGGCTTCGATGGCGTCGACTCCGGCGTTGAGCGGCGAGTGGTCGTCGGTGACTTCGCTCATGACCTGGACGCGCTGGCCGATGGCGATGACCTGGGCGCGCTCGCCGGGGCGCAGGCCGCCGATGACGGACTTGGCCTGGCGCTTCGCCTCGTCGAGGCGGCCGCCGGCGCGCATGCTGAGCGAGTTGTCGATCGCGAGGACGGTGACCTCGTTAGAGCGCTGCATGGGGAGGATACGCTGCCGGGTATACGGATGGGCGAAGGCGAGGGCCATCAGGATGAGCAGCGCGGCGCGCAGCGCGAACAGCAGGAGGTAGCGCAGGCGGCGATGCTTGATGGAGCTTTGGGTGTGCTGCTCGAAGAACATCAGCGAGCTGAAGGGGAGGGGCTCGCTTTTGTGCTTGCGGAGGAGGTGCAGCCAGACGGGGAGCCCCGCCGCCGCCAATCCCGCGAGAAACCAGGGGCTGAAGAGTCCCATTTAGAGCTTTCCCCTCCGGACGGCGAGGTATTCGCGGAGCCCCTCGTCGAGCGGGCGTGAGGTGTCCATGAGGAAGTAGTCCATGCCGGCGCCGCGGGTCTTGGCGCCGAGCGCTTCGATGTGCGAATCGATCTTGCGACGGTACTCGTGCCTGGCGTATTCGGGGGAGACCTCGAGGGCGGCGGCGGAGTTCTCCATGTCGACGAGCAGCACGGGCTCGCGGAATTTGGGCTTGATCTCCTGCGGGTCGAGGACGTGGAAGAGGACGACCTCATTTCCCTTCCAGCGCAGGGGCTCGACGGTCTTCACGATGGTCTCCGGCTGCTCGTAGAAATCGGAGAGCACGACTACGATGCCGCGCCGGTGGAGGAAGTTCTGAAAATGGACGAACGGTTTGGTGAAATCGGTGTGCGTGCCGGGCTGAGCGTTCTCGATGGCGTGGAGGAGGCGGAAGAGCTGGCCCTGGCGGGTCGACGGCTGGACGTAGTTGACGACGTCCTCGTCGAAGATGATGAGGCCGGCGGCGTCGCGCTGGAGGTTCGCCATGTAGCAGAGGGAGGCGGCGACGAAACGGGCGTAATCGAGCTTCGCCACCGAATGGGAGGCGTACGACATCGAGGCCGAAGTGTCGAGGAGGATGAGGAGCTGGGTGTTCGTTTCACCGCGGTAGCGCTTGAGGAAGCAGCGGTCGGTGCGGGCGAAGACGTTCCAGTCGACGTGGCGGAGATCGTCGCCCTCGGAGTAGGCGCGGTACTCGGCGAACTCCTGGGAGAAGCCGAAGTCGGGGGAGCGGTGGAGGCCGGCGACGAAGCCGTCGACGATGGTCTTGGCGACGAGGTCGAGGCCGGAGATGGAGGCTAGCGTGGCTGGGTCGAGGAAGCGCTGTAGCACTAGTGGGGCCTCAATTCTGACGCAGAGACGCAGAGACGCGGAGAAAGGCCGCTATTCGAGATGCGCTTGAGTCCATCTTTCAGAACAGGAACGTTGAAATTGATCAATAGACCAACTTTCTTGTTCGAGGATTTGAGATACGTGAGGACCTGAGCTGAGAAGAGCGGCGGCATCTCCTCAGTCGCCTTGAGTTCTACGACCACGGCCTCCTCGACGATCAAATCCATCCGATGTGCGGCTTGCAAGCGGATGCCTTTGTAGTGAATCGGAAGATGCACTTGTCGTTCAAAGCACAGGCCGAGCTGGCTCAACTCATAGCAGAGGCATTCCTCGTACGCGGATTCCAACAAACCCGGGCCGAGGTGGCGGTGGACCTCGATCGCAGCGCCAATGATCTTCTCGGTGATCTCGTTTAGCTCCACTCAGATCTCCGCGTCTCTGTGTCTCTGCGTCAATAAAACAGCCCTCTAATCCCTCGGGGCCGCTTTCCAGTCGAGGATGCGCTTTAGGATGTCGTCTTGCTTCAGGCGGTCGGATTCGGCGTGGAAGTTCAGTAGGATGCGGTGGCGGAGGACGGGGGTGTAGAGAGCACGCACGTCTTCGTAGGTCACGTGATACCGGCCCTTCATCAAGGCGCGCGCCTTGGCGGCCAGGACCAGGAATTGGGCCGCGCGGACGCTGGCGCCGTAGTTGACGTACTTTTGGACGAAGTCGGGGGCGCTTTCGTCACGTGAACGGGTGGCGCGGACCAGGTCGACGGCGTGGCGGGCGACACTTTCGCCGATCGGGACCATGCGGACTAACTGCTGGAAGCCGACAATTTCCTCGGCGTTCGTCACGGGGTCGGGGGTGGCGACCGACGTCACAGTGGTCAGATCGACGACCTTCAGCTCCTCTTCGGCGTTCAGGTAGTCGAGGACGGTGTTGAAGAGGAAGCGGTCGAGCTGGGCTTCGGGGAGCGGGTAGGTGCCTTCGAGCTCGATCGGGTTCTGCGTGGCGAGGACGAAGAACGGGCTCGGGAGAGTGTAGATGTTGCCGCGGACGGTGCAGCTTCGCTCCTGCATGGCTTCGAGGAGGGCGCTCTGCGTCTTGGGCGGGGTGCGGTTGATTTCGTCGGCGAGGAGGATGTTGCCGAAGATCGGGCCCTGGACAAAGGTCCAGGTGCGGCGGCCGTTGGTCGGGTCCTCCTCGATGATGTCGGTGCCGGTGATGTCGCTCGGCATCAGGTCGGGGGTGAACTGGATGCGTTTGAAGACCAAGCCGAGGGTCTGGGCCATGGTGCGGACCAGGAGGGTCTTGGCCGTGCCGGGGAGACCGGTGATGAGGCAGTGGCCGCCGACGAACAGGCCGATCATGACCTGCTCCAGCACCTCTTCCTGGCCGACGATTACGCGGCGCACCTGCGTCACGATGTCGCCTTGCACCTGCCGGAAGCGCTCGATGCGCGACTTGAGAAGTTCGGGCTCCAACTGCGTCGTCACGGTAGTTGACATGAGGATTCCATTCTTATTTCTTGCGAGGGGTCGAGGAGGTTCCCGATTCCCCGCTAAGTTCCAGCAATAGTTTTTGGGCCTGCCGGAAGCCCGGGGCGGTCTCGAGGGCCGCCAGCAATTCGTCCTTGGCCTTTTCGTCTTCCTTGTTCAGGTGGTAGGCGCGGGCCAGGTTGTAGTGGGCCTGGGCCGGGTCGATCGGCTTATTGGCCACGACGGCGTAGAACTCGCGGGCCGCGCCGGCGGGCTTGCCCTCTTCGAGGAGCAGGTTCCCGAGCTGCTGGTGGGCGGCGCTGTCCATCGGGTAAATGAAGTTCAGGCGCTCGAGGACGGCGGCGGCCTCTTTGGGATTGCCGTTCTCCTCGAGGAGTTTGGCGGCCTTCTTGATCGACTCCGGGTTGCGGCCTCCGGCCTTCACGTAGCGCTCCAGCTCGTTGATCGCGCCCTTCTTGTCGCCCTTGGCTTCATACGCCTGGGCCAGCAGCTCGTAGATGCTGTGGTCCTCGACGTAGTCCGGGTAGTAGTCGCGGATGGCCGTCCCTTCTTTGATGACGGCGTCCCAGTCCTTCTTCTGGAGAGCGTCGACGACGACCTTGACCCGCTTCTTCCAGTCGTCAAAGCGGGCAACGACGTCCTTGGTCTCGGCGTCGAGGTGGGCGAGGAACTGCTTGTCGAAGTCGGCGGGCTCGAGCTTCAGCTCTTTACGGATGACGGACGGGGTGTCCTCGCCGGCGCCGAAGTCCTTGAGCATTCTGAGAATGGTATCCCAACCGTACTTCTCGGTGATGTAGTCAACAATCTTGCCGCCCTGGAAGTAGCTGACCACGACCTGCTGCGGGCGGACCGGATGGATGAAGCCGCGGTCGAGCTCCGCGATCGGCAGGAGCTGCCTTTCCTTGATGGCGGCGATCTCGTCGGGGCCGAGACGGTCGCCCCATTCGGGCGAGGTCGCGGTCTCCTCGTGGACGGCGATGCCTTCGGTGAACCAGCGCGGCACGCGATGATTCGTCATCGTGAGCGTGAAGACGTGGCTCATTTCATGCCAGAGGGTGGAGGCCCAATGGAAGCTGCCGGGCTTGCGGCCGGACGGGCTGTCCATGGCGATGGCGTACCCGAAGGTGACGCCGAGGGCGCCGAGTCCGGGCATGCCCAGGGTGCGGACGGCGAAGTCTTCGTGATCGGGGTAGACCTCGACCTGCACCGGCTGCTGCAGCTTCATGTGGTACTTGTCTTCGTAGGTCTTGATGGCGCGCTCGATTTCGGACTCGAAGTAGGGGCGGAGCAGCTCGGCTTCTTTCTTGTGGACCTTGAGCACCATGCGGTCCGTGCGGAAGATGGCGAAGTTCTTGTAGCTGTCCATCAGCTTGAGCGAGTTGCGGACGCCCTTGCTCTGGAAGCCGTTGTTGAAGCAAGTCTCGAGCTGTTTGTAGGCCTCTTCGTCGCGGCCGAGGCGCATGAGATTGATGCCGAGATCGGCGCGCGCGCTATTCAACTGCGGGTCCATCTCGACGGCGCGGCGCAGGTAGGCGATGCCTTCCTCGTAACGACGGTTCAGGGTGAAGAAGTGGCCGGCGATCTCGTAGCCTTCGGCGGTGTGCGGGTCCCAGGGCGTTTCCTTTTTGTCGGCGAGCCAATCCATGGTGGCGAGAATGGCCTTGGCTCCGACGGAGTTCTTGTCGATGGCGAGGGCCTTGTTGGCTTCCTCGACAGCCTTAGGGTTGTTGTTGTCTTCGAGCGCGAGGCGGGCCAGCAGCTCCTGCGCTTCGAGCAGCTTGGGGTCGCTCTCCAGCGCCTTGCGCGCGAGATCGGCGGCTTTGTGCTCGTACGAATCGGCCGCCATCAACGCCAGCCCGAGAAGCGCCTGGGCGTTGTTCTTGTCGATCTGGAGCGCTTCTCCGAAGAGCGCTTCGGCGTCGTCATCCTGATGCTTTTCGAGCATCAGGCGGCCGTAGCGGGCTTTGATGTTGGCGTCCTTGGGGTACTTGGCTTCGAGGGCTTTGAAGACCTCGTTGGCGTCGACATAGCGACGCTGCTTCCAGAGGGTCTCGGCCTGCTGCAGAGTCTGGGCAGCGGCGATAAATACAAACAGCAGCCCGGCCGCGCCGAGCCGCAGGAGTCTGGCTTGCGTCACTTTTCGAGCGCCTCCTGAACCTTGGCCAACTCCAGGAGCAGCGCCGTGAGTTGCTTCTTGTAGTCGGCGGCATTCATCGCCGCCTTTTCGTATTTGAGCTTGTCGATCGAGTTCTCGATCTGCTCCTTCTGATCGAGCAGAGCGCGCTTGCCGGGGTCGCGCGCGGCCGCCGCATTGGCGCCGAGGCGCACGAGGGCGAAACTGGCCGCGAGTCTTCCCTGCCCGTTCTCCGGCTTGGGGTCGCGCTCGCCTTCGCCCTTCCCGGTGTCCTCCAGGACGGAGTGCTCGGTGGCGAGGCGCTTCTGCGTATCGAAGAACTCGGTGGTCTTGCGCTGGGCGTAATGGAAGGCCTCTAGCGCGGAAACGGCCTCGTTCTTATCGGTGTCCGCCGCCGGATCGCGCAAGGCTTCGGCCCAGAAGCGGGCGAAGATCGTCGCATTCTTTTCCGACCCTGCCTTGGTGGCGGTGATCAGAATGCGGTTGGGGCGGCGCAGGAATTCGATGGAGCCGCCGCTGGAGCTGGTCGTCACGACCACGAGTTGCCGCTGCGCCGGGATGTGATCGAGCAACGTCGCGAGCTCGGCGCCGGTCAGGTCGGGGCCGGGAATATTGAACTTGTACTCGACGCCGTCGTAGCTGCCGTGGCCGATCAGCATCAGGACGAGCGCGTCGGTGGGCTTCGCCTCTTTGGCGACGTCTGCGAGCTGCGTCCGGATCTTATCGCGGGTGGGCGTCTGGAGGGTGGCGATCTTGACGTCGCCGCCGGCCTTTTTCAAGGAGCCGTCGATGTCGTCGGTCCACATCTTGAACCGCTGCTCGTAGTCGGCCTCGCCGCCGAGCCCGGAAATCGTCACATAAAAGGTGGTCGCGTGCGCGCAGGCGGCCAGCAGGAGAAGGCCGAGCCACCTCATACCACGCCCCATTTCCGCCGCAGCAGCCACTCCGACGCCCGGATGCCGAGCGCCAGCAAGAAAATCACCGGCATATCCCACAGATCTCTCGTCTCGCGGGCGGTGATGCCCGCCTCCGAGTAGGAAATCTCCTTCGACAGCTTGGACGCCTCAGACGGCGCGTAGTACCGCCCGCCGGTCTGCTGCGACAGCTTCTCCAACAGCTCGCGGTTCTGCGACGTATGGAAGTTCTCGGCGACGCCGTCCTCGCGGCGGAAGCTCAGGACGTCGTGCCCGATCTCCTCCTGCTCGCGGCCGGCGAGGATCTCGGCGACATACGAGCCCGGCTTCTCGGCGGTCCACTCGCCGCCGTAGATGCCCTCTTCGAGCGGCACCGGGTTCAACTCCATGGTCGCGGAAACGCCGTCCGGGCCCATGAAGCGGGCCTGCACTTTGGCGTTCGTAACCGGCTTGTACTGCTTGTCCCGCACCTCGACGCGGATCGGAACGCGCGTCTCGTCGGAGAGCACCTGCCGGGGCGTGTTGGCCACGACCTGTCCCGGGGTGTCGGTGACCATATGGCGGAAGAGCTGCTGCCAGAAGGTGGCGTGCGTCTTGTCTGCATGGTCGGTCCACATCTTCCAGCGCCACGTGCCTTCGGTGGCAAACAGGACGGTGCGGCCGCGGCCGAAGTTCTCGGTCACCAGCAGTGGAATCGACCGCTTGCCCTGGGGCGTGGAGCGCAGCAGGACGGTCGCGCCGGGCTTCGGCTCCCCGACCTCCTGGTAATTCGCCATCTGCGGCATTTTCTTCCACTTTTCGAGGTTGCGCTGCGGATCGTCGTCCAGGCGGCAGATCACGCTGCGGGCGCCCTCGGGCGTCAGCTCCTGGCCGCAGAAATCGCGGTGGAACGTGCCCTTGTTCGGCGGAAGGGTCGTGGGCACGAGATCAGCGAGCGGCGAGTTCTGCCAGCCGCCGTCCGAAAGAGTCGCGCGGCCGCCCAGGAAAAGGACGCCGCCGCCGCGACGGTCGACGAAATCGTGAATGAGCTGCTGCTGCGCGGGGGTAAAGTAGTTCGCCTCGACGCTGCCGATGATGAGGCCCTGGAACATGAAGAGGTCCTCGGCCTTGGTGGGGAAGCCCTCTTCCAGGAACTTTTCATTCATGCCGGGCGGGAACTGGCGCAGGAACTTGTTCTGCGTCGTCCGGACCATACTGTACAGCTCGATGTCGTTGTAATCGTCGAGGGCGCGGCGGATGAATTTGTATTCCCAGCGCGGCTCGCCCTCGAAATAGAAGATCTTGGGCTTGCGATTCTCGACGTTGACCTGGCGGGAAACCTTGTTATTGGCCGTGTTGTCCTCTCCGCCGACCGGCTCGACGCCGATCTCGAGCGACTTCGGCCCCGCGTCGCCGCCGTTGAATACGATGGTTTCGCTCTGCGTTTGGCCGTCGCCCTTGAGCGTGACCTCCTGCGAAGCGAGCACCTTGCCGTTGTCGCGGACGCTCAATTTGGCTTTCGTGCCCGAGAGGCCGTAGCTCACGAGCGAGACGGCTGCGGTGAGCTTCGACTGGGGCAGGGCGCGGGCGGCGACGACGGCGTCGGTGACTTCGACGTCGCGCTCGGGCCGTTCGCGTCCGAACCCGATGGTGTGGACGGGGATGCGCTGGCGGCGGATGGCGGCGATGGTTTGCAGGTCGATGCCGCCGGAATTATCCGCGCCGTCGCTCAGGAGGACGATTGCCCCGAGCGGAAGGGAAGACGATTCGGCCAGGACGCGTTCGAGGGTCTCGCCGATGCGGGAAGCAGGCGCGGCGGCGGAGACCTGATCGGTCTTCTGAATTCGTTCCGGCTCCTTGCCGAACTTGTAGAGGCGCACCTGGAACTTGTCGCCGAGGTTCTTCAGGAGGCCGCTGTCGAGCACCGACTTGGCGGCAGCGAGGCGCGTGCCCGACGCGTCCGACAACGACATGCTGCGGGAATCGTCGACGAGGACCGCCACCACATTCTGCTGCGGCTTGAGGGTCGCGATGCTGAGGGCGGGGTGCCAGAGGAGGAACAGGATGAGGGCGACCATGCACGCTTCGAGGCCCCAGATGGCGATGGGGCGCATGCCGCTGAGCATGCCGTGGTTCCGACGTACGTGCCAGAACAAAAGCGCGGCTCCGGCGAGGATGGCAATCGGCAGGAGCCAGAGAGGCCACGGGGTCAGGAATACGAACTGGCCTTTGTGGAAGATCCCGGCCGGGTATTTGAAGAGAATTTCAAACATGAAGTCCACGTGGCCCGAGTGGCGCGATAGGTGTATGGACGTGCGGCGGACGGGTGCGAGTTACAGACCACCCCGGGTTGATGGAATGCTCCACAAACGGGCACATTTCCGCGACACCCTCGTATGTCCAAAGCATAGCACGCGCGCCTCTTGCGAGCGGTTTTGATTGCGTTGCGGCCTGTTAAGAACGTTAAGCGCCGGAGGAGGCTTCGAGCGGCTTCCGGATCTCGACGCCCGCCATCTCTTCGATGTAAGTAGCGATGGCGGAGTGGTCGAGGTTCCCCTTCCCGTCGTTGATCAGAGAGACCAGCATCTGCTGCACGAGACTGGTGAACGGCAGACCGACCTTGAGCGACTCCGCCGCGAGAAGCGCGTTGCGGAGGTCCTTCTGGTGGAGGTTAATGCGAAAGCCCGGTTTGAAATTGCGCCCGATCACCATGGGGGCCTTCGCGTTGAGGACGGTGCTGCCGGCGAGGCCGCCCTTGACGGCGTTGAAGACCACCTCCGGGTCGAGGCCGGCCTTGGTGGCGAGGGTCAGCGCCTCGCCCATGGCCGCGATATTGCAAGCCACCATGATCTGGTTGGCGAGTTTGGTCACGTTGCCGGCTCCGACCGCGCCGGTCAGCGTCACACTGGAGCCCATCTTCTGGAGAATCGGCGCGACCTTGTCGAAGACTTTCTGGCGGCCGCCGACCATGATCGCGAGTGTCCCGTCGATGGCTTTCGGCTCGCCGCCGCTCACCGGGGCATCGAGGAACTCGACGCCCTTTGCCTCGCAGGCGGCGCCGATCTTCTGCGAAACCATCGGGCTGATCGAGCTCATGTCGACGAGCGTCGAGCCGGAACGGGCGCCTTCCAACACGCCATCCTTGCCGAGCACGGCGGCTTCGACCTCGGGGCCGTCGGGCAGCATCGTAATGATGATGTCGGCCGCCGCCGCGGCCTCGCGGCAGGACGCCGCGGTCTTCGCTCCGGCGCCGCCGATCTCCGCGACCGCCGCCGGGACAATGTCGTAAACCGTCAGCTCATGCCCCGCTTTGAGCAGGTTCCGCGACATCGGTTTCCCCATGATGCCCAATCCGATGAATGCGATCCGTGACAATGCCTGTCACCTCCGCCAGTCAGTGTACAACGGCGGGTCGAACGGGCAGTCCCGGCGCGGGCGGAAGGGGACTGGCGGTCAGGCCGAGATTTTCCAGGCCGCCTTTTGCCGGATCTCCTCGAACATGCGCACGATCTCCGGAGAGGCAGGCGCCGGGCGGGGTTCGCAGCTCCCGGGGCGGGTCACCAGACGAAAGACGGCGCGGGCGAACTCGGGAGCTCGGGCCATGGGGACGTCATCCCACGCGGCATCGTGCGCCGAGACGGCGGCTTGGCTGCGGAGCCCGAAGCGCTCGCCGAGACCGGCCAGCTCTGCTCTTCCACGCGCGGTCAGCACGTGCGGAGTCGTGAAGAGATCGAGACGGACGCGCGCATATCGCGAGCCGCGGGAACGACGCTCGAAGCTGACGGCGGGGAGCCGGAGCTGCCAGCACCAGAAATGGTAGGCCCGGGTGAGGCCTGCTTCCGGCGTCCGGGAGGCCTCGAGAAATCCGTTGGCGCGGGCGCGCTCGAGCCGCGAGCGTTCGCGCCCGCTGAGACGATGCTTTGAATTCATGGCGGAGCTTCCTGGGACATCAGATCGGCTGCCGTGCAGCGGGAGTTTAGGGCGGGCGAGGCGATATAATCGGCTGTCGCCTCGAATTTGCCGGCGCGCCAGCGCTCCCGCCGAGGGGTTTACCGGGGCGCACGATCGAGATGCCTGACGAGAATTCCCAAGCAGCCGCGTCCTCCGCACGGCCCCATTTCCGGCTGCAGTTGTCGGGCTGGTGGCTGGTCCCGGTGTTTCTCGCCGGCTGGGTCGCGCGGTCGTTGGTGGCGCCGCCGGGTTCGGCTGTCGTGGAAACGAAAGAATCGGCCTCAAGCTTCCTGGAGCAGTCGCTCGGGCACGCCAAGGCGGGGCGGTTTACGGAATGCGTCACAGCGGCGCAGCGGGCGGTGGCGCTCGACAGCTCGCTGGCGGAGGGCTACGCGAACATCGGCTGGTGCGCGGCGAATCTCGGGCAATGGGACGAGGGGATCAAGAATACGCGGGAAGCGCTGCGCCTCAAGCCCGATATGGAGGTGGCCCGCAACAACCTGAACTGGATCCTGGCCGAGATGATGAAGCAGAAGGGGCAGTCGCCGACGACGCCGGCCGCGACGCCGATTTCTTCCGCGGCGACAACGATGGTTGCGCAGTCGCTCGAAGCCGCCAAAGCGGAGCGATTCGGCGATTGCGTGAAGGCGGCCGAGCGCGCGACCAAACTCGACCCCAAGAGCCCCGAAGCGTTCAGCAACCTGGGCTGGTGCTCCGCCAAGCTGGGGAACTGGAAGGACGGAATCGAGAATACGCGGGAGGCCCTGCGGCTGCGGCCGAACATGGAAACGGCGCGCAACAATCTCAACTGGATGCTGGCGGAGGTGTCGAAGGCAACCAATCGTGCGCCGGCAAACGATGCGCCGTCGGCCGACTCTGCCCTGGCGCTCTCGCTGCAGCACGCCAACGAGCGGCGCTTCCCGGAATGCGTCTCGGCAGCCCGGCAGGCGATCGCCCAGCGGCCGGACATGGCCGAGGCGCACAACAATCTCGGGTACTGCTATGCGGCGATGGGAAAGTGGGACGAGGGCATCGCCAGCGTCCGCGAAGCGCTGCGGTTGAAGCCGGATTTCGCCCTGGCAAGAAACAACCTCGTCTGGATGCTGCAGGAAAAAATCAAAGCAGGCGGGCGTGCCGGACAGAAGTGACGAGGCGGCCGTCATCGCTCGCACGGCGCCGGTCCCACCATCCGTTCCCGACGCTCACCGCAAGCTGACGCTCTGGCTCTTCCTGCTGTTGTGCTGCGTCTACGTGACGCTCACGCGCGGCCACTTCTGGTCGACGGACGAAGTGACGGTGTACCAGCAGACGCGGTCGTTGCGGGAGCACGGCGACCTGGACACCGCGCGTCTTCCCAACTCCCTGCCCGGGCGCGGGGGCCGGTTTTACGGAGTGTACGGGCCGGGGCAGTCGGTGCTGGCGCTTCCGTTCTATGCGACGGGAAAGGCGGTCCACCGCGTTCTGGAACGCTGGGGAGCGCGGCAGGCGATCGATGTTCTGGCGGGTCCTCTGATTGGCGACCCCGGCGGCTCCCACTGGGGCGGCGAGGTCGAGATCTTTTTCGTGAATCTTTTGAACGCGGTGGTGGTGGCGTTGGCCGGCGCGGTTTTCTTTCGATTCCAGCTTCGCCTCGGAGTCGACGCCAAATGGGCGGTGGCGGCGACGCTCGTATTGGCGCTGGCGACCCACCTGCCGGGCTTCGCCACGGGTTTCTTTCAGCACGGGGCGGAGACGCTGTTCGCGTTGTGGTCGTTCTACCTGCTCTTCCGCAATTCGGAGACGCCGCAGGCGCGGACGCGGGTCGCGGCGGGGATCGCGGCCGGCGCGATGCTACTGGTGCGAGTGAATACGCTGGCGTTGCTGCCGGCGTTGACGCTCTACCTCGCGTTTCAGGGCCGGCGCCGCCGGTCGGACGCGGCCGACCGGCTCCGGCAAATGGCGCGCGAGTGCCTCCCGTTTCTGCTGCCCGTCGGTCTCGCGATGCTGGCGATGGGCGGCGTCAATGCCTGGAAGTTCGGCGCGTTCGGGCTCCGCGGCGCGTATGCGAAGAGCATCCCGTTCAATACGCCGCTCCTGGTGGGGCTGTACGGCAACCTCTTCAGCGTCGGCGCAAGCATCTTTCTGTTCTCGCCGATTCTATGGCTGGCGCCGGTTTACTTCCGGCCGTTCGCGCGACGCCGCCCGGCGGAAGCGGCGGCGATTCTCGGGATGGCGGCAGGGTCGCTCCTGCTCTATTCAAAGGTCTATCTCTGGCACGGGCAATGGGCGTTCGGTCCCCGATACCTCGTGCATCTCGTGCCGCTTCTGCTCCTGCCGTTGGGCGCGTGGCTGCAGGAGTCGGCGCGCGCGCGGGTCGCGGCGGCGCCGCTGGTGGCCGCGGGACTGCTCGTCATGGCGCTGCACGTGGGGGTAAACGTCTCGTACGTCTACTACCACGAAGGCTACATCCAGTCGCCGGCATACGAGTATCTCTGGATTCCGGAGAAGTGCCAGTTGCTGGCGCATTGGCGCGCTCTGGCGGCCTGGGACAATCGCGTGGACCTATGGCTGGTCGACACATGGCGATCGCGGGGCGGAGTAGCGGCGCTGCCGATTCTCACATGCCTCCTATGGGCGATCGCCTGGTGCATCCGGCAGGTGACGCAGTATTCGAGGACAGCGATCTCGCAAACCGACAGCGACAAGATGTGAAATCAGCGACACCGGCCTGCAATCGCGCGGCGTTTCACCGCAGGACCAGGTGTGCAGATCCAATTCAGCCGTTTCGCCGGCCGGCTTTTGCTGGCGTCACTGACTCTCGCGCCGTTCGCGCGCGCCGACCTCATCACGTCGTTTCCGAACTTCTCCTCAACGGACGGACTGACTTTGGTCGACAGCGCCTCCAGCGTGCTCACAGCGGATGGCGCTGTTCTCCGGCTGACGCCGGCGGGCGTCCGGTTGAGCGGGGCCGCTTACAGCACGTCGCCGATCACTCTCGGCGCGGGCGACATCTTCAGCACCCAGTTTCAGTTCCGCATCAGCGACGCCGGCGGGCTCGACCCCGCGGACGGATTCACGTTCGTTCTTTCCGCCGGGCATGACGGTCTGGGCGGAAACGGAGGCGGCCTCGGCTACCAGGGCGTGCCGCACAGCATCGCGATCGAATTCGACACCTTCGAAAACCTGGGGAACGACATCGGCAGCAACCACGTCGCGGTCGACACGAACGGGAGCCTCACGAATGCCGGCCGGACCAATGTTTACGGCGTCGCTAACTGCCTCATCGGCGCGTCGCATCTTGCCCCCGGGTGCCTGTCGAACGGCGACCTGTGGAGCGCGCTCATCCGGTACGACGGCGCGGACCTCTCGGTTTCGCTGCTGGACACGGATCGAGAGGCCGACCCATTCGTCGTGTACACGTCGTTCCCGATCAATATTGCGCAGACGCTCGGGACGAATACGGCGTTCGTCGGCTTCACGGCGGGAACCGGCGGCGGCTTCGAGAATCACGACATCCTGAACTGGCGTTTCGCCAACACGACGCAGATCAACTCGTTGAACCCGGTTCCGGAGCCCGGCAGCGCGACGCTGCTGGATTGCGGCATAGCTGGTCTGGCGGTGTATGCCCGGAGGCGCGCTCGCGCGCGGCGATCGTAGTCACGGCGGGCGCGGAACCGCCGATTGGTCACATAGAGCGAGGGGGAGCCGAGCCTCCCCTCAGTTCCAGGTCCAGCTCAGAATGTCCGAGTTCTCCTGTGCGGCTCCGGTAGCGGCGGTGAAGCCGATGTATGCCGACCCGTTGTCGAGCGTGAGGAGCGACGCCAGATTGACCGGCGCGCTCGCGATCGCAGTGGAGCCGCCGTCGAGGAAGAGCTTCAGCGTCGCTCCGTCGTAGGTGATGGTGGCGGTGTGAATGGCGCCGTCGGCGAAGTTCGCCCCGGCCGGCGGCGTGTGCACCGCGATGTTGGCATTATGGTCGGAGGAGTTCGCGCCGGCGCCGTTGCTCTGGATTCCGACGTGGTACAGGAACGCCGATGGATCGCCGTACTCGGTGTTGCGGTAGGTGTCGAATTCAATGGCGATGCTGTTGGGAATGCCGGTGTACCCGAGGTAGCCTCCCAAGCCTCCGGTGCCGAGCGTATTTGCCCCATTCGGCGCGTTATGGATGACGAACGCGAAGCCGTCGGCCAGTTGATTAGATCCCACAGGAGTAATCCGGAAGGTGAACGTGGTCGAGAATCCGGCCGAGACGGGACGCTTGACCCACCAGGCGGCGCTCCGCTGCTCGTCCGCGCCGGTCAGGCGAAGGACGCTCCCGTTGTTGAGCAACTGGGCGTTCCCGCCTTGCGGCAGCGTCAGCGAGCTGAAGTCGATCTGATTCGTCGCGACGATGACGTTGTGGACGGTTCCGGCGGCGCTGTTGTAGTTGGCGGCCGGATCGGTGAACGTCCACGGATCGTTGAGGTAGTCGCCGGCGGCGGTATGGGTGGTCTGGCTGAGATCGAGGCCGCCGAGACTTTCATTGAGCACGCCCGTTGCCGTCCCGGTCGACGTGTGGGGCAGGCCGTCCTGGGGCACGTTGTACGGCGTGACGACGATGGTGGCATTGGCTCTGAGGATCACGCCCGCCGCCGGCGTCAGCGTTACGGCGTAGTTGTTGCCGCTATTGCCGTCGGTGACGGTGAACGTCGCCAGGACCAAGAGACCGCGGTTGCCGGCGTTGGGGCTGTCGTACGCTTCGGCGACTCCCGAGACGCTGTCGCCGGGCCGGAGCCCCGTGACAACCGGGGTGGCGCCCGCTGCGGTATTGCCGTCGTAAGTCTTGTTGAAGCTCACGGCGGCGATACTCAACGGGGCCTTGTAAATTACTCCGGCGGCATTGACGAGGCTCACGGCGTAGTTGTCGCCGCCGTTCAGGTCGTTGACGCTGCCTGCCGGGATCAGCGTACGGCTTCCGGCATTCCTGCTGTCGAAGCTCTGGGTGAACGTTGCGGTATCGCCGGCTCCTAGCCCTCCGGTAACCGACGGGGTGGCCGACGACGCAGTCGTGCCGTCGTAAGTCTTCGTGTCGGGGGCGGCGGTCACGGTGATCGGCCGCTTGTTAATTACGCCGGCGCCGTTGACGAAGGTGATGGCGTAGTTGTTGCCGCCGTACTGGTCGTTGACGCTGCCGGCCGGGGTCAGGGTGCGGCTTCCCGCATTCCTGCTGTCGAAGGTCTGGGTGAAGGCCGCGGTATCGCCCGCGCCCAGCCCTCCGGCAGTCGACGGGATGGCCGATGAAGCGGCCGTGCCGTCGTAAGTCTTGGTGTCCGGGGTGGCGGTCACGGTGATCGGCCGCTTGTTGATTACCCCGGCGCCGTTGACGAACGTGATGGCGTAGTTGTTGCCGCCGTTCAGGTCGTTGACGCTGCCGGCCGGGGTCAGGGTGCGGCTTCCCGCATTCCTGCTGTCGAAGGTCTGGGTGAAGGCCGCGGTATCGCCCGCGCCCAGCCCTCCGGCAGTCGACGGGATGGCCGATGAAGCGGCCGTGCCGTCGTAAGTCTTGGTGTCCGGGGTGGCGGTCACGGTGATCGGCCGCTTGTTGATTACCCCGGCGCCGTTGACGAAGGTGACGGTGTAGTTGTGGCCGCCGTTCTGGTCGTTGACGATGCCGGCCGGGATCAGCGTGCGGCTTCCCGCATTCCTGCTGTCGAAGCTCTCAGTAAAGCCCAGCGTGTCGCCGGAGGCGAGGCTGCCGAGGGTGATTGCCGGGATCGCCGTCGACGCGTTTGTGCCGTCGTACGTCTTCTCGGCTGCCACGGCGGCCACCGTGATCGGCCGCGGGGTGATCGTCAGCTTGCCTGGGATGAACGAGAGATAGGGCTTCTGGTAGTCGACTCCATCGACGGGCGAGATGGTCGCCGGGCCGGTGCAAGTGATGGTGTAATCGCCGACGTTCCGGACGGCGGCGCTGTCATAGGCGCAACTCACGCCGGACGTGAGCGCCCCGGCTACTTCGCCCTGAATCGTGAACGTCGCCGGTGGGATGGGCGAGCCGTAGACGATGGTATGGCTGTCGGCGATGACGAACAGGTGCGTCACCTTGCCGTTCACCACATTCGAAAACGGGCTCTCCGTGCCGGCCCCGCCTCGCGACACTGCGGTGGCGCTGTAGGTGTACGGCGTGTTGTAACACGTCCGATTGGCCGGGCAGCTTGCGCCGGCGTTGACGAAATCGGTCACCGCGTCGACGAAGACCGGGGCGGCCTTGTCCGGCGGCGTGAAACTCGTGCGGAAGATGGCGGAAGCCTGAAGCGGATTGCAGCCCACCGAGGCGCACCGATAGATGTTGTAGACCAGCCGGTCGCCCGTCTCCGGCGGAGTCCAGGTGAGTTTGATGCTGTCGATCCGGCTTTCCGCCTTCAGGCCGCATCCGGGGCACTGCTGCGGACCCGGAATGGCGTCGGTGGTGGTCAGAACGTGCGAGTCGTAATCCTCGTCGCCCGCGTCGGTCGCAATGCTGCCGGCGTCGGTCGCAATACTGCCGGCATCGGTGGCGATGCTGCCCGCATCCGTCGCGATGCTACCGGCGTCGGTGGCGATACTGCCGGCGTCGGTCGCGATGCTGCCTGCATCGGTGGCGATACTGCCGGCGTCGGTGGCAATGCTGCCTACCGAGATGGACCCGAAGTTCGCGCGCGCGCCGATCTGACGCAGGTCGAGGCTGTTCCAGTCAGGCTGATCGGCCAGGACCTGGTGCGGGACACCGTCGAAGTTGACATCCAGCGCGAACGGCGTTCCCAGCGGAGTCACCGTGCCATTGCTCCAGTCCGGAATCGCGAGCCCATCCGCTTCCTTGCGGATGAGCAGGGCGCCATCGGTGATGGGGCTTCCGTCGCAGTGACGCTGCGCCGCCTGACCTGCCGGGCTGCTGCCCAGCGGCGCGTAATAGCGGAGCCGGTATTTGAGGCCTCCCAAGCTCGCGCTCGAAGAGACGAGATTCTCGTTCATGGGCGACAGCAGGCCGGCGGAGAAATCGATCCGCGGCACGCCCCGCGAGTCGATCAGACCGCGCGTCTGGTACAGGTAGCTCATCACGCTGGGGTAGTTCGGAGCGCAGTTCGGCGCGGTCGCCAACCCGCCGTGGGACAGATTCAGAGAGTGCCCCATCTCGTGCATCAGCGTCCCGGCTTGCGTCAGCGAGCTGCCGACCTGGTCGTTGGCCGGAATGTCGGAGCGCCACAAACCGAGCGTGATCATGATGTCGGCGCCCGGACGGTCGGCGATGCCCGAGTAGCTGCGGGGAAGCGTGGAACCGGGATTGAAGGGATCCGGCAGCGGCTTGGCCTGGGCGTCGAAAGGTCCGGCGAGGGCGTGCGCGAAGAGAACGAACCGGAAGACGTCCTTCCGATTTTGCGCGAAGTTGGCGGGAATGCCGAGTTGCCGGTTCCCGTCCCGCACGGAGTTGAAGCCGAGCTTGAAACTGAGCGCCGGATAATTCGGATAGGCGCACGGCGGCTTGCCGGCCTGGGGATGGCACGCCAGCGAATCTTCATTGAGGTCGTGGCCGCCTTGCGCCACGGCGGCCGGAACGATGAAAGGAAGCCCCTGGTAGTTGGGGCCGACGTCGAAGTGCACCGCAATGCCCTGCGCGGCGAAGGCGTCCGCCACCATTTGCAGAGCGTCCAGTTTGGGCTTGTGAGAGTGGGCCGGACGATCGGCCGAAACGCCGTTGCCGTGCAGCCAGTGCGTCTCCAGGAACATGTCGCGGACGCCGTTTTTTGCTCCCATCGCCGGGAGATTGACGCACGGCTCGGACGGATAATCCGCGCACCCGCCGAAGGTGGCGGGAGAGGCCTGTGTGTTGCGATGGAGTCCGCGCGTCTCCCAAACATCGAGAAGTCCGTCCAGGTCGGAGTCCTGCACGTTCGTGCTGGTGACGACCGCGCTCCACGACAGGCAGTTGCTTTGGCCGCCGGACACGTGGGACCGCACCGCGGTCGAGGCAGCCCCGGCGGCGAGATCGAAGGGAAAGGTGAGGTTGTCCCAATTTGCGCCCTGCGCGCCGACGAAGGGCGCATTGGCGTCGTACGCCGCCGGATGGTCGCCGCTGCCCGCGCCCACCATCAGGGTCTCGCGGAATCCGTTCTGCCCGTTGCCGACGATATGGGTCATCCGGGCCGCCGCGACCGTCGCCGCCTGATAAAAACCGGCGACCGTCTGCGTCATGTCGGGTCCCTCCTTGGTGAGCGTGAACTCGCCGTCATAAATGACGACGGAGCGGAACGTCGCCAGCGTGGGCCGACCCGGAACGGCAACCTTATAGATGACCACGAGACTGGCGCCGAGAGTGGAGATCACGCCGCCGTTGCCGGCGGCCGCGCCCAGCGACACGGTGTGCGCGCCGTTGGCCAGCCGGACCTTCGTGGCCGGATCGAAGGGCAGAAAGCGCAACACGTCCGCGCGGTAAGAGCGCAACGTCTGCGCGGGAGCGCTCACCCAGCAGGCGGAGCCACCGTCGCTGGCGAGCAGGTCGGCGCCGGTCAGCGGAAATCCATTGAAGGCGCCTTTGATCGCGGGCGCTGCGCTGTTCTCGACATTCTGCCAGTAAAGGAACGCTGCGACCGGGTAGGCCGGCGTGGCTCCGGCGGTCGTACACGGCACGATGGCGGCCGAAGCTCCGACGCCGCTCGTGCAGGGCACTCCGGCGAGGTTGATCGTTCCTTGCCCGGCGGTGTTCTTCAGGCCGACGCCGGCGACCGCGTAATCTCCGGTGACGAACCAGTTGTTGAAGAACCCGAGCGCGTCGGCCGCGAAGGCCGCAGGCGCGCCGATTCCCGTCAGGCAGGCAGCGGCCAGGGCGAGGGCAGCGGGACGGACGGGTCCACAGCACGTTTTCATGTCGACAGAGCCTCCGAGCGTAGTTCCTAGCAGGCATGGCGCAGCCACCGGGCGGTATCGTGCGCCTATGCGATCGAGCAGCAAACCTGCAAGTGGTTTTTCAAGTTTACGGGTGCCGCGTCGAGCACGGCAAGACTCGGGCGCTATTTGGGGAGTTGGCGGCGTACTGCCGCTGCCAGGACGTCGTCTGTGGATTTTCCGCGGATCGCCCAGTACTTCCGGTACGAATCCATATAACCGCTGAGCTTCATGCCCTCACGAGCGCGGCCCTGGTAATAATATGCGGGCGGGAAATAGCCGTAAGTAGGCATGTCCAAAAACATCGCGAGAGCCTCGCCGCGCCGCTTGATGCAGCGGTCGAACTCCGAATCGGCTTCGGGGAAGGCGCCGAGTTCGAGGTAGGCGCGGCCGAGATCGAAACGGCCGATCCATGTGTCCACCAGGCGGTTTGCTTCCGTGAGCACTTTGACCGCCTGCCGAGGATCTCTCTCCTTGAGCGCGATCTCGCCCTCGATCAGCTTGGCGTAGGCCTGCGCTTCCACCTGGAACTCCGCGGCAAGTCCCGACGCGAGTCCGCGGGCGGTCGCCAGATCGCCCGCCGCAATGTGGACTTGCGCCGCGACCAACCGGGTCTGGAACGTCTGGCTCAACTCCAGCGCCCGCTTTGCCGACGCCAGTGCAGCCCCTCGCTGGCCGCGCTGAACCTGGACGTTGGCGAGCATCCAGAGTTTGGTGGCCGCGGCGTCGGCGTTCTTTTCGTCCGCCTTGATGCCCTTCTCGAGGACCGCGGCCGCGTCGGAAAAGCGGCCTTCATAGATCGCCAGGTCGGCCAGGCCGGTGGCGGCGTCGGAGGGGTTGAGCTGCTCGAGTTTCCGGTATGCTTCGGCGGCCTGCGCCGGCTGGTCCTGAAGCAGGGCGGCATATGCCTGGTGCAGGTACGCGTTGCCGTATCCGAGCTTCAGCGCCTCCGCCGCCTCCCTTGCCGTGCCCTGCGCGTCGCCGTTGTAGGCCAGCGCCATGGCGAGATTGGCGCGGTAGATCGCGCGCTTGGGGAGAAGCTCGGCGGCCCGCCGCGCGTTCTCGAGGGCCTTGGCGACGTCGTACAACCGCAGTTGGCAGACCCCGATATTCGTGTGCGCGCCGCTGTCCGCCGGATAGCGCTGCAGCAGCGAGCCATACTCATCGATGCACTTCTGGTGGTCGCCCTTGAGGTAGTACAGGAATCCTCGCGTGCGAAAGCGTTCCCGCTCCGTCATGCGGTCGATGTGCTTCAAGGCTTCCTGAATGTCCTTCTCGGCCTCCTGCGGGTGGCCCATGTTGCGCGCGGCGCTGGCCATGACCGTGTACGCCATGCCGAAGTTGGGGTCGAGCGAGGTCGCCTTCGTGAGGTGCTGCTGCGATTCGGCGAACTTCCCCGCAGACAGCGCGTTCAACCCCTCCGCGTATTCGTGCACCGCTTCGAGCGAGGTCGAAGTGAGGGTCTCCATGGACAGGCGTTGCGCCGACTCCGACGTGGAATCGCCCAGCGCCTTGCGGACCGAGGCGCCCAGGCGGGTGACGGTCGCCAGAACCTGCTCGCGGCTGGACGCGTTCCGGCTCGACTCGGCGACCACCTTGCCCGTGATCGGCTGAATGGCGCGCACGGCCAAGCGGTATTCCGCGCCGCGGCGGTCGACCGCGCCGGAGATCACCAGGTTCAGACCCTGGTTGGCCGCGATCTGCTGCGCCTGGGCTTCGTCGAGGGGTCCGGAGGGCGCTTTCAGGCCGAGATCCCGCATGCGCGTCCGGTCATAGGCGCTGATGAACGACGCGCCTTCGAGCGCGAGCTTCAGGGTCGATTCCAAAGTGCCGTTGAAGACGGCGTCACCCGTGTTGTTCTTGAAATCCGCGATCAGCGTGGTCATCGGCTTGATCGCCGGCGCAGGCTGGCGTTGCCAGATGGCGAACGTCACGCCGGCCAATGCCACGACGGCCGCCGCTGTCCCGATCGAAACGCGCCTCCAAACCTTAGCGTTTCCGGGAACGATCACGCCGCGCCAGACCTGAAGATCGTAGATCACTTCGGCGGCCGTCTGGTACCGCTCTTCGCGCGCGGTGGCCATCAGACGGCTCGTAATATCGCTGAGCGTTTTCGGGATCTTCGGGCCTTTCTCGGACAGCGGGACGGCCTTGCCGCTGATGCGATTTTCCAGCGTGCGACGGAGATCCGACGCGGCAAACGGCAGTTCGCCGGTCAACATTTCGTACAGAATCAGGCCGCACGTGAAGAGGTCGGAGCGGGCGTCGACTTCTTCGCGCCTGGCCTGCTCGGGCGACATGTAGTCGGGGGTGCCGAGCAAGCGGCCCTCGGTTCCGCCGGAGCCGGTGGAGTGGGCCAGCCCGAAATCCATCACGTAGACGCGTCCCTGCGCGTCCACCATGATGTTCTGCGGCTTGAGGTCGCGATGAACGACGTTCTCTTTGTGCGCGGCGTCCAACCCCTCGCAGACCTGGACCATGATGGCCGCCGCCTGCTCCGCCGAGAGCTTGCCGTGCTTGCGGATGAGGTACTTCAAATCCTGGCCCTCGACGAACTCCATGGTGATGAAGCGGAGGTCGTCGGCCATGCCGAGATCGTAGATGCGGACCACGTTGCGATGCGTCACCTGCCGCGCGAGAACCAGTTCCTGCTTGAACATGCGCAGGATCTCCGGATTGCCCGCCAACGCCGATCGGACAACCTTCAACGCGACGATGCGGTCGACCTCGCGGTCGCGGGCCTCGTAAACGGCGCCCATGCCGCCCTCGCCCAGGATGCGGAGAATCTCGTACCGGCCGCCGACGATCGCCCCCGGCTCCAGCGCCTGATTCCGCCGCGGCGCGTGCATGGGATGCGCCCACGTGCCTTCAAAAGCCTGCGTGGCTTGGTCGTCGGTAGAGCCCATCAGCTGGGTTACGCTGGTGTCGAACGGCAGAGGGGTGGCGCACTGGTGGCAGTACTTCGCTATTGGTGTGCTCTGAGTGCCGCACGCAGGACATGCGACCGTAGCAGCTGGACCCATGGGAGTATGCCGGTTTCTATGAGTATACTTGACCGGACGGCGGCCAACCCCCAAAGCAGCGAGTGTCCCGCGCCCCAGTTCCAAAGGTAACCCGTTACCCATTGGTACTCTTTGGCGGCGGAATCTTATCTTTTGAGCGCCCGGCAAAGTACAGAACCTGACGAGTTACGCTTTGCCGGCTCCGGGCGGGGACGTAGACTGGTTGTATGAAGCTGATTCTGAGGGGGATACGATAGCAACGCAGCCCACCTCGGGATTCGTCGCCGTGCGCGGCGCCCGCCAGCACAACCTCAAAGACGTCAGCGTCGAAATTCCGCGCGAGGCGCTCGTCGTCTTCACCGGCGTGTCCGGTTCCGGCAAATCGTCGCTCGCTTTCGGCACGCTGTTCGCGGAGGCGCAGCGGCGATACCTTGAATCGGTTTCGCCGTACGCGCGGCGCCTCTTCGACCAGGTGGGCGTCCCCGACGTCGACCACATCGACGGCCTGCCGCCGGCGATCGCGCTGCAGCAACAGCGCGGCGCGCCGACTCCGCGGTCGTCGGTCGGCAGTGTCTCCACGCTCTCCAATCTGCTGCGGATGCTGTACTCGCGCGCCGGGACGTACCCGCCGGGCCAGCCGGAGCTGCACGGCGAAGCGTTCTCGACCAACAGTCCGGAAGGCGCGTGCCCGGCGTGCCACGGCCTCGGCCGGATTTACGATGCGACCGAGCGCTCGATGGTGCCCGACGATTCGCTGACGATCCGCGAGCGCGCCATCGCGGCATGGCCGCCGGCTTGGGGCGGGCAGAATCAGCGCGACATTCTCGTGACGCTCGGCTACGACGTCGATCGTCCCTGGCGGGAGCTTCCCAAGAAAGACCGCGACTGGATTCTGTTCACCGACGAGCAGCCGACCGTCCCGGTGTACGCAGGCTTCACCCCGGCCGAAACGCGCGCCGCGCTGAAGCGCAAGGAGGAGCCGAGTTACCAGGGCACTTTCACCGGGGTAAAGCGCTACCTGCTCCACACGCTGGCCAATACCGAGAGCAACCTGACCCGCAAGCGCGTCCTGCAATACCTGATCGCGGCGCCCTGCTCGCTCTGCGGCGGCAAACGCCTGCGCCGCGAGTCGCTCGCCGTGAAGTTTGCCGGCCTGGATATCGCCGAGATTTCGGCCGTGCCGCTGAAACGCGTGTACGAACTGCTGCGCCCGGCGGCCGAAGGGCGCGCGCCGAAGAAGACGGTCGATGCGCCGGAACGGCTCATCGTGGCCCAGCGAATCGCGCAGGACATGGTGGCGCGGATCGGCATCATCCTCGACCTCGGGCTCGGGTATCTCACGCTGGAGCGGAGCACACCCACGCTCTCGCCCGGCGAGTTGCAGCGTCTTCGTCTGGCGACGCAGATTCGTTCCAATCTTTTTGGCGTGGTGTACGTGCTCGACGAACCCTCGGCCGGCCTTCACCCCGCCGATACGGAGGCGCTGCTGAACGCGCTGGATCGCCTCAAGTCGGGCGGCAACTCGCTTTTTGTCGTGGAACATGAGCTGGACGTGATGCGCCGAGCGGATTGGATCGTCGATGTCGGACCGGCGGCCGGAGAGCAGGGCGGCGAGATTCTGTACAGCGGTCCACCGGCCGGTTTGGCGAAGGTCGAGACGTCCGAAACGCGGCGCCATCTGTTCGACGAAACCGTCGCGATCAAGCGGGCCGCGCGTTCACCCAAGGGGTGGCTGCGCCTGGAAGGCGTGACGCGGAACAATCTGCAGCGCGTGGACGCGGAGTTCCCGCTCGGAACCCTGATTGCGGTCACGGGCGTTTCCGGCTCGGGGAAATCGAGCCTGGCCAGCCAGGGGCTTGTCGAGCTCGCCGGCAAGCGCCTCGGCCACGAAGCCGCGGCGGAGGGCGATGACGCGGACCCGCTGTCGGCGGAGGCGCCGGCGGTGGCCGGCGGCCGGATCGTGGCGGGAATGGAAATGATCCGGCGGCTGGTCACGGTCGACCAGAAGCCGATCGGCCGCACTCCGCGGTCGAATCTGGCGACCTACACGGGGTTATTCGACCACGTGCGCCGGCTCTTCGCATCGACGAAGGCCGCGAAGTCGCGGCGGTACACGGCCAGTCGATTTTCGTTCAATGTCGCGGAGGGCCGCTGCGAGACGTGCGAGGGCGAGGGTTTCGTGTGCGTCGAGCTGCTGTTCATGCCGAGCGTTTACGCTCCTTGCTCGACGTGCCATGGCGCGCGATACAACAGCAAGACGCTGGAGATCGAATACCGCGGCCGGAACATCGCCCAGGTGCTCGGGATGACGGCGCATGCCGCGTACGATTTCTTCGCCGATGAGCCGCATATCCACCGGGCGCTCGACGTGCTGCGGGAGGTTGGCCTCGGGTACCTGCGGCTTGGGCAGCCCGCGACGGAGCTCTCGGGCGGCGAGGCGCAGCGGATCAAGCTCGCGACGGAGCTGCAGCGAATCCAGCGCGGCAACACCTTGTATGTGCTGGATGAGCCGACCACGGGTCTGCACCCATCGGACGTGCGCAAACTGGTGCAGCAGCTCGACCGGCTTGTCGAGGCCGGCAACACGGTGGTCGTGGTGGAGCACGATATGGCGGTGATCGCGGCCAGCGATTATGTGATCGACGTCGGCCCCGGCGCGGGGGAAGAAGGCGGTCGAATTATCGCTTGTGGGACGCCCGCCGAGATCGCGAAAGTCTCGGGGAGCAGGACGGCGGAGTATCTGCGGCGCGTGGCGCGTGATTCTCGGGGCTAAGACGAGAACGGCGACCTTGCCGCTCGGGGCCGGTCGCCGTATGTGATTTTGGTGCGGAGAGGGGGACTTGTTCTCCGCCGGCCCACTGAAAACAAGTAAGTTATAGACACGTCGAAGGACCGAAAATACGAGAAGTTCCAGAAGTACGTAATCAAGTCACACCGGTAGTCACACGGGCACAAATGACCCCTCGCTGATCCGGTTCCCGGTAAGGTCCCTCCCCACTGCGCCCTCCAAAAAAGACGAACGATTGAGGCGCCGCCATTCGCGGCGCCTTTTCTTTTTCTCCCGAGGCCAAGAATGCAACCGCGTGCCCCCGCCCATAGGGCGATTCGACTTTCAGATCTGTCGCCCCAGCGCCAAACTCTCATCCGCCTCTGCCAAAAGACGAATTTCGGTTCGTGGCTGCGCAGACCCTTCGTCGCCGCTGGCAAAGTTCGGGTCGGACATACGTCGAAATAGCTACCGATATTGCGCCTTAACACCTTGGTCAGCGGCGCTCGCCGGCCGCGGCCTCCAGGCGGACGAGCCGCTCTTCGAGTTGTCGGATCCGCTGCCGCTGGGTCTCGATCTCCGTCTGCTGCTTTTGGAGTTCATTCAGCAGCATGACGTTGAGGGTCTGATACTTCACGGTCTCGATCTGACCGTCGGCAGATCGGGCGACGAGGTCCGGATAGACCTCCGCAACCTCTTCGGCGATGAGGCCGTATTGCAGCGGCTTCGAGCCGTCGGCGTACGGCTGTCTGTACCGAAACGTGACCGGGCGGAGGCTCAGGAGACCGCGGCTAGCGCCGGCCATGTCCTGGATATCTTCCTTGAAGCGCCGGGAGGAACTGACGGTGCCGAGCTGTCCGGCGGAGTCGATCATGACGGGAACAGCGTCCGGCATCCCGGTGGTGACGCCTCGGACTCCGGCGGTAAAGAACGAGGTTTGCGTTCCCGCTGTGCCGATCCGAATCATTTTGTTGTCGCCAGGCGCTCCCCGATTGCCAATGTGGATGTTGTTGGAACTGTCGAGCGACGCATTCGCGGCCGCGAAGTACCCGATGGCAATGTTATTGAAGCCAATCGTATTCGCCATCAGAGCGTTCGAGCCGACTGCGACATTCTGTTGGCCGATCGTGTTGTTGCCAAGAGCGAAATAGCCCAGGGCGGAGTTCCCGCTGCCGTTGACGTTGTTCCACAGCGCATATGCGCCATCGGCGACGTTACCGTCGCCAGCCAGGCTTGCCCAAAGCGCCAAATATCCTGTCGCAGTGTTGCTGTTCCCCGAGATGTTGTATTGGAGCGCGGAGGCGCCGGTGGCCGTGTTTTGAGAGCCGGTGGTGTTCGACTGCAAGGCGTAGGCGCCAGTGGCCGCGTTTACAAAACCGCTCGTGTTCGATTGCAAGGCCCTAGAGCCGATCGCTGTATTATCGGTTCCCAAGTCGTTAACCGATAGAGCACTGTATCCGGTTGCCGTATTATTGTCGGCCCTTGCGTTCAACTGCAGAGCATAGGAACCCAAAGCGGTGTTATGCGATCCGGTCAGGTTCGCTTGCAGGGCGGAGTTCCCGGATGCGGTATTATCATTGCCTGTCGTATTTTGTTGTAGCGCGAAAGCGCCAGCGGCAGTGTTCCGAAGTCCTCCTGTATTGAGTTGGAGCGCCTCGCCACCGATGGCCGTGTTGAAGTAGCCGAACGTGTTCTCGACCAAGGCAAAGGCTCCGACGGCCGTGTTATACGACGTACTAAAATCTGCATTCATCAGTGTCTGAATCCCGATAGCGGTGTTGTAGGAGCCCTGCGAGCTCGTTCGCAGCGCGCTAAAGCCGACAGCGGTATTACCAACCCCGGTCGTGTTCGAATAGAGCGCCTGGGATCCGACCGCCGTGTTCAGGCTGCCCGCGGTGTTGGCGAACAGCGCCGAGGGCCCGCTCGCGAGGTTCTGTGCGCCAGTCGCGTTGTTCGCCAGGGCTCCGATGCCGACAGCGAGGCTATAGGTGGCCAGGTTCGCGCCGGACATCTTCAGCAGCGTTCCGCCCTGATAACGGAGGCTGGAGAACATGTTGATGTCGCCCGCGACGTCGAGTTTCGAAGCGGGGCTCGTCGTGCCGATCCCCAGATTCCCGCCCTGCTGGATCGTGACCAGGGGAACGCCGTTCTGGTCGGAGAATTGATAGTGGCCGAAGGGCGTAACACCCATCCAGGCGTAGGTCCCGGCAATGCCGTTCTTCATGCCCAACGCGTACGGTTGCGTGGATTCGACGCGCATGCGATTGTCAGTCGTCGCGTTCCCGATGCGCAGGGCGGCGCTCGGCCCGGCGGCCGCAGAAAAGAGATCGAAGGCAAAGGCCGGATTGGCGGTCCCGAGTCCTACGTTGCTGCCGCTTTGGAACAGCAGGGAATTGCCCAAGTCGGTGGTATTCACGAATTGGGCGATGTAACCAGCGTTACCGGAGGTGACGCGGGACACGGCCTTCCCCGGCCGGCTAGCGCCGAAGATGGAACGCCCACCCGAGGCGGCGCCACTCACCAGCGCCTTTTCGGCCTCCGGGGAGAGGAGGTAGGCGGAAGCGGGAAGCCCGCCCAGCGTCTCGGCATCCGCGGCTTTCATCGCGTAGGGCACGCTCACCAGCAGCACTCTGGGCTGTTCCACTTCCCCAGAGCGGTTGAATGTGACGCCGAGCCACCGCGTTTCTACGGACGCGAAGAGGTCGAGCGGCAGTCCTTCGGGAAGGGTGGCCCCCATGAGGACAGAGTAGCGGCCTTCCGGATCGACGCTGACGTTTTGAGATTCGCTCCAGAGGGGGTCGCCACCGCGCTCATCGCGGTAAATCGACAAAGTGACGCTTTCTACCGGAGAAACGGCGAGCCCATTGGCGGGGCGAAAGGTGTTGGCGATGCGGACGAGCCTGGGAGCGGCCGGCGAAGAGCGATCCTGCCGCTGGGCGCAAAGCGTGATTACGAGAAAAGCCGCAAGTGTAAGTCGTGTCGCAAGCGTTCGCATGAGACTCCTGTAGACCTGAATGGATTGAGATGTTAGCACACCGCGGCAGAAAAGCGGTCTGTGGCGGAGAGACGGCTAGCGGCGCTCGCCGGCCATCGCTTCCAGCCTGGCGAGGCGATCCTCCAATTGCTGAATGCGCTGCCGTTGACCCTCGATCTCCGTCTGCTGCTTTTGGAGTTCATTCAGCAGCATTACATCGAGCGTTTGATACTTTACGGTCTCGATCTGCCCGTCGGACGACCGAGATACGAGGTCCGGGTAGACCTCGGCCACCTCTTCGGCGATGAGTCCGTACTGCTTTGGCTTGGATCCGTCGCCGAAGGGCTGACGATAGCGAAACGTCACGGGTCGGAGGCGCATCAAGCCCGCGCTGGCCGCGCCCATATCCTGGACGTCCTCCTTGAAGCGGCGGGAAGAACTGACAGTGCCGAGTTGGCCGGCGGAGTCGATCATGACGGGGACGGCGTCGTTGTTGACCGTCTTCGCGCCAGTGATCCCGGCGGCGAAAAAGCCGGTATGCGTGCTGGGCGCTCCGATTCGGATTACCCCAGTATCCAGCAGGGCCCCACGGCTCCCGATGTGAATGTTGTTGTCCGAGGCTCCGCCAACGTCGAAGGCGGCATTGGCTCCGATTGCGATGCTGTTGTTGCCGGACACGTTGTTATACAGCGCAGCATTCGAAGACGTGGACTCGAAGAGGAACGAGGAGATGAGAAAAGCCATGGGTCGGTTCACCTTGACGGCGTCGGATGGCGTCAACAGTAACGCGATGGCTCAAGCGAAGGATGACGGCACGTGGGTATTCCACAACATCGGTCCGGGCACATATCGGATGGGACTGGGTGGGCCTGATGGCACGTATGTGAAATCGATCCGCTATGGCGACCGAGACATTACGAACGGCGAACCGGACACGACGACCGGCGGAGCCGCGCTGGTGATGACACTTTCTCCGCATGCGGCCGAACTCAGCGGTACCGTGAAAGATCCCTCGCGACCGCCTGCGACTGGTGGTTTCCGAGTGCGCCTCGACGGCATCCGGGGCGAAGCGATGAGCAGTTGGATCGGTTCGTGAGCGGGTTCCTGGTGGCCATCCTTTGGTTTGTGACTAGGTTTGTAACGGCGCCCGTCTGAAAGTGCGCCATCATGAGCCGGTCGATGTTGTCCTGCCGCCCCTTCGACCACTTCCCGTAGTCGTCACACGAAAAAACGGCGGCTGTAAACTAGCCGCCGTCGTAGAGATATTGTGGTGCGGAGAGGGGGACTTGAACCCCCACGAGATTGCTCCCGCTAGCACCTCAAGCTAGTGCGTCTGCCAATTCCGCCACCTCCGCAGGTGTCAAATCAACAAGTTGCGAGCACTGTTTTTGGGCTTGCTGGAAAGTTGCCTTGAAGTTGCCTTGGCCCTTTCCGTTTGAACCTCGGACAGATGCCGATCCAGCTTGGCTGCCGCTTCCACCAGATCGCGTTCGCTCACAACATTATACCTATCGAACACGCTTCGTGTCTTCCAGCCCCCAATTTGCATGACGACCCTCTCCGGAACACCTGCCCGCACCAGGTTGCGGGCACCCGTGCGGCGGAGATCATGGAACAGTTTGGCCGGTCGGTCACCCACCCAGAGGGAGGGTACCGGCGACTTCTCACGGGTTGCAGCGCGCTTGGAAGCCTCCTCCCAAGCACCACGAAAGTCTTTGATCACTTTACCGTACCGGTTGAAGACCCATGGGCAATCGGGCCAACGCTTGTCCCGAACCTCCTTCTGAAAGGACAGGACCGTAAACAGCTCTGACCCCAGCGGCAGCACACGACCTTCGCCCGATTTCGTCTCGCCCGGATTGAGGCGGACGACGTGACGGGTCAGATCCACCTGCGGCCATTGCAGGTGCAAGATCTCGCCGCGACGGCAGCCGGTGTAGTACGCAAACGTCAGCGGGGCACGCAGGTGTTCCGGCAACTCTTCGCGCAGTGCCAAGAATTCCTCATGCTCGAAGAATCCCTTACGGGGCGCTGGCTCTTCGAGCCTTGGGAAGACCGGAAGCCGTTTTACCTTCGGAGGCGTGGACATCCGGCCCAGATTCAATGCCCGCTTGAGCCTGTTCAACTCCCGATTGATCGTGCTGTTTTGTATTCCCTCGGCACGGCGCTGTTTGATGTACTCCCGGATTTGGTCCGTTGTCAGCCGGGAGGCTCGCAAATTTCCGAAAAACGGCCGCAGATGCTTATCGACATGCTTGACCCATTCGACCGATTTTCCGTTCGTCTCGAAATCCTCAATCAGGTCATCGAGCAGCTCAGCGATTTTGATCTTTTCGGCAACGGGACCGGCATACTCGCCAGTCTGGATTTCCGCCTGCCGTTGCTTGAGCAGATTCTCCGCGTCGGTATAGCGCCGGCTCTTACTGCTTTCATATCGCTGGACCCCGTTGACGTAATACCGAATCCACCAGACCGCGGTCTTGACGCCGCCCTTCTTCACCGGCTGGTAGATCGATCCGAATTGCGGCTTGCGAGGCATCAACGGTCCTTATTCTTTTCAATGAATGCCTCCAGATCCTTTCGGTCCAGATGAACCCGGCGGCCAACCCTTACCACAGGAATCTGCCGTTCGAAAATGAGATGTTGGACCGATTGCTCTGTTCTCCCTAGATAAGTTGCGGCCTCCTTAACGGTGAGCAAGGCCGGTTGAATCGACGACGCTATGAGACGAGCAATCTCCGGCTTGAGCATCTGGGCAATTTTTGCTGCCAGCGCCTTTGCGACGCCATCGAAAGCTGCACCGTCCGGGTCCATGAGTTTAGAAAGGAACGTCGTCATCTGTCAGTTCCGAGTCATCGGTGCCGCAGGCCTCTACGGCTTCCAAGTAAAGAGCCGAATCACAGTTCTCGCACAGGCCATTACACGCATAGATAATCTGCCTCTGAAACCACCCGCCACATCCGCCACACTTCATGAAGGGACGAACGGCTCGATAGCACCTGAACAGTTTCCACGGGCACGTCAGCGCATCGATGCAGTTCCAGCAAATCCCATTCATGAACCACAACAGCGCCTTCCACTCACCGGTAATTCGAAGCCACAGATGTTTCAATGCCTTCTCCAGCCACGTATCAGCTCGAATAAGAATGCAGCAACAACACATCTGCATGAGCCTGAGACCAAACCAAAACGTGACGCCAGGAACAATGTAGATCCGGGTCGGCTCATCCTCTGCGTACACTCTCAATTCGATGACTGGTCCGGTAGCCCTGTACACATGGGCGCACATCCACACGTCGTCGCCGGCTACAGAGACACAATCCCATCGCATCCGCCGTCCTCTCAGTGCTTGCTTTGGTTCAGACGGCCGGGGATTGCTCCCCGGCCCAGGGATTCTCGCTGCTCTACTCTTTCAGCGGCGGGTTAATGCATTGGATCTGCCGCTGTTGATCACGGGACGTCATCTCTGGCGCCCGCCGCCCCACGTCCGGCCACTCATCCGCTCCCCCGCTGCAGAACTGCCGGACCAGTCTCGCGTGCCCGCCTCATCGTGCTCACGTACTTTAGGCTTTTGGTAATAGTCGCGTTCCTTCTGCTCCTTCTGAACCACCGCGATTTGCTCATTGCTCTTCTCTTCGTCTGCCATACTCACGCCTCCATTGGATCGGGGTCCCATAGACCGTCAAGCTCATGACACTCCCAAAACGGTTTACGCTTACACCTAATGATGTTGTTTACGCCGCGAACCCGCATTACAAGCTCGTTCGACGGGATATTGCCGATATCATGCGGCTGGAGCACGGGGACGCTCATCTCGCCGTAGGAGACACCTTCACTTGTGCTCGTCGTTGGCATCCGCGGAGGCCAGCCCCAGCCCGGCGAACTCGAGCCGAATGAATAATTGGGAACCTTGACGGTCTTCAAGCCCGAAAGCTTGGAAAAGCACGACTGCGTCGTCTCATCGTCGGAATTGAGCACGACCTTCACGACGGATGATGAGACGAATGTTTCCCAGCCGTTGCCGAACGCCGCTCTCACATCACCTAACGACTGTACTATTGGCCACAAAGTCACGCCAAAGCCCCTCGATAGGTTCATCGCACTCCGCACGCGTTCAACTGGGTATTGGCAGATTTCGTCCATGACAACCAAGACCCGCTCTTTCCCCGGCTTGGTGGTCCAGAGGGCGTCCATTCCGCTATCAACCATCAGCTGCATCCACTTCGCCGGGCCGGGATTGGCAAGGTGTTTGGCCGGTTCCGTTACAAAGATAGTCTTCTTCTCATCCTTAGCCGATTCCCAACGAAACCCATCGAGCGACACAACAGGAGCCACGCACTCATTTCCGAGAAAGCTCGTGTACCGCCGGGCTGTGGATAGCACGTCCATAACCTCTTTAGACTCTTTAGCTTCTGGTTCCGTGTACGATGCCAGCTTCTGACAGACATAGTTGTCGCCCCGTTTAATTGCCCACTGACAAGCGTCCCAGAAACTGCGCCCATTCGCGCTCGTGACAATGTCGCGTACCGTTCCCAGATGCCGCTCACCCTCATAGATCGGCGATGCACCAACATCCATGATCAGACCGGCAATAAGCTCCGTCGCTTTCTCCTTGAAGTGTGCCGCATTTTCACTGCCTGCATCCGTTCTTTGGCTTGAGATGAGGGCTGCTATTCGCTCACACGATATGGTGTACCCCTTCTTCGTGGGGTCAAGCCCAGCCATGGGATTGTTGCCAGTTGAGGGCGGCAGCGGGAAGGGCATATCGTCATCGTACGGATTAAGCAGGTGCACTATTCCCATCTCTGCCGCAAGCCGATAGAGCATTGCGCAAAAACTGCCCTTCGGATCAAACAATATTAGTGACCAGCGCGGATTACAGATGATCCAAATCAGGGCTCTTAGCAATATGTCCCTAGTCTTGCCGGAGCCAGTACCGCCCACCAATAACAGGTGGCCGTCTGTTCCGGCACAGCGGATCGTTTCACCGGTTTCAGGATCAAAACCAATGGGTATACCTTCGGGGAAGATAGGTTTCAAAGTAGGCCCGCCTTTCTGAGATCTTCACTTGTGGCTTGTTCTTTTAGTCCGCCAAGTGCTTCACTTGGCGTCAGCGCTTGATCTCGGCTCGCTTGGCTCATCACTTGACCGTGCGTCGCCATCTCCCAGAATGCGCAGATACTGACGGCAAGAAAGTTGCCAACTCCGAAATAAAGAAACTTCCACATTGGCATTACGACCGGCAGGTATTTGCCAATTTCAAAATACTGGTCAGTGGTCACGTTGCCATAATGGTCTCCAAATACTGATGCATAGGCGGCAATTCCTAAGACGACCGTGCCCGACCAGTACCACAGCGCCTCAATCGCCTCGATAAGCTCGTGGAGAATTCGACTTCTCGCCCGTAGCAGCCACGCAACCGCAAGCACAATCCAACCGTAGTTGAAGAAGACCTCCCATGTGAAGAGAGTGTTTCGCGTGATCGCCGGAAATGTTAGTGGGCATTTGGGCCAACGGAACACGACCCCCTCCATCGCGTCCTTCCAAAGCCCGACGACCCAAGGCTTGATCAATACTCCCAGCCATATCGCAAATGGAAGCCGCACGATACGTGCGATGTTGCGATAAAGGTATCCACGAAACGATTTGCAATCTTCGCCTCTGCTCGTGAGTCCGCCCCACACCGCAAGAGATGCCCCTATCCAACCGTACTCCTTCTTAATCGTGCGAAGCATTATTAAAGGGATGGCCATATCTTGTGGAAGAAGTGCAGGCCATCCAAGGTCCTTGCATAAACTGCGGCGACGCTGATAGGCTCGTGCGATCAGTCCCATATGTTCCTTTCTGTTGCTGGTTGTGTCACCATCGACTCATGTAGTGCACTTAGAAGAATCGTGACGCTCTCGCGTTGCGACCGACCCGGCGACACCGAAGGTCGCCGTCCTTCAACATCCCCCCGCCATTCCCTCGCTTGTGACGGTAAAGGCAATGGCGGCTTACACACGCCAGCCTTTTTCGCGCAAAAAGTCCCGGTCTTCCGAATTGAGTTGAGGGGCGGCTCGCAGCAGCGCCTCAAGACCACCGCCCGTGACCAGCAGAAGGAGCGCTCTGACGCGCTCATCGTCCCGCCGTTGCTGGGACACCAGCCGTAGCGCCATCGAGGCCCCCTCAGCGCAGAGTTGGCTCGCCTTCCGAAATTTCGCGGCCAAAGGCGGCGTTCTTCCCGTCCAATCCTCCAGGTCGCCGCCCGATGGCACGGAGTTCGCTTGCGGCCCATCAGGCGTAGACCGCTTCTTGCGTCCGCGCGGCGTCGGTTTCGGTTGATCTTCCGCGGTAACTTCGGGATGTTCCATACGTCTTTGAATTCTCCTTTACTGATCTCGAAGGGCCTCCCGGCGCGCTCTCTTAATCGCCCGCGACAGGCGGTGGTGTACAGCGCCAGAGCTTATGCCCAACTGGTCGGCGACTTCACTCGGCGACCACCCTAGAAGGTAGACTGCACGGAGGAGGGTTTCCTGCTGGGGCTCGCATTTGTCGAGGACCCTGTCCAGATCGATGGCCGCCAGATTGATCCCGGACGGAATTGCGGCGCGCGCGCCGTCCATCAACAGCGGCACGAGGCGTCTATTACCTGAGATCTCGTCGTAGAAACGACGCAAGGCGATACCGATCACCCACTCCACGACGCGGGTTGGACGGCGCAATTGGTGGAGCTTTGCCAAACCCTGGACCCAGGCGGATTGGGCGGTCTCGGCGGCCTGATAGTGCCGGGCACCACGACGCCGGAGGAAGTCAATCGTTCGCTTGAGGCCACCGTTCTGGTACGCGGCCCCATATTCCGTGGCCGTCATCAGGACCGGTTCCGTCGCGGCGGCCCGGCCGATTACTATCAATTGATCGTCGGTCTTCGGGCCGGGATGTTCGGTCGGGGCTGTTCCTTCGTGGCCGTTGAGGGGTGTCGGGAGACAGGCGGTTGGGATTTCGCAAGGCCGAGTGGATGCACGGCTGTCCCGCCGCAGGGTCAATTTTGAGTGTGGAGTTCGGTCAGGCACACCTTAATTTGTAAGCAAGATGTGCGCGTAAACCTATGAAAATGCAAGTGAAAGCGTGAATTCACGGCAATTTTCACGCAAACATTCACAACCCTGATTCTTTCGGTCGGCCCGGAGACTTGGAGGGAGCCCTAGGCCTTGGAGGCGACCGCCGAGGTTTTGGAATTTTCACCCCGTCCCGGTACCAAATTGTAGACTTGATTACGCCGGTATTGGGATCGCGGTTGATGATTGCCGGCTCATTCTCCCGATGCTGCTTACCGTGGAGGTACCACCACTCCGTGACAACGACACCAGTTTTCTCTTCGCGGGAGATGTGGGCTGGGCCACCCACGCGGTGCAGGCGCCCCTCCGCGTCAAACCATTCCTCAAGCATAACCGTTCCATCAGCCTTGCTCCGCCACAGCTTGACGGTATACACCTCTTCATCGAATGGCCAATCGCCCACTAGCATCTCTAACGCCCCATGTTCAGTTCGAGCGGAACTTTGGCACGGGTCCGGCCACAATTCAAGGCCTGGGCCGTCTTGTTAAGCTGAAGGCTTCCTGTTCTGTGGAACCGACAACTCCTGTTTTTGGCTACACCTTTTTCGAAGACTTCTGCCTGAAGGTCGAGCCGCCGCTCGGTGAGGGCGACACCGCAACCTTTTCCCTTCACCGACTTCCGGCTGGCTCTTCGCCAGTCATGGTGCCGCCGCAGCCGGGAAAGATCCTACACCTACTGACGGCTAACGCCGGAACACTCGTCGCTCCGTGGGAAATCGCCAAAGCGATTAACACAGGTACCAGAGACTATGGAGATCTGATCAGGCAGCAGATAAAGATCTTACGGAAGCTTTTGGGGCAGGCAGGAGCGTCTCCGGATCTCATCGAAAACCAGCATAAACAAGGGTATCGATTCGTCGGCGATGCCATTACTTTTACGGGCGAAAAAGGCGAGCGCGAATGGCGGGCAAGGGGTTTTGCGCCAGACAAGGAAACCAAAGTAGGGCCACAGAAAGTTGTCGAGTTGCCGAACGGGAAAGCCACACGATTCGAGCGATCACCGGCTGATGCAGAGGGGGCACCCTCAGGAGTCCCGGAGACCCCAAACCAGAATTCAGATCCGGACCCCATCAAAGTCATCGAAGACGCCTGGAAAGTCATCGAAGACGCCTGGAAAAACCGCAAAACTCTTCGTTGGTACAAGCTACTTGCCAAGCTCTCTCTCGGTACCCTGACCATTTTGCTGGTATTCGTTCTGGCTCTTATGGTGGAGCTTATCCATGAACTTCAGCGTTTTTGGAAAAAATGGTGGAAGGCGTTCGCTGTCGGCATGACCACCCTGATGATCGCGATGTTTTGGTTCGCCTCGCGGAACCGAACATCGCACCCGTTCGTTGACGGCGGAGTGAGGCAGCCATTTCAAAGCACGCTAAATCCGAAGGACGGCCTCACTTACGTCTGGATTCCCTCGGGGAAGTTCGCTATGGGGTGTAGTTCAACGGATCAGAACTGCACAGCTCAAGAGCAGCCAGCCCATGTCGTCACCATTTCAAACGGCTTCTGGCTAGGGCAGACCGAGGTGACGCAGGCGGCGTTTCAGAAGGTCATGGGGTTTAACCACACTGACTTCAAGGGTGACAATCTGCCCGCGGAAGCCACTTGGTACGAAGCCATGGAATACTGCCGCGCTTTCGGCGGGCGGTTGCCAACCGAAGCGGAATGGGAATATGCGGCAAGAGCCGGAAGTACCGGGCCAGGCTACGGAAAGATGGATGAAGTCGCCTGGCACTCTTTGGCGAAACCGACAGTCTCGGTTCAAGGTCAGGCACATCCTCATCCAGTTGGTCGGAAGCTACCAAACGCGTGGAGTCTTTATGACATGCTTGGCAACGCTTCGGAATGGGTCATCGATTGGTATGGCGCCTACGGGCAAGATGCCAGCAGCGACCCTCTTGGCCCGCCTTCAGGCCCGGGCAAAGTCAGGCGTGGAGGGGATTGTTGCGGTGATCTCCGTCTGGTGAGCACATTGGCCCGCTCCTACACGAGCCCCTCGGCAGCGAGTGGGTTTCGTTGTGCGGCCAATGAGAATTAGGCGCGGTCAAAGGCTCCAAGGAACGCGACGCTGCTTGCGATGTCAGCGTTCGGACTCTCGCCATATTTCACCGGGTTGCTTATCGTCCCGTAGCGCCACGAATTTCGAATGCCGCAAATGTCCGTCCGGTGTCCATTCCACGAATTCAAACTGGCCGACCAGGACCGGCTTGAGCCAGATGCATTCCTTCATCTTGTCGGCCGTGATGCCCTGGCCCCATCTGCCGCTGCGTTTCTCAGGAAGGTTCGCGAACGGGCAGGTTTTGATCTCAAGGCCCTTGAAGCGCTTGAAGAGTTGCTCGCGGGATGCCGGCGTGAAGCCGTTGCGGGTCCGGGCGGCGAAGATGAGCTTGTCGCCCTCGTAATACCCGAAAATTAGCGCATCGAAGTTCTTGGGAGAAGGGGTGTACCCTCCGATCACGAATTCCTGGCCTTGATTGATGCGCATCTTCTGCCAGGCACCGGAACGCTGCCCCGCTTCGTATCGACTGTCGAGGCGCTTGGCCACAAGACCTTCGAGACCTTGGGCGCGGACGGCCTTGATCAGTTCTGGTAAGGGCGCATCAAGGGCTCCGACGCTGCGGATTGGTTCGTCGAGTTTGCTGAGCACCTCGCTCTCAAGCAATTCCAGTCGCCGGCTGAGCGGCTCGTTGGTCAGATCCCTCCCATTCAGTACTGGAACGTCGAAGACGTAGTAGAAGAGGGGGGCTGCGGACGATCCCAGATTCTGCAGCGTGTTAAACGATGGCCGGCCCGCGGCGTCGAGGGCCACGATCTCGCCATCAATTACGGTCTCGTCCGGCATTTTCGAAAGGGCCTTGGTGATGCCTGGATAGCGCGTTGCGAAGTCCTTGTCGTTGCGCGATCGCAGCCGCACCTTGCCGCCCGTCTTGAAGGCCATCGCTCGGTAGCCATCGAGCTTGATCTCGTACTGCCATTTTGGGCCCCGCGGCAGTTCGGAGCTCTGGAGCAGCAGCATGGGCTCGATGAAGGAAGCTCGGCTCATTCGAGCACCGGCCGTTGTTTGAAGAGGTAGCCTCTTGGGCCGCTCGATTTCGAGCGGCGCTCCTCGATCCAGGCGCGCAGCCTCTCGCCGCGCACCGTGTAAACCCTGCCATTTGTCACGACTTCAAATATTGTCCTCCGATCGGGCAGGGGGAGCATGCGGGTTTTGTCGGCATGCGCCTCACAGAAGAACAGGTGGGCGGCGTCATAGCTGCTTTCCGCAAGTAGATCGAGGCTGTGCCGCCTTCCCTGACCATCCGTGACCGTCACGGTGACCCACTTCGCCACGAAGTCAGTATAGCCAATGAGGCGATGAAAAGGCGAATATTGGCAGGGGCAGGCCGCTAAAGCAGTAGCCACGGCGGGAGAACCAGAAAGGAGCAATTGCGCAATGTTCGTCATTGAACCCGCCACCGAATGCCCCTTGTCGTTCTGAGGCCGACGTTGCCCATGGGATCATTGCGCTGCCTCTCGCAGGAACATCGCCTCAGGCGTTGGTTTTCAGTTTCAGGTATTCCTCTGCGGCACGGGCGGGCTTCCGAGTACAAGGGCATGCAATCGTAATTCAAACGCGGCTTTTCCCGGCAAGCAGTCCGCGAAAAAAACTGTCCCGTTCTTCTCCATGTCAGTTTTTTTCGTTGCCCCTGCGAGCAGGGCGGACCACGCTTGCCGGTCGCCGCGTCCGAATTCCGGATGCATCAAGACTCGGGCAATTCCGCCCGGTGAACCGAAAGGAAAACATCATGAGCAGCAAACCGTCGCATTTCGCCTACGTCGTGACCGAGCCAAAGGAAGGCACGGAGAAGAAAGCCTTCTGGCATCGCGTTGGCACCGTCTGGCCGCACAAGAACGGCAGGGGCTTTGACATCGTCATTCCAGAGGGTCTGTCGGTTTCCGGCCGCATCGTCTGCACGGAACCCAAAGAGCTCCCGCCATCAGGCTAACCGGGCTTGGCATCCTCGCTAGCCTCACTGTGGCTGGCGGGGTTTGTCACGCGTCTCTCCCGGCGAGCGGCGACTGCGTACCACTTGCGCCCGTATTTTTCGATTAGCCGCCACCTATGGCTTAGCCGCGTGAGGTGAGTATCAACCCTTTTCCCAAGGTGCTCGTGCTCCGCATACCGGGAAATGCCCCGCCAGATCGTCTCTTTGATTTCACGGTCAGACATCCCAACAGCTGAGTTCGTAATCAGCATCCAGATGATGTCTGCCAACGATCCTGGCCGTGGTCCCCTTTTTCTTCAGAGGGCGTCTCCCACCCTGAATTCCAGTGATACAGGGGCGGAACCTGGAGCAACTCCCTAGCCGCCGTCAGTGCAGCCTGAAGGCCGTCCCGAAATCCAGCGGCATAGTCTTCAGAATGATGTGTCACAAGAGATTTATTCTGATCCGCCATTCTGGCCTCCGGCTGTGGAACTTGTTGTCCGTGAACTCTAGCATTCCGGCTCCATCGATACAACGAAATCGCCAATAGCTACGCAGGCTTCGCGTCGACTTCAGCCCGGATGTCGGACCTAAATGCGACAATCGATGCATGGTCCCGGACGAAGATCCGGACATTCGTCCGCTGCCCGACCCGCCGCGCTGCCGCGGCGTTCCACTTGGCGATGGCAACTTCAGCGGCTGCGCCTTCGGCTACGGTGATGTCCCGCCCTTTGATCCGCCCTGCGATTGCCCGACCTGCAACGGCTCCGGCTATGAAGCCCCGATCCAAACCATGCTTCCCCACGCGGACTTTGGCGATGAGGACTGCGATGGTTGCGTGACCGGCATCATTCGCGACACGCAGGTCGAGATCACTTGTAATGCATGCGCCGCTGTCATCCGGACTGTCGCCGTTGCCGATCTGCAGCGAACGCTTGACGAGATGGAACTCGCCCTGGATCTCTGTACGGCAATGTGTCCGTATTGCCGTTCCATCAATGTGTTCCCCGGCTTCAGCAGCATCAACACCTATACCTGCTCTCAATGCGGCAGAGGCGTCCGGTCTGAGACGGGCTTCAGCTAACCTCGCCGCCGTGCGGCCCTTCAAATCGTTTTGCGTGTTTGATCGATTGCCGTTCTCGCGCCCCAGCACGGCGGGGCAGAAGGCACTCTCACGCCGCCCGCTTGCTCGTCAATGACGCTGTTTTGGCTCCCCCAGCCACGCGCAAATGCGTGGCCGGTCCCCCCAAAAAGCTATGACGAGCGGCGCTCGATGGCGGCGTCAATCATGCCTTTCCTTGCCCCCGCCGTGGGGGTCACTCGCATAGGAGGCAATCATGACCAAGACGCCGAAATTAACTGAAGCCGACCTCCGCCAGTTCACCGGCACCGAACGCTGGTACCGCCACGGGCTGAACAGAAACGTCCTCTTAACTGAGGGCGCGAAGTATGTTGCAGACGAGGCCGGAGCCTACTGGCTTCTCGATGCCATCGCCACTGTCCAACTGGGCAACCGTCGCATCGCCGCTGAGCCATTTCAGGTTTGGACGCTCGCTGTCGCAGAGGATAATTCCGCGATCCTCGCCTGCGAAGACGGAAACGGCCGCGTCGTACATACGCAGCGTATTGCGTTCACGGACTTCCCGGCTCCGGGCGTGACACTGTGGTTCGAGAACAAAACGATCCATCTTCCTAGTGAGCGGTGAGGCACACCATGAGCAACAAATCCTCGCCCATCGCCTCAGCCCTCGCCCTGAAGCCCAACTGGTATCTCAGGGTCTGGGAATTCGATGCCCTTGCAATCCACCCGTGTCGGACCATCAGACACGGTGCGCTGGGAGCGGACGTTGTAGAAGCATGCGAACCGCCACAGGCGGACTTCTGGAGCGTGGTGGGACATTCGCGCTCGGGAGGCGCCGATGAGATCGGCACCTTCAGCACAGAGGCCGAGGCCCTGGCCTGCCACGACCGGCTCATTTCGATTTACCCTCACCTCTTGGCCTGCAATCGGCGAGGCGCGCACGCCAACTACCAAGCCGAAACAGCGTTAGACGATTGGGATCGCATTGAGCAGTGCGAGGAGGATGCCGCTGCGCGGGAATTACAGCACCGGCTGCATTCGCTTCACACCGCAGGCCGATGCGGCCCGAAATGTCCTTGGTGCGACCCAAACCGGAATGACCTAATTCCCTTCTAAACCGCAGGTCGGCGCGCGACAAACGTACGGCGCTGGGTCGCCCGATACCGAGCAGCACTCAGGCCCCTGGAACCCTCATCAGCGCATGATGTCCATGACGCGCTTCGTCATGGCGCTGGACTGATCGCGGCTGACGGCCCGGCGGTAGATCATCGCTCGGATATTCCCGCGGCGATCGATCGAAATAGGGGAGGGCTGTACGATTTCAAAATGGATGATGCCGACATGCTCGTGGAGCCTGTCGCGGCCGGGGAATTCGATGATCTGCCGCAGGGTTGTTCTGTTCTTGTCGCCACTCGCGGGCCGAGTGTAGTTCCTGACGCCGCGATTGGGAATATTCTCGTCGGCTTCGAACGCACCGGCCTCTGCGAAGCATTCCACTTCGGTGATGACGCAAAGATAAGTCTGAAAGAAACCGTTCCGGCCGTTGTAAAGCTCGTTGGCCTGGTCAACGCCGTGGGCGATCTCCTTGAGCTTGTTGATCTGGTCTTGATCCGGATTAAGGCTTCTCACCTTGATGCGCTTGCATTCCAGCGCCATAGCCTCTTGCGGTGACCCTGGAGCGCAGAGGATAAGGTCGATGTCCCGCTCTCTGGGGACATAGAAGGGCCGGACGACCTCTGTTCTGTACGCCGTCCCGGCCGGGAGCCTCAAGGCCTCAAGCAGGCGCGTCCGCGCCAGGAAATTGCCCATCATCCAGCCGATAACCCGCTTCTCTTCCAGTTCAGTGACGCCGCTTGAGCCGTCAGAGGATGCCTCAGCCTCAAAGAACGTCGCCCGGCGCTGTTCAGGCAGCCAGGGGGTCGTGTCGTAGCTGCTTTGCTGCCAGGTAAGGTGCTCGACTGCCATGATGCATGGGCCTCAAATACCGATAATACCTGCCCCCTCTCTGAGACCGGCATTTTGGCCTTTATGCCATTGTGTCCGGTAGAGCTCTGGGCGTCTCCCCGGCGTTGCCGGGGCCGCGCTCTCATGCTGCGCACCGAGCCAGCCCTGCGCAAGCTCCGGGCTGTCTCGGCCCTTCGGGTTTCGATCGCTGACGCAGCTTATAAGGCGCGGACGCGCCGGGTTGCTAAGGGCTTCGCCCTCGCGCGCTCCAAGCCCCTTCCGCCCAAAACGGCAATTTTCTTTCGCTGATAGGCGCGCAACAAAATTGCGTTTTAGATCCCCGAGAAGGAGCTTTCCGCTTGCTACCCCGCTCGCCGCTGGGCAAGGGTTGCAGCAGCAGCTGCTGCAACCCAAAAAACTACGGAGGAAACCATGCCTATCAATTGCCCCAGAGGATGCCATCAAGGGCCGGGGTGGAGCTTTTCACCCTTGAAGCACGAAATCTACAGCTGTGACGACGGCAAAATGATCGAGATCATCATCGCGGATAAGTGCGATGTTTGTGCCACAACTGTCGAGTATCACGAACCGAAACCATGGCACCTGGAATACTTCCGAAACCTCGTCAACGATGCCGCCAACATCATCCGCACATGGGTGATGCCATGAGCACATTGCCACCCGACCCAGAAGGCATGAACGACCGGCGCGCCGCTTGGGCGGCATCTGCGCTCTCGGTATTTATGCACGTGACCGGTACCCATCCCGACACTGCATTGCCGGATATGCTCTGCGATCTCATGCACTGGTGTGACCGTAACGAATGGAGTTTTGACAGCGCCCGGTGCATAGCGCTATCCCATTATGAAGCAGAGACCGAAAAGGGCGCGGGGGAGAACCAAAATATGTCTGCAACACGACCCGATCCGCAAGAACCCAAGATGCCGCTCTGGATGAGGAGCATCGTGCGTTTCGAGCGCCTCGAAATCCGGCCGTGTGTCCTCGTTGTACAGTATCCGGACGGCTCCTCCTATTACGAGCCGTGCCGAGAGCGTGAGGCTGAGATCTGGATGGTCCTCGGTTGTTATCCTGACGGCAGTGAGGAATGGTGCGAAGAGTTTCCCACGAAGTGGCATGCGATGGCCTTCCTTGATGGCCTGACAACGGCATGTCCCCATCTCGGAATACGGCGGAAGCGACCGATGAAACGGCGGCGTCGCCACAAGTAGGAAACCAGCACATGGCCAAATGGGATGCCGCATACTGGTCTCTAGTCAATTGTGATCTGGATGATCCTGATGCCGGGGCCGAAGTCCTGCGGCTCCGCATTTTCCCAAAAGGTGAACCCGAACGCTGGATCGCAGAAATAAACCCGGATCTGCCGCGTGAGGTTCAGGAGGATTTTGCCTCGCTGCTGGCCGATCTGCTCTCGAATTTCCTCGGCGTGTAGCGCCCGAAAGAACGGCTCTCGCCAGCAATCAGTCCCTGCGGTATAACGGTGCGCCAGACGCTGGTAGGGGAGAGCGCGCATGGCCGCGGGAATGGGCACAAAGAAGTGGAAAGTGGTCCTCAACCACGTCATCCCGATGGATGATCTGCGCGATCATGCCATGAAGAATTGCTGGTGCCGTCCCCGCTATGATGAGGGCGTCATCGTTCACAACAGCCTCGATCTCCGGGAATTCTACGAGCGCGGCGAGCGGAAGCTCTCGTAACCGCAGAGTTTGAAACAGCCACAGCCGCGCATCCCGTAAAGCCCTCCAACAAGACAGATTTCCTTTCGCTGAAGCGAAGAGGAAATTGCTTCTTGGACCCGCAGGGCAAGGGGCTTGACGGGCACCCTTCGCGGCTGTGGCAAAAAGCATCCATTCATTTTCAAGGACGCGGACTAGGCCGCGCCTCGAAAACGAACGGAGCTACAATGACCAAACGCAAAACCCCCTCTGCCAAGGAACCCTTCCGCCGCATTCAGGCTGTCTCACCAGTACCGTCACGCCGCAGATTTGCAAAATCCAAGTCAGTGAAAAGAACCTTCGATGTTTACGTGACCGACATCGAAAACGGCGACGAAACCCTTGCCATAACCGTTGTTGCCGATGACCAGCGTCAAGCTATTCACAGCGCCAAACAGCGCCTGCGAACCTCGCCGCTCCTCCGCCGGATTACCTATGCCGCATTCACCGCCGTGGAGGTCGAAACCTGACTGGAGCCGAACTCCGGGATGGCGCCGAAAGGCGTCATCCCTTTGAGACAAGCCAGCAACAGCAAGCGCGGCTCGTCAAGCAGACAATTTTTCGGCTCGGGGCGTTGACACTCGCTACGCTCGCGTCAAGCCCCCGCTTCGCGGTCCTTCGGACTCACTCGAAAAATTCTCTGCTGTGACGAGCCTTCTCCGAAATCCTAGGATTACCCATCGTCAACAAAGGAGGCCGCATGAATTGGTTGAAACGTCTTTTTAGGGTCCAAGATTCAAAGGAGGTAGCCTTTCGTCTCGGCCTTATCAACGCTGATGATCTTTGGGTTTTGCGTCACCATGTGCCAAACCCAGACGTCAGCTTTGTTTGCAAAGGCCCCGTCTGCACGCACAGCTATTGTCCGTCTTATGCATCTCTCATCGGCTTCCGCTGCCACGAGTGTCACCGCCTGCTTTGGATCATCTCCAACTGATCTTCACATCACCACCGGGTCAGGCTGAAGGGATCGTTTCACCGCCCTTTCGCCTGATCCAACGGACCCACCCGAGGGAATTTTTCTGTCTAGGCCTTGACCGCGACTCGACTCGCTTACACTCGCTCGTCTGGCGGTGCAAGGCCCAAGCCCTTCGGGTAGCCAGAAAAATTCCCTCACTCAAGAGCAGCGCGGATCACTGGAACCCGGTTTGCGAGCTGCCACCGTCAGTCTTTGGGCTTCAGATCCGTCTCTCTCATTGATGGGCCGTGGACGAGTGTAGGGCTGGTTCGTGCAGTTATACATTGCTGAGGCTTTCCGCCCCCCGTCGCGCCCAGACCTCTGACGGCGAATCCATCATATGGCCAACAATCGGCTCTCAAGCGGCATTATCGGTCGAAACACTGGCGGGAGCATGCTTGCGACCGCGGCATACATCCACCGCACCCAATATCGTGATGAGCGGACCGGGACCCTCACGGACGATTACAGCGCCAAACGTGACGATCTGGAATGGGAAGCTCTGTTCGCCAAAGACATGAACGATGTTCCCGAATGGTGGCATGAAAGCCGGGAACGAATTGTCAATGAGTTGGAAAAACGCGAAGACAGAAGCACACGGCCGAACGACGCCCAGCTTGGCTATCATTTCAAGGTTTCCTTGCCCCACGAGCTGAGCGGAGACGAGCGACAGCAGTTGATCACCGAATGGGCTCTTCAACAGACCCGCAGGGGATACGTCGTTGATATTGCCCTCCACAAGCCAAACCCAAGGGAGAACGATTCCCGCAATCATCACGCCCACGTTTTGATCCCGATGCGGCCAATCGATCGAGATGGATGGGGCAACAAGATCAGAACACCGGAGAACACCCGGACGGGGTTCGAGAGATGGAAGCGTCAGAACCTCGAAGACTGGAAGGAGCAGTTTTCGGAACTTGGTGCCCAGTACCTGGAACGCGCTGGTTTACATGATGAAGCTGAGCGCTTTCGCAGAGGCCATCTCTCCAGGCCGGAGCGCGCAAAGGCGGCTCATGATCGAGGCGATATCGCGGAATTGGATAGGCTCCTGGATGAGCCGCAACGCTATTTGGGACCTGCCGCCGCAGCAATGGAACGCGATGGCAGACGCACTCGAGCCGGCGATATCAACCGCGAAATCGAAGAACGAAACAAACTGCGCGGTGCCGCCCGAGACATTCGGCTCGCCTATGCGCTGGCTGCCGGGAACCAGGATGACTTTTTGAAGGCTCTTTCCGAGAAGGACATGATCGTTGCGCGGATCACCAAGCAAGAGGACTTGGAGCAGGTCCTCAAATTTGCCGCGGAACCCATTCGGTACGTTCCACACTACCGGGCTGGCGAGCCTGTCATTGTCACGGAAAATGGCGAGATCCATCGTCTTTCGCCCATGACAACCGGAGAGAGTTGGAAAAAAATCCGGGAATTCACGAAGCCGCTTTTGGCACATGATTTTCCAAGTCTCACGCAAGCCTTAGAGGAACAAAAGCAGCGGAGCCTCATTCCGAAAGTTGACCGCGATGCGGTCATAGCAGGGATGATGCGTGCTCCGCGCACCGTAGACATTCCGCAAGACGCGATTAGCACCTGGATCAATCAGCACTACCAGCACGAGGCTGGTCTCTCGCGTCGGACCGCAGGCGATCTGGAGCCAACGTCGAGAACCGCGATCCCCGCTGGCGCGAATGCACCGCACATTCGGGGGGAGGGCGCGCAGGTCTGGTGGGCCTATAACAGCAGCAAGGACCCACTGAGCTTTCCCGAGTCCCTGACGGAACGCGGACTAAAGCTTGCACGCGTGACTGCTAAAGACGCGGCCGATAGCCAGACCGAGCATTGGGCGGCTGTGAGGCAAGGCGGATACTATCCGATCCTGCGAGAAGGAGAATATATCGTCACCGCGAAGAACGGGCTGTCCTACCAACTCAATCATCGTTCTGTCGGCCACGAAGCGCGCGAAGTGAGAGCATTCCTGGCGCCACTCGATCAAAAGCAGATGCCAAGCCTCAGAGAGGTTCGAGCTCAGGTCCACGAAGTGCAACTCAAGAACATCACTGAACGGGAGCAGGGGCGTTCTGAGCGAAACGGTATGGCTCGGGAGAAAGGAGTTTCGCTGAAGCGTGTGGCCGGGATCGGCGGGAAGGTCTTTGCGCCGGCGTTTGCCCTGGCGGATGCATTTGAATCCCTGTTCGCGCGGACGATAACGCCCGAGGAAAGACGCCTCGCCGAAATTGAAAAACACGAACGCGAAGCCGCTACGGAACGGGCTGAGAGACAACGTAGCGGCGGCAGAGAACGGTAGCAATGCGAACCCGATGCCCTCTGAAGCAAAGCGAGCCGAAGTTTCGCTTGCCTTCTTTCCTACTGCCCACTGAACAAGCGAACGTCAGGACGCAATGCGTCCTGACGTTCGCGGGGCTCGTTACGCGGACGGACTCATACATTTGAATGCGCCGCAACAAAATCCTTGAGATCAGCCGCATGTTGCGATTCATTATTGGCGGCATGATGATTCGCATTTCCACCGGGAGCAGCAAGTTGTTTGCGGTCCGACATTTGTCGGTCGTCCCGCAAAACGCTGAAAGTCATGCCCATTGGTCTGACTTTTCAGCTCACCTTGCGAAGGGTGGTGTACCCCCCGTTCGATCCCCCCGCCTGTCGCCTGCGGCGCCAACGGAAACCGACCCGGTTTCCGTACCTTCCGAGCGGCCCGGTGCGGCTCAGTTTCGGTCATTGGCGGTTGCCCAATGACCCTTTCGCGCGCATCGGCCGCGAAGAGCGGCGGCAGGGAAAAACGGCAGCGCGTGCATAAAGTCGATAGCCGTTGGAACGGCATCGAGCACGCTTCGCTGCTTGCCGCCGCACAAGCAGCCGGCCTGACCAAGGGCGGATACATCCGCGCCCTTGTCCTCGGATGCCCGGGTCCGCGCACCCAGCGTCCGCCATCGGTGGATGCCGTGGCGCTTGGGCAGGCTGTCGCAGCGCTTCACAAGGTGGGCGGCAACTTGAACCAGATCGCGCGCGTTTTGAACTCGGGCGGAAGTCATGTAACAACGAAAGAGTACTTGTCCGCTTTGCGGGATGTGCGAGCGGTGCTCGCATCAATATTGCGCATCGTCGGACGGGAGTCCGGGAATTGATCGGCAAGGGTACCCCACACAGTCAGGGCACCACGCTCGCCCGATATCTCGTGACTGGTAAGCCGGGCGAACGGTCCGAACTCTGGGAGCTCCGCGGCTTTGCCTGCATGGGAATTGTGGACGCCTTTCGCAGCGTCCATGTCATGGCCTCAGCGACGAAATGTGCGGCCCCGTTCTTCCACGTTTCAATCCGGAACAGGCCCGGGGAGTTTCTCGATCGTTCCCAGTGGCTCTACGCGGTCGATCGCATCGAGCGTATTCTTGGCTTGACGGGCCAACCACGGGCAATCGCCGCACATACTGCGATCGAAACCGGTGACTCCCACGTTCATGCCGCCTGGTCCCGGATAACCGAGCACTTGACGGCTACACCTCTGCCGTTTTGGAAGACTCGGATCAAACAAGTCTGCCGTGAGCTCGAAAATCGCCTTGGTCTTGCGCCTGTCCCAGACACCCGCCAGAGCCGAATTCGGTTTGGGCCCACGCGTGCCGAGGAGGAGCAATCACGACGATTGGGGCTCGATATTCATGCCACCCGAGATTTGATCAGGAGTTCTTTTGAGAGTGCCGATTGTGGCGGCAGCTTCGAGGCGGCGCTCGATGCGGCTGGCCTCATCCTCGCACGTGGTGAGCGAAGAGATTACCTCGTAGTCGATCAGCAGGGCGGATTCATCGCGCTCGGGAAACGCGTTCTCGACATTTCGGCCGCACAAATTCGCCTTCGTCTGAAGGATCTCAACGGCGACACGTTACCCACGCTTGAAGAGGCCAGGAAAATCCAACTCGGGCGGCAGGAGAAGAACTTCAAGACTGAAGAACTCGGTCCGGCTGCGGTCTCGCAAACACCGATTGAGGCGGGGGAAGCATCTCAACCGACCGCGAGATTCGAAGACGAGGCTGTCGCGATTTTACAGGACCCCGGAAAGCACCCCAGTGAGGCAATGATTGACGTGGCTATGGCCCTGCCAATCACTCCCGAGACACGCGCTGTGGCTTCTAATCACCCCGTGCACGATCGGCCTCAACCGTCCTCAGCGAGCAAGAAGCTCGGGCACATGCTGAAGGAGCAATTCCGGAAGGCGGTAACGGCACTCACCGCGCGGATGCCGGTACCGACAATCGAGAAGCGGCGCCGGCGGACGGGTGAGACGGTCAGCTGTTTTCGGACGGTCGCACGACGGATTGTGCGACCGGTTACGTCTTCTCCATTCCTGATCGAGGCACTCGGATTCCTGCGTGAATCTGCGGAATGGCTCCACCTCTGGAACTGGAACAACGACAGTCACCAGGCACCGATGGGCGATTTCGACAACACGGATCACAACCAACCATCTCACCATTTGTAGGAGCGCTCAAGATGGTCAGCACTCAACCACTGACGACCCACATCGTGTATACGCTCAGACGGGAAAGCCGTCTTCGGAGCCGCTGGCTTGAAGTCGGACACGCGCGCATCAACAACGATGGAACTAGCGTGCATCAGGTTTTTCTCGATCGTCTCCCAGTCGGCGGGTTTTCAGGCCGACTCTTCTTGTCTCCAATTGGCACGAAACCGCCTTTCCAGCACATTGGGATCCTAAGCTTAGAATTCCACGTGGACAAGTTGTCGCGGCCGCTTCTATAGTGTCACCTAAATACTAGTGACTCCAGCGTAACTGGACTGGCCACAGTTAGGCCGCAAATGTAATCACACTGGCTCACCT
>JADMIO011356669.1_pt1 | contig 68143 bp, 61 predicted proteins | sample 8958161 | NCBI WGS metagenome assembly JADMIO01 (sample SAMN16585339, study PRJNA669376) | soil metagenome | isolation source: Crop rotation soil | place: USA: Cullars Rotation, Alabama | collected 2011 | reverse complement strand
ACAACTTGTCCACGTGGAATTCTAAGCTTAGGATCCCAATGTGCTGGAAAGAATCGAAGGCGGCGGGTTTTCCTACTTCCGCCAGATCTCGACGGTGCTGACCACGGTCACGCTCGCCTTCGCGGTGCTCCTCATCACCGTGCTGCTCACGGTGTCGGTGAATCAGCGCGTCGGCGACATCGCCGCACTGCGCGCTCTCGGCTTCACGCGCGGACGCGTAGTCTCCGACGTCCTGTGTGAATCGTTGCTCATCGTCGGCACCGGCGGCATTCTGTCGCTGCCGCTCGGCCTGCTGCTCGCAGCGGGTCTTGATGCCATCCTGAAGCGCATTCCGGGGATCCCGGCCGAAGTGCACTTCTTCGTGTTCGAGACTCGCGCGCTGGGTGTCCATGTAGGACTGCTGGCGGCAACCGCGCTCGCCGCTGCGCTGTATCCGGTGTCGATCGTCGCCCGGCTGCCGATCGCCGCAACACTTCGCAACGAGGTCGTCGGGTGAGCCACGCGTCAACGGTGATCGAGGCGATGCGCGTCAGCCGCGTCTTTCCGATGCCTGCCGGTCCGGTGACCGCAGTGGCGGACGTCAGCCTGACGATCTCGTCGGGCGATCACACCGCGATTCGCGGTCCGTCGGGCTGCGGCAAGTCGACGCTGCTGCACATGCTCGGCTGCGTCGATACGCCATCGTCGGGAACGCTGCTCTTCAACGGACAGGACATCTCAACGCTGTCAGACCGCAACCGCAGTCTGCTGCGTCTCCGCCAGATCGGGTTCGTGTTCCAGCGGTTCTTCCTCCTGCCGATGTTGACCGCGCTCGAGAACATCGAGCTGCCGCTGTCGGAAGCCGGCGTGCCGAAAGCGACTCGCGTGTCGCGGGCGAAGGAACTGCTCGACTACGTTGGCCTGTCGGCGCGCGCTGATCATCGCCCGTCGGAGCTGTCCGGAGGCGAAATGCAGCGCGTCGCAATCGCGCGTGCACTCGCGAACCGGCCGCGGCTCCTCCTGGCAGACGAGCCGACTGGTGAACTGGATCGAGCGACCGGCGAGCAGATCGCAGCGTTGCTCGATCGGGTCAACGCCGACGGCACCGCGCTGGTATTGGTGACACACGATCCCGCTCTCGCCGAACGCTGCCGCCGCGAACTGACGATGCGTGATGGACGCATCGAACGTGAGGTGGTGCGGTGATTGGGCGTCTGGCATTCCGAACGCTCGCGGCACATCCAATCCGCAGCCTTGTACTTGCCATCGGCTTCGGTGCCGGCGTCTCCGTGATGGCGCTTCTGCTGGGCGTCGCGGAGGTGGTGCTCGATCAGGCGGTCTCACCCGCGCTGGTGGGCGGCGGTGACGTGCTCATTCGTCTGTCTCCGCAGGTCCCAACCGAGGCGGTGACCGCTGGCGCACTGCAGGCGGGTGGAATTCGCGATCGCGTAAACATCGTCTCGCCGTGGCACACGTCGCGGCTGTATCTGGTCAGGGAAAACGGCTCGACTGTGCAGGTCGACGCGCGCGGCGGGATTCCGAGCCGCGAACGCGCGCTCGGCGACCAGGAAACGACGCAGATTGCAGGCTGGGAGGACACGCCCGCCGACAAGAAGTGGATCGACGTAACGCCCGAGGACGGCCTGCGCGCGATCGATCGCTTCCATCCAATTCCCAGCGCCCCGGCGTGGTCCGATTCATGGGCCGAGTGGCTGTACTTCAACGGCCGCGCTGAGGAAGGGCGCTTTTACCTGACGTTCCTCGCCGGGCCGGAGCTTGCCGACGGCCGACGCGGCGCCGGCGTCCGTCTGCAACTGGAACGCGACGGCAAAATGGAATCGTTCAGCGCGGGAACCTCCGTCGGCGAAGACGCGCTGGCATCGGCGCCGGATCTCACACTTGGCGCGAACCGTGTGCGTTTGAACGGCCTGCGCTATGAGATCGACCTGGATTTGCGTGCCGCCGACGGACGACGCGCCCAGGCAGCCTTATGGGTTGAGGCTACTCCGGGCCGGCTGCTGCCGCCGATCGAGATCACCGGTGCCAAGGGTTGGCTGTCGGGCTACGTAGTGCCGGTGATGAACGGCAAGCTCGGAGGCGAGGTGCGGGTCGACGGCAGCGTCGTGCACTTCGACGGCGGCGTCGGATATCACGACCACAACTGGGGCTTCTGGAGAGGCGTGTCGTGGCAGTGGGGTCAGGTGCAGAACGGCGACCTCTCATTTCTCTATGGTCGCGTCTTTCCGCCTCGGGAGGCCGCGGATCCGGAACGCTTGCCGGCCTTCGTCGGGGCGCTCGGACCGAGCGGGCCGCTTGGATATGCAACCAGCGTACACATCACGGAGCAGAACGATTCCGGCGGTCAACCGCTGTCGATCGTGATTGACGGCCGCGGGCCGGCCATCAACCTGCAGATGACGTTCACCAAAATGTCGCAAGTCACCACACCGATGACGGCGGGGCCGCTTGGCAACGGCGTCAACTTCCTGCAGATGCGTGGTGCCTATCAGGTGAAGGGCCGGGCCGGAGGGCGCGAGTTTGACTTCACCGCGCCCGGATCGGCAGAAACCTTCAGAGGGAACTAGAACTCTGTAGTTCACAGTTCACGGTTCACGGCCCTTATGTCAGTTCCAGGGCGTGGCGCGCCGCAATCTGCGCCCGGCGGCGCTGGCGGTCGACGCGGGCCAGCGTTTCAGCCAGCGGGAGCGCCGACTGTGTGGCGTTCCACCCGCTCGCACGACGCGCAGCCACCACCTGTCGATAGCCAAGCTCCATCCGGAAGCAGTCGAAGCACAGTGTGCGCGGGCGCTCGTCGGGAGCCGCTTCCTCTCCCGACCGGAAACCATATCGTGCTTCCTTCGCGCGACAACCCGCGCAGAGCGGCCGCGCCAGGCGCGGACGCGCCACGCGCGGGACAGGGACGATTCGCCGACGCGGCGAATCCTTGTAGAGCGCCAGTTGCTGAGCCATTCTCGCCTCCTCTACGGACGACCTGTGGTGCAATCTCGGTTCCGTCGAGTATGGAGGCGGGGTGTGACAGACTAGGTCCCGCGTCGCGGCTTCGCCGCTCCCGCCGGGCAAGCCCTGCCCCTTTATCTACGACTGCATGACTCGTCGCCGTGATCAGCCAAGCGAGCCCGACCCGATCGGCGAGCTCTATGCCCTTCCGCTACCGCAGTTTACGGCTGCCAGAAATGCACTGGCGACGAGCTTGCGACGCGACGGCAAGAGCGAGGAGGCCGAACGCGTCCGCTCGCTCGGTCGCCCGTCGGTCTCGGCGTGGGCGGTCAATCACCTGTACTGGCACGAGCGTTCACTCTTCGACCAGCTGATCAGCGCCGGGGAGGAGTTCCGGATTGCCCAGCAGGCACAGCTGGCCGGCAAGCACTCCGACCTCGTTCCGGCGCTGGACAAGCGGCGCGACGCAATCGCTGCGCTGACGAAGGCGGCGGCGCGGGCACTTCACGGCGCTGGTCACAATCCGACGCCGGACATGATGCGCCGCATCACCACCACACTGGAGGCGCTGGCGACGTACGGCAACGCTCCGGAAGCGCCTCCGCACGGACGGCTGATGGCCGACGTGCCGCCTCCGGGTTTCGAGGCGCTGGCCGCGCTGGTGCCGCGAGTCGGCAGCCACACCGTGGCCGGTCACGGCACCCGTCGCGTCCTGTCATTCGGTGACCGTCAGAATCCTGCTGCTCCACGCGGCCGCACGAAGGACGCGCGGGAAATGCAGGCGCGCGATCTCAAGATGCGCCGCGCCGAAGCGGAATCAGGCGTCAAGCAGGCGGAACGCGAGCTTCGCGACGCCAAGACGACTGCGCAAAAGAGCCGCGATGCCATGAAAGGGGCCGCGTCGAAGGCGAGCGCTCTGGAGCGCACAGCTGCGGTCGCGGCTGAGCGCGCTGAGAAGGCCACCACTGCCGCGGACGCCGCTCGACGGGAAGCGCGCAAGGCGGCTGAAGCTGCGGAAACGGCGGTGCAGGCGCTTCAGGATGCCGAGGCGACGCTCGAGCGCGCCAGGGAGAAACTGAAGGCGATCGACAAGAGCTAGTCTTCGCCCACTCCCATGTCGCCCGACCAGCGCGGCGTACCTGGTGACTCCAGCCCGAACTGATCGAGCACGCGCGAGACGGTATGGTCGACGATCTCGTCGACCGTCGTCGGTCGCAGATAGAACGCCGGCATTGGCGGCAGGACAACGGCGCCGGCGCGCGACACCCTCAACATGTTTTCAAGATGAATCTCGCTGAGCGGCGCCTCTCTGACAGCGAGCACAAGCTTGCGTCGCTCCTTCAGGATCACGTCAGCCGCACGATGAATGAGGTTGTCACCATAACCGTGTGCAATCGCCGCGAGTGTCTTGGCGCTGCAGGGAATGATGACCATGCCGTCGGTCCGGAACGAACCGCTGGAAATTGCCGCGCCCATATCGTTTGGTGAATACGAGGCATGGGCGAGCGCTTGAACCTGATCGCGCGTATACGACGTTTCGTGCAGCAGCGTGCGCGCGCCCCAGCGGCTCAACACCAGGTGGGTTTCCACGCCAAGATCGCGCAAACGCTCCAGCAGACGCACACCGTAAATGGTTCCGGTGGCGCCGCTGATTCCGACGACGAGCCGCATGCCTGCACTCACGGATCAGACCGCGTTCAGATTACCATCGCTTGGAGATGCGACTTCTGCGGCGCGAGCTCGCTCCCATCGGAAACGACTGACGACATGTGGAAAGGTCGGCAGCGTAGCGGTTCGGTGCTTTGTCCCTCGTGTGGGCTCCTCGTCGGGGTGAATGACGAGAAGTGCTACAACTGCGGCCGTGCCCGGCCGGGCATGTTCGGTCTGGCGCAGATCCTTCGGACATTGGGCGCTGATCAGGGGTTCGTCCCCTTCGTGGTCGGAACCTGCGTCGTCGTCTATGTGCTGACACTCGTGATGACGGTCGCGTCAGGCGGGAACCTGTTGACGCCCGGCAACATGTTTTCCTTTCTGGGCCCTTCGGATCGCGCGCTGCTGGTCTTCGGCGAGACAGGCTATATCCCGGTCATTCTGTACGGGCGGTGGTGGACCGTCTTCAGCGCATCGTGGCTGCACGCAGGGCTTCTCCACATCCTGTTCAACATGATGGCTCTGCGCCAGCTGGCGCCGGCGGTCGCGGACATGTACGGCGCGGCGCGTATGGTCATCATTTATGTGCTCGCCGGTGTAACCGGATTTCTGTTGAGCGCGGTGTTTGCGGTGTTTCTACCGCAGATTCAGCTCGGGTTCGGCCGATTGGCGCCGAGCCCATATACGGTTGGCGCGTCGGCCTCGGTGTCGGGACTCGTGGGAGCGATCCTTTATTACGGCCGGCGGAGCGGAAGCAGCATGGCGGCTGAGTATGCAAAGCAGGTAGCCCTCATGCTCGTGCTTTATGGGCTGTTCATGCGCGGCATCGACAACTATGCCCATCTTGGCGGGTTTGCAGGAGGCTATTTCGCCGGACGCATTCTCGATCCGCTCGCACCTGAGCGCGGCGATCACACCATCATCGCGCTCGTCCTGCTCGGCATCTCGCTGTTGTCCATCGTGGTCTCGGTCGTCACCGCGCTCTAAGATCACGCGTTCCTCGTCACCCGGCTCTCCTGTCTACAGCCTTCTGTCGCCGGTCTGCTAGCATTCCCTCGTGGGTCTCATCCGGGCCGCCCTGGCCGTGGTTATCGGCATCCTCATCGCCTACGGACTACCGTGGCTGCTGGAGCGCGTGCTCGTCGAAAGCATGGCGGAGCGCAACCTCTATACCGCGGGCGACTACTACATGGTCCGCAACACGGCAGGAATCATGACGGCGCGGATCGCCATGAACTTCTTCCTGAGCATCCTCGCGGGGCACGCTGCGGCGCGCATCGCCGGCGAGGACATGGTTCGCACCGTCGCGATCTCGGCCTCGGCCCTCACGCTCCTCCTGATCGGCGAGTTCACCACCGGCGAGTTCGCCTGGGGTACTCCGATCTGGATGCGCATCGTTCTGGTGGCGATCACAGGACCCGCAATGGTGCTGGGCGCCTATGCCCGTGCAGCCGCCGCAGAGATTCACGCCGAACAGCCTCGGGCCGGAGTCTGATGTGAAGCTGGCCTTTCAGGGCGAACCGGGAGCCTACAGCGAAGCGGCAGCACTGCTCTACGGTGGCGCGACCAGCGAAACGCTTCCCTGCCGATCCTTCGACGATGTGTTCGCCGCGGTGGTGAAGGGCGACGCCACGCATGGCGTCGTGCCGCTCGAGAACTCGATCGGCGGAACCATCCACCGCAATTACGATCTCCTGCTCGACCATGAGCAGCTCGCCATCACCGGCGAGGTGCAGATCGATGTGATTCACTGCCTGCAGGCGCTCCCGGGCACCCGCATCGGTGACGTCAAGGTGGTCTACTCGCATCCGCAGGCACTCGCGCAATGCGAAAAATATCTGCGCGGGCTCGGCGTCACGGTCGAAGCGGTGTACGACACCGCCGGTGGCGCGAAACTGGTGAGCGAGCAGAAGCTGAAGGACGCCGCCGCGCTCGCCTCACGACGCGCCGCGACGGTCTTCGGACTCGAGGTCCTGCAGGAAGCGGTGCAGGATTACGAGTTCAACATCACTCGGTTTGCGATCATCGGCGGCGTGGCGCAGCCCGATGCCAACAAGACGACGATTGTGTTCGCGCTGCCGAGTACGCCCGGGGCTCTCTTCAAGGCGCTCAGTGTGTTCGCGCTTCGCGACATCAATTTGAGCAAGCTCGAGAGCCGTCCGTTCCGCGGGCGTCCGTGGGAGTACCTCTTCTACGTGGAAGTCGACGCCAAGAGCGACGACGTGGCGTGCGCCCGCGCCCTCACGCATCTGAGCGAGTTCGCGACCTGGATGCGCGTGCTCGGCACCTATAAAGGATGGGTGCGCAATGCGGCACCCGCCGTGCGTGTCTGAGCTCGTCGATCGGTTCGACGACCCGCGACTCGCAGATTACCGGAACCTTCCCGATCGACAACTGCTCGATGGCCACGGCATCTTCGTCGCCGAAGGGCGCCTGGTGGTGTCGCGCCTGCTCGCGTCGACGACGTTCGCGACCCGCTCCGTGATGGTGACACGCCAGTCGGTAGACGCTCTCGGCGACGTCCTCGCTGGCCGGCCGGATGTCCGCGTCTTCGAAGTGTCACAGGACACCATGAATCAGGTCACGGGCATCGACATGCACCGCGGGTGTCTGGCTATTGGTGAGCGGCCGCGCGAAGCAACGCTCGAGGATTTGTCCACCAGCGCCCGGCGCATCGTTGGCGTCGAAGGCGTCGGCAACGCCGACAACATCGGCGGCATCTTTCGCAACGCGGCGGCATTCGGGGTTGACGGCGTGCTGCTCGATCGCACGAGCGCCGATCCGCTCTATCGCAAGGCGCTGCGGACCTCGATGGGTGCCGCGCTGCAGGTGCCGTTCAGTCGGGCGGCCGAATGGCGTCCAACCCTCGCCGGCTACCGCGCGGCCGGCTGGCGTCTTCTGGCGTTGACGCCAGCACCTGACGCGTCACCGGTCGCGCGAGTGGCGGCGGCCCTGCGTCGCGAGCGGGTCGTTGTCATCGTTGGCCATGAAGGCTCGGGGCTATCGGAGGAGACGCTCTCCGCATGCGATTGCCTTGCGCGAATTCCCATGGCGCCGGGCGTCGATTCGTTGAATGTCGCCACGGCTGTCGCCGTGGGACTGTACGAGTTGCGGGTAGAGTGATCAGATGCCCCGTTACGACGTGATCGGCGTGGGCGCGGCGTCGATCGACTTCGTCTACCTGCTGCCGGCGACGCCGCAGCCCGACACTGCCACTGCCAAGCTGCGCATCTCGCGCCAACTCGTGTCACCAGGCGGCCAGACGGCAACAGTGCTGTGCACCTGCACGTCTTTCGGGCTGACGACGAAGTTCGTCGGCACCGTCGGCAGCGATCAGCACGGACATGCCTTGATCGACTCGCTCCGGGATCACAGCGTCGACGCCACGGGCGTGATCATCAAGCCAGGACCGACCCCTTATGCGGTCATCCTCATCGATGAGCGCCATGGCGAACGCATCGTGTTGTGGGATCGGCAGCCATCGGCAGTGCTCTGTCTCGAGGATGTGAAAGGAACTGACCTCAGCGACGCACGTGTCGTTCATGTGGACGATGTGGATGTGGACATGGCGATCCACACTGCGTCGCTCGCGCGATCCGCGGGAGCCCGGGTAACCAGCGACATCGAGCGTACCGACGACGCCGCGCGAGCGCTGGCGGCAGCCGTCGACGTTGCCCTGTTCGCGGAGCACGTGCTTCCGGCACTCGAACCTGGCAAGTCGATCGAGGCGGCGCTTCGAGCCCTTCGTCGCAGCCGCGACCAGATGGTCGGCGTGACCCTCGGCGCACGCGGCGCGATGCTGCTGGCAGGTGACGAGGTCTTCAGGGTGGACGGACACGTCGTTGACGCCGTCGACACCACCGGTGCCGGCGACGTCTTCCGCGGCGCGTTCATCGCAGCATGGCTGCGCGGCGATTCTCCGGGTGACGTCCTCGCCTTTGCCAACGCTGCCGCAGCCGCGAGTTGCCTGAAGCTCGGCGCGATTTCCGGCGTACCTTCACCGGAGGAGACTGCCGCGCTACTGCGCGGGCGGGCCTAAACGTTCTGCCCTGGGTGCTCATTACTTCTTGAGCATCAAACATGACAGCGGCGGCAGCGTCAGCGTCAGCGTGTGGCTGAAGCCGTGGCGTGGCTCGGGGCTGGCCCACATGCCGCCGTCATTGCCCATATTGCTGCCCCCGTAGATGCCGGCGTCGCTGTTGAGGATCTCGCGATACCAGCCGGCACCGGGAGCACCGATCTTGTAGTCGTGTCTCGGTACCGGCGTGAAGTTGGCGACTACCACGACTGTGTCCTCAGGATCTTTCGCGCGCCTGATGAGCGAGACGACGCTGTTCGCGTGATCGTGGCAGTCGATCCAGCTGAATCCGCTGCCCTCGTTGTCGACCTCGTAAAGAGCCGGATGATGGAGGTACACCTGATTCAGATCGCGCACCCATCGCTGCACGCCCTGATGGCCGGCATCCGAGAGCAGATGCCAATCGAGGCTCGAGTCGTGATGCCATTCGCGCCACTGCGCGAACTCGCAGCCCATGAACATCAGCTTCTTGCCGGGGTGACCGTACATGTAGCCATACAACGCGCGCAGCGTCGCCTGCTTCTGCCACGCGTCGCCCGGGATCTTGTCGGCGAGCGAACGTTTGCCGTGCACGACTTCGTCGTGTGAGAACGGCAGCACGAAGTTTTCGGTGAACGCGTACAGCATCGAAAACGTGATGGCGTTGTGAAACCACTGGCGATGCACTGGATCGTGCCCGACATATTCGAGCATGTCGTGCATCCATCCCATGTTCCACTTGTAACTGAAGCCCAGCCCACCCGTATAAACCGGACGGCTGACGCCAGGCCACGACGTTGATTCCTCGGCAATCGTGACCGTCCCCGGCACCCGGCCGTGGGTGATGATGTTGAGCTGTTTCATGAAGTCGACCGCTTCGAGATTCTCGCGGCCGCCGTACTGATTCGGGATCCACTCACCTTCCTTGCGCGAGTAATCCAGATAGAGCATCGAGGCGACGGCATCCACACGCAGGCCATCGATATGAAACTCTTCGAGCCAGAACAGCGCGTTGCTCAGCAGGAACGTCCGCACTTCATTCCGGCCGTAGTTGAAGATGAGCGTTCCCCAATCCTGATGCTCGCCCTTCTTCGGGTCTGCATGCTCGTACAGAGCGGTGCCGTCGAATTCCGCAAGCCCGTGACGATCCTTGGGAAAGTGTCCTGGGACCCAGTCGAGGATGACCCCGATCCCGTTCATGTGGCACTCGTCGACGAAATAGCGAAAATCGTCGGGCGTGCCGTAGCGACTGGTCGGCGCGTAGAAGCCAATCACCTGATAGCCCCACGACGCGGTGAATGGATGCTCCATCACCGGCATGAGCTCGACGTGGGTGAATCCCATCCCCCGCAGATATGGCACGAGAGAATCGGCCAGCTCGCGATACGTCAGCAACCGTTCGCCATCGTCGGCACGACGCCAGGAGCCCGGATGGATCTCGTAGATGGACATCGGCTTCGCGTGCCAACCATCGGCGGCGGCGCGCTCCCGCATCCACTCCTCGTCGCGCCACCAGTAGTTTGATTCTGAGCAGATGACCGAGGCGGTGTGCGGCGGCCGTTCGAAGAATCGCCCATACGGATCGGCCTTGAGCAGCAGCTGGCCGGCGGACGTGCGCACTTCGAACTTGTAGAGAGTGCCGTCGGAGAGATCGGGGATGAACAGCTCCCACACGCCGCTCGGAATCAGCTTGCGCATCGGGTGTGCGCGTCCGTCCCACTTGTTGAAGTCGCCGACGACGCTGACACGCTGCGCGTTCGGCGCCCACACAGCAAAGTGAACACCGCTCGTCCCGCCGATGGTGCGATGACGCGCGCCGAGGTGCTCCCACGCGCGAAAAAGCGTGCCTTCGGCAAAGAGGTGCAGGTCGTAATCGCTCAACACCGGCCCGAATCGATACGGGTCGTCCAGCTCACGAACCGTCGTGCCCTCGTAGACGCGGAACCGATAGGCCTTCGGGGCGCCTTTCCTCACGATCTCGAAGAGTCCGTTCTTATGCCGCCGGTCCATTGGCGCCGACTCGCCGTTCACGACCAGCTCGACCCGATCGGCTCCCGGCTGCAGCGTCCTGATCACGACGTCGCCCGAATCGCCGGCGGTCTTGTGGGAACCGAGCACGGCAAACGGATCGTCGCTGGCGCCCGCCGCAACAGCGTCGGCGCGTTCGTCTTCCACGGCTGGAGTAGGTTCGCTCATGCCGTCGGCGATTGTACCGTCACGCGGTGATATTCTCAGACCCAGAGGACTTTCATCGTGGCCGATACCTACGCGCAGTTCGTCACCTCAGAGGGAAATTTCACCGTGCGACTGTTCGAAGCACAGGCGCCGAACACGGTTGCCAACTTCGTCGGCCTTGCTGAGGGCACCAAGGAGTGGACCGACCCGAGGACGAACAAGAAGGTCAAACAGCCCTACTACGACGGCATCGTCTTCCACCGCGTCATCGATGGGTTCATGATTCAGGGCGGCGACCCGCTTGGCAAAGGCATCGGCGGGCCCGGCTATGAATTCGCCGACGAATTCCATCCGTCGCTGCGCCACGATCGCGCCGGCATCATGTCGATGGCCAACCGCGGACCGAATACGAACGGCGGCCAGTTTTTCATCACGCTGGGGCCGACGCCACATCTGGACAACCGGCACAGCGTCTTCGGTGAGGTCGTCGACGGGCTGGATGTCGTGAAGAAGATCGGCCGCGCGCGGACCGACGCCCGCGACCGGCCGACACCCGACGTCACCATCCAGAAGGTCACCATCGAAAGACGATGAGCCAGGACGAGCGGCAGCTCGCCTCGCTCATGCCGCTCGTCTACGACGAGCTCCGGCGTATTGCCGATCGTTACATGCGCAACGAGCGGCCCGGACAGACGATCCAGGCCACCGGCCTCGTCAACGAGGTGTACCTCAGGCTTGCCGCCGAACGGCCGCGCGAGTTCGCCAACCGATCGCATTTTGTGGCCATCGCCGCGTTGTCGATGCGGCAGCTGCTGGTGCAGCGTGCGCGCGCGCGGGCGGCGCAGAAGCGCGGCGGGACGCCCGAACGCGTCACGCTTGACGACGCGATGCTCGTCGATGAGGGACATTCCGTCGATCTGATCGCGCTCGACGACGCGCTGACGCAGCTCGCGGCACTCGATCCGACGCAGGCGAAGATCGTCGAGCTGCGCTATTTCGGAGGCCTGACCGTCGAGGAAACGGCCGAGGCCGTCGACTCGTCCCCCGCGACCGTCAAGCGTGAATGGGCCATGGCGCGCGCGTGGCTGAAACAGACGCTCGATCCAACACCGGACTGATTGCCGACGCGCATGACGCCCGAACGTTGGCAACGGATGAAAGCGCTGTTTCACGGCGCTCTCGAACTGCCGGCAGACGAGCGCGTATCGTGGGTGGCGACTGCCGTCAAAGATGACCGCGAGCTCGAGAAAGACGTCCTCGCGCTGTTGCGGGCGCATGTGGCTGGAGATAATCCGCTCGACGTGCCGATCGAGGGGACTCCCCCATCGTCGTCTTCCGCACTCGACATCGGGCCAGCGCTTCCGCCAGGAACCGTCGTCGGCGCCTTTCGCATCGAGGCCGAATTGGGACGCGGCGGAATGGGGATCGTATACTTGGCGTTTGACGAGCGTCTGCAGCGTCCTGTGGCGCTGAAAGCGCTTGCGGGTGCCGCAGCCGCGGATCCGACCCGGCGCAAGCGCCTGCAGAACGAAGCGCTGCTCGCCGCGACGATCACGCATCCAGGTATCGCGACGGTCTATCGCCTCGATCAAATCGACGGCAACCTATATCTGGCCACTGAATACATCGCGGGACACACGCTGCGGCACGAGATGGAACGCGGGCCCGTCGGCGTGCAACGAGCTCTTGGCTTCGTGCGCGACATCCTGCAGGCGCTTGCTGCAGCGCACGAAGCGGGCGTCGTCCATCGGGATTTGAAACCGGACAACGTGATGGTTTCGACAGCGGGCGCGGTCAAGATCGTCGATTTCGGCATCGCGCGCTCGGAGCGTTTCGCGCTGACGAAAGTGACCAGCGGCGGCGCGCCCGGCACGCCGGCGTACATGTCGCCCGAACAGCTTGCCGGTGTTGACGCCGACGCACGCTCTGACCTCTACGCCGTCGGCGTGATGCTGGCAGAGATGATCTCGGGGCGGCATCCCGGCACTCCGGATATCCCGCCGCTACCCACGCAGCTGCAAACCGTCGTCGATAAAAGCTTGATGCGTGAGCCGGCAGGGCGCTATCAATCCGCGACGGAGATGCTCCGTGCCATCGAGGCGCTGCAGCAGCCGGCTCGCGGCAACGTCACCCTCGGATGGTGGCGCTTTCATCAGCTCATCGCTGCGATTGTCTACTGGCTGATGATCGCCCCGGCATGGATCGCGCGCGTGGCAATCGGCGGGGCGATTGGACGCGTGCTGTTTCTGTCGATACTCGCTGCGGTGGTGGTGTCGTCCATCCTGCGTTTGCACCACTGCTTTTCGTCCTATTACTACGCCGCTCACCTTGACCAGGTCCGCGGCCAGGGTGCGACGGCACTCCGGGTCGCTGACGTCGTGTTCGTCGGAGGGATGGTGGCCGCGGCGCTGCTGCTCGGCGATGACAACTCCGGGCTGACTGAGTTGATGCTGTCGGTTGCGATCGGCGCGGCCGTTGCGGCGTTCTTCATCGAGCCGGCGACAACCCGCGCCGCCTTCGGCCCACCCACCAGGAACCACTAACTGGCAACTGGCTACTATCTCGAATACCTATCCTCGTACCACGGCTCGGCGGTGTTGGAGTAACCGCGGATCTCCCAGAACCCAGGCCGGTCATCTGTCAGGAACTCGATCCGCCGAATCCATTTCGTCCCCTTCCAGGCGTAGAGCTTCGGCGTGATCATCCGGACGGGACCGCCGTGCTCGAGCGGCAGCGGCTTCCCCTCCCACGTGTGGACCAGGAGCACATCGTCCTCGAGCGCCCGCGCCAACGGCAGGTTGGTGGTGTATGGCACATTCGTGCCGGGCCATCGGTCATACCCGGTGCAGAGGACGAACCGCGCATCTTCTCTCGGCACCACCAGTTCCGCCAGTGTTCGAAACCGCACGCCTTTCCAGTGGTTGTCGAAGCGGCTCCACGTCGTGACACAGTGAAAGTCGCTGACGTCCTCAACCTGCGGCAGGGCCATGAAGTCATCCCATGTCAGCGACACTGAATTCTCGACATGTCCGGATACCTCGAGGCGCCAGTCCGCCAGCGACACCTCCGGCTGCTCGCCAAGATCGAGCACGGGCCAGTTCCGCACTTCGTGCTGGCCTACCGGCAACCGCGGCATCCCATGACGGTTGGCGGGACCGAGTCCGCGCGGCTGCTGGCCCGCAAACTGCACGTTGACCGCCTCTTTGTGCAGCTCGATCTGCCGGTTGATGAACTTCTGACGACGTTCGACGAGGTCGCGTGGCTCCGATGACATGGCTTGACTATAAGATCGCCGGGTACGTGAGTCACGTCTGATGGTCACTCCGTTTTATCGGCTCGTCGTCGCGGCATTGATGACCTCAGCGCTGACGGTCGCATGCCGCCAGCAACCCTCCCGTCCGGCCGTCGAAACGACTGAGGACAACGCCATCACTCCGGTTGGGGTGCAGCCGGCGCAAATTGGCTCGCTTCGCGCAGTCATTCACGCCAGCGGCAGCATCGTCCCTGCGGACGGCGCCGAGTTTCTTGCGATCGCACCAGAACCGGCGCGTATCGTTGACGTGACCCGCAACCAGGGCGAACCCGTGTCAGCCGGCGACGTCATTGTCAGGTTCGAGCTGCCATCGGCCACGCAGGAGCTGGCGAGACAGCAGGCCGAACTGGCCCGCGTGGAGGCTCAGCTCGAGAATGTGCGGGCGACACGCAACCGGGTCGCTGATTTCGTCGAGCGTGGCCTCGTGGCCAGAAACGAGCTCAATCAGGCGGACCGTGAGGTGATCGACGCGCAAACGTCGGTCACAGCGGCCACGGCGGCCGTGAAGCGCGCGCAGGATCTGGTGACGCGCGCGACAGTGCGGGCCCCTTTTTCCGGTATCGTCGCCAACCGTTTTCACAACCCGGGCGACCTGGCGCAGGCAACGACCACGGATCCTGTCGTGCGGATCATCGATCCGAATCGGCTCGAAGTGCTGGCGATCGTCCCCGGTGCGGACGCGTCGCGCGTCCTGCCGGGCGCATCGGCGCGGGTCGCCGGCGTCGTCGACGGTCAACCGGTCAAATTGACAGTCACCGCACGGCCCAGCGGTATCCCTGATGCAGAAGGCAAGCTGCGCGCGCGCCTGACGTTTGCGGCGGCGCCGAAGACGCTGATGGTCGATTCGCCGGTGGAAATCGACATCGATGCGGAAGAACGCACCAACGTGGTGTTCGTCGATCCAACAGCGCTTGTGGCCACGGGCCAAAACGCGGCCGTCTTTGTGGCGGTAGACGATGTGGCTCAGCGTCGGGCGGTGATGACCGGAGTGACCACCGAGCTTGGCGTTGAGATTACATCCGGGTTGAACGTCGGCGAGCTCGTGATCACGCGCGGCCAGACGAACCTGAAGGACGGCGATAGGATAAGCGCCGCGGTGACGCGCTGATCAGGCCGCCTTTGCCGACTGACTGAGCTCGCGTGCCCACTTGAGCGAGTCGGCGTACGCGACCGGCAGCTGCGCTGCTGACAGGCCCGCCATCTGCGCCATGCTCGTCGCCTCGTCCCACAATCCGCGCTCGTAGGCGATCACCGTGTCGAGCACGAATCGAGCGAGGTTCTCTTCGCCGAGCAGCGCTTTGTGGACGGTGGGCGAAAGCGGGAGGTCCTTGATGGCCTCCTCCATCGGCTTCTCGAGGATGGTGTCGAGCAGCGAGCACATGCCGAGAAGGAAGTACTCCGAGGCATCGTCCCGACCCATCAGGCCTTGCGCCAGCAGCTCGCACGAGCGGGCGCGAATGATCGCGACGCTGACGAGTTCTGAGCTGGAGCCCTCATTCAGTCCGGCGAGCGCCCACACAGACGCCCATTTGCGGATCTGATCGAGTCCGAGCATGACGACCGCCTGCCGCACCGACTGAATCTGCCGCTGAATGCCGAAGGCGGCCGAGTTCACGCACCGCAGCACCTTGTAGATGAGCGACGCGTCGTGCTTGATGAGGTCCTCGACGCGGTTCACCGTGCAGTTGGGATCGTTCAGTGCCTGCAGGAGCTGCGCGTAGGCGAGGCGCCGCGACGACAGCGCGCCGGTCTTGAACGTGGTTGGCTTGCAGAAATAGAAGCCCTGAAACAGGTGGAAGCCTGCCGTCTTGAGCTCTTCGTAGACTTCTGCGGTCTCGACTTTTTCCGCGACGAGAGACGTGGTGGTCGGGACCGCTTTGCGAACTGCCTGACGATCGGCCGGCGTGGTGGCGAGCGCGTCGACCTTGACGAAATTGGCAAACGGCAGGAGCGACGCCGCCTTGCTACCGGGCGTGAAACTGTCGAGCGCGATCGAATACCCCTTCGCGCGCAGGCCCTTGCAGGTGTCGATAATCTCCTGATCGACGTCGACGCTCGCCAGCACTTCGAGGACAACCGATTTCGGCGTCAGCAGCGAGGCCACGTTGCCCAGCAGATGCGAGCGGCCCATCCTCATGAATGCTTTGCGTCCGCTCGTCAGCGTATCGAGTCCGAGCGAAAGCACCGAGTCGTTCAGGACGCGGGCAGCGGCGAGGTCCTTCTCCTCGTCCGTCACACCCTGGTCTGAATCGGTGCGATACAGAAGCTCGTAGCCGAAGACCTGGCCAGAGGCATTCAGAATCGGTTGGCGGGCAACGTAGATGCCCTCACGAGAGTCGCTGTTCAGCTGAGAGTTATTCACGGGACTTCCAATCGCTCAAATAATCGTCAGGCTGCCAGACGCCTTCACTGGCTACACAGACCTGCACACGATCGAGACGCCGCTATTCATCCTCCTTATCGGTCGGCAGCGGCTCATCCGTATTGGCCTCGCCAGGAACGACGAGAAAATCAGCCAACTCCCAGGTGAAGGAGGGATCTTTGCGGCGTTCTTCGGCGCCCTCTGGCGGGGTCGCCGCGGCGTCGGCCGGTTCCGCCGACCGGCGATCCCACGTGACGACCACCGGGAGGTTACGGGTGTCTTTCTGCAGCTTGTTGAACCGGCGCAGTGCGCCGCGCCGGACGACGAGCGTGATGGGCGATTCGGGTTTGGTAGCCACGACACCCGGATCATCGACCCGGCTCGGACGTCTTTGAGTGGCGCAGCTGCGACCATAATAAGTTCGTCCTTTGTCCCTGATGGCCAGACTTCTGGATTGGCGTCGCGTGCTCGTCTACACGCACGATGGCTCGGCATCGCCGGCTGTCTGCTGTTCGTGGCGTGGTTCGCCTCAGGCGTGGTGATGATGTACGCACGCATGCCGAGCCTGTCGGCAGAAGAGCGGCTGCTGCATCAACCCGCGCTCGATCTCTCGACAGCCCACGTCGAGCCGGCCGACGCGGCGAACACAGCCGGCTTCTCGCCGCGAACGGTACGAATCAGCATGCTCGGCGCTCGCCCGGTCTACCAGCTGAACGCCGGCCGGGACTGGGCGACGATCTTTGCCGACACCGGCGATCAGATCAGCGAGCTGTCCGACGACGACACGCTGTCGCTCGCAAAGGCGTTCGCGCCGGAACATGCGTCAACCATCCGGCACGATGCCTATCTGCTCGATTCGGACCAATGGACACTCAGCAGCGCTATCCGTCCATTGATGCCGCTGCATCGGTTTGCGCTCGGCGACGAGTCAGGCACCGAGCTCTACCTGTCAGCACTGACCGGCGAAGCCGTCATGAAGACCACACGTCGGGAGCGGGTGTGGGGCTATCTCGGTGCTGTACTGCACTGGCTGTATTTCACGCCCTTCCGGCGCGAGAGTGCCCTCTGGGCCGACACGATCATTTACTTGTCGATTGCCGGCAGCATCATGTGCCTCAGTGGCATCGTCTGGGGTATCTGGCGGTTCTCGCCGGTCGCACGCTTCCGCCTGAAGCGGGTGCCGTCGCGCTCGCCCTACTCCGGCATGATGAAGTGGCATCACTACACCGGTCTCATCTTCGGCTTGACGACGTTCACGTGGATGTTCAGCGGGCTGATGTCGATGACGCCGTGGGACTGGAGTCCGGGAAACGCACCGACGGCCGCGCAGCGTGAGGCGGTCACTGGTGGTCCGTTGAATCTCGGTGCGGTTACGCTCGCACGCATCCGTCACAGCGTCGAGCGACTGAACGAGGACTTTCCAGCCAGGGAACTGGAGGTTGTGCAGTTTCAGGGCGAACCGTTCCTGCTGGCTTTCAAACCGCCACTTTCGGCTTCCGCGATCGAATGGGCGAATACCGATCTGCCGGCGTTTGCCGCGCCGCACACACTCGCGCACCGGTTTGTGTCCCTGACGACGCCTGAGCGCGGAACGTTCGAGCGGTTCGACGCGGGACGATTCGCCTCTATCGCGGCAACAGCGATGCCCGATGCCACGCTCACTGAGTCAGCGTGGCTGCACACCTACGACGCCTACTATTACAGCCGCTCAGAGATGTTGCCGCTGCCGGTACTCCGCGCCAAGTACAACGACGACGTGAATACGTGGTTGTACTTCGACCCGGCACGAGGCGCAGTGGTTCACAAAGAGGAACGGCTCAGCCGCGTGGAGCGCTGGCTCTATCACGGCCTGCACAGTCTCGATTTCCCGTTTCTCTACTACCGCCGGCCGCTCTGGGACATCGTGTTGATCCTGCTGAGCATTGGCGGCATCGCTTCGAGTGTCACGACGCTGGCGCCGGCGTGGCGTCGCCTGAAATCTCACGTGAACCGGCTGCTTGGTCGCAGCCGTCATTCCCGGCGCGGCCAGACCCGCGTGCCGGCACCTCAATAGCCATGCTGTCGCCCAATCGGATCATCAGGCAACGCATCGCCATCGTGATGATTCTGGCCGTGGGTGTCGGCGTCGCCGTACTCATCGCGCCGTACATCGGCGGGCTTCTCCTCGGGCTCGTGCTGCACGTCCTCGCCGCGCCGGTCTACCAGCGGCTCGTCAGGCATGTGTCGCCAGGCCTCGCCTCGGCAACCGTCATCATCGGCATCATCGTTCTGCTGCTCGCACCCACCGCGTGGCTCATTTCCATGATGATCGCGCAACTGCCGTCGGCGCTGAAGAGCGTGCAGGATACGGGTGTCCTGTCGTCAATCGATACGCTGCGAGTCGGCCCCATCGATGTCGGCGCGCGCATCGGCGAGATCAGCAACACCGCAGCCGCCTGGGTGGCGACCCGTGCCACCGCCCTTCTTGGCGGCGCCGCGTCGACCATCCTGGACCTCATCATTGCGCTGTTTGCGGTGTACTTTCTTCTCGGGTCTGGCGCGCAAACCTGGCAGGCCGTGCGTCCCTACATTCCGTTCAGCGAGGCGCACGCGGATGAACTTCTTGCACAGTTCCAGTCGGCGACGCGCAGCACGCTCCTCGGCAGCGTACTGATTGCGGTCATACAGGGCGGCCTCGTAGGTCTCAGTTTCTGGCTCGCGGGACTCAGTAGCGCGCCATTCTGGGGCGTTGTTGCCACGGTGGCGTCACTGATTCCACTCTTCGGCAGCACGCTCGTGTGGGGACCGGGTGTGCTGGCGCTGGTCATGCAAGGGAGATACGGCGTGGCCATTGCTCTGCTTGCCTTCTGCGGCATCATCGTCTCGAGCGTCGATAACTTCGTGCGCCCGATCGTCAGTCAGCGCATTTCGGCCGTGCACCCGATGATTACGTTGATTGGCGCGTTTGCCGGGCTTCGCGTGTTCGGACTACTGGGACTCGTGCTCGGGCCGCTCTCGATCTCATACTTCTTCGTCCTCCTCCGCATGTACCGCGAGGAGTATTCGCCCCTGGTACTCGATGCATCCGGCAGCGACACCCGCCTCTAGCGGCGATTTCTCCAAGACGAGCATCCACGCAGCGCCTCCGCTCAATCACGGCGTGATCGGCAACGGACGTGTGCTGGCACTTGTCGCGCCTTCGACGCACATCGACTGGCTGTGCATGCCGCACTTCGACAGTCCGTCGCTCTTCGCGCGCCTGCTCGACATCGACAAGGGCGGGACGTTCGCCTTCGAGCCAACGGGTGAGTTCAGGACGCAGATGTCCTACGTCACCAACACCAACGTCCTGCGGACGCGTGTGACTGCCGCCGATGGCTCGTTCGACGTCTACGACTACGCGCCACGCGTGCCCGCCGGCCTCCGCGTCGAGGCCCCCATAGAGATCCACCGCGTTCTGATGCCGCGCGAGGGCGAGCCTCAGGTGCGGGTTCGGTTCGATCCTCGTCCCGACTACGCTCGCGCGCGCGCCGACATCAGCGAAGTTGCGCACGGCGTGGACGTGTTCGGAGGGCCGACCAGCTTTCATCTGCGTACCAACGCTCCGGCGTCCTATGTGCGCAATGGCCTGCCAATCAGACTCGACCAGCCACGCTATTTCATCCTGAGCTGCGGCACACCCACGATGCTCGACTCGACGGCCGACGTCGAGCAGGTGATGCGCGTCACCATCGCGGGGTGGCGGGTGTGGGCGAAGACGTGCCACATCCCCTGTTTCGCCGGACACGAAGTCCTTCGGTCGGCGCTGTGTCTGAAGCTGCACGCCTTCGATGAAACCGGCGCCATCATTGCCGCCAGCACGACCAGTATTCCCGAAGCGATCGGCACCGAACGGACGTGGGATTACCGCTACTGCTGGCTGCGCGATGCGGCATTCGTGGTCGAGGCCTTGCGACGCCTGGGACATCTGCAGGAGGGTGAAGCCTTCGTCCGGTTCCTTCGCGATGTGGCCGAGGGAGGGCCGCTGCAGCCGTTGTACGGCGTCGGTGGCGAGCGCGACCTCGTCGAAGTGCACCTCGACCATCTGGCTGGATACGCCAATACCCGACCGGTTCGCGTCGGCAACGCGGCGTATTTCCAGGAGCAGCACGACCTGATGGGAGAAATGGTTCTCTGCCTCGACAGCCTGCTCAGCGACCCGCGGGTGATCCCAGGCGATCGCGTCAGCGCGATGTCGCTCGTGGAGCGGCTCGTGGAGAAGGCCATCGAGCTCTTTCCGCTCGACGACACCGGCCTCTGGGAGTTCAGGACGAGGATGCGCCCCTACACCTTCTCGAAGGTGTTGTGCTGGGTCGCGGCGCACCGCGGCGCCAGACTGGCGAAGCTGCTCGAACGGCCGGATCTGGAGGAACGTTGGAAGGGATGGGCCGCGACACAGCAGGCGTACATCCTCGACGCGGCGTTCAACAAGGAGCTGGGATTCTTCACGCAGACACTGAACGGTGAGCATCCCGACGCCTCGATCCTGCTGCTGCCGACGCTCGGCATCATCGACGCGCGTGACCCACGGTTCGTCTCAACCGTTCATGCCTACGAGCGATTGCTCGTCCGCAACGGACTGATGCTCCGCTATCACCATCCTGACGACTTCGGCGAGACCACGAGCGCGTTCACGATCTGCTCGTTCTGGTGGGTGGAAGCGCTCGCGATGATGGGCGAGCTCGATCGCGCCATCGAGGTGTTCAACCGGCTGGTCAGCTTCGCGAATCCTGTAGGCCTGTTCTCGGAGGACGTGGAACCGACGACCGGTCAGCTGCTGGGCAACTTTCCGCAGGCTTACACCCACGTCGGTCTGATCCACGCCGCGATTACGATTGGCGAGCTTCTAGAGGCACGCGAGGGCCGCTTTCGCGCGTGGACCTGATGATCGTCTCGAGCAGACGATCGACATCTGCCTGACGCGCGAGCGTAAATCGCGCGCTCGTGTGCGGCGCAGCGCCGACTTTGATCGACAGCAGCCGCTCCGGCGGTCCACACTCGAACGCATCCTCGTCAGTCCCATCGTCGCCCACATACACGATCTGCTGGCAACCGAGTCGCTGGCACGCGGCAAGGACCGTCGATCCCTTGTGCGGGCCCGTCGACGGCAGCAGGGTGACGGCTTTGGTGCCCTCGAGGACCCGAACGTCGCGCAACTCGCGCACGGCCTCGGCGATCAACTTCTGGGCGCGTTCCGGATGCCGAGCGTGGCGATAGTGCACCGCGACGGAAAACTTCTTGTCCTCGATGAACAGTCCCTCATCTTCCGACAGTCGTGAATGCAGGTCCGCGACCCATTCAGCAACGACCGATGGCGCTGCGGCACCTTCTGTCGCGGGCTCATAGCCGAAGTTTCCAAAGACCATCCGCAATGGGATGCCGTGCAGACGCGGCGCGAGATTCGAGAGCGCGCGGCCCGAGACGACGATGGCGGGAAACCGGCGAGCCACTTCCGACAGGAGGTCGCGCGTCGTGGGACGCAGGTGGGCTGCATCTCGCACCGGCACGATCGGGGCGAGCACGCCGTCGAAGTCGAATGCCAGCAGCGGCGTCTCCTCCAGAAACATCGCCAGTTGGGCGAGTCCCTCGTCGCTGAAGATGTCGACGGCACTCATAGCGAGCGTTCTTCCCATCCCGTGACGGAGTAGATCAACGGCTTGCTCCACAGACTCTCGAGCCCCTCGAGAATGTCGGAGGCCCAGCTGAACACATTGCGGCCGGCAACCACTTTCCTCATGGCGCGCATCCGCCGCTGTTGCTCTGCGGCAGGCATCTCGATCGCCTGCATCAGAACCCGTGCGAAGCCATCGACGTCGTACGGGTTGATGACGAGAGCGTCTTCCAGCTCTTGTGCGGCTCCGGCGAGCGAGCTCAGCACGAGCACGCCCTGCTCGTCGTCGCGCGCCGCCACGAACTCCTTGGCTACCAGATTCATGCCGTCGTGCAGCGAACTGACAATGCAGAAGTCGGCGAGACGGTAAAGCGCCGTAAGGCTGAACGCGCCCAGCGACGAGGTCGACAGAATCACCGCCGGAGGTGCACCCGGCACTCGATGACGTGCGTTGAGCTTAGCCACACTCGCCATGATTTCGAACTCGACGGCAGCATAACTGTCGAGCGAGCTCCGCGACGGTACGCCGATCTGAACAAACGTCAGGCGACCGCGCAGGTCGGGCCTGGCCGTCAGCAGCGCGTCCAGTGCAGCCAGCCGTTCGGGAATGCCCTTGGTGTAGTCGATGCGGTCAACGCCGACGCCGATGATCGGCGCCGACAGTCCGAGCGTCTCTCTCAAACGCTGCTGTTCAGCGGGCAGCCCGGGGTCGTTGGCGAGTGTCTGGAAGCGATCGAAGTCGACGCCAATCGGCACGGACACAACCGTGCTGTGACGGCCGGCGAAGAAGACGCGCGACGCTTCCTCTTCGACGTCAGCGCCAAGTTCCTCTTCCACTGCCAGCAAAAAATTGCGGCGATCGCGTTCCAGCTGAAACGCGATGAGGTCGTTGGCGAGCAGACCCGTCAGAATTTCCCGCCGCCACGGGCAGATCCGCAAACGATCCGGATAAGGCCACGGGATGTGCCAGAAGAGCGCCGTCCGGGCGTTGGGACGAAGCGCGCGCAGCGCCGGCGCGACGAGCGCGAGGTGATAGTCCTGAATGAAGATCGGCGCATCTGAATCGCCGAGCGCGTCATGGATGGTGCGCGCGAAGGTTGCATTGACCTGCTGATACGCCTGCCAATCCTCGGCGCGGAACGTTGGACGCACGTCGACGAGGTGACACAAGGGCCAGAGCCCCTCGTTCGACAGACCGCCGTAATACGCCGCGAAGACCGGCTCGTCGAGCCAGAGCCGACGCAGCGCGTACGACGGCTTGTCCGGCGGCACCATGATCGTCCCGGTGGAATCGACGACGCGACGATCGGCGGAGCCAGACGCATGCGCGATCCATACGCCGCCGCGCTCACGCAGCAGCGCATCGAGGGCGACAGCCACACCCCCGGTTGCTCTCGAAACCCTGACTTCCCCGCCGCCGGCCTCCACATGCTCGTAGGGCTCGCGGTTTGAGACCACCACCATCGGCCGCTCGACTTGCACGCGTGGTTCCGCCCGTGTCAGCGCGTACCGGAACACCATGGGCCCGATGAGCTCATGAATCGCGATCGATCCCACGACAAGGAGCTGAGCCCGCTCGCCCCAGCCAGGAAACTCGGATGCGAGGACAGACACGAACCCGAGCGTGATGCCCGCCTGTGAAATGAGGCCAGTCCATGCGTATCGTGCCGTCGGCTCGTTGAGGCCTGACACGCGAATGCCAATCGAGACGCCGAGCCAGACGAGCGCGAGCCGAATGGCCACCAGCGCCAGCGCGATCAACCCTATCGTCGAGACCGCGTCGAGTCGCAGCGACGCGCCAATCGCGACGAAAAAGACGATCAGCACCGGCGGTGCGCCGTCCTGAACGGCGCGCCGAACCGTGTCACCCTGCATGACGGCAAGGTTCTCGATCACGAAACCGGCCGCCACTGCCGCGATGAGCGGCTCGAACTGCTGCGAAGCACCCGCCTGACTGAGCACGGCGCAGAGCGCCAGCAGCGCCAGCGGCATTTCGCGGCCGACATAACGGAGATACAGGGCGAACAGCGCGCCGACCAGCGCACCAAAGGCCAGAGCGCCGCCGATTTCCCAGGCGACGCGGACGATCATGGCGCCTGCGGTCGGTACCGGCGCACCGCCAAGCGCGGCCCTGACCAGCTGCAGTCCGGCGGCAAAGAGCACCAGCAGCGCGAGGTCCGCCACCACCGCCATCGCCAGAACGATGTCGCCAAGCCGCGCCCGCGACCGCGCCTCGGCCATGACGGCGGCCGTCATCGTCGGCGAGAAACTGACGACGATCAGCACGAGCGGGACGAGCATCGCCAGTCGCACGAGTCCCGTGGCTTCCGGCGCAATCGGGAGCCATGGCCACGTCAGCCAACCGAGCGCCAGCAGGCCAACAACCGGAACGGCGAGTGCAATCGCCGTCGTCTGAACGATCGGCTCGAGCCGCGACCGCAGCCGCTCGATGTTCAGCGTCAGACCCGCGATCAGCGCAATCAGAGTCGTGGCGATGCCGGTGATGAAGCGAAGCTGCCCGGCCATCGACGAGTTGATGACGTTGCCGAGGTACGGACCCACGACAGCGCCAAACACCAGATAGCCGGTCAGTTGCGGCAGGCGGAACCGCTTCAGCATGTCGCCCGTCAGCCAGGCGCCGAGGAGCGCGAAGCCAAGGACGAGGGCGGTGCCGGCGGACGCGAAGACCGCGCTTCCACCGATGCTTCTCGCCCAGAGCATCGCGGCAAGCGTGAGCGCGAGTGCGACGACCCGCGTCATGCCGTTGCCTCGCGCGCCGGCAGCATCAGCGCCACGACCTCGCTGACGATGGTGCCAATGACGACCACCGAGACGAGGAGCGACATGTCGGGTCCCAGCGCGCGGAAGGCGCTGAGCGCGAACGCCACGCCGAAGACACCGGGTTCGATGAGCGGCAGCCGCCGCGCCGCCTTCTGCGGATTGAGTTGAGCACCGAGCGCCGACACGCCGATGCGTGCGACGAGACGCAGGCACGCGTACGCGAGCGCCAATCCGACGGTGAGCGTCGTCGGTTCGACGCGTGCGCCGGCCACGACGAGAACGAGTGCCGTGAAGGGATGGAGGGCGTAGAGCAGGTCACGCTGCAGCCGGTCACGGGCCGGCCCACCGCATAACGTCCACAGCACACCGGCCGCGAGACCAGCCGCCAGCGCGGACATCGCGAGGTAGTCGGCGGCGCCGCCGATGAGCAGCAGCGTGGCCACGGCGAACACACGCTGTTCTGATTGCCCTTCACTGCGCCGCGCCAGCAGCCATCCCGCGAGCGCGAGCACCAGCACGACCGCGAGCACCTGGACAAGCCAGACAAGTGCAGGCAGCAACACCGAATAGCGGACGACCGCCAGCAACAGCGCACCGGTCATCAAGGACATGAACGTCTCTGCCTCGATGGCCACGCCGGTCCACGATAACGGTTCCGTGCGCCGACGCACCGGCATGATGAGCGACGACGCGGCGGCAACGCCGAGAGTCAGCGGCAGGACCCAGAGAGACGTTCGGGACTGCTGACCAGTGGCGACCGCTCCTGCGGCAAATGACAGTGCGACGACGGTGACGGTGAAGCCGCCGGCGAGCGCTGCGCTGCCAAGCGCACGAATGACGTGCCCCTGCATGGCGGGCATAAGGCCCACGATCGCGCCGAGTGTGGCCAGTGCCACCGGCAACGCCGGATCGATCGCGGCAAGCGCCTGGGGCGTCAGGATGTAGAGACCATGCGGACCGAAAAGGATACCGAGCAGCAGCAGCGGAGCGACCGGCAGCGACGTCGCGGACCACCCGAACCAGGTGCGTCTGACGTCGGTGGCCGGAGGCCCGGCGTCACTGGCAACGTCGACCAGATCAGTTCCCCAGTTCGGTGGCACCGTCACTGGCGAGGCAGGCGAGCTCATGGCTCGAACACCAGCAACCGATGGTCCTCCCCTCGCCGAATTCCCAGGAGAAGACTGGCGCCCTGATGGACACCGCGGACCGCTCGTTCGACCTGAGACGGCGACGGCGTGGTGACAGTGCCGATGGTCGTCACGATGTCACCGGCCAGCAGGCCTGCCGCTGCTGCGGACGACGACGGGGCCACCGTCACCACTTCTGATCCCTGGCCCGGCACCGCCCGCAGCGCTGCGCCAAACTGCCGCGGCGGCAACGGCACATCTTCTTCTTCAGCGACGCCGTTTGCGGTCGCTGTCACGGTGAGGCCGGTGCTTGCACCCGCGCGACGGATCGTCAGCCACAGGGGTGTATCAGGGTGAACGCTCGCCAGGTAACGACGCCAGTGCTCAACGGCGGGCACTGGAGTGCCGTCGACAGTTTCGATCACATCGCGCGCCATCAGCTGACCATGGGAGGGGCCGTCGGGCTCGACCCAGGTGACCACAACGCCCGTTGCCGCGTTGAGCGCCCGCGACAGTGCCGGATTGAGCGCCTGGACATCGATGCCAAGGTCCGCGGGCGTTGTAATCGGATCCGCCATCAGTCGATTCGCCTCGTCCAGCACCGTCTCGGCGGTCACGAACCCGAGGGAGCCGTTCATCTCGATGGTCAGACCGGCGAACTCGCCCTGCTGCGTGAAGAGGAATGCTCCCGGGGCCACACCGCTGTCGGGAGGCAACGCGAATCCCGAGGCGGACCAGAGCGGAGCGTCGGCTCTGGCGGTCGCGGCGATCAAGACGGGTCGCAGGGCCACGCCGCCCGAGTACACCGACGTGGCAACCACGTACTGCGGCGGATCTGAAAGCACTGCGAGACGTGGTGCTGCCGCTCCGGGAGACGGATCCGCCGGCAGCCTGATGACCGCAAGTCCGGATGCGGCGTTGTGGGCGATCACCGTCACGCCCGATGCCGGGCGCAGCCGGCGACCCTCAGGCACGTGCACCACAGCCACATCTCCGCCAAGACGGAAGGCCGCTCGAGACACACCTGATGGATGACGCGATTCGTCCGCCACCTCGACGGCCATCAAGGAGCCGCCGACCTGCGCGCGAACTCGCGCTATCTGATCCGCAAACGGATCGATAACGGCACTCGAGGCACGTGACACCAGTAAATCCGCCACGCCGCGCGGTTCAGGAGGTGGCGACGGGAAACGGAGCCGCGCCAGCATCCACAGCGCAAGCAGCGCGAGAAATGCGGTGGCGATGAGCAGCCGCGTCTCACGTCCGACACGTGGCCGATAGTGCGGAGCGCGCTCCATAACGACATGGCCACTGCGCCGGGTTCACCTCCGCGCAGAGGCTCTGCGATTGTAGTCCGGTGCATGCGACGATCCCGGAGAGCGCGCGCTGATGGAAGGGCTTTGCAGTAGAGCTTCAGACCACCTGCATTCACTTCGTGGCCGGACCTGGCGGTGGCTGCGGTGTCTTCACCTCCACGCTGATCGCAAGATGACTCTGCCCCTCAGTGCGGTACTCGATTGACACCTGTGAACCGACCAGCTTCGGCAGACCGCTGATCCCCCGCTCTGATCCAATGGCCTTGGTGTGCTCGTCGTATTGAAATTCCATCTCCGCGGCGGCGGTCTTCACGAGCAGCAGCCGATCGGTCGCGTCCACTCTGGTCAGTTCACCCTGTGCGGTGTTGCTGATGGGTGCCTGGGTCCGCGCCGGTAAACCCTGCGTCGCGATCGCCTGTTGGGCGGCAACAAACGCCGAGAGGCCGATGGCGATTCCGATGATCAACCGTTTGAACAGACTGTCCATGATGCGCCCTCTCTTGCGTGCGCGCATCTCGCAACGGGCGTGCCCGTTTGTCTTCGATACGCTGGGCGAGGTGAAATGCCCTTACGACGCGCAAAGATGTAGAAACGGCACGCATGTGTAGCGATCGCAGATTAGGATGGGTCTAAGCGCAGCAATTTTCGAGCATCGATATTGCTAGCGGTTGAGGTGCAGAGAGAGGAGGAGGCCCGTGATCCGTCTTCGTAACAGTGCTTTCCTGGCTGTGGCGTTTGTTTTGTTGGGGGCAGCGACGTCGAATGCCCAAACCAGCGTTGGTGTCCGTGCCGGCGCATCAATCGATCCCGACCAGTTCTATTTTGGTGGCCATGTAGAAACCCCGCCGCTGGCATCGAGACTTCGGTTCCGACCGAACGTCGAGGTCGGCGTCGGCAATGACCTGACTGTCATCGCCTTCAACGTGGAGATGGCGTATCACTTCCCGTCACAGTACGACTGGCACTTCTATGCGGGAGGCGGCCCGGCTTTGAACGTGGTCGACACGCCGGTCGACACCGATTCAGGTGGCGGCGTGAACCTGATGGTCGGCGTGCAGCACGACCGGGGGCTTTTCTTCGAATTCAAGCTGGGTTTCATCGACAGTCCCGACGTGAAAATCGGGCTGGGCTATACCTTCGGACGCCGCTGAACCAGACCCACCCGAATTAAGCGTCACGCCGCGCGGCACTCGGAGCACAATCTGAGTGCCGTGCCGGATGCGCCCGGACTGACGAACGTCGTCCTCTCGCTGGCGGTTGGCGTGAGTCTCGCCGCTGCGGTGGGATTTCGTGTCTTCGTCCCGCTGCTCGTGCTCGGCGCCGCCGGCCGTGCTGGATGGATTAGCCTCCAACCCGACTTCGCGTGGCTGGCGTCAGACGGAGGACTGACGGCGCTCGCCGTCGCGACCACCGTCGAAGTCGTCGCGTATTACATCCCGACAATCGATAACGCGCTGGACATTCTCGCCGCGCCTGCGGCAATCGTTGCCGGGGTTCTCGCAACAGCGGCCGTCAGCGCCGACCTGCCCGCACCCATGCGGTGGGCACTGGCTGTTGTTGCCGGAGGCGGCACGGCAGGGTTCGTCCAGGGATTGACCTCGATCGCCAGGCTGAAGAGCACGGGCCTCACGCTCGGGCTCGCGAACCCCTTTCTTGCGACCTTTGAACTGTTTGGCGCGACTGGAGTGGCGTTGCTCGCGCTTGCCGCGCCAATCGCCGCGATTTTGATAGTGCTGGCAATCGCGCTGCTGATTCGCCGGCTAAAGCGGCGTCAGGCCCGGTCCATTCGTTCGAGCGCTGCCACACCCGCCCGCATCGAGTAGAGCCACGTCGCAAGACTTAACGCGAACGCCGCGCACATGCAGACGACAATCATCGTCAGCTGTGATGGTGGAATGGGCCGCTGACGGACCTGATGGAACAGATAGACCGACGACGGCCAACCGAGCAGGCCGATCATCACGAGCACGAAGAATACCGACGCAATCATGAAGGCGACGCCGCCAAACGATCCGGCAATTTGATTGGCATTGTCGGCGTTGAATCGCGGATATGCGGCGCCAAGACCAACCGCGAGCCCGACGAGCGCCAGGCTCATGAAGACGATGGCCACCGTCGTCAGCACCTTCAGGAACGGATCGATACCGAGGAGCTGATTGGCCGCGATGGTCAGACCAGTCGTCAGCAGCGCGACGGGCACGAAACCGGTCCAGTACTTCGACCACAGAAAGTCGCGGAAACTGACCGGCGCTGTTCTCACGACCCAGAATGCGGCGCCTTCGGCTGAGACCGCCGGGAAGACGAAGCGAACCGTCACGGTCGCCATCACCAGACCCGCCAGCGCGAGGTTGACGAAGGCATACACGTTCTTGATGATGCCGGCCATCGCCGGGACACGATCGAGATCGAGCACGCGAAAGTTATAGAGATAGATCAGCACCAGGGCGAGGAGCAGGAGCAACTGCGACCACTGCGTCACGTCACGCAGAAAGACCTTGATGTCCTTCACGAGCAGGGCGCGGCGGACCGGCCTCATCGGCAACGCGTGGACGGCGCGTTCAATCAGCGCGTGCTGCGCAAACCGTGCCTTTCGCGCCTCCTGCGAACGGCTGTAACCGGCAAAGTGCCATCGCTCTGATGCCATCCGCAGCAGCGTTCCCAGTGCGAGCGCCGTCGTCCAGAGCGCGGCGACGTGCAGCAGATCGACGCCGCCCTGCAGACTGGCAAACAGGGCCTCGCCTGCCCAGAACGACGGCAGCATGGGGGTCACCGGTGATTGCAAGGTGGCGAAGAACGCCATGACGTCGGGCAGAGAGTCGACCCGCAGCAACTGCTCCGGCTGCACGTATCGCAGCAGCAGGACGATGGCCCCGGCGAAGATGAGGCCCATCAGCATCAGCAGATCGCGGGCGCGTCGGGCCGGGAACAGATTGACCAGCAGCAGGGTCACGGCCGTCCCGAACGCAACCGGTATGACCGAGAACGGGACGATGACCAGCAGCGCGCTGACGTAATAGAGCGGCGCCGCGGAGTGCGCCATTCCGACGCCGATCAGGATGGGCAGGACCAGTGCTACGACCATCCACGAGGATTGAGCGACCGTCTTCGCAAAACGTGCCCAGAAGAGCCGGCGGCCGGCGATCGGCGCCGCAAACAGCAGGCGCAGATCCTCGGACAGGAAGAACGTCGACAGCGATGACACGATACCGCTGAACGCGAGAAACGACAGGCAGGTCAGAAACAGCCAGGAGAGCCCGAGCCGCAGGAGAAAGTCTCCGAGCTCCTCGTATCTGCCGAGCACCCTCGTCAGCCACATGGACCCGCCGAGCAGCGTCCCGTAGACAGCGGCACCGACAACGCCGAAGAACGCCGCGCGCACCACGTCGCCGCGCTCGCGGGTCCGCATCCGGTTGCGCCACGCCCAGAACGACGGGAACAACAGGTGCAAGAAGGTGGTCACGCCACGGCCTCATCGAGCTCCTGAAGTCCGCTCCCTCCGGTCAGTCTCAGAAACAGTGACGTCAGCTGCTCGTTGCGGCTGCCGGACATCGCGCGCAGCTCCTCGACCGTACCCTGAGCAATGATGCGCCCCTTCAGCACGATGCTGATGCGGTCGCACATCTCCTCCGCTACTTCGAGCGTGTGGGTGCTCATCAGGATGGCGACGCCTTGCTCGGTCATGCGTCGAAAGACGGCCTTGATCAACTGGGCTCCGCGTGGATCCAGACCGACCATCGGTTCGTCGACGAGGACGGCTCGCGGCCGGTGCATGAACGCAGCGCTCATGACGAGCCGCTGCTTCATCCCGTGGGAAAAGCTCTCGACGAGCTGCTCTTCCCATGCCGTCAGCTCGAAGAGCGACAGCATTTCGCGGGAGCGCTCGCTGATCGTCCGCTCGTTCATGCCGTACAGGCCGCCGTGGAACCGGAGGAACTCGCCGGCGGTCAGCTTCTCGTAGATGAACGGGCGATCCGGGATGAAGCCGAGGGACGCCTTGGCTGCTTCGGGTGCAGCAGCCATATCAGCGCCGTTGACGAGCACGCGCCCTCTCGTTGGCTTGAGCAGACCGGCGACCATCCTGAACGTGGTGCTCTTGCCGGCGCCGTTCGGTCCAAGGAAACCGTGCAGCTCGCCGGGAGCGACATCGAGGCTGATGCCGTCGACCGCCGTGAACGAGCCGTACTGCTTGACGAGATTGTCGAGAGTGATCATGGATGTGCCTGTTGCGCTGCGCCCACCGTCACGCGTGTCGTCCCCGCGGCCACCTGCAGATCGAGCACGGTCATCTGGATGCGGCCAATCAGCGGCAGAATCGCCGCCTGCTGCTCCAGACCGCCGCGGACCAACCGCAGGTGCGTACCGTCGGCAGGAAACTGATTGAACGTGGGGTCGACCGGAAGCCAATATCCACGCGTGGCATCGTCACTGAGATAGACCTCTGGCCAGGCGTGGTAATAGAACGCGCCGTTCACATACGCGAGACCGACGGCGATCCGCGACGGAATGCCGGCCGCACGCGCCATGGCGACATACAGCACGGTGTGCTCGTTGCAATCTCCGATACGCGTTCGAAGGACTTCGCGCGCCGACGGCAGACTGATCGTCGGCTTTTTTTCGAGCAGCGCGTTGACGTAGCGAACCAACTGCTCGGCACGTGCACGCTGGTCGACAGCACCAGCGATCGCTTTGGCTGCCTCAGCGCGAATTTCCTCGGCATCGCTTTCGATGAACGGCTCCGGCTGCAGATACCGCGATGCGTCCCGATCGATGGGTGCCGGACGGAGGGTCCGCGGATTGACAATCTCGACGACGTTGCCGGTAACGGTTTGGCCAACACCGTCGGCATCGGGCGGCAAGTCCGCCCCGGTGACCTGAAGACGGAGACGTTCGACGTCGCGGGTGTCGTCGATCTGCCCGGCCATGACAGGTACCACCGCGGCCGCCTGCAGCATGTCCTGCCGCGTCCGCCCGGACACAGCCATGCGCGTCGCAGTCTCCGCCGGCTCGCGGACGGTCATCAGGCCGAGCGGACTGTCTTCCCGTACGATTTCGCCCGTGTCGGTCACCCATGACGTCACGCGCAAGCCGTTCGACGACATGATCACTTTGAACGCGGGCAGCCGCTGCGCTCCTGTCCTGACGACTTCGCGGTCGCCCACCTCGACGACCATCGGCGTGTTCCGAAGCGTCGCCGGATCGAAGACCGTCCAGTTGTAGCGCGTGCCCGGTTTCAGCCGGCCGTCCGCCAGCCGTCGGCCAAGGTTGAGCGCCAGCGCGGGGGGTTCATCGAGCGTGATTTGCTGCGTCCGCGTTCCAGCCCTACTCGTGATGCTCAGCGCCAGCATCGAACCGTCGACGATGCCACTGACCTTCACCGCACCGGTGCCGGGATCCATCGAGAAGTCGAAGCTGTGAAGAGCGAACGTGCGATCTACGCGTGCCAGCGTATGGATTTTCGTGATCGAGGCCGAGCCGAGCAGCGTCATCTCCAGCTGCCCGTCCTCCTGAAGCTCGTAGCCATCGGCGACTGGCGTCACCTGGCTCACGGTAAAACCCACCTTCGCGCCACGGTAGTAGACACCTCGCCATTGCGCTCCGCTGCCGTAGCGCGCCAGATCGGCGGCGAGAACTGATGCAGGTCGGAAATACGACTGGTAAGCGAGTGCGCCCATCGTCGCCACCCATGCGATGAGCACGAGGGCTGATAGCAGCCGCGTCAGGGCGTGCGGGAGCGGGCGAATCCAAGTCATTCCGGAGGTGGAGATTTCTCTCCACTGTCGGGTATCGGTTTGCCGGGTGAGTTCCTCTAGGGAGGGGACGGAGGCAACGGCTCCGTCTCCCCCGATCACTCACTTGACGATGAAGCCGCTCGAGGGATCGAACTCCTTGTTGTCCGTCAGCCTGACCGCCTTGACCCACGTGGCAGCGGGCCGGCCGTCGCGCATCGGGTGACCGGTGATCCGCACGGGCGTCCCGAAGAGGAAGTCGCGTGCTCGGATTCCCGCGCGCGTCAGCGTGCTCGGCCCCTCGGCTTCGAACCCCCAGGTGGTCACCTTGCCCTGCCCATCCTTGACGTCGATCAGCAGCCATGAATGCGGGTTGGTGTACTGGAACTCCTTCACCGTTCCGGTGAAGGTGACGGTCTTCTTCTCGTCGAACATCGCGCCGGAGTGATGGGCCACGACGGGAACGACAGCGGCGGTCAGAACGACCGCACACATCAGGGCCTTGAGATACGAGGGTCTCATCGCAACATCCTCCTGTGTCTTCGCGCTCACGCTCACTTCGGCTGCTCCGGTGCCGCGGCCGTCGCCCGTCCTTGCTGTGCCTTTTTCACTGCCTCATCGCTACTGGCATTGGCATCGTCGGGAACGAAGTTGAAGTCCCGGAACTGACTGGTTCCGGACTCGGTGGTGATGATCGAATTGTTGGTGTTCTCGCGGCAATCCCAGTAGCGAATCCGCAGCGACGTGTCGTCGTTCGTCAACCTGGTCCAGCTCTGCCGGGTGTACCACGGCTTGGTCAGGTTCACCGGATCGAACACCCACACGTCCGCCTGCAGGGTCTTGGGATCGACCTTGTGCCACCGCTCGACGATGCTCACCTGATCCGAGTAATTGGGCTGCACACCACGCTGATACTGACCCGACATCAGATATTTGGTATGAGCGACGAGCACATCGCCATTCCAGAATCCGATGGTGTCGCCGTTCCATGACGGATACGCGTCGTCTGCCGGGGTGTGTGCGCGCCCGTCCGTGTAGACGCGGCGCACGTCGTTCACCATCTCGTTGATCAGCCATGTCTGACCGGGCGTGACGATGAATTCGTGGAGGAACGGCTCGCTGAACCAGCGCGGTGTACCGGGCGGCCGGCAGTCGCTGATTGGATCGTACTCGCCGCCGGTCTTCGCCAGTTGATCGGCCTTGCGCTTGACGATCGCGTCGCCGGCGGGCGTCAAACGTGCCGTCACCGGTCCGCTCTCAGGCGCAAGATCCGGATCGAAATGCAATGCCCCTTTCGTGCGGGTGTAGATGCCGGACCAGTCGAACGCGGCATCGCCCATTTGCTGCCATGACGGCGGCTTGGCATTCGCACCCGCGGCCTGCTTGAGCGCGTCGAACATTTCTTCAGAGGTCGCGAAGCGATCTCCGAAGTCCTGCAGCGTCTGCTTGGTTGCCGTCCAGTTGTCGTCCTGATTCATCCATTCAGGCGCATTCTGGGCGCCAAGGCGTGGATAGATGACAACGGCGAGCGCGCCGAGCGCCACAATCGGCAAACCAACGCGAACCACGAGCTGTTTCACGTTCATGAACGCCGGACCTCCTACAACGATTGGATGGCCATCATCATCCCGCCACATGCCTGCGTCAAGAGCAGCCGACTATGACGGGCGACGGGCGAGGCATTCTGACGTTTCGAATCGTTTCGAGTCGATTTGATTCACGATTCGATGCTAATTACAGTGCTCGACGTGACTGGCCCTGGCACGCCCGTTCGAGTCCTGCTGGCGATCGTGTTTTCTAGCTGGTGCACGTCAGGCTCGACTGCCTCGGCGCAGATTGCTTCCGGAGCGCTCAGCGGCATCGTGCGTGATGGCAGTGGTGCTGCCGTGGCTGGCGCCTCCATCGTCCTTACCGATGTTGCCACCCGCGCCACCCGCAGCGCACTCTCCCTTTCCGACGGCACGTATCGACTCACGGCGCTGACGCCGGGGGCCTACGTCCTGCGCGTTGAACTGCAGGGATTCCGCCCGCTCGTTCGCGATGGGATCCGCATTCTCACGGGGGAAGCGGCGACCGTCGACGTAAGGCTGGAGGTCGGGCGCGTCGACGAGGCCGTGCGGGTGACCGCCGACATCCCGCTCGTTCGCAGCGATTCTTCGAGCCTGGGACAGACGATCGACAACAACTCGATCGTCACGCTCCCGCTGAACGGACGGACCTTCATCGCGCTTGCCGCACTTGCGCCTGGCGTGGCGCTGCCGCCGGGTTCTGCGTTCCCACGTATCAACGGTGGACGGCCGCGGACCAATGAGTACCTTTTCGACGGCATCTCCGTGTTGCAGCCGGAGCCTGGCCAAGTCGCCTTCTTCCCGAACGTCGATGCGATCCAGGAGTTCCGCGTGGAAAGCAACAGCCCCCCGGCGGAGTTCGGGCGCTTCAATGGCGGCGTCGTCAACCTCACGACTCGCGCCGGCGGTAACGAGTTTCACGGCACCGCGTTCGAATTTCTGAGGAACGAGGCGCTGAACGCCCGCAACGTCTTTGCATCGACGACTGCCGCCCGGCCACGGTTTCGCCGCAATCAGTTCGGCGGCGTGCTTGGCGGGCCTATCCGTCAGAACCGGACGTTCTTTTTCGGCGATTACCAGAGTCAGCGGCAGTCGATCGGACGCACCGCGATCTCCACCGTCCCAACGGTTCTGCAGCGCCAGGGAATCTTCACGGAAGCAATCGGCGGACGCGTGGCGGTTATTTACGATCCCGCGACAGGTGTTGCCGGAGCCAATCGGATTCCCTTCGCGGGCAATGTCATCCCTCTCGACCGGTTCGACCCCGCGGCGAAAGCGCTCCTCGAACGCTATCCGCTACCGACAAGCGCCGGCACCGCGAACAATTACCGGCGTCTCGATACCGAAACCGTCGATCAGGATCAGATCGGCGGCCGCATTGACCACCGCGTGTCGGTTGTCGATCAGTTGTTCGGCCGCTTCACGTATTTTCGCGAAACGTTCATTCCAGTGCTGCCCTTACCTGACGGCAGTGGCCTGGCATCCGGCACGCTTGGCCCACAACGTACGCAATCGACGTCATTCGCCTCGTCCTATCGACGCGAGCTGGGCCGCGGCCGGCTGAACGAACTACGCGTGGGAGACACCCGGCGACGCGTCCGACGCTCGGCTGCCGGTGTGAACGACTCGGCGTCGCGCGCGGTCGGCATTCCCGGGATTCCAACGTCGGCTGCGTTTGCGGACACGTTACCTACGTTTCTCATCGCCGGCTACCAGCAACTCGGATCGCCGCCGAACAGCGCCAGCCGCTTCGAAACGAGCGTCACTCAGATTGCCGACACGTTCACATGGGTCCGTGCCGGCCACACATTCAAGTTCGGCGGGGATCTGCGGTGGGAACGGCTCAACATTCTTCAGCCGCCATCGCCAGCCGGATCGTTCACCTTCAGCAGCGTATTCACCGACCTTCCCGGCACCCCGAATACCGGCACGCCACTGGCGAGCTTTCTCCTCGGGCAGGTGCAGCAGTTCTCGATCGATCTGCAACAGGACGAGATCCGGAACCGTGCCCACGTCGAAGAGTTCTTCGCGCAGGACGATTGGCGGCTGACACCGCGACTCACGCTCAATGCCGGCGTCCGCTACACGCTGAACTTTCCGTCGGTGGAAGCGAACAATCAGGCCGCCGTGTTCAATCTGCAGACCCAGCAGCTGGAATTTCTTGGTCGGGACGGGCGGCCACGAGCGGCGCGCCAGCTCCATAAAGCCAACTTCGGACCGCGGCTAGGCCTCGCCGGAGTCGTTTCCAACAAGACAGTAGTACGCGCGGGGTACGCCCTCGTCTGGATCGAAATGGCAGGCATCACCACGCCGTTCACGACACCGGTCTTTCCCTTTCTTCAGACCGTGTCGCAACGCACGCTCGACAACATCACACCGGCGTTCGTGTTATCTCACGGCCCCAGCGTACAGCCTGTGCCGCTCACGCCTGCCGCGGGCGTCGGCCAGGGCGTCTTCGCCGTGGACCGTGATCTCGGTTCCGGCTATGTCCAGCAGTGGAACGTGTCCGCACAGCGCGAGCTCTCTTCACGCATCGCCGTTGAGGCCGCATATGCCGGCTCCACTATCACCCACGTTGGCATTCCCGACACCAATCTCAATCAACTCACGGTTGGACAGCTCGCACTTGGCCCAGCGCTACTTCAGCGCGTGCCGAACCCGTACTTCGGCATCATTCCGCGCTCATCGTCGCTCGGCGATCCAACGATCCCGGTCGGACAGCTGCTGAAACCGTATCCGCAATACACAACCGTTAGCCTCTACCGAAACAATGTCGGCACGACGATCTATCACGGTGCGTACGTGAAACTCGAACAGCGGCCGCTGCGCGGCCTGTCTTACCTGGTCAGCTACACGCGCTCGAGGCTCGTCGACGATGCGTCATCGGTATTCGATACGTCGATCCTGACAGGACCGGTGGCGAACTATCCCGTGGCCGACAGCTTCAATCGTCACCTAGAGCGCGACTATTCGACCGGTGACATTCCACATGTGTTCGTCGCATCGGCCGTATGGAACCCATCGTTCCTCAACGGCTGGAGCATCGCGGGCGTATTGACGATGCAATCCGGCGTTCCTATCGCGGTCACACAAGCCACCAACAACAATGCGTTTGCCGGTTTCGGGACGCAGCGACCGAATCTGATCGGAGATCCGACACTGCCTGCGGACGAACGGTCCGTGTCGCGATGGTTCAACACCGATGCATTTGCGACCGCGCCTCAGTTCACGATCGGCTCGAGCACCCGCAATCCGGTCCGTGGACCTGGGTACCGGAATCTCGACGTTGCGGTCATCAAGCGTCTGGCGCTCGGCGGAGCGGCGCAGATGGAGCTTCGTGCCGAGGCATTCAACCTCACAAACACGCGCTCGCTCGGTGCTCCCAACGGCACGTTCGGGACGGCCGCGTTCGGCTCGATTACGTCTGCAGGGGATCCGCGGGTCGTGCAGGTGGCCGCGAAATTCCTGTTCTAAATCGGCGTAACGAAAACAGCGCGATCAGAAGGGTAACGACCAGGCTCGCGTAGCCGATTGTGCGGCCCACGTCGTAGTACGGCGGTCGGAACGCCAACGCGACGGTATGGCTGCCCGCCGGCACGACGACGCCCATGAAGTCGCCATTGACCTGTTCCACCCGGGCCGGCTGACCGTCTACTCGTGCGACCCAACCATCGTCGAATGACTCCGATATGACCATGAGCGCGGTGCCGCCCGACGTGGTCGTCACGGCAATGTCTCCGGGATCGTCTCGTGTAATAGCCGCCGTTCCCAACGCGCCCAGCGACAGGTCGAGCAGACGGCTGACCAGCACGGTCCGGTCGATGTCGATGTTCTCGATGTCCACACGAGGATCACGCGAGACGCGCGCATCGGTTACGAGACGGGCGCGAGGGAGCGGATCCGGCAGCTTCAACCAGCCCTTCGAGAGTCGCTGTGCGCCGGGCACCTCCCGACCCTCGAAGAAGTTGACGTGCGCGTACTTCACCTCGGCGACGCGAAGGGCGCTCGGCGAGCGGTAGTCAAGCGCCTTTGTCGGGGTCAGGCCCGCGTATCCGTCGATGAGCCGGTAGCCGCCGAGCACGTGCAGGTCCGGGAATCCGCCGCGTGCGACCCTGCCGTCACCGGGCGGAATGTTGGCGGGATGTTCGTCGAGAAGGGCTACGGCCTCAGCGCGGGTGACAAAGTCCTGCCAGCCAATGACACCCGCCAGTCCATAGAGCGCCTGATCGACGCCGGCGAGTAACACGAGCCCAACGAGAGCCGCGCGCGCGCCGCGCGAAGCACGCGTCACGAGCGCAGCGGCAGCGAGGAACAGCGCCGGGCCGACGACGACCGACGCCATCGTCGCAGCTTCACTGGCCGCCTGCCGGTTGCGGGCAGCCGCCGCCACGAGCACGGACAGCAGCGCCAGGGTCCACGCTGCCCATGTCCCGCGTCTCGCCTGAACGGGCATCGTCAGACGGGCAAGTGCGGCCACCGCCATCAGCGCCGTGCCGAGATGCACGAACAGCATGTACCGAACAGGCGCTCTGAACTCGCCGACGATCGGCAGCCACGTCTGGAGGTAATAGAGGCGCCCGTAGGATCCTGTCGCCAGCCAGGCACCGATAACCGCTACGGCAAAGCCCCACCAGGCCACACGATCAATGCGGGCCGTTCTCGTGTCGCCGGAACGTCCTGATGCGAGCCACCACACCGCAAGCGTGAGCGTCACCGCGCCCGCGTACACGGCGAATTCATCGTTAGCCGCCGCCGCTTCGTTCCAGCGCAGCACGCGGCCCCAGAACAGGTACGGCGCAATGAGTTGGAGAAGCTGCGACGGCGGCAACGAGAAGCTCGTCGCAAATGCGAGGTCGTCGACCGGTCGCGTTGAACGTTGTGCTTCGTACCACGTCGACAGCAACTGGCCCGAGCCCATGCCTGCACCCAGCACGAACGCGGCAGTCAGCCAGAGCACGGCTGACAGCTGCGATCGCCCGCTCGTCCAGGTCAGCACCAGCGCATAGCTGCTGACGAGCAGACACGACCAGAAGAGCGCCTGAGGGTGACCGAGCAGGACTTGTGATCCAACCACCAGCGCGATGATGGCGCTGGTCAGAGCGCGACGCGCGTTGTGGGCGAACAACAGGTCGCACAGCCACAACAGCCATGGCACGTGCGCGACCACACCAACCATATTCATGTGCACGCCGTGCGAGAGCAGGAATCCGCTGAGCGTAAACAGCATTGCGCCACACGCGGCCAGAGCTTCCCCGCAGCTGCGCTTCAGGAACAGCCACATCCCGGCGAATGCCACCGCATAAGGCGTAACGAGCTCGAGCACAAAGGCGCGATCAAGGGGCAGTGATCGATAGAGGAGCCAATGCAGCGGATGGGACACGCCGAGCTGGCCTTCGCCGGCAACGTCGAAACCACCAAACAACGTCGGCATCCACCAGGCGTGCTGTCCTTTCGCAATCGCGTCGGAGTAGAAGTCGCGAATCGGATAGTTCCAGTGCAGCAGGTCGCCGGTGAAGGGAATCTGTCCGGTCACGAACGCGCGGCCCATCCACGCAAGCGCGACGGCGCTCACCACCAGGCTCGCCCAGAGGACGCCGCGCTCACGCTGCACGTTCGGAGTGTCCCATAGCGTACGAAAAAAGGGCGGAACTGAGTTCCGCCCATGCGAGTGTTGGATGTAAGCCGGACTTTCAGATCCGGCGGGTCAGATCATCACCGCTTGTCGACGACGACCTTGCCTTCTTTCAGGACGACCTTCGTCTTCAGCATCTCGTAGATGTTCTGACGGACGTCACCATCGATCAGCACGATGTCGGCGAGTTTGCCGGCCTCGAGCGTACCGACCTGGTCCGCCATGCCGACGAAACGCGCCGCATTCGACGTCATGATGCGGTGGATGTCGGGCATCGAGAACACGATGTTGAACGACTTGAGCTCGTGCTCGAGGACGATCTTGTCATCGGCGTTCTGGTCGGTCGAGTAGGAGATCGTCTGATGCATCGGATCGGCGTCCCAGATACGGCGCGCGTTCACGATCGTGTAGCCGGCCTCGGTGCCGGTCGCGCGGCCTTTCGCATCGCGGTTGGCACCAGCAATGGCCTCCGGCCACGGCTTGGCGTCGCGGAACCGCGGCGTGTTGTCTTTCGGCCAGCGAACCGGCGCCGGTCCCGCTGACAGCGAATCGAGATTGGGCGCGCCGAAGGCGATCAGCCCGGACACGATCGCTCCGGCCTTGGCAACGGCCTCGGCCTGCTCATAGCTCGTCCAGTCCTTGTTCGGCAGGTGGACCAGGCGGGTCACGCCGGCATCGATCGCCGCCACCATCGCGGGCGAGCTGACGGCGTGAACGTTGACCTGCACGCCAGCCTTCTTCGCTTCGTCGACGATCGCTTTCAAAGTTTCGATCTCGGCTTGCGGCGGAGCCGGTTCAGGGGTGAGGACAATCTCGCCCGTGTGCTTCACGCCTTTTGCGACCAGCGCCTGAACCGCGGCGCGCGCTTCGGCAGGCGTCTGCCGCAGGTTGACCGTGCCCGACGGAATCAGACGCGGGCCGTTGTACTCGCCCGACGCCGTCTTCGCGGCCAGTGCAAGGTTGGCATCTGCTGCGCCACCGCCGATGAGGACCGTCGTGAAGCCAGCCTCGAGCAGCGACTGCATCCAGGCTTTGCCATCGGGTCCGTCATTGAGGTGCTTGTGTCCATCGATGAATCCGGGCATGGCGCTCATGCCTTTGGCGTCGATCACGCGCAAACCCTGTGTCGGGGCAGCGCCGGCGGTCACCGTCGCGATCTTCCCGGCGCGGACGATGATGGTCCCCGAATCGATCACCTGGCCGTTGCCAACAACAATCCGCGCGTTGGTAATCGCGACGTCCTGGGCCGCGGCGGGGGCCTGGCCCTGGGCCATCAGCGCCACCGTCGCCGCGCCGACACCGGCCGCGACCACGCAGTACGCAAACAGTCTCTTCATCTTTCCTGATCCTCCGGTTTATCTAATAGAACGGGGCAGATGGTAGCACGTGCTCCGGACGCGGCTGCCCGGCGGCTCGGGCGATATCTTCGTTGTATAGTTCCAATCGCAACAACAATTGCATGCAACTCAAGAATCTGCCGGACATCAGCGCCCGCGAACTGCTTGCGGTCGTTGCCATTGCCGAATACGGCAGTTTCATCGGCGCCTCGTCGTTTCTGAAGATGTCGCTGCCGACACTCAGTCGCACCATCAAGCGTGTCGAGCGGGTCGTGGGTGTCGTGCTGTTCGAGCGGAGCACCAGGCGGGTTGAAATCACGGCCGCGGGGCGACAGTTCGTCGCGGTGGCGCAGCGTTTCCTCAGCGACCTGCAAATTTCATTACAAAATCTCGGCGACGTGGCGACCGAGCAGCGCGGCAACATCATCATCGCCACGTTTCCGGTCTTCGCGCACGAGACGCTGCCGGCCGTGTTGCGTGAGTACCGCCTCACGCGACCGCAGGTGCAGATCCAGCTTCGTGAGGGGCACTTCGCCCAGGTCCTCGAGGACGTGGCGAATGGGCTCGCTGACTTTGGCATCACCTACGTCGACACGCTGCCCGATTCCGTCCAGCGCGTGCACCTGCGCCGCGAACCACTGTACGTCGTCGTGCCGCACGATCATCCGGCGGGCAGGAAGAATCGGATCGCGCTGGCCGATCTGCAGAACCAGCCGATGATCTCGCTGCCGCCCGATGCGTACACCCGGCGCGTGATCGACGGCGCCGCAGCGGCCGGCGGCCTGTGGCTGCAGCACACGCTCATCGTCCCAGGCTTTCTCGACATTCTGAATCTGGCGAGCGCCGGCGTCGGCATCGGGATCGTCCCCGGCGGCGTCATCTCGGACCGGTTTCTGACACGTCTCAAGGCGCGTCCACTCGTCAAGCCGGCGCTGAATCTGTCGATGGGGCTCATCGCGCTGCGCACGCGGCACGTCACCCCGGCAGCCTCGACGTTGATGAAGATGCTCGTCGAAACCGTCCGCGCACAGCACTTCAACATTCGCACGCAGTACCTGTCGACGGCCGGATCACTTGACGATCTGCCGCATGGTCCATACGAACTGATGTGGCGGCCCGCCGTTTCACAGCCGGAGTCGGCTGCGAGGACAGCCAAAGTGGTGGCACTGGAGACGAAGCGACCCCGTCGCCGCGCCGCGCGAGGTCAGGGCCGGAGGGGTGACGCGCCGAGCTCCTGAAGCAGGCCGAGATAGTTCATCTCGCTCCAGCGCTCGATCACCTGATCGCCCTGGAATCGCATGATCGTGAGGCCTGGGATCGATACCCGCTTGTTGGTCGGCGCCAGCCCCATGAACTCCCCGCGATGCGTGCCGTTGAAGCGGAATCGCGCTGCCACCGTGTCCTTCTCAATCACCCAGTCATCGAAGATCACCTGCGCATCCGGAAACGCGGCGAGCAGCGCGAGATCACGGATACGGCTGCCTTCGCGGCCACCGGGCAATCCGGGAGGAAGGAAATGCAGCCGCACGTCCGGGTGATACAACTCGAGGTAGGTATCGAGGGTGCTCGCCTTGTAGTGGGCGAACGCGTACTCGATGCGCGCCCGCCGCGGGTCTTTCGTCACGGTGGTTAGTTCCAGAACTTTTTGCTGGCCAGCGCCGCTCCGCGCGCAAGTGAGCCCAATTTCGCCCAGACGACGTCCGGATCGACGCCGCCTGATCCAACGTGGATGCTGAAGCCGCAGTCAACGCCGCCCATCACGCTGTCGCGGCCGACCAGGTGCGCATACCGCGAAATGCGCTGGGCCACGACCTCGGGATGTTCGATGTAATTGGACTGACACTCGATGACGCCGGGGATGAGCACCTTGCCTTCGGGCAGCTTCACGCGCTCGAACATCTCCCACTCATGGGCGTGGCGCGGGTTGGCGGCTTCGAACTGCACCGCGTGCGGCTTCGCCTTCCACACCACGTCGACGATCTCCTGAAACGGGATGTCGTAGTGGTGCGGTCCTGGATAGTTCCCCCAGCAGAGATGCATGCGGACGCGCTCGGCCGGAATGTTCACGAGCGCCCTGTTCATCGCCTCGATGTGCAGCTCCATCACTTCACGGAATGCGGGAACGTCGAGGTCCTTGAACTGCGTGTGACGCCCCATGGCGAGATCGGGACAGTCGATCTGCAGCATCAACCCCGCATTGGCGATCGCCTCGTATTCGTGACGCATCGCCTCGGCAATCGCGAACACATAGTCGGCATGCGATGGGTAGTAGTCGTTTCGGAAGAAGAAGGCGGTCACACCCGGCGACGCCGCGGTCATGAATCCACCGGTCGCGGGCGTTTTCTTCAACGCACGCTGAAGGCGGTCCGTGTCCACCTTTGCAGCGTTCACGTCAATCGCGCTGACGGGGCCGTTGCATGCAGGCGTCTTGCGATGTTTACGGCCAGGGTCGGCAAACACGCGCGCTTTGGTCTGCGGGAAGTCCTCGATGTCCTGAAACACGAAGGAATTGCCGGTTCCGCCGAACCCGTGCAGACGATCCTTCACGTAGGTTGCATAGCTCGGCTTGCCCCATTCACCGTCGTTGACGATGTCGACGCCGGCTTTGACCTGATGCGCCACGGCATCCTCGACGCCGCTGGCGACGCGCTCTTCGACTGCCGCTCGATCAACCGGAATACCGTCTTCGCGCGCCCACATGATTTCCATCAGATCCTGCGGGCGCGGCAGGCTGCCGACATGAGTAGTGAGAAACCGACCGTGTGTCATGGCGGAAGAGAGTATCGCAACTTCATCGTGTTGCGTGCGTGGCCTCATCGATCAGGCGCATCAGGCTCATCGCCGCCGGTGTCATGTAACGGCCCTGCAAGCGAATAATCCCCAGCGTGACCGAAAGAGCCGGCGCCGAAAGCGGCGCGGCGTGGAAGGTCTTCCAGGGGCGTGCCGGCAGCGCGCCTGCTGGCACGATCCCAAGCCCGCCGCCTGCGGTCACATACTGCAGCACGCTTTCAAACCGCGTGACGACCAGCGCTGCTCGAAGTGCAAATCCGCCGGCAGCCGCCGCGCGATCGACGAGCTGCCGGGTAAACGAATCGCCGGGCAGGCCGACGAGCGGCTCGTCGCGCAGTCGCTCGAGCGGCACACGTGCAACCCTGCGCTGCGACAACGGGTGGTCCGGCGGCATCATCACGTAGAGCGGCTCGCGGCGAAGCGTGACGCTGGTCAGCGATTCGGGGAGCGTATTGACGAATCCGACGCCGAAATCAGCGACGCCGCTACGGACGTCGTCGATGATATCGGGCTGACGTCCTTCCCTCAGCCGCACGTCGATGAGTGGCCTGGTCGAGCGGTATCGCTTCAGAATGGCGGGCAGTGACTGGCACGCGAACGCCGAATAGGTCGAGACAATCACCAGGCCGCGCTGCTCGTTGCCGACCTCGCGCATGTTGCGCACGGCGATCCCGAGATCGGTCAACACCCGCTCAGCGACGGCGAGAAATTCCCGTCCTGCCGGCGTAATCTCCACGCGCCTCGTCGTCCGCGAGAACAGCGTCACGCCGAGCGCACGTTCCAGCCTCTTCAGCGTCCGGGTAATCGCCGGCTGCGAGGTATTCATGGATGCCGAAGCGGCGATAAAGCTTCCCCATTCCGCGAGGGCGACCACCGTCTGCAGTTCACGGGCACTGATGTCGGGAAGTTGTTGTTCCATCGGCTGGCGCTGATAGATTGATACGGTTTCGGTAATTATGCCGGTTATCGATTTCAGATTGAATTAACGCGTCCCGGTTCACGACAATAGTCGGCCTACCAGAGGAAGCCGAATCATCGAGACACTGCTGTTCCAGGTGGAGGAGACATGTCCAGCCTCGTCAAAGGAATTCATCACATCACCGTGTGCGCGAGCACCGCGCAGGAAGACATCGACTTCATGACGAAAGTCGTGGGTCAGCGGCTCATCAAGCAGACGGTGCTGTTTGACGGCCGTTACGCGCATTACCACCTGTATTACGCCAACGCCAACGCCGAGGTCGGCTCGGTGTTCACGACGTTTCCGTTCAAGCGCGTGCCGGGACGTGTGGGGTCAGGTCAGATTCAGTCGACCGCCTACTCCGTACCGAAGGGATCGCTGAAGTTCTGGGCCGACCACTTCAAACGGCACGACGTGCCCAACAGCGGCATCCAGGAGCGGCTCGGCGAGAAATTCATCCGCTTCAACCATCCGTCGGGATTGCTGCTCGAACTGGTCGAGTCGCAGGGCGACATCCGGCCGGGATGGACCACAGCGGAGATCAGCTCGGACGTGGCAAACCGCGGTTTCTTCGGTCCCGTGCTGTCGATCCGCGAAATCAGTGAGATGGAGCGCTTTCTCACCGACGCGCTGGGCTTCCGCAAGACCGGTGCAGAAGGGCCGTATCACCGTTTCGAGATCGGCGAGGGTGGCCCTGTCAAGACGGTCATCCTGCACCACGAGCCGGAGAAAAATCAGGGCAGCTGGGGCTTCGGCGCCGGAACAGGCCATCACATCGCACTCGAAGTCGACAGTGACGAGGCGCTGACCGAGCAGAAGGGACTCTACGAAGAGCTCGGCTACACCGACTGCTCGGAGATCAAGGATCGCAACTACTTCCACTCGATTTACGTGCGCTCCCCTGGAGGCGTGCTCGTGGAATGCGCCGCAACGGCCGAAGGCGGCTTTACCCGCGACGAACCGTGGGAGGAACTTGGCACCAGCCTGCTGCTGCCGCCATGGTTCGAAGAACAGCGCGCCACCATCGTCAGCATGCTCGAGCCGATCACGGTGCCTGAGGAGAACATGCCGACGGCGGCGGGCGTAGCAGCGCGCCAGGCCACGACCAAGCGGAGCGGCGGCTCGACGGTCGCGACCGAGCGCAGCGGCGCACAGGCCTCGCGGCGAACTGCCGCGACGTTCATCGGTGGAGATAAGTGAAGAGTCTCGTTGGCGTCATCGTGACGCTGATCGTCGTGCTGGCCCCGGTAACGGGGCTGGCGCAGACGGTCGACCTCGCGGGCATCTGGCAACCACGCTTTCACGAAGATCAGCCGGAGCGTCTGGCCGGCCCGGAGCTCGGCGACTACCTCGGCCTGCCCATCACCGATGGTGCACGACGATGGGCGGAAAGCTGGGACCCGTCGCGGCTGACGATGCCCGAGCATCAATGTCAGGTGCACATTGCTCCCTACATCTATCGCGGTCCGCTGAACCTGCGCATCTGGGCGGAGAAGGATCCGAAGACGCAGGAGGTCATCGCGATCAAGCAGTACATCAGCACCTACGAACAGACACGCACGATCTGGATGGATGGGCGCCCGCATCCCTCACCCAATGCGGCGCACACATGGATGGGGTTCTCGACCGGTCGTATCGACGGCGACATGCTCGTCGTCGATACCACGCACATCAAACAGGGATGGGTCCGCCGCAATGGGCTTCCCCAGAGCGATCGCACGACGCTGCATGAACGTTTCATTCGACACGGCGACTATCTGACGCACGTCATGATCGCGAGCGATCCTGTGTACCTGACCGAGCCGCTGGTCAAGACCCAGAACTTCGCGCTCAGTCCGCGCGAGCTTCCTCAACAGAACTGGCTGTGGGTGTGCCAGCCGGTGGATGAGATCGCCGGTCGACCTGCCGCCGACGTTCCGGCGTATCTGCCCGGCGAGAACCCATTCCTCGCGGATTTCGCCAGGCGTCACAACATCCCGGAGGCTGCTGCACGAGGCGGAGCCGATACCGCGTATCCGGAGTTTGCCAATCGGCTGAAAGGCAGCAAGTGAGCGCGCGCCTCTGGCTCGTGACCATCTGTGCGGCTCTGCTCGGCCTCGCCCAACTCTCTGCGCAGCAGGGGCCCGCGTCTCCTCGGCTGCCGAACTTCGATGTCACCAACGTCGAGACGATTCCGGTGCGCGGCAACGTGTCGATGCTGGTCGGCGCCGGCGGCAACGTCGTCGTTCAGACCGGCGACGAGGGCGTGCTGGTCATCGATACCGAATTCGCGCAGATGGGCGACAAGCTCCTCACCGCCATCCGCGCGCTCTCTACCGAACCGATCCGCTACGTCGTGAACACCCACATGCATCCCGACCACGTGGGCGGCAATGATGTGATCGCGCGCGCTGGCCGCACGCGTGCCGGCGGTAACGTTGTTGGGAACATCGGTGCCGACGCGACCGCCCGCGCTTCGGTGATCGCGCATGAGAACGTCATCAAGCGCCTGAGCGCCCCGAGCGGCTCGCAACCGCCGGTGCCGTTCGCGATCTGGCCGACTGAGACGTTCTTTACCGATCGAAAAGACCTGCTGTTCAACGGCGAGGCCGTTCAGTTGATGCACCAGCCGAACGCTCACACCGACGGGGACATCATGGCCTTCTTCCGGCGCTCCGACGTGCTTGCGACCGGCGACGTCTTCGACACGACCGCTTACCCGATTGTCGATGTCGCCAACGGCGGTCACATCAACGGCATCGTCGATGCGCTGAACCGGATCATCGATATCGCCGTGCCGAGTAACGTCGAAGAAGGCGGAACGATGATCGTTCCTGGCCACGGCCGGCTCTGCGACGAATGGGAGGTCGTGGAATACCGGGACATGGTCACCATCATCCGCGACCGCATCCGAACCTACATTTCACGGGGTATGACGCTGGATCAGGTGCGGGCAGCGAAGCCCACGCTGGACTACGACGCTCGATACGGTACCGATACCGGCTCCTGGACGACGGCGATGTTTGTGGACACCGTCTACCGGAACCTCACTCCGACACCGCCGCGAACGGGGACGGCCAGCGCCGAGCGCTGACGCCATCACCGGTGTCCCGCCGACGACACTCTGCCAACGATGACGAAGGTCAGGGCGTCTTCATCGCGGACACGGCAGCCCCGAACCGAATCTGAGGTGACTCCGGATTTGATCAGCGCTTCGGCGATCGCATTGACGGCGCCGGAGCGCACCGCACCATAAACGGCGTTGAGCCCAACGCCGAGCTGACACTCGGCCGTTACGAACTGACCCTCAGCGACCACCGACACAACGACGCCAGCTGATTTCAGCGCGGTGGCGAACGCCTGCGCGAAATTTCGCTCGGAACCCGACGGTCGCTGCACGGCGATCTGCACCGGCAGCCCCGCGTAAGCGGACGCCGCTGCTCGAACCACGTCGCGCTGCCGCGCATTCATGGTCAGACCCGGCGATTGTGCCGCCGAGGTCAACCCGAATGCGACGCACAGCGCGACACATGCGGCCATCACGGCTGTGGCTCTCCGGGACGTCCCGGACCTTCCGGACCTCCCGGACCCTCCGGACCCTTCGGACCCTGCGAACCCTTTTGTGCCGTCCGTAACCGATGACATACGTCACTCCATGGCGACAGGTCGGGCGCCCGATAGTTTTGAGGCGCGGCCCTTCATTGCAGCGGACAGATCTCTCAGTCGTGGCACAACCGTTGCCCTCGTCATCGAGTTGCCCTTCGCCTGCCAGTCCCCAGTGGAGGTTCGTCGTGCGACCCCTGCGACTACTGACATTCCTTAGCCTTCTGGCCCTCGTTGCCATTCCGCTTCTGCAAGCCGACGTGCACGCTCAGGGCCGAGCGGTCCGACGGGCAGCGACGCCTCGACCGGGCGGAGTGGTTGTTGGCGCCTACTATCGACCGCTCTTCATCTCTCCGTTCTACTACAACGCCTTCTATGACCCGTGGTGGTATCCGTACGCCTCCCCCTACCCCTACGGCTGGTACGGGCCTTATGCGTACGGCGGTCGCTACGACGACACCGCGGGCGTACGGCTTCAAGTCACACCGAAGGAAACCGAAGTGTTCGTCGACGGCTATTACGCCGGTACCGTGGACCAGTTCGACGGCATGTTTCAGCGGCTCTATCTCGAACCTGGCGAGCACGAGCTGACGCTGTATCTCAACGGACATCACTCGGTGACGCAGAAGATCTTTCTGCAGGACCGCGGGACGTTCCGGATTCGCCACACCATGGCACCGCTCGCGCCTGGCGATCCACAGGAGGCGCGTCCGGTCGCGACAAGCACGCCGCCTCGTGCGGCACGGCAACGTGCGGCGCAGCCGCCACCGCGGCAGTCGCCACAGGACCGTGGCACGGTCCGGGGCGACTCCAACTTCGGCGCGATTTCGATCAGAGTTCAGCCCGCAGACGCCGACGTGCTCATCGACGGCGAGCGGTGGGAGGGGCCTGCAGGCAGCGAAGCGCTGATTGTCCAGGTCGTGCCGGGAACGCACCGCATCGAAGTGCGGAAGGACGGCTATCGGATGTACTCGGCCGAGGTGAACGTGACCGCGGCGCAGACGTCGCCGGTCAACATCAGCTTGCCGAAGCAGTAGGAGCAGACCATGTCATTCGCTACTCGTGTTGCCCTGGTCTGCCTGCTGCTCGCTCCTATCGCCGTCTCGGCGCAGACAACGTCAGGCCCGCTCACGGTCGAGCGCGTTCACACACCGGTCGTGATCGCGCCTGACTACAAAATTACCGACCTCAACGGGACGACCGGCCAACTGGCCGGCGCGTACGGCGGCAGCGTCATCGACGATGTGCTGTTCATTGGCGGCGCTGGCTACTGGCTGGCCAACGGCTCGCGTGGGGAGGAACTCGGTTACGGCGGCCTGCTGGTTGGATGGGTGTCGCCGCAGTGGTCAGGCATCCGTTTTGGCGCACGCGGGTTGGTCGGCGCCGGCGCCGCGACGCTTGGCCGTGACGTGCGCGTCGCCAGACCGGTTCGCTTCGGAGCGCCCGCCGCGGGCACAGTTCGCGTGCTTGCGCGTGACGACTTCTTCGTCTTCGAGCCGCAGGCCGACGCAACCTTCAAGCTCTTCCCGCATACAGCGCTGAGCGTGGGCGGCGGCTACCGCTTCACCAGCCTCGCCGATGCACTCGACGGTCGGCTGGACGGCGTCACCGGCAGCGTTGGCGTTCAGTTTCAGTGGTGAGTCAACCTTCGTATTGAAGGACGTGAAGGCCGCCGTTCCAGTCCGTCACATACATCAACCCGTCGGTCGTCACGAGCAGATCGGCTGACTTGGCCGCGAGCGAGACTCGCGGTCGGGGATCAATCAGCCGCTCGGGAGCCGGCGGGACCCACGACGCAATTTCCTTCGGCGCGAACGCGTCGCGTATGTCGAAAACACGAACGCCGGCATTGTTGTAGGTCGCGAAGATCGTCTCTTCACTCCGAAACGTGCCCGGCCGGTTTTCGTGCAGGTTGTGCGGCCCGAACGTACCGATCGCACAGTAGTCGCGGTCGCGCGGCGTCGGGAATGTCGCAACCGACACCGGGTTTTCCGGTGCTCGAACGTCGACCACAAACGTATAGAACGTTCCCTTCGCGCACATCTCGGCGTTGGCCTCATCAGCCACGATCACGAGGTTCCGGCCGGCCAGCGGCAGCGTGGTGTGAGTGCCCCCGGGGAACGGCGGCGACCAGTTGATGTGCGACAGCATGCGCGGGTTGGCAGGATCACTGACGTCATGCACCGTCACGCCACCGTCACGCCACGCGCCATAACCCTTGTCACCTGACACGATCATGTGGTGCAGCGCTACTCGCCGTCCCGCCGGCAGTGACGAAGGCTCTCCAGCGGCGCGGTTCATTCCTGGAAACCACCACCGCGACACGATCTGTGGCCGGGTGATGTCCTGCAGATCGACGATGCAGAGGATGTGATCGGTGAAGCCGTCGAAATGCGCAGCCACGTAGGCGTACCGCCCACCCGTCCACCACAGACGATTGATGCCGAGTCCGGGCATCTCGAGAAACGCCACATCTTTCATGTCCGGCGGACGCGAGATGTCGTGGATGCTCAGGCCAGATCGGAACTTCTTGCGCTGCGTGATGCTGTCAGCCAGCGAGTTCTCGAAATACCCGCGCAGATTGTCGTACGACTGCATCGCGACGATGTTGGCGCCGTTGGCAAGAAGGAGAAGGTCGTCGGCAACCTGCAGGTGGTGGGTGCGGGTGAAGTCGCCGCCGGTAAAGAAGCCGACCGGCTTCAACTGACGCGGATCGGCGGCATCGAGGATCGTCAGGCCGTTGCTGAACATGTGGCCAACATAAAGGTGGCCACGATTCGCCATCACCTGCACCGAGTCGGGACGGCCTCCAAGGTTGCTATAGCCGATATGACGAATGCGCGTGCCGATCCCTTCCGGTGGAACGGGTCCGGACGAGGACGATGCAGCGGGCGGTGTTTCGCGGGCGCAGTGCGTCAGGAATGGAGCGCCCGCCACCGCGAGCAGGCTCGCCACGTGTTCACGACGCGTCGTATACCGCATCGCGCGTGACTGTCGCTCAAACGGTGACCCGACGCAAGGAGGGATTCGTGCCGAGGTCGGCGAGCGCAGCGAGCAAGAAGAAGGGAATCCCTCGCTCTCCGCCGTAGCCGAGCGAAGCGAGGGAAATGGCGGAGAGGGAGGGATTCGAACCCCCGTGCCGGTTACCCGGCAAGACGCTTTCGAGGCGCCCCCGTTACGACCACTTCGGTACCTCTCCGAACATCTGATTATACCGCCCTCGAGCGTTCGGCACGCCGCCGCTCCTCGAAGAACTGCTGAATGAGAGCGCGGCAGGCATCTTCGCGCACTCCCGAGACGACGGCGAAGACGTGATTGAGGCCCGGGGTCTCGAGCGCACGCAGACTCGAGACGAGCGCACCGGTCTTCGGTTCCGCTGCTCCGTAGACGAGCTGGCGCACCCGTGCGTGGATTAGTGCGCCGACACACATCAGGCACGGCTCGATGGTCACGTAGACGGTGATGTCGGTCAGACGGTAGTTGCCGATCACACGCGCCGCTTCACGCAGCACGAGCACTTCGGCATGGGCGGTCGGATCGGTGGCACCAATCGGCTGGTTGAATGCCCGCGCGATGATCGCCTCACCGGCCACGGCCACAGCGCCGATGGGCACCTCGCCTGCCGCCATCGCGAGCCGCGCCTGCTCCAGCGCGGCCTCCATGAACGGTTCGTGAATCAGTTTGATGCGCTCGCCGGCAGGTACTTCTGAATCAGCGACTCCAGCTCCTGCGTTGTCATATTGCCGGGATGATAGGACCGGACGATGCCGTCGCGATCGAGCAGGACGAGGGTTGGCGTCGTGCTCACGCCATAGCGAATGTGGTTGGCTGGTGCGAGTTGAACCCACTCCTCGGGCAGGAAGCTGTAGTAGGTCTTGCGTACGGCAATGATCTGCTGCTTCTCTTCTTCCGGCGTCGCGTCCTTCCCCGCAGTGATGTATCCGTACCGCGTGGTTGGGGCAACGATGGTGAAGCCGCGATCGCGGTATTTTTCGAGCAGTGCAGACAGAATCGGTGCCTGCGCTTTGCAGTCCGGACACCAGTGGGCCCAGAAGAACAACAGCGTCACCTTCCCCTTCACATCGTCGAGAGACAACGAGCGCGGGCCCAGCGATTCAGAGCGATCCAGGGCAGGTGCCACGGTGCCCTCGAGCGAGACCAGGTTCAGGTCCTTGTAGACGCGCTTGCCGATGGTGGTCGCACGATAAGTGTTCGCCTCGCGCTGCAGAAACGCCACCGCCTCGCTGCGAGCACCTGTTTCAGCGAGCACATGACCTTCAACCTCGATTGCCGCGCCAAGCGCCGTCTGCAGGCTAGGTTCGTTTTCGAGCTTGCGCGTCTTCAGCGCCTGGAGCACGAGCTCGTGCGTTTCGTGCGCATACTTGTCGGCACGCTCGTACTGCTTGGCGGTACGAGCGACGCGCCCCATCCACGACAGCGCTTCGAGGTATTCGGGCGTGACTCCCTGTTTTGCGCGATAGTCCGCCAGCTGACGTTCGCCGGCGGCGAAATCCTGGCGCGACAGCGACTCGCGAACGGTCGTGACAAGTCCTGGAGCCTGCGCGGAAGGGGCCGCCAGCGCCCCCAATAGACACGCCACAACGAGAACCGCACCCAACCGCCCGGTACGCGCCGTGATTTGTGGAGTCATACGGCAGATGCTACCCACTCCGTGCCCGGGGGGCAAATGGCGGCCGCGACAGCTATTCGGTCGACGAATCCGAACTGCCGCCGGGAGGCTGAGCAGCATCCGGAGCCTCGTCGGCGCCGCGCCGGTCGCGGCTGAACACCATCCGCAGGTCTCCGCGATCCCGAGACGCCATGCGGCGCCCGCTCTTGAGTGCCCGGGCTTCCGCGTCGTTCGCCGTCGAGAAAATCTGCGTCAGGTAGGGCGCGAACATCTGCAGAACGCGCTGCTGATTTTCGGTAAACGCGTTGCGTTCGCTCGCGTACACCGTCACCACGCCAAGCACGCGATCGTCGTCGAGGAGCGGCACCGCGAGAGCGCTGCCGAACGTGACGCCGCGATCGTAGAGATCGAGCGCCGGATCGGAGTTCAGAATCGCATGCCGCTGTGCGGCAACCCAGCCGCTGAGTCGCTGACCCATCGGTATCTTCAGTCCCTGGATCGCCGACGCGTGCGTGCCGGTCACGTGTCGTGCCACGACGTGGCCTGTCCCGGCGTCGAGTAGATAGAAGACGCAGGTCGCTTCCGGAACGATGCTGCGCAAATACACACCCGCAAGAACGCCCGCGTCCATCAGCGTGACGTCCCCTTCCATCACGCGCGACAGACTGACGACGGCGCGGAGATCATCGGGCGCGTCGCCAGGAATGGTCGTCAGCGGTGCGGCGGCAGGACGCGGCGGCGGCGCCGTTGCCCGCTTGATCTGGGCGAGCGCGTCTGCGGAGAGGATGGGCTCTTCGCTCGAGGTATTCAGGGTCTTGTAGACACGAATAAAGGTGTCGACGACGAGCGGGTCGTACATCGTGCCACGACGGCTCATCAGAATGCCGAGCGCCTCTTCGTCCGTCATTGCGGGACGATACGGACGATCCGACGTGAGCGCGTCGTAGCAATCGACGACCGAGAGGATGCGCGCGCCGATCGGGATATCAGTGCCCTTGAGGCCGCGTGGATAACCGGTGCCGTCCCAGTTCTCGTGATGCGCGTGCACGATCGGCACCACGGGGTAGGGATAATCGATGGCCGCAAGCATCTGCACGCCAACGTCGACGTGCAGCTTCATCTGCTCGAATTCGACGGCGGTGAGCTTGCCCGGTTTGTTCAGGATGTGCTCGGGGATGGCGATCTTGCCGGTGTCGTGCAGGAGTGCCGCCGCCTGAATGGCCTTCAGCGTCTGCTCGTCGGTGACGCCGAGGATCCTCGCCATTTCGAGCGATCCGTTCTGCACGCGTCGGATGTGATCGTGCGTGACGCCGTCCTTGGCTTCGATCGCGGTCGCCAGCGTCTCGACGGTGCGGAGGTACAACCGATCGATCACCTCCACATGCTTCTGTGCATCGTCAAGGCGGCCGAGGAAGGACCTGAGCGTCAAGTGAAACACCAGGACCAGCGGAATGACGATCGGTGCTGCGGAGAGGCCGCCGAAGCGCAGCATCACCACGAGACAGAAACCACTGGAGGTTGCCGCCGCGCAGTTGACTGAGAGCGGCGTCAGCCGGCGCCATACGTCAAAGAACGGAGAACGCGACTCGAGCGCGATGGCGGCAGCGATCAGACCGGAATTCAGGCCGAAGTACACCAGCGCCAGGCCAAGCAGACCGAGTGGCGCCGCATGCGGCCACGTGGTGCCGTTGGCGAGTGGCGCTTCCCCGGTGATCCAGAAGAAAACGTGGGTTGCGGCAAACAGCGCAATCGATGGCGCCGTTGCGTTGAACAGCAGGCGCTGCAGGCTATAGGTGCGCTCGAGGCGTTTGGTCCACCCACGCCGCCACGACAGCATCGCGCTGTCGACCGCGAACGCCACCATCGCGGGCGCCGGACCGAACAACATCGCCGACGCGGTAAAGAAGGTGTCCGACACCGAGATCAGCGCGTTGACGCCGGGCACCTTGGTCGCGACGGTTCCGGCGAGGATGCCGAGCGCGGCAAACGTCAGCCACTGGAGGGGATGCGGTGTGAACGGCAGGCTGACGACGGACCAGCCGATGCAGAGCCCGCCAACGGCAATGACACTCGCAACGTAGATCGTGAGCGATCGTGATGGCGGCGCACCCTTTCGGGGTGCGGGCGCAGCCGGCGGTGCAGGAGTGCGCACCGGTGGGCTGGGCGGCGCCGGATCGGGACGAACTGCGACGTGTGAGTGCGGGCTCGCGGACACAGCTGGAAGTACAGAGGCTGTGGCAAGGTTCACGCCGAACGGCGCCGTACCGCGCACGGCGGCGTAAGCGACCTTCCTTCAACTACTTGCGCCCAATAACCAAACGCGGGCAGGAGGTTGAAAGTGACGGCCGTGCGTCACAACAGAACATCGGTGGACCGGCGTCGTGATCGAAACTGTCGTTCGCTGACGGAATTGGCAGGCGTTAGCCGTCGGGCTGTCAGAAAGCCACAGGGTAACCAGGAACCACGAACCAGGAACCAGGAACCAACAACTAACAACCAACAACCAACAACTAGAGAAAGAACGTATACGCCGGGTTCTCGTCTTCGATCGTATAGGGATAGCCGAGCGTTTCGAGGAAGGCACGGAACGCCTTGAGGTCACGATCCTCCACTTCGAAGCCGGCCAGTACCCGCCCGAAGTCAGCGCCGTGATTGCGGTAGTGGAACAGGCTGATGTTCCAGCGGCCGGCGAGCTTCTCGAGGAAGTTGGTCAGCGCGCCGGGACGTTCAGGGAATTCGAATCGACACAGGCGTTCGTGACGGACATCCGGCGCCCGGCCTCCGACCATGTGGCGGACGTGCAGCTTGGCCATTTCGTTGTCCGTGAGGTCGGCGGTTTGATAGCCCTTCGAGTTGAGCAGGTCGGCAAGCGCGGAGCCGTCCTGCCGCGACTCGGTCGCGACACCGACGAAGATATGGGCCTGCTGCCGCCCGCTCAGACGGTAGTTGAATTCGGTCACCACGCGGCGGCCAAGAGCAGCGCAGAACTCGCGAAACGCGCCAGCACGCTCAGGAATGGTGACGGCGAGCAGCGTCTCACGCGCTTCGCCGAGCTCGGCGCGTTCGGCCACAAATCGCAGGCGATCGAAGTTCATGTTCGCGCCGCTCAGCACGGCGACGAGCGACTGGCCCCGCGCGTCCTCGCGCTCGACCCACGACTTGAGACCCGCCAGTCCAAGTGCGCCGGCAGGCTCCATGATCGTCCGCGTGTCATCGAAGACGTCTTTGATCGCGCCGCAGATCTCGTCGTTGCTCACGCGGACGATCTCGTCGACGGTTTCGCGCGCCAGCGTAAACGTCCGCTCGCCCACTTCGCGGACGGCCACGCCATCCGCGAAGATGCCGACATGATCGAGCGCCACACGCCGCCCGGCCTTGAACGACTGATACATGGCGTCGGCTTCGAAGGGCTCGACGCCGATCACGCGGACGTCGGGCCGCAGCGCCTTGATATACCCCGCGATTCCCGCAATCAGTCCCCCACCACCGACCGGCACGAAGACGGCCGTCAACCGGTCCTGGCTGTGACGGAGGATTTCGGCGCCAATCGTTCCCTGTCCGGCGATCACGAGCGGATCGTCGAACGGATGGATGAACGTCATGCCGGTTTCTGCGACCAGGCGATCGCACTCGGCTTTCGCGTCGGCGTAGCTGTCGCCGTATAACACCACTTCGGACCCCATCCGGCGTACGGCGTCAACCTTGATGGACGGCGTGGTCTGCGGCATCACGATGACTGATCGCAGATTGAGCTTGCGCGCAGAGAACGCCACACCCTGCGCATGGTTGCCGGCGCTCGCCGCGATGATGCCTTTCGCGCGTTCGGCGTCTGTGAGATGGGCGATCTTGTTGTACGCGCCGCGCAGCTTGAAGCTGAAGACGGGCTGCAGATCCTCGCGCTTGAAGAGCACGTCATTGGCGAGCCGACGCGACAGTCCCAGCGCCGGCTCGAGCGGCGTTTCGCGGGCCACGTCATACACGCGGCTGGTGAGGATGTCGTTGAGGAGACCGGTCAGCGGGGCCACTGGCGTGTCAATGTTACCTGTAGTTCACAGTTCGCTATCGCTTCCCTTCCGCCGCAGAGTGCTCCACCATGCCGGCGTCGAAGCGCTTCTCACCGAGCTTGGCCGACATCCAGCCACGGTCCATGAGCGCGTCGATCTCCCGCGCCGACGCGCGCCGTGACGACTGGACTCGCTTTCGCGCTCGGACAATCGCGCCCGCACCGGCCACAGCAGCCCACTTTCCGCGGATGAACGCTCCGAGCCGCCCGATGCTGGCGAAATACACCGCCGCTGCCATGACGTACAGCACGTGGGCCGGGAGCGTCCGCCACAGCAGAGAGGTTGGCGTGTTCTTGAAGTACAGCCACTCCGAGTTCCGATGCGCGTGGAAAACCGCGAATGCTGTCGTCCGTCCTGACGTGCCGCTGCCGTGATGAAGAACAACAGCGCCCGACACGTAGCGACAACGATAACCGAGCAACTGCGCGCGATACGACAGGTCGACGTCCTCATGCGAGAAAAAGAACGACTCGTCGAACCCGCCCAGCTCGTCGTACACACGCTTCGGCATCAGACATGCCGCGCCGCAGACGCCGAACACTTCCCGCGACACCAGCGCTTCGGAGACGGACCGGCCGTGGAAGTGCTTGAACGCGCCGCCGGCTCGCAGCATGCCGTCGCCGGCGCTGTCGATACGCTGCGGGTCGTGCATGTAGACGATCCGGGCCGTCGTCAACAGAACGCCGCGGTTCTCGTCGATGCCGTCCAGCAGCGCCCGCAGGCAGCCGGGATCCGCCAACGTGTCGTTGTTGAGAAGCGCCACGTGTCGGCCTCGCGCGATCTTTACGCCGGCGTTGTTGCCGCCAGCGAAGCCGCGGTTCTCGCTCAGCGCCAGCACGCGGACCCATGGATATGCTGATTGAACGTAATCAGCAGACCCATCACTCGATCCGTTGTCGACCAGGATGGTTTCAACGGTCACCCCGACTTGCGCGGCAATCGCACCAAGGCAGCCGTCGAGATGACGACGGCCGTTCCAGGTCACGATGATGACCGAAACGTCCGGAGTCTCGACCGGCGCATCGGCGGCGCCACTCATCAACGTGAGGTCAGCGACGGAAGGAGACGGGCACGCACCTCAGCAAGCCGCGGATGCCGTTTGTCGCGTTCCGAGAGGATCGGCTCCGTCACCGGCCACGGGATGCCGATGTCGGGATCGTCGAACGCAATGCCCATCTCGTCTGCGGGATCGTAGAGGGTGGTGCACTTGTATTCGACCTGCGCGACATCGCTCATGACGCAGAAGCCGTGCGCAAATCCTGGCGGCACGTAGAGCTGACGGAAATTTGCCGCCGATAGCGTCGTCGCGGTCCATTTGCCGAAGGTTGACTGGTCCGGGCGAACGTCCACGGCAACGTCCCAGATCTCACCTTCGATGACGCGTATCAGCTTGCCCTGAGGATTCGTGCGCTGGAGGTGGAGCCCGCGCAGCGTATGGCGCACAGAAGACGAGTGATTGTCCTGGACGAACGCCACGTCGATGCCGGCGGCGGCAAACTTGCCGCTGTGAAACGACTCGAGGAAGAAGCCGCGCGCGTCGCGGTGAATGACCGGTTCGACGATGAGCACGCCGGGAAGGTCGGTGGCCACGAATCGCACGCTACTCTTCCTCCAGCACGCGAAGAAGATATTCTCCGTACGAGCTCGACGCCATCGCCTTCGCCAGGCGACCGAACTGCTCGGCCGTGATGTATCCCATGCGGTAGGCAATCTCCTCGATGGACGCGATCAGCAGGCCCTGCCGCTCCTCGACTGCCTGAACGAAATTGGCCGCCTGGATGAGCGCATCGTGCGTGCCTGTATCCAGCCACGCCGTGCCTCGCGTCAACTGCTCGACGAAGAGCTGCCCCCGCGAGAGATAGGCGCGATTGACATCGGTGATCTCCAGCTCACCGCGCGCCGATGGCTTCAGGTCAGCGGCGATGTCAATCACCTGATTGTCATAGAAGTAGAGGCCGGTCACCGCATACGACGACTTCGGCCGCGCTGGTTTCTCTTCGATCGTCACCGGCCGCCCGGCGTCGTCGAACTCGACGACGCCGTAGCGCTCGGGATCGCGGACGCGATATCCGAAGACCGTCGCACCCGCACTTCGACCCGCAGCCAGCCGCAGCGAGTCCGTAAAGTGTGCACCGAAGAAGATGTTGTCCCCCAGGGCGAGCGCCACACGGTCGCGACCGACGAACTCGCGGCCGATGACAAAGGCCTGGGCCAGGCCCTCGGGTTTCGGCTGCGCCGCATACGAAATCTCGAGCCCGACCTCGCTGCCGTCGCCGAGCAGCCGCCTGAACCCGTCCTGCTCGTGCGGCGTGGTGATGACCAGCACCTGACGGATGCCAGCCAGCATCAACGTCGAGAGCGGGTAATAGACCATCGGCTTGTTGTAGATCGGCAGCAGCTGTTTGCTGATGCCGCGCGTGACCGGGTGAAGTCGTGAGCCGGATCCGCCTGCGAGGATGATGCCTTTGAGCGTGGCCTGCGCCATATGTGCGAGTGATCGCCGCGGGCTACGGGACCGATGTCGAGAGTCCGAGGCGCTGGCGATCGTAGCCTACCCGCGACGCCTCGTACCAGTCCTTGTGATCGAGATACCAGCGGGCGGTCTCGCCGAGTCCCTGACGGAAGTCCCGCGCCGGACGCCAGCCGATGTCGCGACGAATCTTTCCCGCGTCGATGGCATAGCGCCGATCGTGTCCGGGCCGGTCGGTAACGAACTGTTGCAAATCACGGTACTGGCGAACACCAGCAGCGGCCATGGCCGGGTTCGCCGCAGCCGGACATATTTCTTCCAGCACATCGCAAATCAGATTGACGATGTCGAGATTGGTGCACTCGTTGTTGGCGCCAACGTTGTACGACTCTCCAGCCTGGCCGTTGGCCAGCACCGCAACGATTGCGGCCGCGTGGTCTTCCACGTGCAACCAGTCACGGATGTTCTGACCATCTCCGTAAATCGGCAACCGTCTGCCCTCGAGCGCGTTCAGCATCGTCAGCGGTATCAGCTTCTCGGGATGCTGGAAGGGGCCGTAGTTGTTCGAACAGTTGGTGACGAGGGTCGGCAGGCCGTATGTGTGGTGATAGGCGCGAACGAGATGATCCGCAGCGGCCTTGCTCGCCGAGTAGGGCGAGTTCGGGGCGTACGGCGTCTCTTCGGAGAAAGCGCCGGTCGGCCCCAACGAGCCAAAGACTTCATCGGTCGACACGTGGAGAAAGCGGAATGCCGCGCGCGATGACGCGTCGAGACCTGCCTGGTAACGACGCGCGGCGTCCAGCAGCACGAACGTTCCCGTGACATTGGTATCGATGAAGGCGCTGGGCGAATCAATCGATCGGTCGACGTGCGTCTCGGCGGCGAGGTTCAGGATCGCAGATGGACCATGCGCGGACAACGTCTGTTCAACTGCGGAGCGGTCCGCAATATCCGCCCGTACGAATGTGACGCGCGGCGTCGAGCGCAGCGCTTCGACCGTCTTCGGATTCGCCGCGTAGGTGACCTTATCCATGACGACCACCGCATCGGTGCTGGTCGCGAGAATGTGATGGACAAGGTTTGAGCCGATAAAGCCGGCCCCGCCCGTGACAAGTACGGTGGACATTACGGGGTTAATGGTAGTTCACAGTTCACCGTTCCCAGCTCGCGGTGGCTAGTGGAGGGCGTGTTCGGCATCACGCAGATCCACGGACCCGCTGATCGGACGCTCGCCGCGTGGAATGGGAACGATGAACGGCAAGAGCACGAGCGAGACGAGACCGACGAGGGCATCGATGGTCAGAGTTGTGGGATATCCCCAGCGCTCGAGCGCCACGCCCTGCCATCGCGCGCTGTACTGAATGACGAAGTTGAGCAGCGCCATGTAAGCGGTGAACTGAGTCGCCGCAACGGCAGGCGTGGTCACGTCCATGAAGAGCGCCGTACGCGTCCCGTACATCAGCCCGTTGAAGACGCCGTACGTGAGGACGGCGACCCAGAAGATCGTGACCAGTTCCGGAGGCACCGCCGGACGATTCGGCGCGTCCAGCGCGACCGGCATGATCCAGCGATAGTTCGCCATCTCCGCGGCCATGTAGAGCGTCGGCAGCGCAGTACCGGCGATATAAAGCGCCAGCATCCGGCGACGGCCAAACCGATCCGAAAGCCATCCTCCGCCGGCGCACGCGACTGCGAAGATCACACTCGACCACAGGTTGAGACTGGCAATCGCCGAGTTCGACATGCCCAGTTCGACCGCCAGATTCGACTGCAGGCTGAGGCTCAGTGAATAGGCGCCGGCCGGCAGGAGCGCAAACATGACGGCGAGAAAAGCGGAGCGTGAACCCGTGAATGCGCGATAGGAGTCGACGACGAACTGGCCGATCTCAGTTCCGGCGGCGCTAAGCCGCGAACCGCTGGCGCGAACCCGCGCGACCTTCGGCTCTTTGAGCGGCAGCGCGACCAGCAGCGTCACCGAGAGGATCGCGGCCGCCACGAAGAAGTATGTGGACTGGAACGAGACGTACGACGTGAGATACAGCACGCCCGAGCCGCCAATCGCCTGACCAATCGATGCGCCGGCAAACATGAATCCATTGGCGAGTCCGCGTTCCTCCTCGGGCAGTACCTGTGTCGCGAGCGCATCGATAGCGACGTCCTGTGTTGCCGCGAAGATGTTGTGGATCGTAATGACCCAGATGAACAGGCCGACCTGCGTACGCACATCGAGCGGCAACGCGAGGAACAACGACAGCGCCATCAGGACCTGGGTTCCGACGATCCATACGCGTCGCCGGCCAAGCCGATCGGAGGACACCACGTCGACGACCGGGCCGATCGCCCATTTCCACGCCCACGGCGCGTAGAGCGCGGCGACGAACGCCCCGATCGCCGCAGGACCGACCCCCTGACGCCGCATCTCTGTGGCAATGGCGGTGGCCGCGAACCCGAGTGGAATGCCTTCGGTGATATAGAGACTGAAGAACGCAGCGAGCCGCCCGCGCTTCGACGCCAGCAGGTTCGGAAAGGTCATTGGTGCTGCGGGCGCAGAAGATCGAGCACGGTCTTGACTGGCGCAAAGGTCTGCGCCGGTACCTCCACACACACCGTATCCCAACCGGCCATCGCGCCATTCCACAGTCCAGGCCGCTCGAGCGCCGTCAGCTCACGGCCTTCGAAGGACTTCTTCGAGATGAATGCCGCCGAGGGATCGACAAATTGCGACAGATCGAACGGCCGCCCGCGGCTGTCGCGCAAGGAGCCGACCACATCAACGGGGTTGAAGTGCGTTGCGGACTCAAAGATCCGCTTTTGCAGTGGATCGCTCATGTCGACCTGCGCCGATTCGACGATCTGGACACTGAGCGAGCCGTCGGCCGCGCGCACCCAGAACGGCGCTCCGCCGGGCTCTCCCTCATTACGAACGACGCCACAGACGCGCAGTGGACGCGACCGCTCGCGCTGCCGTTCGGCCTCGAGCTCCTCGAGCACCCCGAGCAACACGAATTTCCAACGTATCACCTCGTCGCTCGCCGGAGCCGGAAGAATGTTGTCGATATTCTTGATGACCACCACGTCGCCGTCGAGAGCCTGCAGATTCTCGATCAATGCGCCGTGACCCGCCGGGCGGAGGAGCAAGTCTCCAGCGCTGGTCCGGAACGGTTCGCCATGTGCGTCGATAGCGAGTGTGTCGGTCGATGGTTGCTGCTCGGAGAAGGTCACCCGGAGCTGACACTGGAATTGGTGCTCGATCGGTCCACGCACCGCTTCAAGCAGCGCGACAAACCGGTCGCGCGCTTCGGGCACCACCGTGAAGTGCATGCGACAAAGGCCCGTTGATGAGCGCGTGTAGGGAACGCCTTCGCGGAGTTGCTCTTCGAAGGCGGTTCGCGGCGGGTTGCCATGGTGAAAGGTGATCAGTCCTTTCGGCAGCGCCGCATACTCCATGGCGTTGAGCACGGCGTCCAGAATCGCCCGCTCACGAGCCTCATCGTCAATCGGCCCGGTGACCGCTGCCGCTGCCCGCGCCTGCGGCGCGAAGGGAAACGCGTCGAATCGCTGAAAGAACTGCGCAACCGCGGCGGCCGATGAAGGACGGTCGGACCCGCCCGACGCGGCAATCAGCGCCTGGAACATGCGCGTCGCGGCGCCGGAGGCCGGCACGAACTTCGTGACGCGACCGGCATCGACCAGCGCTCGTCCGGCGACAATCGCCGTCTGCTGCTGAGCCGCGGACAGCGCCACCACGCCGTCGCCAACCGAACACGGGCGATCGAGAACGACCGGCCGCGGTGGCCGCCGCAACAGTTCGAGCTGACGACGAGCCTCACTTTCGGCGATGCCCCGTTCAGCGAGGTGGGCAAGATCCTGGTCGCGGAAGTCCAAAGGTCCCTCGGCTACGATACGCGATCTTCTTTCGCGCGGCCGCATCGGCCGACCGGCTCGCCCGATCTGCCAGCGTTGACACCGCCAGCCCTTCCGCGTAGCGTGAGCACGCCTCGATTTAACGACGCACGCACCCATGTCTGCACATACATCACTGTTCCGCCATCTTGTCATCGCTGCCGCAGCCGTACTGGCAGGCAGCACGTTTCTCATCGCACAGTCGCCGGCTCCCACCGGCGCGCTGACTGCCGCCACCGAGCGGCCTGTGCTCGGCGGCCGTCTCGAGCACCTCGCGGTTGCCGGCCAAGTTCACCTGCTTGCGGGGACAGGCGCCAACGTCGTGGTGCAGGCGGGCGACGAAGGTGCCATCTTCGTCGACACGAGCACCGAGGCCGTCGGGCGCGATCTGCTGGCGCAGGTGGCGGAACTAACCACCCGCCCCATCCGCTACGTCATCAACACCTCCGCCGATCTCGATCATGTGGGCGGCAACGAAGTCATCTCGTCTGCGGGGCGCAACTTCGCGACACCGGCGCCCAATTCGGCCGGGATCGGCGCCCGCGGCGCCGGAGGCGCGGCCGCGAATCCCAATAACAACACGCAGCGGACGGCGGGCGCCCAGGTGTACGCACACGAGGCCGTACTCAACCGTCTGAGCGGAGCCCTCACTTCCGGTCGAGGCGCAGCGCCGTTCGCCCTGTGGCCCTCAGACACCTTCTTCACGATGAAGAAGACGCTCTACTTCAATGGTGAGCCGATCGAGCTGCTCCACGTACCAGCCGCCCATTCCGACGGAGACGTCATGGTGTGGTTCCGCAAGTCGGACGTCGTTGCCGCCGGCGACGTCTACACCCCCGATCGCTTCCCGATGATCGACCTCGAACACGGCGGCACGGTGCAGGGAATGCTGGATGGCTTGAACAAAATCATCGACATCACGGTGCCGCGTTTCAACCAGCAGGGCGGCACGCTGGTCGTCGGCGGGCATGGGCGCATCGCCAACGAGTCAGACGTGGTCGAGTACCGAGACATGGCCACGATCATTCGCGACCGGATTCAGCTGATGCTGTCGAAGAACATGACGCTCCAGCAAGTGCTCGCCAGCAGCGTGGTGCTCGACTACGACGGCATTTACGGCACGAAGACCGGCCCGTGGACGACCGAGATGTTCATCACGGCGGTGTATCGCGATCTGGCGAAGACGAAGGCGGCTCCATCAGGACGAGGTCAGTAATGGCAGGCACTCATTTGCGTATGTGGTCAACCCGCGTCGTGTTCACGGCGCTCACCGCAGTGCTCTGGCTGGCGGCACCTGCGTTGGCTCAGGTCGACATCGCCGGCGAGTGGGGCGCGCTCAACGGTGTCAGCGAGGATCAGCCACACCGCGTCCCTGGTCCCGAGCTTGGCGACTACACCGGGCTGCCAATCAACGAGGCGGCGCGATTGAAGGCGCGCAGCTGGGATGCGTCGATCCTCTCGCAGCCCGAGCGGCAGGCGCAGCCACACCCCGCGATGTATTCATATCGCGGCGGGGGCGGCCCGAACCTGCGCATCGAGAAGGTCGTCGATCCGGTCACGGGCGCGCTCATCGCCTTCAAATTTAACGGCTTCTTCGGCCGCGCCGATCGCACCGTCTGGATGGACGGTCGTCCGCACCCGTCCGAGTTTGCCGAACATACGTGGGATGGATTCTCGACGGGCGAATGGGTCGGTAACGCGCTGAAGGTCACGACCACGCACTTGAAACAGGGAGTGATTCAGCGCAACGGTGTTCCCGCGAGTCCGTACATGCGCATGACGGAGTTCTGGACCCGTCACAACAATCACCTCGGCCTCTTCACGTGGATCGACGATCCGATGTTCCTCGAAGAACCGATGGTGCGCACGACCGACTGGCTGTGGAGTCCGCAGCAGAACGTTGGCGTGCCGCAGCCGTTCGATACCGTCGACGAGCTCGGCGATCGTCCACTCGGGTGGGTGCCAAGCTATCCGATCGGCACGCTGCACGAGGAGTTCGCGGAGCGAAACGGCCTGCCGTTCGAGGCGACGATCGGGGGAAAGGAAACGCTCTATCCCGAGTTCATGAAGAAAATTAAAGAAATGCAGGCACGCGAACGGAAGTAGCGACGGACCGACGGAAAGTAGATACTGTTACTGAGGCGGGACCGATGTCCCGCCTGCACCCCCGGTCCGACCCCGCCCAACCCGACCCTTGTCATGGCTACGCCGATTCCGTCACCAGCAGACCCGCAGACTACTCAGCGACTGCTCGATGAGCTCGGAAACTTCCAGGACATCGCCCGCCATCTGATTCCAACGGCCGGCGAAGTGCCGCGGTTACAGGGGTTCGACATTCTCGGTCGGCTGATGCCGCTGAACGGCGCGGTTGGCGGCGACCATCTGATTTACGTCGATTTCAAGCAACGCTTCGACCTCGACGCGCGGCTCGCCCGCGCGCTGGCTCGCGGCCAGAACGACATCGTCGACAATCTTCGGCGGCTGCAGCGCGCTGCGGGCATTGCGCTCGTCGACGTGGCGGGCCACCGCATGACAGACGCGCTGCTCGCAGCGATGTTCCATCAGGCGTTCCTCATCGGCGCCAACTACGAGCTCGATACGTTCGGCATGATCACGCAGCGCCTGTTCGAGAACCTCAACACGCGGTTCTATCAATCGTCAGGCGCACACAAGTTCATCTCGCTGCTCTACGGCGAGATCTCGGAAGACGCGCGCTTCCGGTTCGTCTCCGCGGCGCACGTCTTTCCGTCGGTGTTTTCGCGCCGCAACGATCGTTTCATGGAAGTGGGCCCTGAGCACTGCGTCTCGTTCCCACCGCTGGGGCTGCAGCCATCGTTGACCGCCATCGATCGCGGCAAGCTCGACGCCGGTGCGTTCGGCTTCAAGGAGCGCTACGCGCTCAACGAGTGGCAGTTGATGGGAGCAGGAGACATCCTCCTGCTGCATACCGACGGATTCGTCGAGCACATGCGAGAGGACGAGCCGTACTACCCGTTGAGGGCCGAGGCGACGCTGCGCGCGGTCAAGGATCGGCCGGCGAAAGAGATCCTCGATGCCTTCGAACAGGATCTTCGCGCGTTCGCACCCTTGACCGACGACATCAGCCTCGTCGTGATCAAACTGAAGTAGGCCGGGTGCGGTTTGTGCACCCGGCCAGAATGGCAGGTCGCCGGCCTGCGGGAGAGTCCCGTCTACTGGGAGGCGGTGGGTCGCGGCGGCAACACCACATTGATGGTGTCGTTCGGCGCGCCGTTCCGCTGCGCGGGCTTCATCCAGCTCACCGTGCCCGACGCAATCGACGGGGAGGTGCCGCTCAGCGTAATGGTGAACGTCTGCACGTCCTTGGCGGCCATACGCGGGATACGCCAGCTCGCGACGTCAGCGCCCTTGTCGTCCTTGCGCACACCCTGATAACCGCTTCCCGTGGTGCTCGCAACGGTGACACCGGCCGGCAGCACGAGATTGACGGTCATGTCTTCGGCCGTCAGACCCTTGCCAACGAGTCCCGTGTTGGTAACCGTGACCGTATAGCTGCTGCCAGCTGCGGCTGAACCACCCGGCTGCACCCGTGCCTGAATGCGCGCGCGATAGCCGAGCTCCGTGTTGAGGTACTTCCAGATCTCCTGCAGCACCGGCTCGGGAACGCGCAGGGGCGAGAAGTTGCCCATCCGCATCGGCGCGTTGTCGCCGAGCATCTGCTCGAGCTCGGGCATCGTCGTCGTGTGCGAGTGCACCAGACGCGTGAAGTAGGTGAAGTCGGGCGCAACCGCGCCGAACGCCTGGCGGATCACCGCGAGGTCCGCACCGTGACACTGCGCGCAGCCGTTCGACGTCGCCAGCTGTTGACCGAGCGATGTTTTCGGATCGAGCGGCACGCGCCACGGACCAGGCTCGGCAACTCGCGGCAGGCTGTTGAAGTACGCGACAAGGTTCGCGATGTTGTCGGCACTCACCTGCTGCTCAACGAACGCGGGCATCACCCCCCACGGCTGCCGGACTGCATGCGTGAACTGAGCGATCGTCAGGCCTCGCCCGGCCAGGTCGGGACCAAACGCGCCCTCGCCATTTGCACCATGACATTCTTTCCAGCACAGTGGGATCCGAAGCTTGGAATTCACGTGACTTGAAGTCGCGGC
>JADMIO010789701.1_pt1 | contig 68175 bp, 47 predicted proteins | sample 8958161 | NCBI WGS metagenome assembly JADMIO01 (sample SAMN16585339, study PRJNA669376) | soil metagenome | isolation source: Crop rotation soil | place: USA: Cullars Rotation, Alabama | collected 2011 | reverse complement strand
CTTTCCCGGGACCGCTGAACGAGAGCCTGCAGACGCCGACGTACTACATCATCAACAACTCGAACCCGGGAGCGTTTGCGACACAGCCGAAGGTGCTGGCGAACGGGAAGCTGGTGTTCAAGCTGAAGCCCGGGGTGCAATCGGCGACGATGGACGTGTATGTGAAGGACAACGGGGGCGTGCTGAATGGCGGCACGGCCGTGAGTCCGGTGCAGCAGATCACGATCTCGACGATCCCGGCCACCTGAGCGGAAGTCCTGATATTTGAAACGAGACCGGCGGTGACTCCCGAAGTCACCGCCGGTTCTGTTTTCAGGGATGAAGAGGATTTTGGAAAGTGTCCGGAGAGGCCTGCTGGCTCTTCAGAAAACCCGGGCCCAAAGCAGTTTGAGGTAGCGGCTTTCCGGGCAGTTGGACATCACAGGATGATCTTCCCCCGCGCCCGTGCGCTCGAAGAATTGCAGCCGCTTCCGTTCCTTGTGGGCGGCGCGGACGACCAAGGCCTCAAAATCAAATTCACTCACCAGCCCCGAGCAGGAACAGGTGACCAGCACACCGCCCGGGCGCACCAGGCGCATGGCCAGCCGGTTGATGTCCTCGTATTTGCGGGCGCCGCCTTCTTCGTCATCGCGGGTGAAGATGAGCTTGGGAGGATCAGCGATCACGACATCCCATTGTTCATTGTTCACCTGCATCTGGCGGGAGTAGGAGAAGGCATCACAATGCACCCAGGTGATGCGCGCCTGGTTCAGGTTCGCGTTGCGTTTGGCCTGTTCAATGGCCTTTTCATCAAGGTCCACTCCCGTGACCTCCTCGGCGCCGCCGAGGGTCTTCGCGCACAACGCGAATCCACCAGTGTAACAACACAGATCGAGCACCCGTTTGCCTTGGGTGAACTGCGCCAGCTTCCGGCGGTTTTCGCGCTGGTCGCAGAAGAAGCCCGTCTTGTGGCCGGCTTCAAAATCCACTTCGTAGCGCACGCCGTGTTCCTTGATCTTCACGGTCTTCACGTCGTCCGATCGAATGGCCCTCGTCTGGATGCGCTCAAATCGCGCGATGTTTTCATCCACCTCGATGACCAGGCGTTTTGTGCCCAGCCGCTCGTGCAACTTGGGCAGCCAGGCGGGCAGGCGCTGAAACATCCCGAGGCTGTGGCATTCGACGCTGAGCACATCGCCGAACTTGTCCACGATGAGGCCGCTCATGCTGTCGCCATCCGAGTGGATCACACGAAAGGCGTCGGTCACGGCTGGCAGCTTGAGCTGGTCGAGCCGCAATTCAAACGCGCGATCCATCAACTGGGTGAACAGGTTCTCATCCACGGGATCAGCCCCGTGATAGATGACCCGCAAGGGCACGCGCGCCTTGGGATTGTAGAGCCCGCCACCGAAGGGATTGCCTTCCTTATCATAGACAGTGACGAGACTGCCGGCCCGCGCATCAAGGGAGGCCGTGCGAATCATCGCCGGGTAGATGGTCGGATGATTGCTCCAGTATTTCATCTGCACCCAGGGTGTGGGCCAGTTCTCGCTGCCGGGGGGCGGATCCCGCCGGGGCGGCTCGGACTCGTAGCGGGGCTGGAAAGGTGCGGAATCGTTCACGGGCTGACCCTGCCGGAGATGCGGCAATGATTCAAACGGAGATGCGCAAAAGAATGACGTGGACCGGGCGATCAGTTTCCGGGAGGCGGCGGCCCGGGGCGGGGTTCAGGTCCGCCGGGTCCATCTGGCCCGCCGGGACCACCCTGACCGCCGGGAGGACCGGAGGGGCGGAAGTCCTTGGGCATTTGCGCCTCGAGGATTTTCAAAATCTCCTCGTCAGCCTCACGGGTCCGCAGCATGGGCGGGAAATCCCGCCACATATCGAAGGCTTCCTGCGGGCGGTTGGCGCGCAAGCTCGCCTGCATCCGTTCGGTAAAGTTGGTGATGGCTGATCCAGCCGCAGCCTGATGGCGGGCGATGGCAGTATCGAGCTTCTGGTTCACGCGTGCCTCATCGGGAGTGCCGGCTGCCCGATCCGCGACTTGCCGGTAGGCATTGACGTGGAGGATGAACATCTGCGGGCTGGTCGTGGCCAGCTTGTCCGCATCGGCCAGCATCTCCGCCACGCTGCCATCGCGCAAGGGGGCGAAGTTCGGGCGCTGATTCGGCGGCATCGGGAGCCGGCCGAAGCGATTGCGCATGAAGGGCGGCGGGCCATACCCGCGGGGCCCGCGGAAAGGCCCGTCCTGCGATCCCATTTGATCGGGTGGCCCGTCGCCGCCCCGCCGGTCATTGGGCGGACCCGGGCGGTCATCCGGCGGCCGTTGCACAACCGTCTTGGGCATGGGTGGCTTGGGCTGGGTGTCCAGCGGTGGCGCGGTCAGAAACATCACCGCCGCCGCCAGCAACGCGGCCACGGGAATGGCCGCCATCCACACCAGCTTGCGGGCTTTCGGCGGCTTGGGCGGCAGCTTGATGAACGGCACGGGCGGCAGTCCCGTCTTCGCCCGGTTCAGATCGGCCAGCAGGGCATCGTAATCCGGGTAGCGCTCATTCGGATCCTTGGCGGCCATCCGGCGGATGAAAGTCTCAACGCTCTCCGGCAGCGGCGTGCCGAGTTCCTCGCCGGTGGGCAGCGGCTTGTTCGTGTGGGCCAGCACCACCGCGTAGGATGAGGCGCCTTCGTACGGTTTCCGCCCGGTGAGCAGATAGAGCAACGTGAGCCCGAGCGAATAAATATCCGCACGATGATCCACCTGGCGGGCATCCTGCGCCTGCTCGGGCGCGAGGAAATGCGGCGTGCCCATGCTGGCCCCGGTGCCGGTCACATCCGAATTCTCCGTGAGAATCTTCGCCAGGCCGAGGTCCGCGACCTTCACGCGCCGGTCCGGCAGGCGGAGCAGGTTGCCGGGCTTGATGTCGCGGTGGATGATGGATTTTTCCAACGCGGCCTTGAGCGCCAGGGCGGTTTGTTCGATCGCGGAAAGGCCCTCCTCAATGGACAGTTTGCCGCGTACCCGCACGTAATCGGACAGGTTGTCGCCCTCCACGTATTCCATGGCGATGTAGAGGCGCCCGCCCGCATCACCGAAATCGTGGACTTGCACGACGTTGGGATGATTGAGGGCGGCGGCGGCCTTGGCCTCGCGCTCGAAGCGCTGGATGAACTGCGTCATCAGCGCGAGCTGGCTGGACAGCACCTTCACCGCCACCTTGCGATCCAGCGAACTCTGGATGGCCTCGTAGACCTCGCCCATGCCGCCGGCGGCGACCTTGCGCACCAGCCGGTAATTGCCCAGCACCTTGCCGGACAGGTCATCGCTCAACGCGTTCAAGCCCGTCAGCCCGGTGCCGGTCTGAGTCGTGGCTGTCACTGATGGGCGATCTTCGTTCATTTTTAGAAGTGATGCTCGGGACAAATTCAGAACTTCAATTCCACGCCTTCCCGGGCGCAGAAGACGATCACATCCGCATTATGCTTGGCGGCGCGCTTCTGGCAAGAAACGGCTTTGGCATCCAGGTCGCGGTCCGTGCTTTCCGGGTCGTGGTGAAACAGTGCGAGGTTTTTCACCTTCGCCTTGATGGCGAGATCGGTCACCGAGTTGCAGCTCGAATGTCCCCAGCCGCGCTTGGTGACATACTGCAAATCGTCATACTGCGCATCGGTGATGAGCAGGTCCGCATCCTGCACGGCCTCGATGAGGCTGGCCGGCATCTGCCGCAACCCGCCGGTGTGCTGAAGGTCGGGGAAACGATCGCCGGACTGGATGGGCAGTTCGTTGTCGGTGGCGTAAACGATCTTCACGCCGCCTTTTTCGAAGATGTAACCGCAGCAACTGCCCGGGTGATTCAAGGGGAAGCTGCGCACGCGCACGCCATTGATCTTCTTTTCCCCGCCAGTCAGGAACTCGGGCGTGATCTTCGCGCCCATCTCGCCGAAGGCCACGGGAAAATAATCGGACGCCATCTGCCCCGAGAGCAATTGATACCGGCTGTCATCCCCGGCGGCGGGGCCGTAGATGCGCATGCGCGTGGCCGCGCGATAAGCCGGGACGAAGAACGGGAATCCCTGGATGTGGTCCCAGTGCGTGTGCGTGAGGAACAGGTGCAGTTCGTTGGGCACCGGGTTGCGGGTGAGCAGATCCTTGCCGAGTTCGCGGATGCCCGAGCCGGCATCACAGATGAACAGCGTGTCGTCCATCCGGATCTCCACGCAGGAGGTGTTGCCACCGTAGACGCGCGTCCACAGGGCGGGCGTGGGAATCGAGCCGCGGGTTCCCCAGAATTTCACGAATGCGGGCATGATCAACCTTCGTGGTAGATGAACACGGCATCGCCGACCTGCAGCACGTCGCCATCGCGCAGCACCGCCGAGTGGATGCGCAGGCCGTTCAGGAGAATCCCATTGCGGCTGCCGTTGTCGCGAAAGATGTATTCGTCGCCCTGGCGTTCCAGCAGGGCATGCTGGCGCGAGGCCTTGGGCGAGATGATCCGCACGAGGGCATCCTCGGCGCGGCCCATGATAATGCGGTTTTGATCGAGCTTGAAGTGGTGCGGCGCGCCCTCGCCCTGGGTCTGCGCGAGCGAGTGAGGGCGCTGTTCCCGTTCCCAGCGGGTGCTGAGGATTTCCGACGGTGTCGGAGCATCGGTAGAATGTGTCATCGGCGTGGCCAAGGCCGCCGTGTTTTTGCCATGGGCGGGGCAGGGCGGAAAGCACTTTCAGCGGGTCCGTTTTGGTGCTGGAGCAGGGCATGGCCGGTTCGTTTATCGCGGGCAAGATGCGGGAGGGCACCTTAAGAGATGATGAAGGCCGGACCAGCGCGTGCTTGAATCACATTTGTCATTAAATCGCGGTTATTGAGCGGGTATCGCCATAACTGCTTTTCCTGGTCACACACTGACGGAAACGGCGCTGCACTGGCCCGTGCAAACCTTGCTCATTTGCGGATGGCCTATAGCTTCAGGGTGAACAAGACGGGTTCAACCCCGGGATTCACGGGGCCGTGCAATCATGAAAATCCAGCTTCTCCTGTCCGCCGCGCTCGCCGCGACGTTCTTGTTAGCGTCCGGGAGGACCGGCCAGGGCGCGGTCACCACGTTGCGTCACTATCGCCTGGGCGAGAACGATCCCCGGGGCCATCGTCGGGAATGCCGCGAATGTCACCGCCAAAGACTTTGCCCGCGCGGTAGACTGAGCGCGGGTGACGTTGCCGTAATTTGCCAGGCCCATCGTACTATCGTTCCCGATGAATCGAACGTATTGGTGGGGCTTCCACCTTCGTCAAAGCGCCAGGCGTCAACGAGGTTGGGTGAAGATCTTCACCCAGATTTCAAATCACGTTGAAGCGGGATAAATCCCGCGCTCCCTCAGTGAGTTCGCTCCGCTCAACTGCATCGTTCCGGCTTAGGGCGAGCTTACGTTGTAAAATCTCCGCAGCGGGACCGGCGTGTTGGTGTCCGTGAACTGAAACGTCCCGGCGGGGCTTTCAACCACCGGGGTGAGCACGGTCCAATTGGAAAGCGGCAAACCCAGATTGGTGGTTCCCCGCACCGTAAACGCCGCCCCCGGCGTGTTGGTGAAATTGAACCGGAAAGCGCGATTGCCCAGAACCATCGGGGATCTCAACGAGATTGGCAAAACCGAAGCGGAAGTGGAGAAGGTTTGGATCTCACCGTAAGAAGTTCCGCCGGCACTGGTCGCACCTGCACGATAGTAGTAGGTCGTGAAGGCAGCGAGGCCCGTCACCGGCAGTCGAAACACGGCCGGTGAACTCCACGTGGGGCCCAGCAGCGTGCCCGTATTCCCGTGTCCGGACGCGTCGCCAATCTTCACGCCGCTGCCTTCGTTCATGGGATAATACGCCAGCAGACCCGGTTCACTTCCCGTCAGACTGGCGTTCAGGCTGGCTGACAACTGGCCGGCGGTGCGAACGACATTCCACATGCGGAGTTCGCGCAGTTTGCCATCGAAGAAATTACAGTTGCAGGACGCGCCCTGCCGTCCGATCTGCCACGGCGCGCCACTTTGGTTCACGCTGCCCGTGCGCGGCGACGTGGTGTTCAGGACGCCATTGATGAAGAACTGCTTGGCGGTTCCGTCATAGGTCACCGCCACATGCGTCCAGGCATTGGTGGGGACCGTGCCCGTGGAGAAATGCCACGCCCCCGCGCAGTAGAAGCCGATATTCATGGTGGTCCCGCAGGTGGCGCCGTTGTAACCCACCTGGAAAATGTAATCGTTCTCCTGGGAAAGCATGGTCCGGCAACCCATGGTGGCGGGATTGATCCATGCTTCAAAGGTCAGGGCGTTGTTCGTCCCGACCTGCGCTGTCTGGTTCACTTGAATGAATTGCGAGCTGGCCGCGGCAAAATTCAGGGCCGTGCCGGGCACAATATTCGTGCTGACCGAACCGGCTTCGAGACCGGGGGTGGTGCCGTACTCGAAGAAAGCGGTGGTCGGCCCGCCCGAGTCGAGGCTCCCGATCAAAGTGGCTCCCGGGCCGGCGATATTGGTGGTTCCCACGGTAGTCACGACCGGCGGTGGCGGTGGGTAAGTTGTGAAAGTCAGCTCGCCGAGATTGGTCTCCCCCACGCTGTTAGTGGCGACGAAGGTGTAATAATAAAGCGTTCCCGGTGACAATCCGGTGATGGTAAAGGAATATGCGGTCGCCGCATTGGTCACATATTTTACGGCTGAGACAATTCCATAAGCGGAGGTTTTGCCGTACTGCAAATAGACACCCGCCGACGAATCATGGGGACTGGCGGTCACAAAGAAAGTCGCGCTGGTGGTGTCAGGAGCCACTCCGATCACCGAAACTTCGGGCAACCCTTGCATGACAAACTCCACGGTCTCCCCGAGATTGGTAATGCTGGAGCCACCCACGACGCTCACAACCACCAACTGGCAGTAATAAGTCGTGTTGGAAGACAGATCGGGAACCGTCACGACCACTGGCTGAAGGCTGGCCAGGGCGTCGAGCGACACAGGCGACGTCACACTCTCAAAATTGGTGGTGGTTCCATACTGGAAATAGGCCTCCGCCGTCACACCCTTGGTATTCACTTCGCCCCGGAGAGTGGCGGAAACCAGTGTTATATCCGTCGCGGCCAGGGTCCGGATGTCGATCGGCGCGGTGGACTGCGCCTGGACGACGCTGCCGTAGTTGGAAAGCGTCATGGTGTTGCCGTTGGCGGTGAGATCGAAAACCTCCGCGCCTTCGCCTTCATCAAAACGATAGTAAGCGGCCAGTCCCGCAGCATCGCCCGGCACGGTGCGGTGCATGTTTTGCTGGATCTGCTCCGGCGTGCGCGTCGTATTCCAGATGCGAAGCTCATCGATGTTGCCCGTGAAATTGCCTCCGCCTCCGGAGAAGCGGCCGAAATACAACGGGACGGTGCTCGCCCTGAGCGTGGCGGATGAAGCATAGAAACGATCCAGCACGCCGTTCAGAAAAAAGGCCACGCCGGAGCCATTGCACACCACGGCCACATGGTTCCAGGTTCCGGCGGGAACACTCGTGGAACCGTTGATGACGAGAACCGTGCCGCAACTCTGAAGGGCTTCGAACCAGGGGACTCCGTTGACAAACTTCCAAACCACTCCGTCACACACCCCTTTTTTGTCCACGAGGGTGAAGGTGGATGAGCCGGTGTAGGAAATCCACGCCTCCATGGTGATGGCATTGGCGATGCTGAGAGACGGACTGGAGGGAACGGATCCATAGCCGTCCGCCGGAGCTTGAAAAAGGAGGTTCGTGCCCGGCCCCACCTGCGCGGGCGCGGAGAGGAGGGATGAGAGGGAGATGACGGCAATGGCCAGCCATTTGGAGAATCGAGTTTTCATAACGGGTGCAAGGTGAACCGGCCAACCACTGCGGCAAGTGATGCAATGAGTCAGGAAACTGGAATGAGCACTGGCGTTGAATGATCAACGATTTGCGGGTTTAGGCTCTCAGAGAGTGGTGAATGTAGCAAGCGCATATGCCGCTGCAATGAGGGCGCCGGGTTGTATTTCATCACCGTTCCAGAAAAAGCCCTGAGGGGTTATCGCCAGTCGTTTGGGGCACAGTGTTGAGAGGCGTCCGATGGCGTCTGACTCCGTAGATTGATCGTGGATGGCGCAATGACTGAATATTCGCTTTTCCCTGTCACACGCTGACGAAAACGGCGCTGTACCCACCAATGCAAAGCTTTGCTCATTTACGGGTGACCTCGATCAAGATGATCGGGGCGGGTTCCACGCGGAGTCATAAGGCCATGACCATCAAGTCTCTCTGCTTTCGATTCATGGTCATATTGGCGATGACCTCCTCCGTCGCACCTTTGACCTTCGGTCAAGGCACGGCTTTTACCTATCAAGGCCGGCTCAATGACCAAGGTGCGCCCGCCAATGGTGCTTACGATTTGCGATTCACGATTTACGACGCGGTGACGAATGGGAATGCAGTTGCCGTTCCGCAGACAAATGCCGCCGTGATGGTGAGCGGCGGTTTGTTCACGGCGCAACTGGACTTCGGCGCGAATGTCTTCGATGGCAGCGCGCGCTGGCTGGACGTCGGGGTGCGGACGAATGGCGATGCCGGACCTTACGCCGCGTTGAATCCCCGGCAGCCGCTGACCTCTGCGCCGTACGCGATCCAGGCGGCGAATGCGGCCACAGCCACGGTGGCGGGCAGTGCCAGTTCCGTGGCGGGGGCGAACATCACCGGGACGATCTCCGATGCGCGGCTTTCCACGAATGTAGCGCGATTGAATGCTAGCGCGGTGTTTTCCGGCACAGTAACCGCCAGCGGGTTTAGCGGCGATGGCGCAGGGGTGACCAACATGTATCTGAGAGCCGCCAACTCCTCTGGAGCAATTCTGTTCACGACGAATTGGGGCCATTTTCCGCTCTACTCCTCGTTGAGCGTGGGCATTTTTCCACGATCGGTCATTGCCGCGGATATGAATGGAGATGGCCGGGTGGATTTGATCAGCGCGAACGAAGGTGACAGCACCCTGTCGGTGCTGACCAATAACGGGAGCGGCGGCTTTGTGCTCTCCTCCTCGCCGCGCGTGGGTCAAGGTTCCTATTCGACCATTGGTGCTTTTTCGGTCACCGCCGCGGATGTGAACGGGGATGGCAAAACGGATCTGATCAGCGCAAACCGCTTTGCCGACACACTGACGGTGCTGACCAACGACGGCAACGGTGGCTTTGTGATCTCCTCCTCGCCGGTCGTCGGTAATAGTCCTACCTGCGTCATCTCGGTGGATGTGAACGGGGACGGCAAGGTGGATTTGATCAGCGCGAACGCGGGCAGCACCTCGCTGTCGGTGCTGACCAACAACGGGAGCGGCGGGTTTGCACTCTCCGCTTCGCCCGCGGCGGGCTTCAGTGATGCGGTGAGGGCGGCGGATGTGAACGGGGATGGCAAGGTGGATTTGATCAGCGCGAGCGTGGCCGCCGACAGACTGACGGTGCTGACCAACAATGGGAGCGGTGGCTTTGCGTTTTCCTCACAGCCGGTCGTAGGCCCCGATCCCTACTCGATGACGACCGCGGATGTGAACGGGGATGGCCGGGTGGATTTGATCAGCGTGAACTACACTGCCAATACACTGACGGTACTGACCAATAACGGCAGCGGCGGCTTTGCGCTCTCCGCTTCACCCGGCACGGGCGATCATCCTTATTCGGTGACGGCAGCGGATGTGAATGGGGATGGCAGGATGGATTTAATCAGCGCGAACTACGATGCCGACACCTTGACGGTGCTGACCAATAACGGCAGCGGCGGCTTTGTGCTCTCCTCTTCACCCGGCACGGGCGATGGTCCTTATTCGCTGGCGTCGGCGGATGTGGACGGGGATGGCCGGGTGGATTTGATCTGCGCAAACCTCGCTGTCCGCACGCTGTCCGTGCTGATCAATACCCCGGTGTTCCCAGCCGAGTTCACCGGCGCCGGCCGGAATCTTTCCGGCCTGAACGCCTCGCAATTGACCAGCGGCACGGTGCCTTTGGCCCAGTTGCCTTCGGCGGTCGTGACCAACGGGGCCAGCGGGATAAACCTGGGCGGCACCTTCACCGGCAATGGGGCAGGTGTGACCAATGTGGATTTCAGAACCGCCAACACCGTGGGAACCATCGCGTTCACGACCAATTGGGGCGCTTTCATACTCTCCGCCACGCCGCTTGTGGGCGGCACTCCGGAATCCATCATCACCATGGATGTCAACGCGGATGGCAAAGTGGATCTGATCAGCGCGAATTCGTTCGATAGCAAGGTGATCGTGCTGACCAATAACGGCAGCGGTTTTGGGTTATCTGCCTCACTCAACGTGGGCAGCGGACCGCGCTGCGTCACCGCGGCAGATGCCAACGGGGACGGCCGGATGGATCTGATCAGCGCGAACTACAATGACAGCACGCTGACCGTGTTGACCAATAACGGCAGCGGTGGTTTTGGGCTCCGTTCCTCAATAGGCGTGGGCAACAGTCCTCGGTCCGTGATCGCAGCGGATGTGAACGGGGATGGCCGGGTGGATTTGATCAGCGCGAACTTCAATGACAGCACACTGACGGTGCTGGTCAATACCGGCGCCGACGGCTTTGGGTTTCCCTCTTCACTGGGCGTGGGCAACGGTCCTCAATGCGTGATCGCAGCGGATGTGAACGGGGATGGCAAAGTGGATTTGGTCAGTGCGAACTATGGTGGCAACGCAGACGGAAACACCCTCACTGTGCTGACCAACAAAGGCAACGGCGCCTTTGTGCTCTCCTCCTCACCCGTCGTGGGCAATGGCCCCAGCTCGGTCATAGCGGTGGACATCAACGGGGATGGCAAGGTGGATTTGATCAGCGCGAACGAGATTTCGGGCACGCTGTCGGTGCTGACCAACAACGGCAGCGGCGACTTTGCGCTCTCCTCCACACCGCCGGGGAGCAGCTTTCCCCAATCTGTGACGGCGGTGGATGTGACCGGAGATGGCAAGCTGGATTTGATCGTCGCAAACACCTATGGCAATGCGCTCACCGTGCTGACCAATAACGGCAGCGCCCGCTTTTACCCCTTCTCTTACCCGGCAACGGGGTACCGTCCCGCTTCTTTGGCGGCGGCGGATGTGAACGGAGACGGCCGGGTGGACCTGATTGCCGGGAGCTCTGGCAGCCCCCGGCTTTCAGTACTGACCAATTCCATGGCGGGATTTGCCGGGACGTTCATCGGCAGTGGTTCCAATCTGGTGGATTTGAATGCCTCCAGCCTGGCTGGCGGCACGCTGGCGGACGCGCGGCTTTCCGCCAATGTGCCATTGCTGGATGGCGCGAATGTCTTCACCGGCACCAACCGGTTTGCCGGCGTCGTCATGGCGACCAATGTGAACAGCCAGTTTGCCGGGACATTCAATGGCAACGGCAATGGCCTGACCAATCTCAACGCCTCGCAATTGACCAGCGGCACGGTGAACGACGCACGGCTTTCCGCCAATGTTCCCTTGCTCAATGGCAACAACGTCTTCACCGGAAACAACACCTTCTCCACTTCCGTGGATCGCTACGTCAACATCGACAAATCGGCCAACACGATAGAAAGCGGTCTGGCCTTGCGGACCGCCGGCGCCGCCCAATGGTATCTGTTTACCGATGACAACGCGGGCAGCCAGGATGATTTCAAGATTCTTTCCGCCAATGAAAACGATACCGCGCCGCGCTTTCATCTGCCGCGGAACAACGGCAATGTTCACCTGGCCATGAGCGGCGGCAAGGTCGGCATCCGCACCGCGCCCGCCACGCCGCTGCACATCAAGCAATCCGCCGATGGAAACATCAACGTGCTCGATGCCGGCATCCGCCTGGAGCGAAACACCACCAGCGACGCGTGGAACATCCAGGTCTGGAGCGACAACGACCTGGTCTTCCGTTTCAACAACGGCGCTTACGGTTATATCAATGATGGCACCGGCGCCTACGGTTCCAGTTCCGACCGCCGGCTGAAAAAGGACATTGAACCGCTCACGTCCATGCTCGGCAAAGTGCTGGCACTGCGCCCGGTTTCGTATCGCTTCAAGGCGCAGAGCGATGACGCGGCGAAGTCTTTCGGGTTCATCGCGCAGGAGGTGGAGCCCATCTTCCCGAATCTCGTCAGCGAGAAGGCCGGCTACAAGGGATTGACCTACGATTCATTCATCCCCGTGGCCGTCGGCGCGATCCAGGAACTGCATCAGACGGCGAAGGCGCAAGAGGGCGAGCTTCATCATTTGCAAAAGCAGAACGGCGAACTGGAAAAGCAGGTCCGGCAATTGCAGCAGCAGCTCGCCACGCAAACCCAAGTGAACCAGAAGCTTGAAGCCCGTTTCGAACGGATGGAAAAAGTCTTGGAAACGATGCAAAGTCAGACTTTGCCAGCCGGGGGGGTGGTGAGGCTGGCACAGCCCTGAACCCGCCCCTCACTTTCTCACCAGCCCACTTTCCCACTTTCTTTGGACACGCACTAGGGCGTGAGCCTGCATAGATGTCGCAGGCTCATCTTCGCCACGTCGCCTCTTAATGTTCCCTTCAGGTTCGGCCTGCCAGAGTGCGCCGTTATGAACGAGACATTTGCGGTGCCTTCGCGCCGGGATTCTGCCATGGTTCCGGGAGATTTACTCACGGACATGCGAATCCTGATTGTCGAAGACGAGCCGGACTTGTTGAGCAGCCTCGCCATGGCCATGCGCGATGAGGGCTATGCCGTGGATACCTCCGAGGATGGTGAGGAAGGTCTCTACAAGGCGCAGAACTGGAATTACGACGCCATCGTGCTCGACGTGATGCTCCCCAAGCTCGAGGGCTGGGAAGTCCTGCGCCGCCTCCGCAAGGAGAAGACCACCCCCGTGCTCATGCTCACCGCCCGCGATGGCGTGAAGGACAAGGTCAAGGGCCTCGACACCGGCGCGGATGACTATGTGGTGAAGCCCTTTGACCTGCCGGAGCTCACCGCCCGCCTCCGCTCGCTCATCCGCCGCACGGCTAACAAAGCCAGTCCCGTCATCGAGGTCGGCCCGGTCACCGTGGACACCGCCGCGCGGACCGTCACCCTCAAGGGCGAAGCCGTGGTGCTCACGGCGCGCGAATACACGTTGCTGGAATACCTCGCGCTGCATCGCGGCGAAGTGGTGAGCCGCACCGATCTTTACGAACATCTCTTCGATGAAGATGACGAGAGCATGTCGAACCTCCTCGATGTGCATGTCTCGAACCTCCGCAAAAAACTGGGGCACGATTTCATCACCACCCGGCGCGGGCAGGGGTATTGTATCGAAGCGTGAACTGCCGGCATGTTCATCAATTCCATCAAGTGGCGGTTGCAGATCTGGCACGGGCTGATCCTCGTGGCGGTGCTCGCCGGCTTTGGTGTCACGGCCTACCAGTTGGAGCGGGGCAGCGTGCTGAGCCGCGTGGATGAAGAGCTTGAACGCGAAGTGGGCAAGCTGCTGGGCGGTTTGCGTGGTGGCGGAGGCGGGGAGCGGGGGCGTCCCCCCGGGCCAGGTCCCGGACCGGGACGAGGGCAAGGCCGGCCTGATTTCGGAGAACGTCCGCCGCCACCCGGCGGGCCGCAGGATGGTCCTCCGGGCTGGGATGACGGCCCGCCCCCGCCGCGCAACCGCCGCCCGCCCCCGGGCATCGAAAGCGCGCTGGCCGACGCTACCAATGGCTTTTACTACGTTGTGTGGATGCGCGACGGGAATGAGATCGGCCGCTCGCATAACGCGGAGTTTGCCGTGCCGGCCCCCGAACCCGCCAAGGCGAATTCTTCGCGCAGTTACGCGCGGCAACGGGGGCTCATCCGCGAGATGTATCACTTCACGCCGCCCGGCGAATGCGTGCTGGCCGGAAAGGTGATCGAGACTGAGATGGCCGGGCTTCACCGCTTCGGCTTTCTGCTGGCGGGCGCGGGCGGCGGCGTGCTGCTGCTGGGGCTGGCGGGCGGTTGGTGGTTCACCCAGCGCGCCATGCGGCCGATCGAGGATATCAGCGCGACCGCCCGGCGCATTTCCGGCGGCAACCTCGCCGAGCGCATCAACGTCGCGGACACCGACAATGAACTGGGCCAGCTTGCCGGGGTGTTAAACACCACCTTCGCGCGGCTCGAAGCCACCTTCGAGCAGCAGCAGCAATTCACCTCCGACGCGGCGCATGAGCTGCGCACGCCCGTGACCGTGGTGCTGACGCAGACGCAGACGGCGCTGTCGCGGGAGCGTTCCCCGGAGGATTACCGCGCCACCTTGGAAGCCTGCCAGCGCGCTGCGCAGCGCATGCGGCGGCTCACCGAATCGCTCCTCGAACTGGCCCGTCTCGATGCCGGGCAGGCGATGAAGCGCGAACGTTTCGATTGCGTGAAAACCGTGAACGAATGCCTGGAATTCGCCCGCCCGCAGGCGGCCGAACGCAAAGTGGAGGTCCAGTTCCAGTCCTCGCCCGCCTTCGCCCTTGGTGATGCCGATCGTTACGCCCAAGTGGTGACCAACCTCCTGAGCAACGCCATCCATTACAACAAGGAGGGCGGCGAAGTGCGCGTGAACCTCGCCAACGGCGGCGGCGAGGTGGTGCTCACGGTGGCTGATACCGGACGAGGGATCGGCGCCGAAGATCTGCCCCACATTTTCGAGCGTTTCTACCGCGCGGACAAATCCCGCGCCCATGCCAGCGGCCGCACCGGCCTCGGCCTGGCCATAGTAAAATCCATCGTGGATGCCCAAAAAGGCACCATCGAAGTGGTCAGCAAGCTAGGCGTTGGCACTACTTTTACGGTAAAGCTCCCCGCCGCCAAAAGCGGGTCACAGTGGCAATAGCTGGTCCAGCCTTTACGAATTCACGCGCGCCATTTGACTCTTTGTAGGAGTCGAGGTGACGAGGCTCGCTTCTTAGCCGTTCGCCACAGGCGAATCGCTCTCCTCAAGGCCGGATTTGGACGCACTCCCTCACTTCCTTAAAAAAGTCCTTCCCCGAAATGCGCTGGTTCCGTCATGGTTGCGTCATGGGTATGCGACGTGACGCGCGCGAGCGCGCCATCCAGTTTTTGTTCCAGCATGACCTCAATCCACCGGTAAACCTGGATGAGGCGCTCACGGTATTTTGGGAGGCCCAGCGCGCCTCCGTGCTCGGTTTGGATGACGAACTGCGCTGGCAGAAGGAAAGCCCGCGCGTGCGGGTGCTGCCCGAGGCCAATGCCGAGGAAGCCGAGCTCCGCTCTTTCGCCGACCCGCTGATCCGCGGCGCGCTCGAGCATCGCGAGGAATGCGATGCCACCATCCAGCGCATCGCCAAGAACTGGGATATCAAGCGCATGGCCGTCGTGGACCGCAACGTCCTTCGCCTGGCCGTTTATGAAATGCTCCATCGCGCGGACATCCCGCCCGTGGTCAGCATCAACGAAGCGGTGGATATTGCGAAAAAGTTCAGCACGGGCGACAGTGGCAAGTTCGTGAACGGCATCCTCGACAAGATCCGGGGTGAACTGATGCGTCCCGCGCGGGATGTGAATTGATATTTTAATCGAATGTCCGCCGACCTCCATCTGCACACCAATTTCTCCGACGGCACCTATACGCCGGAGGAACTGGCCGCGCATGGGCGCCGGCACAAGCTCCGCGCCATGGCCCTGACCGACCACGACACCGTGGAAGGCTGTGCGCGGATGTCGGCGGCGTGCGAGAAGGAAGGCATCGAATTCATCCCCGCCGCCGAATTCACCGCCGAACTGGATGGCATGGAACTGCACATCCTCGGCTACTTCCTCGATTGCACGCACGAACGCCTGCTCAAGGAGCTCGCGAAGTTCCAGGCCGTGCGCCAGAACCGCATCCACGAGATCTGCGCCGCGCTGCAAAAGATCGGCGTGCCGTTGCAGGCCGAGGCCGTGTTCCAGCTCGCCAACTGCCGCGCGCCGGGACGCCCGCACGTGGGCCGCGCGCTGGTGAAGGCCGGCCTCTGCCGCACGCTGGATGAAGCCTTCGAGCGTTTCCTCAAGAAGCATCGTCCCGCCTGGGTGCCCAAGTTCAAGATGTCCGCCGCCGATGCGATGGAACTGATCCACGCCTCCGGTGGCCTCGCCGTGCTGGCCCATCCCGCGCTGAACCGCAGCGACGAAGTCATCCCCGGCCTGGTCGCCGACGGCCTTGATGGCATCGAGTGTTTCCACACCAAGCACAGCACCGCCACCAGCGAGCATTACTTGATGATCGCGGACCAGCACCGGCTGCTCATCACGGGCGGCAGCGATTGCCACGGCATGAGCAAGGGCAAACCGCTCATCGGCACGGTGAAGATTCCCTACCAGCACGTGGAGCGCCTCAAGGAGCGCGTGCGCGATATCAAGCAGAAAGCCATTTTCGCCAAGGCGGCGCAGGATTCGGCACTGGCGAACTGACCGCCACGCCGCATAACCGGCTGACCTCTCCGTCACTCATTTCATTTTACAACGCACGATTTTCCCATGGGCTTCTTCGATAAACTCGCCGCCAAGTTCAAGGAAGGTTTCGCCAAGACGAGCAGCAAGCTCGTCCACGAAATCAAGCGTGTCATCACCCGCTCCCCGCGCCTGACCGTCGAGTCCGTCGAGGAACTGGAGCAGATTCTCCTCGGCGCCGACCTGGGCACCGCGATGACCACGCAGATCATCGCCGCCGTCAAGAAAGCCTATGAAACGCAAGGCAGCGGCGGCGTGGATGTCTTGACCGTCGCCAAGCGTGAGATTGAAAGCGCGCTCGCGGGCATGAAGACGGAACTCCGCAAGCAGCCTTCCGGCGTGACGGTCGTGTCCGTCGTGGGCGTGAACGGCACCGGCAAGACCACCACGAGCGCGAAGCTCGCGCACCTCCTGCAAGGCCAGGGCGAGCCCTGTGTGCTCGCCGCGTGCGACACCTTCCGCGCCGCCGCCGTCGAGCAGCTCAAGCTCTGGGGCACGCGCCTGAACGTCCCCGTGATCGCCGGTGCGCACAACGCCGATCCCGCCGCTGTCGCGCATGACGCCATCACCGCCGCGCAGGCGCGCAACGCCACGTGGCTCTTCGTGGACACCGCCGGGCGTTTGCACACGAAGCACAACCTGATGCAGGAGCTGCAAAAAGTGCATCGCGTGATGGCCAAGAAACTGCCCGGTGCGCCGCACGAAGTGTTGCTCGTGCTCGATGGTTCCACCGGCATGAACGCGCTCCAGCAGGCGCGTGAATTTCACAAGGCCGTGCCGCTCACCGGCCTGATCGTCACGAAGCTCGATGGCACCAGCAAAGGCGGCATGCTCGTCGCGATCCAGCGCGAGCTGGGCCTCCCGGTCAAATTCATCGGCGTCGGCGAACAGCCCGATGATTTGCAGCCCTTCGACGCGAAGCAGTTCGCTGAGGCGCTTTTCAGCGAGTGAAAAAGGTGGAATTCGTCGCGCTGCGACGAATGGCGCCGCGCGTAAGCGGCGCAAGGAATGCCCGTTTGCCAGCCTTGGTCACCCGGCGCCCGCTTCTGCGCGGGCGCTGTTGTCGCAGCGCGACAACCGCCACCTCATCACCTCGGCGCCCCGACTCGATAGAAAACCTGCGGAGAATTGGAAACCGCGATCGGATAATTCACCGTGCCGCTGCTGTTGGGGAAGGTGGCGATCACCTGCCACGTGCTGAGATTCGTTGAGGCTTCGATCGTGTAACCTCCGCCCGGCACGCCGCTGAAGGACAGCCTCCAGAATCCGTTCGTCTTCAGAAAACTGTTCGCCTTGAACGTCACCACGTTAAGCGCGGCGTTCGAGCTGATGAGTCCGCCCGACGAATTGCTCACCGCCACGGAGTAATTGCCCGCCTGCGTCGCCGATATGTTGGTGAGAGTGAGTGAGCTGTTCGTGCCATTGGCGACCGGGCTGCCGTTCAAGCGCCACTGGTAAGTGATCGGCGCAGCGCCATCCGCAGCGACCGTGAAGGCCGCGTTGGCCCCCGTGTTCACCGTGCGATTTGTCGGGTGCGCCACGATGATGGGCGGGATGGCCGGCGTGAGCACGCGCACGTTGTCGAAGATCACAAACGTCTCATTTGTCGGCGCAGGTATCGAGTTGAACAGATCCATGTAGCCGATCATCGGCGTGCCATTGGTGTAATCGGTCGTATTCATGCGCTGGGCCACGACGATGCCGTTGAGCCGCCACGTGATCACGTCAGCGAGCTGGCTCACCTCGCACTGCACCCAGCGCTTGCCGGGCGCGCCGGCGGATTCAAACGCCGGCGAGGGGAACAACGCCTGATAAAATGCATCCGCCGAATCATCCGAAGTCGCGCCGTTGGCATCCAGCCCCGCTTGATCGATCGTGAGCTGGAGGGCCGCGCCGACGGGAATTCCGGTGTAAGCGCGGTAATCGCTCGTGGTCCCGCCCTCGCCATCCCACGCGAACCACAGCCCGTCGCTGGAGACCGCCGCGGCGCTGCCCCAGTTCACGCGCGTGCCGGTGTGGTTGATCCCCACCGAGGCGAATTCCGTCGAGCCGTCGCTGCCGCCCGCCACGCCGTTGTAGTTGAGCCACACATCGCAGCGGATCGCGTAGTCGCCCGTAAGATTCACATCCTTTGGATACAGGCTCACGCCCGCCGGCGCCGCCACGGCGTTGTTCTTGTTCACCGTGAGCTTCACGCCGCGCGTCGTGCCGCCGGAGTTCGGCGCGGGCGGGATGAAATTCGTCACGCCGTTCATCACGTAAGCAAGCGCGCCGTAATCATAACTCCAGTCCACCGTATAATCGGAGACGGCGTTGCCGGAGCCCTGGAAGAGATTCCAGCCCGTGCTGTTGTTGGTCTCGAAGGTTTCGCTGAAGGTGACCTGCCACGGCGGCGGCGTGTTCACCACCAGCCGCGCGACCCCGCTGGTCGTGCCGCCGTAGGTATTCGTCACCGCCACGGAATAATCTCCCGCCGTCGCGACCTGCACATTCGTGCGGGTGTAGGTGGCATTCGTCGCGCCCGCGATGTTCGTACCGTTGAAGCGCCATTGATATTTGAGCGTGGCCGCGCCCGTGGCCGTGACGCTGAAGGTCACATTCGTGCCGGGGTCCACCGAGCGCGGTCGCGGCGGGGCGGTGACGGCGGGGATGTTCGGGTCCACGCCGATCTCGATGGCCTGGATCGCGTTCCACATGTCCGTGGAATGATGCTGGCAGCTCCAGAAACTCACGCCCGTGTAGCCGCCCGCGGTCGCCGGCGTGTTGGTCTTCATCGCATTGATGAATTGCGCGATCTGGCTGCCCGTCACCGTGCCGTTCACCGAATTGTAAGCCTGCCCGATGGGGATGATGGGCTTGATGGCATTCGTGTTTGCGCCCGTGAGCGAGTTCTGCCAGTTGCGCCATTCGGTGTTCATCCGGGTGACCATGGTGATGGCGTAGTTCGTCCCGCCGATGTCCGCCCAATACGCCTGCGGCATCACCGCATCGCAGTATTTGCCAAACGCCACGTACGGAAAACCTGAGTGCGCGGTGATGATGGGGAAGGGGGCATGCGCGAGAAACCGGTTGGGATACGCCGCCTTCACCGCCTGGCAAAAGGTCGTGGCGGCCTGGTCGTTCGTGGAGAGCGTCTCGTATTCCGTCTCCGCATCGATGATGAAGCCATCCGCGCCGAGCGCCAGGGCATTGAGCGCCACATTGATTTCGCCCTGCATGTCATTGCCATACATGTAGGCCCAGCCAAAGATCTTGAGCCCGGCGGCGTGAGCCCGGGTGACGAGATCGGCGTTGAACTGGGTCCAGACGCTGCCGCCATTGCCGCACTTCACCGTGATCCACTTCATCCCCCGGTTCTTCTCGTAGTCAATCAACCCCTGCACATTTCCGACGCCGAGGGCGGAGATGCAGTTGGGGATCTGCCAGATCCAATCGCCCTTGCCCAAGTTCGCCGGGTCAATCCCACCATCCAGCAGTGACGAGCGGATGACGGGCACCAGCTTGGCAGCCGGATAAGTGGCGGCGGCCTCGTCGGAATGATCCGAGGTGGTGAAGCCGGCCGGGGGAAGAGCGCCCTCATGAGTCCGCCGGTAGTAAAGCGCGGCGTCATCCTGTGCCAGCCCGGCACCGGGGAGCAGGCTTCCCAGCGCGGCAAGCAATACGCCGAAGGCGAAACTGGATAGGCGCGCGGGCATCAGGCAAAAAGCATGCTTGGGTTAGCGTTCCACATTTCGCGGACATCTTCAATGAAGGTATCCGGGAGGCGTGCTCGCACGCCAAGGTGGCTGGCTGGGCTGGCATTTTGCAAAGTTCACCCTCTGGGACAGGGGAGGGTAGAACCCCATATTGCAAGGCAACACATTTTGTTAAAAAAATGTGCTCCACATCAGTTGACGCGAGGGGGACCGGTGCTAGATTACCTGCCTGTATGAGCGCACGAAAGCTGGACCGTTCTAAATCACCCAAACCAGTTGTCGTAAAATCGCGTCAAACCATCCTCGCCCTCGCGCCCGCTGCGGTGCGTGTCCGCCGGAACGGAATTGAGTTCCGTTCGGAGGCCGCCTTTCAGCCGTGGGTCGAGATGACGGTGGAACTGGAATCACCCAAAGACGGGCAGACCATCCGCTGCCACGGCATTGTCGTGGCTTGCGATGGCAGCCGTCACACGGGTTATCTGGTTTCGTTGCTGTTCAGCGGCCTCACGGCCGAGGCGCAGCAACATTTGCAGCAACTCGCGATTTCCTGACTGGACTCGTTTCCCGGCCTTGCCACAATTCGGCATGGAAACGTTTTATAAGATTCTCAAGGCCGCCGTCGAACACGGCGCATCGGACATTCACGCCAAAGCGGGCCACCCCGTCGTCTTGCGCATCAACCGTGAGTTGATCGCCATGGACGGCCCCCTGCCGACGGATGAATGGTTCAATGAGATTCTTAATAACATCGTCCCCCCGCACCTGAAGGGCCCGCTGGATAAAGACCGCGAAACGGACTTTTCCTACTTCCTCGAAGGTTGCGGGCGGTTCCGTACCAATATCTTCCAGCAGGGCGGTCGCTGGGCCTTTGCCATGCGGCACGTGAAGGCGAAGGTGCCCACCTTCGAGCAGCTCGGCCTGCATCCCATTTGCAAAACGCTGGTGGAAGCGCCGCGCGGCATCATCCTGCTGGCCGGCACCACCGGCAGCGGCAAGTCCACCACGCTCGCCGCGATGATCGAGCACCTCAACGAACACTTCAAACGCCACATCGTCACGCTCGAGGATCCCATCGAATACATGTTCGAGGACAACCAGTGCATCATCGAGCAGCGTGAACTCGGCCTCGACACCGCGACTTTCCAGCGCGGCATGAAGAGCGCCCTGCGCCAGGACCCGGATGTGATCATGGTCGGCGAAATGCGCGACTCGCTCAGCTTCCAGACCGCCATCAGCGCCGCCGACACGGGGCACCTGGTCATCTCCACGCTGCACACGACCAATGCCGCCACCAGCGTGGGGCGCATCCTCGATTTCTTCGTGGCGGAAGAGCGCGACACGATCCGCCGCCAGCTTTCCACCACGCTCAAGGCGGTCATCTGCCAGCGCATGATTCCCACGGTCCGAGGGACGATGACGCCGGCGCAGGAAATCCTTGTGAGCACCGGCACGGTGCGCAAGATGATCGAGGATAACCGTCTCGAAAAACTCCCCGCCGCGATTGAGACCGGCCGGGATGACGGCATGCAAAGTTTCAACCAGGCGCTTTACGATCTCGTCCAGGCCGGGACCATTACAAAGGAAGCGGCTTTGGAAAAGGCGACCAACGCGCAGGCGCTGGAAATGATGTTCCAAGGCATCTTCCTCAGCAGCGCCAGCAGCCGCATCCTGGGATAAGGCCAGCCACCATTCATTTGGATCAAACCCGTCGCATTGCGGCGGGTTTTTCTTTTCAACCCTGCACCAGCCGGCGGGGCCGTCCCGCAAGGACCGCCGCGATGGTCGCGCTGGTTTCCTCGGGCGAGGCGGGCTTGCTCATCAGGCGGTTCACGCCATGGGCGCGGGCGAGCTGGTGCAGCGAGTCATTGAGGAATCCCGAACAGAGGATGACCGGAATTCCCGCCCGCAGCTTGCGCACTTGCTCGATCAACTCGATGCCGGAGAGCTGCGGCATGTTAAAGTCCGTCATCAACAAATCGTAGCGGCTCGGATCGGCATTGAAGGCTGCCAGCGCGGCTTCGGGCGAGGTGAACACATCCACTTCGTAATTGAGCCGGGGGAACAGCTTGCGGGTATTGCGCGCTAGGAATTCTTCGTCATCCACCCACAGGATGCGCTCGCCATTGCCGCGCTTGATCTGGCCGGTCGGCTCGTTTGAAGAACCGCTTTCGGGAATGGCGGCGGGCAGGAAAATATCCACCGTCGTGCCCGCTCCCTCCTGGCTTTCCACCGTGATGTGGCCGCCGTGATCGCTCACGATTCCATGCACCACCGAGAGCCCGAGGCCCGTGCCTTTTCCCGGTTCCTTGGTGGTGAAAAATGGGTCGAAGACCCGTTCCTTTGTGCGCGCGTCCATGCCCTTGCCATTATCGGAAATGGTCAGGCGCACGCCGGCCGTGGCCTGGGGCAGGGGGCTGAGCCGGTTGCCCGCGGCCACGGCAGACAGTGCGATGCTGATCCGCCCCGTGCTGCTCTCCAGCGCGTGCCAGGCATTCGTGCCGAGGTTCACCACGATCTGGTAAATCTGGTGAGCGTCGGAATAAACCAGCGGCGTGGAGGCGGCGATGTCGATTTCCATCTGCACCCCGGCAGGTATGGAGGACCGCAGCAGCCGCACCGCTTCCTGCACAATTGGCCCCAGGGGCTGCGCCTTCTTGTCGAGGGCATGCTTCCGGGCAAAGGTCAGGATCTGCTGCACGAGATTCTTCGCCCGGTGCGAGGAGGCCACAATGGCATCCAGATATTCGCGCGTGGGATCGTTCTGGGAGGTGACGAATTTCGCCAGGTCCGCGTTCCCCATGATCGCCGCCACGATATTGTTGAAATCGTGGGCGATACCGCCCGCCAGCGTGCCGATGGCTTCGAAATGCTTGGCCTGGTTCAACTCCGTTTCCATCATCCGCCGCGTCTTCTCCGCCTCGATGGTTTCCGTCAGGTCGCGGCAGGTGATGATCAGCAGCTTCTCCTCATCGGCGGCCACTTGGCGCACGCACAGCTCAATGGGAAAGGCCGTGCCATCGCCTCGCGTTCCGGAGAACTGCCGGTACCGCGCGGAATGCTGCATCGCGTTTCCCGTGACCTCGCTCTGCTGGATGATATCCTGCCATTCGGGTGAACCGGCAAATTTCAGGAACCGTTTTACGCATTGCTGCCGCCAGCTGCCATCGGTCACTCCGAACATGGTTTCCGCCGCCCGGTTGAAGATCACGATCCGGTTTTGTTCGTCCACGGTGATGATCGCCACAAGCGCCGAGTGCACGATGGCATCGAGTTGTCGCTTGTGCAGTTCCAACGCGAGCTCGGCGCGCTTGCGTTCGGTCACATTGCGGAACTGGCTGAGCACCAGGCACGGCTGGCCCGGATGCTCAAAGAAGGAGGCGGTGATCTCGAACCAATCCTCGCGCCCGTCCCATAACTTCAATTCGATTTCCTGGCTGCCTGGAATTGTCCGGGCGCGAAAACGCTGGGTGTAGGCCTCCAGCAATCCGGGGAATTCGCCGGGTTGCAACAGGACGTTGAACTGGTGGCCGGTAAGGTCCTTGCCGGAACGTCCGAACATCTGGCCGAAGGCGGCGTTGGCCAGCACAATGGTCCCGTGCTCGTCGGTGAGGAGCATCCCATCGCTGGAAGATTCCCAGATGAGGGCCAGCTTGCGGGCGGTGGCCGCTTCCGATTCGACTTGTTCGCGAATGCGGATGGTCTGCTTCTGCACCTGCCGCCGCAGGAGCCACACCCAGGCGAGCACCGCCGCCAGCGCCAGCCCTACTCCCAGCGGCGCGAGGGAACTCAGGTCCGCCGCGAGCGCTTGAGCCTGTACAAGGGCGGGCACGCCATCCCTTTGAATGGCAGCCTCTTCGGCGAACAGCGATAGCGGCGTTAACCACGCCGCGCCCACTGTGCCGACCATGCACAATCTCCACATATCCAGCCCAATACCTGCGCCCTGCGGGCAGCGATGCCCGAAGTGTCTTGGCTTCGCCCAAAACCCTCCCGCATCGGTGCCGGGGACTCCGGTACTCTATATCGTGCAAGACCTTTCAAACATTTCAGAAAAGTTCAACCCTTGCTTGTCGTCCCGATATCCGAGGCCTGTTTACCCGGTTAGTACCCAAGCGCTGAGAGCGCCGGCATCCTGTCGGCGCGCGACCGTCTAAGACGGAAGTGATGATCACAAGGGATTCTTCCTTGCCCGATGACCATTCCCGAAAAACCCATCGAATATTTCCTTTTGAGACTTTGAACCTCCCCTTTCGCCCCTGCACAAATGTGCCTATGGTCGTTGCTTGAATCCACCTCTGTTTCCAGTATCGTCGGTCATATTTCGTGAAGCCCATTTGTCATCATCCCCCGGCGCGTTTCGCCGTTGCCGGATTGCGCTTTCTGAAGCTCTGTCCCCTCTTGCTCCTGTTGCTTGCCCTGCCCGGCGTCGTCCGTGGCGAGGCCATGCTCCAGCTCTTCAACCAGACGTGGAACGAACTCACGGACAAAATGCCCGAGCTGGCCGAGGCGGGTTACACTTCACTCTGGCTCCCGCCGCCAACCAAAGGTGGCAGCGGTTATTCCGTGGGCTACGATCTCTTCGATCCCTTCGACCTCGGTGACCTGAACCAGCGCGGCACGGTGCGCACGCGCTATGGTACCAAGGCGGAACTGCTGCGCATGGTGGAGACCGCGCATCGCTTCGGCATCCGCGTGTATTTCGACAACATCGTGAACCATCGCGCGTTCGATGTGCCGGGTTACAATGCGAACACACCCACGAACCTCTATCCCGGCATGGTCCCGCAGGACTTTCACATCCATGTGACTTCGGATGGCTACTTCCGCAATGTGGATGGCATTCGTGATTACAACTCCACGTGGCAGGTGCAGAATCTCTCGCTGTCCGGCCTGCTCGATATCGCGCATGAAAATCCGAATGCGAACTTTGGCCGCACCGAGGGCAGCACCACGCCCAAGCTCTCGCTCGTCCGCCAGCCCACGCATCCGGAGTATTATTACCAGCATCCGACGCTCGGTTACGTTGGCTTCGGTGGTCTTACGCTCTCGAACCTCAATGCAAATCCGGATTTCTACAGAGAGGACGTGAACGCCTATCTCATCCGCAGTGCGCGCTGGCTGCTGGACACGACCAAGTGCGATGGCTTCCGCCTGGATGCGGTGAAGCATGCGCCGGATTATTTCTTCGGTCAGCAGAGCGGCGCGAATCGTGATTCCAGCGATGCGGGTTACGTCGGTGGCATTCAGCGCCAGTTCAACATCACGCACGGCTTTAACGATTCGAACCATCGCGACAGCAACTTCGACACGGAGACCGCCCGCGACGACGCGCTGGTGTTTGGCGAGCATCTCGGCGAACCGCCGGGCTTCGGCGGTTACACGGATGCGGGCATGCGCCTGCTGGACAATCCACTGCGCAATGTCCTCAACAACACCTTGGGAAATCCCGGTTCCTCGCTCGCGGGACTGGAGCAGCGCGACTTCGGCGGGTTCAGCGCCGGGGTGCGGGTGATGCACGCGCAGAGCCACGACAGCGACTACGCGGCACGGCGCGAGTTGCAGAACGCCTTCTACTTTTTCCGCGAAGGCGTCCCGCTGGTATATTCGGATGGCTACAATGAGGCGGACACGTGCGACTCGTGCGGTGGTGCTTTTCCGCGTCACGCGAACATGCCCTATCTCGGCCAGTTCAGTGACAACAAGATGCCCGACCTCGCGTGGTTGCACGGCAATCTCGCGCGCGGCGGCACGCGCGGGCGCTGGGGTGATTCCGATGTGGTGGCCTTCGAGCGTTATGATTATCGCGAGGCCGGTTCGGCGGCGGACCAGACCGTGGTGCTCTTTGCGATGAACGACAACTTTGGTTTCCCTGGCGACGTCAGTTTCGACGACGGCGTGGGCAACCAGACAGGCGGCACGTTCTACGAATGTTTCCCGGTCGAGAATTCACGCAATCAAGGATTGGTCGTCGGCTTCCCGCCCGGCTCGGTGCTGGTGCAACTGGCGGATTCGCCGGGCAAGGATCGCGCGTGCTCGAAGCTCCTCGTGCGCCTCGCCACGAATGTCCGGCAGGACGCGATCAACAGCCAGAACGATGCGAACCCGGTGAATCGCAAGGTGTATGTCGGCTCGCAGGCGCTTGCGCCCGGCGGCGGGGCCATCGAGTTCAAGCTGCCCGGTGGTGGGTATGTGGCTTATGGCTACGAACCGCCGCAGCCAAGCCGGGCCGCGTGGCACGATGTGATCACGTTCCGCCAAGGTGGTGCCGAGGCGGCGCGCCTGGTGGTCCGTCGTCAGGATGGCAAGGATGGTGACAGTGGTTTCAACCCGCGTTATCCCGCGCTGCGCCGTGGCAGTTACAACCCCGACGGCTCGCTGCGCCGCGGCACGAATGTGACCACACGCACCTACGCGATGGATGTGCCGATTGTGACGAATGCGAACTTCGACATCGAAGTCCGCACCGATGCCTCCACCGACAATGTGCTCGTGAAACTGGACGGCGGTATGGATGTGAATTCCCACCAAGGCTCCGGTCCTTCAACCGGCTTTGATCGCCGCGACAACAAGCCCGGTGCGAGCATCGATGTGTTCCTCGGGTTTGAACAGGCGCGCTTCATCGTGCGGCGCGGGCCGGAGAAGTTCGGCTCCACCAACATCGCGAACAACACGGTGAAGTCGTATGGTGCGGAGACATTCTCCTTCACCATTGGCGGCGGCAGTAATGTCGTCGTGGGCGCGGGTGGTGGGGCGGACGTGGACACACAGACGGCCGATTGGGTGTTTCACAATCCCATCCGCTCGGTGACGGTGAACGGCGCTCCCGCCACGCAGCGTAATCCCATCGCGCCGACGGCGGCGCAGGCCGTGGACATCTGGTTCAAGATCGGCAACGAGTTCGATGTGAACCGCTGGAAGGTGTATTACACCACGGATGGCTCGAATCCCGAAGGCTCCTTCGGCACCGGCGTGGGCACCACGCGCGTGGCGGATGGCGCGTTCGCGGGCGAGGACAACCAGGACGGCACCATTGACTGGGCCAAGGCGACGATTCCCGCGCAACCCAATGGCACGGTGGTGAAATACAAGGTGTCGGTATACGACAGCGGCATCAGTTCCATTTCCGATGCGGAGGAGGCGAAGGAATCCGGCATCACGCAGTTCTCGATCACCAACTTCAACCCGCAGACTGCCACGGTCTGGCTGCACAATAATCTCAACACGAACCACACCCGCACCGGTCTGGCTGAGGGCTTCCACATGGTGCGCGCCCGGGCGTTCCTCGGCCGCGATGGCAAATCCAGCGTGTATAACACCTACATGCAGACGTTTTATTACGATGCGCAGCCGCCGGATGGCGTCATCGCGTTCCCCGCCGCCGATGGCCAGAATCTTGGCAGCCGCGAGTATGGCGTGGTCGTGCGGGCCGATGCCACAACCACGGAAGTGGAATATAACATCCAGGATTCCGACGCGAACAACGACGACGTGAACACGGGGCAGGGGAACGGCAACGGCCTCACGAACGGCCAGCCCTCCTGGGTGAAGGCCACTCTGGTGGCCGCCAATCAAGGCATCAGCGCGCAGTATCCGAACCTGCCGCTGGAGTATCGCTTCACCTATCTCGCGGTGCCCGCCAGCGGCAGCGCGACCATCGCGGTGCGCTTCAAGGAAGTGACGACCAGCATTCTCACCAACCGCTTCCGCACGCTCACGCGCACGGTGAACACCCTCGCCCCCGCGCAGACGCTGGAGATCGCCTTCCCCGCCAGCGGCCAGAATATCGCGCTCGACCAGGCCGCCGCTTACACCATCGTGGCGCGCTTCACGGACACGCTCACCACGGACATCAATCTCTTCACCGTGTTCATTGATGGCGCGCCGCAGCCGCGCACGCGCCTTGATGGCGTGCCGCTCTACCGTTTCCAGGACCAGACCGGTGGCGATGGTAAAAATGAACTGCGCTTCGACTGGAGCGGCATGAGCGCCGGGCAGCACGTGATTGAAGTGGAGTTCAACGGCTCCGGCCTCAATCTCCAGGCCTCGCGCATCGTGAATGTCTCCCTCACCGGCGCGGGTGCGACCATTGTTGCTCCGCCTGCGGTGGATTTGCAGGGCCGATCACCGTTCACGGTCATCCTCCCGCTCAAGACCAACCTTATGCCCGCCGACCGCAGCTACACCATCGTGGTCTCGACGCCCGTGAGCGTGACCAATGTGCTCGTGAGCTTCTCGCCCACCAATGCCGCTTTCCCCGGTGGCGCGGCGGTGCTGGATACCAACTTCGTCAGCGGCAGCACGCGCCAATGGCTCTTCGCCTGGACCAACATGATCGAAGGACTCTTCACCCTCCGCGCCGATGCCTTCTCGGCAGGATTCGTGACCGCCACGCAGCAAGTGCGCGTCGCCTTCCGGCTGCCCGACGCCGATGGCGACGGACTTCCCGATGAGTGGGAATTGCAATACGGCCTCGATGGCCAGAGCGTGAACGGCCTCGATGGTTCCAGTGGCGATCCAGACGGCGATGGCTTCACCAATCTCGAAGAATACCTCGCCGGCACGAATCCCAATGATGCGGCTTCCTTGCTGAAAGTCACGGCCCAGGCCGGCGGTGGTCGTTCCATCACGTGGCAAAGCGCGCCCGGCAAGGTGTATCAAATTCTCGCGGTGACGAATCTTGCTGAGCCGTTTGTGCTGTTGGGGACGAATATTCCCAGTACCGGTGCCACGACTACATTTGTTGATCCTGCGCCAGCGGGCACGGTGAAGTTTTATCGGGTGAGTATCGTGTCGCAGTGAACCGGTTTTATTCGTTGATTGGTAAAGCAATCAACAGGAGCATCGTTCTTAAGTTATGGGACTATTTCTTGCGATGTCCGGAGTCATGGGGGCGGACAAAGTCGCTGTTGAGGCGGCGCTCCATTCTTTCACTAGCACGCGCGGCGGCTCGTTCCGCCGGGCGAAACGGAGCACAGAGGATCCAGATACACTGGTGTTGTTGGAGGCGGATTCGAAATGCAGCGTTCTTTATCCCTGGGAATTTATGGAATGGGACGAAGCATCACGATACCTGTCCGCGCAGTTGGGTGTGCCGGTCTTTTCTTTCCACATTCACGATGAGGATTTGTGGATGTTTGTTTTGTACGACAAAGGCGAACCAGTGACAAAGTTCAATCCCATGCCTGAGTATTGGGACGACGACATTTCCGATGAGGAAAAGGCGTCATGGGCCGGGGATTCAGCACGCATCACGGCCTGTATCAAGGGCGTCACACCTGAGGCGATCAGCCCTTATTTACGGCATTGGGATCTGGATGAGGATGATCCGGGAAAAGCTTTTCCATCAGATCAGTCTGGCTTCAACGATTGCTGGCAGATGCTTGATTTCATGAAGAAATTCGGGTTGCGGTATCCTTTGGATGATGGCGGTGAGGTTGTTGGGGAGACCTATGAATTCGTTGCTCCGGAAGAAAAAACTGAGGGCTGAACGGCAATAGACTACCGCGCCTTGCCTGCACCTCGCCACTCAGGTTGAATCCCTGCGCATGAGCCACACGCATCCGCTCACCACCACGACATTTGAGATTCCGGGCCACCGTGTTGTCCGGTCGCTTGGGGTCGTGCGCGGCATCGTGGTGCGCTCCCGGTCGGTCATCGGGAACATTGGCGCGAACGTGCAGGCGTTTTTCGGCGGGAACATCTCGATCTACACGCAGCTCTGCGAGCAGGCGCGGGACGATGCCTTTCGGGACATGATCAATCATGCCGGGTCGCTGGGGGCGAATGCCGTCATTGGCGTGCGTTACGATGCCACGGAGATCGGGCCGGGCATCACGGAGGTGCTGTGCTACGGCACGGCGGTGTTCGTCGAGCCGGTGAAGGCTTGAACAATGATTGATGAAGTGAGACGACCCCTTGATTCCAACTCATTAGCACCCGGCTTCAGCCGGGTGACCCAACGCCGGATGCGAGCGCGAACTGTTTCAACAGTTTGCGCGGTAAATGGCACAACCATTCAAGCCGATGAAACGGCTTTCGTTGCCCCGTTGCTCCGTCACCGGGCTAAAGCCCGGTGCTAATGAGATGATGCGGCCATATGGCGGAGACGCCTCCGGCCATCACCCCAGCGGAAAATCCTGTTCCTGCCGTGCCAACTGGCCCAAGAATCAGCCCCATCACGATACTGCATCACGGAACATGGCACGACACAGCAAATGGGCGAAGGTCAAGACGTTCAAAGGCGCGATTGACGCCAGGCCCCGGGAATTGCTTGAGGACCACGACGGTGTGAAGGAAGTTTTCACCAACGCGGAATGACACACCTTGCCGCGCACGCATGAGCCAGCCGAAAGAATCACTCGCCGAGCGCATTTTGCGCTGGCTCGCGGAGGCGCTTCACAACCGCCCGCGCGCCTTCTTCTACGCGCAGATGGTGCTGTTCGTCGCCGCGCTGTTTTACACGGTCACGGAGCTGAAGCTGGATTTCAGCCGGAATAACCTGGTGGGCGGCAACCAGCGTTATCACCAGAACTACCTTAACTACAAAAAGGAGTTCAACGTCCGCGACGACATGGTGGTGGTCGTGGAGAGCGAGAACCTGGAGAAGAACCGGCAGTTCGTGGAGCGCATCGGCGCGCGGCTGGACGCGGAGACGAACCTGTTCAGCGACGTCTTTTACAAGGGCGACCTCAAGCTGATGGGCGACAAGGCCCTGATGTTTGTACCGGAGGACAAGCTGGGGGAGATGAAGAAGGCGCTGGTGGATTTCCGGCCGTTCATCCAGCACTTCACCGGGGCGACGAATCTGGATGCGTTCATCAGCCTGGTGAACCGGCAGATCCTCAGCCTGCGGAACGAAACCAACGCGGAGAGCGCCAATGTGAAGGGGCTCATGAAGGCGCTGCCGGCCCTGGAGCGGATCGTGGAGCAGGCCACCGACAGCCTGCGGCGGCCGGGCACGCCGGTATCGCCGGGCATGAACGCCCTTTTCAATGGCGGGGCCGAGGCTGAGCGGGAGATGTACATCACCTTTGCGAATGGCCGGCTGTACCTGGTGAGCGCACGTGCGGCCAGCGACCAGGTGCAGGAGGACGCGGTGAAGCGGTTGCGAGAGCTGGTGGCCCTGGTGAAGGCTGAGGTGCCCGGCGTGAACGCGGGCATGACCGGCGAGCCGGTGCTGGAATTCGATGAGAAGACGCAATCGGAGTTCGACTCCACCGTGGCGAGCATCGTGTCGCTGGTGCTGTGCATGCTGATCTTCATCTATGGCTATCAGGAGACGGGCCGGCCGCTGAAGGCCACGGCCTGCCTGGTGGTCGGGCTGGTCTACACGCTGGGTTTCACGGCGCTGACCATCGGCCATTTGAACATCCTGACCATCACGTTTGTGCCGATGCTGGTCGGCATGGCGATTGATTTTGGCGTGCATCTCATCACGCGCTTTGAGGAGGAACTGCGCCACGGGCGCACGGCGCAGGCGGCGTTGCAGAAGGCGATTGTTTACACCGGGCAGGGAATCTTCACCGGGGCGTTCACCACGGCGGGGGCGTTCCTGGCGATGGGCGCGACGGATTTTCGCGGCGTGCAGGAGATGGGCCTCATCTGCGGCGGCGGCATGTTGATCTGCCTGATCCCGATGATGACCTTGCTGCCGGTGCTGCTCATGCGCGGGCGGCAGAACAAGCTCGATCGCGAGGGCAAACCGGCGAAGGCTGAGACACCGCAAAAGCGCGAACTGGCGCTGTCCGAGGACAAGCGTGAGGCGTTGGAACGGCGCTGGCTGGATCATCCTTGGTGGGTCATCGGCATCACGGCGGCGCTGTGCCTGCTGGCCGCGACGCAGATGCGCAAGGTGGGTTTTGATTACAACCTGCTCCATATGCAGAGCGCCGGACTGCCGGCGGTCGAGCTCGAGGAAAAACTGATCAAGTCCGCCGGGCGCTCGGTCATCTACGGCGTGGTGGTGGCGGATGACCTCAAGCACGGCATGGAACTGGAGGCAAAGCTCAAGACGCTGCCCACGGTTGCGGGAGTGGAGTCGCTCAACCAGTTTCTCGTGCCGCCCCCGGCCAGCAAGCTGGCGGCCATCGGGGAGATCAAGCAGGCGGTTTCCGACATCCACTTTGCGCCGGTGGATACGGCCCCGGCGAACCCGCCGGAATTGAGCGCCACGCTCTGGCGCTTGAAAGGCTACATGGGGGCCGCCGCGGAGAGCGCGGGAAAAGAAGATCCTGAGCTGGCCGCGCAGATGACACGACTAGGCGACAAAATCACCGAGCTGCGCAAGGAGCTGAATTCCGACAAGCGTTCCGAAGCTGAAACCGCTGCAAAAATCGGCGCGTATCAGCGCGCGTTTTTCAAGGACATCCAGGAGACGTTCGCCTCCATCCAGAACCAGGACAACCGCTCGGGGCTCCAGCCCGAGGATGTGCCTACCGCGCTGCGCCACCGGTTTGTCGGCCAGAGCGGCAAGCTGCTCCTGCAGGTGTATCCCAAGCAGGATGTGTGGGATCGCGAGCCGCAGGAGCAGTTTGTGAAGGAGATGCGCAGCCTGGTGCCGGATGTCACGGGCACGCCGGTGCAGCTTTACGAATACACCTCGCTGCTCAAGCTGAGCTACGAAGAGGCGGCGCGCTATTCACTGATCGTGATCGTCGTGCTGGTGCTCATCCATTTCCGCAGTTTTGCGTGCGTGATCCTCTCACTGCTGCCGGTCGGCATCGGCTGGCTGTGGATGGTGGGCGCGATGGGCTGGCACGGGGAGGCGTTCAACCCGGCGAACATCATGACGCTGCCGCTCATCGTCGGCATCGGCGTGACGAACGGCATTCACATCCTGAACCGCTATGCGGAGGAGGCGCACCCGAGCATTCTCGCGCGCAGCACGGGCAAGGCGGTGATTGTGAGCGGACTCACCACCATCATTGGCTTTGGCAGTCTCATCATCGGCAAGCACCAAGGCATCAAAAGCCTGGGCTACGTAATGGCGTTCGGGGTGGCGGCGTGCATGATCGCGGGGGTGACTTTCCTGCCGGCCTTGCTCACGCTGCTGCACAAGAAGGGCTGGAGAATAAAAAAGCCCAGCACCGATAATGCACAACCGATGCCGGGCCGGGAGGAACCGAGGTAAAAACCTCAATTCATGTAGCAAAGATACGCTCCTTATTAACAATGTCAATTTCAGAGTCGGAGACATTCATTATGAGCGATATTTTGGGGCGTTATCGGTTGCGTAATGGACGCAAGAGGCATTGCTCACCGCTTGTTCACCGGCAGGAGCAGCAGGGTCGCGCGAAGGGCGGAAGTAATCGGGTTCAAGGGATTATGCATCGCAATATCCACAAGTTCAACGGGTTGCAGAGTTCAGTTTTTGCGCCTGCGTCCGGATACTGCCGGCTGATTTTGCTGGTTCTGATAACGGCCGTTCACAGCCGGGGCCAGTCGTTGGTGGACCGGGGACCATGGGCAGGTGGCGTGACCGCCCGCTCTGCGACCATCAAGGTAAAGGTGAATCGCGACCTGGCCAGCGTGTGCCTGATCTACGGCACGGATGTGGGGCTGGCCGACGCAGTGAGGACGCAGCCGGTGCTGATCCACGCGAATGTCTCAAGCATCGCCACCTTTCAACTCGAAGATCTTCAGCCGGACACACGATATTATTACGTGCTGGAGGTCAATGGCACCAAGGCCATGGACCGGCGGGGGCGCTTCCGGACCTTTCCCGAGGGGCAGGCGTCCTTCAAGTTCGCGTTCGCCTCCTGCGCGAAGACCGGTTCCACCAACGGCGTGTTTGAAGCCATCCAGCGCAACGACCCGCTGTTTTTCATGAACATCGGCGATTTTCATTACGAGGACATCCGCACCAACAGCCGCACCCGCTTCCGCGAGGCGTATGACCGCGTGCTGGCCTCGCCCCAGCAATCCGCGCTCTATCGCTACACGGATTTCATCTACATGTGGGATGACCACGATTTCGGTGGGAACAACAGCAACCGGAAAGCCTCTTCGCATCCCGCCGCGCGGCTGACGTATCAGGAATACGTGCCGCACTACCCGCTGCCCGCCGGCAGGGGCGACGTGCCGATCTACCAGAGCTTCTCCGTGGGCCGGGTGAAATTCATCCTCACGGATCTGCGCGGCGAGCGCATGAGCGTCTCCGAGCCGGACACCCCGGAGAAGACCATGCTGGGCACGGTGCAGAAGGAGTGGTTCAAGAAGGAACTGCTCGCGGCGAAGGAGACCCATCCGCTGATCTTCTGGGTGAGCACCGTGCCGTGGACCGGGCAGGCGGGCACCAATTTCTATCCCATTCCGCCGGGCACCTACGGGAGCATTCATCACAAGAAGCTGCCGCCGGTGCCGCTGCAAGCGGATGGGACTTTGCCGGGTTATGCACGGCCCTCGTCCGACATGGACAACTGGGCGACGTTTTCCCATGAACGGAGGGAACTGGCTGACTTCTTCAAGCTCAATGGCCTGGTGGGCCGGCTCATCATCCTGAGCGGGGATGCGCACATGCTCGCGGCGGATGACGGTCGCAACAGCGATTATGCCACGGATGGCGGCGCACCCATCCCGGACCTGGCGGGGGCGCCGCTGGACCAGGATTCCTCGGTGAAGGGTGGTCCGTGGAGCCAGGGCCTCTACCGGCCGCGCAAAGGCGTGGGCTGCTTCGGCTTCGTGACCGTGGAGGACAAGGGCGCGGAAATCACCGTGACCTACAGCGGGCGGACGCTGCTCAATGAGGAGAAGGTGGGGCTGAAGATAAAGGTCGGCGTGGGGGAGTGACGGCCTTCGGTGGAAAACGGGAGTGATGCGGGGATGGAGTAATGGAGTTTTGCTGAAGTCCCGGAGTGCGCCCGTCCTCGGGCGCAGCAATGTTCCTGTCCGGGCGGCTTGGGAATGGCCAGAGACCGTCTGTGTGCCTGGGTTGCTGCGCCCGGGGACGGGCGCACTCCGTCGTAACCGCCGGTGGCGGTTTTCGCGCTGCGAAAACTCTGCGAGCGCGCCAGCAAGCGGCCCGCTTCTGCGCCAGTCTGCAATGGCTGTTTTACGCCCTGGCTCTTCCTTTGCATTTTGTCCTTTGAGACTTTGAGCTTTCTCCCCTTAAATCCCCTCGTGCCGACCAAAGTCATCGCTGCCGCCAACCAGAAGGGCGGCGTGGGCAAGACCACCACTGCCGTGAACCTCGCCGCGTGCTCCGCCGCGCAGGGCCGCCGCGTGCTGCTGATTGATCTCGACCCGCAGGCCAATGCCACCAGCGGCGTGGGCCTGGACAAGCTGGAAGGCGCCAGCTCTTACATGCCCTTGCTCGGCGAGGGGCCGCTGCTCGACAAGGTGCAGGCCACCGCCTTCCCGAATCTCTCCATCGTCCCCAGCGAGGTGGACCTGTGCGGCGTGGATCTCGAACTCGCGCGCGGCGAGAATCACCTGATCCGCTTCACGAGCATCCTGAAGCCGGTGATCGATTCGAACCGCTTCGATCTCATCCTCATCGATTGCCCGCCCACGCTGGGCATCCTCACGCTGAACGCTTTCACCGCCGCCGATTCGCTGCTCGTGCCGCTGCAATGCGAGTATTACGCGCTCGAAGGCATCTCGATGATCACGAAGGTCATCAACCAGATCCGCGACACGGGCATCAACCCGCGCCTGCACCTGCTCGGCGTGGTGATGACGATGTTCGATGCGCGCACGCGGCTCTCCGCGCAGGTCGTGGAGGAGGTCCGCAAGCACTTCGGCGAACTCGTCTTCGACACCATCATCCCGCGCACCACGCGCCTGGCCGAGGCCCCCAGCCACGGCAAGCCGATCATCTACTACGACAAATACAGCGCGGGCGCGGCGGCGTATGAAGTGCTGGCGCAGGAGTTTTTGGCAAGGTTGCAGATTTAGGTGCCGGGTTGGCAGGTTCGCCCAGACATTGAAAACTGTATGAAGGTGTGGATGTCAGGAGAGGTTCATGGCGACCTTGCGGATGCCTTTCGGGCAGCGCGAAACGAAGTAGTGGCGGTTTTGAACGAGGCGTTTGAGAACAAGGACTACGGGCCGGGACTCACGGCATGGGATTTGATTCCCATCATACTTCCCAAGGACTGGCCCCTGCATGAAGAAGTCGTTCGTTATTCCAAGCGCACGAAAGAAACCGAGTTCCGGCTTCACATCGATTTTGACACATTCAAGAATGCTTCACCTGCGGGACAGCGGATACTCATCTGCAACGTATTGCGATTCTCGCTGACCTATCTGGAGGCAACCAAGGTCAAAGACGTGGATTTCGCATCGCTGAGGGCTGACTTCGAAAAAGCCATTCTCTCACAGCGATGGACACCCAATGGCGTGGCTAGTCACAGTTCCACGCCCAAATCGAAGCCGGTTGCTGTAAGGCAGAACCGGCTTGCGAAGAACGTGGCGGTACCAGAACGAATCAAGATCAACCGCGAAGAGGATTATCATACTCACTTCATTGGCACTTACGGAGGAAAGCCGGGAACAAAACCAAACCAGTTCATGGGTTTCGTAACAGCGACACTGCCCGAGCCGATGCCGAAAAACTGGGAGCAGCACAAGCGCTGGTATGCCGTGCTGCACACGTTTGATGCCGACGGGAATCACCTTAAAAGCGATGCGTGGTTTGCCGGGGTGACTGCTGATGGAGAAACGCAGGTTACAGACAAGGCAGGCGAGCAACTGGCTGAAATGCTGCGCGGCTTGGGAAAGATCAAATTCGGAAACGTGATAGTCCGGCTCTTTTCCGTGAAGATTGATGGCCAGGTGTTCGGTTTGATTGATGCCTCCGAGGCTGATGAGGATATTGTCAGCGTGCATCTCGTTCCCAACGACCTCGCCCTCTTTGCGCCTTGGGACGGGGAATACTACACTTGAGTAAATTCCTTTTAAAAACATGATGCCCCCGGACTTACAGCGCACCATTGAAGGTGAACTGCGATCCGGCGAAACCGTCGTGTGGCAGGGGCAGCCCATTCCCGGACGTTATGCGCGCGGCGGGTGGTGCCTTGTGTTGTTCGGCATTCCGTGGACGGCCTTTTCCATTTTCTGGGTGGTGATGGCCTCCGGCATAACCATGGGCCACCAGCACGGGCCGCCGCTGGGCGTCCGGATTTTCTTCCCCTTGTTCGGCCTGCCGTTCGTGGTGATTGGCCTGGGCATGTTGAGCTCGCCGTTTTGGATGAAACGCAAGGCGCTGAAGGTGGCCTATGTGGTCACGGACCAGCGGGCCATCCTCATTGAAGGCGGCTGGCGCGGGGGCGTGACCGTGCGGTCCTTCGGCCCGGACCAGTTGAACCAGCTCGAGCGCCGCGAACATGCCGATGGCTCCGGCGACCTCATCTTCGAGCGGCATCACGGGCGTGACAGCGATGGCGAACGGCGGTCGCGGGAGATCGGTTTTCTCGCCGTGCCCGAGGTGAAAAAGGTCGAGGAACTGATCCGCGGCCTGCAAGCCCCGCCGCGCCAGAGTTGACCGCGAACGAATTTTCCCGCAATTCATCCGTCCATATACCGAACATGAAATCATATTCCCTGATTTTGACCGGCACCGTTACCGCCGCCTTGAGTCTTTCCGCCGTCGACTGGCCGCAGTATCGCGGAGTCAGCCACGACGGTTCCACGACGGAAAAAATCGCGACCAAGTGGCCGGCGGGCGGGCCGAAGCCCGTCTGGAAAGCACCGCTGGCGGGCGGCTTCAGCAGCTTTGCGGTGAGCGGCAGCCAGGCCTTCACGCTCGTGAAGCGCGACGTGGAAGGCGCGGGCAAGGAAGTCTGCGTGGCGGTGGATGCCGCGACCGGCAAGGAGCAGTGGGCGACCTCGCTCGGCACCGTGGCCAAGTATGATGGCGGCGGCGATTCCGGCACGAAGGACAATGACGGCGGCGACGGCCCGCGCTCCACGCCCACCGTGGATGGCGGCAAGGTTTATACACTCAGCGCGCAACTGGTGTTGCACTGCCTCGATGCGAAGACCGGCAATGTGTTGTGGAAGCACGAGATCCTCAGCGAGTTTCATGGCAAGAACATCCAGTGGCAGAACGCCGCCTCGCCAGTGGTCGAAGGCGGCCTGGTGATCGTGGCGGGCGGCGGTCCGGGGGAATCGTTGATCGCCCTGAGCAAGGTCAATGGCGCGGTGGCGTGGAAGACCGGCACCGAGACCATCACGCACTCGACGCCCACGGTGGGCACGATCCACGGGGTGAAGCAGGTGATCTTTTTCGTGAAGAGCGGGCTCGTCTCCGTGGATTTCCGCAACGGCAAGGAATTGTGGAAGCAGCAGTATCGCTTCGCCGTGAGCACGGCCATCGCGCCGGTGATTTGCGGTGACATCGTGTATTGCGCGGCGGGTTACGGCGTGGGTTCGGGCGCTTACAAGATCACGAAGAATGGCGACGCGTTCACCTCGGCGGAGATCTGGCGCAAGACCGGCAACCAGCCGGTGGCCAACCACTGGAGCACGCCCGTTTACAAGGAGGGGCATCTCTACGGCATGTTCCAGTTCAAGGAATACGGCAGCGGCCCGCTCAAGTGCGTGGAAGTCGCGACGGGCGAAGTGAAGTGGGAGAAGGGCGGCTACGGTCCTGGCAATGTGATCCTCGCGGGCAACACCGTGCTTGCTCTCGCCGACAATGGCGAACTCGCCGCGGTGGAAGCGACGCCCACGGGTTACAAGGAACTGTCCCGCGCGAAGGTGATCGAGGGCAAGTGCTGGAGCACGCCGGTGGTGGCCAATGGGCGCGCCTATGTGCGCAGCACCAAGGAAGGCGTCTGCGTGGATATCGCGGCGAAATCGGCGGGGAAGTAAGAAGACGGATTTAACCGCAAAGAGCACAGAGATCGCAGAGAGAGACCAAGTCTTTGGCTGGACTGAAAGCCCATGATGTCATAGCCCGCAAGTCGATCTGGCAAGAGGCACGTTGAGGGTCGCGGCAGCGTCTTGGAGTGCGGCGTGCAGCGCCGCTTTCGGACCAGCACCGTGGTTTGAGAAATCCTTGAAATCTGATCTGCAAACCTACGCATTTTCTGCCTGGATTCATTCCATCCTTGTCCCGCTCGTCAAAGCGGCGCTGCACGCCGCAGTCCAAGACGCTGCCGCGAGTCATCCTGCGCCGTTGCAAAATCCGGTGGCGTTTCGATGACAAAGACACGCTTTCCGTTTTCTTCATCAACTTGCCGCTTGCCTCCACAATTCCCGCGCTTACGTTTTCCGCTCCATGAACGTGCTGAAAGACTCTTTGGTGGAATTGATACGGCGGACGTCCGCCGAGATTCCAGATGATGTGAACCGCGCGCTCGTCAGCGCGCTGGAATGCGAGAAGAAGGGCACCATCGCCGAGAGCGCGTTCAAGATCATCGAGAAGAACATCGAGCTGGCGAAGCGCAAGTCCCAGCCGATCTGCCAGGACACGGGCAGCGTCCTGTTCTATGTGGACTGCCCGGTGGGTTATGATCAGGTCACGTTTGCCGAAACCGCGCGCGAGGCGGTGAAGGAAGCGACCAAGAAGGGGTATCTCCGCCAGAATTCCGTGGATTCCCTCACGGGTGAAAACGACGGTACGAACGTCGGCCCCGGCGCGCCTTCATTGCACTTTCACCAGCATCGCTCTGCCGAAGTCGAAGTGCGCCTCGCGCTGAAGGGCGGCGGTTGCGAAAACGTCGGCGCGCAATACTCGCTGCCGAACGAGAAGCTCCACGCCAATCGCGATCTCGACGGCTGCCGCAAGGTCATCCTCGACGCCGTGCTGCAAGCGCAGGGCAAGGGCTGCGGTCCGGGCATTCTCGGCGTGTGCATCGGCGGTGATCGCGCGACCGGCTATGAGATTTCCAAGACGCAATTCCTGCGCCTGCTGGATGATCGCAATCCTGATGCGCGGCTCGATGCGCTGGAGCAGGATGTGATGAACACGGCGAACGAACTGGGCATCGGCCCGATGGGTTTTGGCGGCAAGACGACGCTGCTGGGAGTGAAGATCACCTCGGCGAATCGTGTGCCCGCTTCGTTTTTTGTCAGCATCAGTTACATGTGCTGGGCCTTTCGCCGACAGGGTGTGACGCTCGATGCGGAAGGGAAAATCGGCAAGTGGCTCTATTGACTCTCGGTGCCGGATAAGTCTAACTCGGTGCAGGTTGCATGTTGTCCCGTATTAAATGGCTGTGGTCCGCCCTGCTGTTCGCCTGTCTGGCGCCGGTGGCTTTTGCCGCCGCCCCGGCGGGCGATGTGTTGAGCGAGGTGAAGCTGCCGGCAGTGACCATTACGGGAAAGACCAGGACCACCACTTATTCCAACGTCACCCTCACGGTGGATGCGGACAATGTGGTGATGCTGCGCCATTCAAAGGGGCTGGTCACGCTGCGCTTTGAGGACCTGCCAGGGAACGTTCAGCGAAAGTTCACCGGAGCTCCAGAGCCGCCGCCGGAGCGCGCGGAAGCTCCCAAAGAGCCGCCGCCGCAAGAAATGAAGGCGGCGGGCGAAGGAGAATCCACGAACCAGGTGGAGACGGGGGCGAGCACCAACACCATGAGTGGTTCGGTAAGCAAGGGGGTTGGCATGGCGAAGGATTTTTTCCAGTCCAAGCGGACGAAGGGGTTGTGGGGAATTGTGGGTCTGGTTGCCATGGGCATCGGGGCCGTGATGATATTGATCGCGCACCTCTGGGTGCTGGGCCTCGCCTTTAGCGAGAATATCCTGTGGGGGCTGGGTTCGCTGTGCACAGGTGCGGTGACCTTGATTTTCGTGCTTATGCATTGGGACAAGACGAAGCGGCCCGTGGCGCTCTTTTTTTTCGGATGCGTTGTGGCGGCGTCGGGAGCTGCGCTTGCCCAGTTGGCGACGAAATGAGCGTGCAATTCCGACGAGAAAATCCGTGATTCGCCGGCGGGGGCACCTCTACACTCAATCCATGATTTCGCTGTCGTTCCCGTTTTCAGAAGAAAAGATTCGCGCGCTCAAAGTGGGCGATGAAGTCGCCATTTCGGGCGTGGTGTTCACCGGGCGCGATGCGGTGCACAAGTATCTGCATGAGGGTGGCAAGCTGCCGGAGGGCGTGAGCTTGCGCGACGGGATCATCTACCACTGCGGGCCGGTGATGATGCCGCAGGCGGATGGCTCATGGCAATGCACGGCGGCGGGTCCGACGACGTCCATCCGCGAGGAGCCTTACCAATGGCAGGTGATCCGCGACTTCGGCCTGCGCGGGGTGATCGGCAAGGGCGGCATGGGCGACAAGACGCTGGCCGCGTGCAAGGAGCACGGCTGCGTTTACCTGCACGCGATTGGCGGTGCCGCGCAGGTGCTGGCCGAGTGCGTCAAAAAAGTCCGCAACGTTTATTTCTTCAAGGAATTCGGTTCACCCGAAGCCATCTGGGAGCTGGAGATCGTGGATTTCCCGGCGGTGGTGACAATTGATTCGCACGGCAATTCATTGCACAAGGAAGTCATGGCGGCGAGCAGTGCTGAGCTGGCGAAGCGGTTGTGAGGGGTGGACTTAGCGGCGATGCATTTCCTCCTCAAACACCAGGTTGTCCATTTCCCTTTGGAGGTCTTTGAGTTTTACACCCGGGTTGACGGCCAGCAGGCGGAAGAAGCGCAGGGTCTTTGAACCATAGAGGGCGCTGCACGCCGCCCCAATGAATCCGCTGGCCATAAAATACACCAGTAGATAGCCAGCCGGGTGGTCCAGGCCGAGGCAGGTGAAAAGCCAGATGATTCCCCAAGGCAGCACAATGATCCTCCAGAGCACTGCAAAAGACGCCTTGTTTGTGCTGCAGGTGACCAGGCCGAACCAGATGGCCGTGCGGGCCGCTGCAAAGACATCCAGTAAAAATATGATCGTGCTGGCACACAGTGCAAAAGTGAGAAAAGGAAGAACTTCACCATCTTCGCCGGCCCAGGAGCTCATCATGGCGAGCATGAACACGGCTTCCAATGACAAGAGAAGTACAATTGGACGGGTAAACTGCCGCCGCAAGGCCAGTTCGAGACCATGAAGGATTTCCGGGGTTTTCAGGGAGGTTGCGGCCAGCAACTCGATGGCTCCCTCTTCCCGGTCGCGGGCAAAGCGCCGTCCGGCCTCGGCGGCCACCCACATTTTGAGAACGAAATGGAGGCTGTGGGTGCCGGCCAGCCAGATGACCAGGAATTCCATCAGGGAAAGTCTCGTGTTCAATAAATCCAAGGCCACGGTCAATCCCCCAAAAACCAGGACTGACCCAACCATCAGAAGCCACACGAGATACGGCTTGAAACGCTCGCGGAAGGCGATCCAGTAGACGGGGTTGATTTCAAGCAGGTGCCGGCGGTGTTCCGCGCGGATTGCGCCATTGCCGCAGGTCCACTGCCGCCAGCGATCCTGCCAGCGCAGTTTCGCCGTGCCTGCTGGCCGGTCCTGCCATGCGTGAGGGAGTTTTATGCTGGCAAACCAGATGGCCCCCGCGCCCAGCATGAATGTGCACAGCGCCCCGGACCAAAACTCGATGGCCACGTAGCCGGCCTGGAACGCGCTGTAAAACAGATGCCCCGGGCTCAGCAGGTTCAGCACGACAGCCGCGGGATAGCTGTATATTTCCACCAGTTCCGCGAGCACAGGCACGAGGGCGGTGAACAACGAGACGCCCAGCAGCGCCAATCCGCCGGCGCGGCCTTGTTCGCGGCTCACGGAGGAGGCGGCGATGCTCAGTGCCAGTGAAACGAATAGCGTATCCATCAAGGCAATGGCCGCCCGCACGACTTCGCCTCCGGACACACCCCCGAGCAGGATGGGCACCACGAGGACCGGGAAGGTGCCGATCAAGGCCAAGAGCGTGATGATGGAGGTGGCTGCCAGTTTGCCGAGCACCACGTCCAGCCCCCGGAGATCGGTGAGGAACAGCAGGCCGAGCGTGCCTTCGCGCATTTCCCGGCTCAAACAGTCAGCGGCCTCGGCGATTCCCACGAGGGCGCACAAGACGAAGAGCAGCCAGCCAAGGGTCATGAACAAAGTCGGGCCGATGATTGAGGGATTGATGATCCGCCCCCCGCCCTCGAGCAAAGTCGCCAGCATCCAAAAGCAGATGATGCTCCCCCCGCCTGCGGCAGCGAGCCTGATCCAATATGTCCGGGGCTGCCGCGCCCGTGCGCGCAGTTCGCGCTCAACGATTGGAAGCCAACCCATGGGACAAAGCTAGGCCGCCTCCTTAAAAAGTGCAAAAGATGGGCACCGTCCTGCGAATATTGACGCGGACGCGTTGATTTGGTCCTCTTTTTGGAGTGAGCAATGAGCAAAATTCCTTGTCGGAATCTTCTCGGGAAACCGAAATCAACGAGGCATTCCTGTTTCCTGACTCGTTCGCCAAAGCACGTCCGTATTTTGAAGATACCGCGTCATTGTTCTCCGCCTATGCATACCGGATGGGCAAATTACACCCGATGCTTACTCGTGAATCGTGTGATGGTTGTGGCTCTCGAAAAAAGAAAGCGGCGCTGGCATTGCTGATCTGGGAAGGAGCTTTTCACAGCAAGCGCACCTGGTTCTGGGCGGTGGTGGGAGTTGCGGGTGGCGATGGAAAATATGAAGCGCTGAGATTTGAAACAAATCATACGTTATGCGCCGGGTGCTTTCGAGGCATCAAATACAGGCGATGGGTGGAGGCCATCCTGAACAAAATTTTCTTTATCCTGATATTTGTAGGCATCCCAATCGGAGGGACGGCCTTCCTGCTTACATTGGTTTCGCTCTTTCGCAAGGACATGGAAGGTGCGTTGAGAGTGGGGCCGGCAGCATGTCTTTTACTGGGACTCGCCGCCTTGGGATGGAAGGGGGCGGTCTGGGCTTCAAAATGGGTCGTTCCACGATCGCTCAGGTTCATTGCGAAGTTTCCCTTCAAGGTTGTTTCCGAGATGCATTTCACCAAACCTCTCTTTCCGGAGTTTCCAAAAAGCGAAAAGGCCAAAAGATAGGAGCGTTTTGTAATGACTTTTGGCGGGTGACAGAATCCTCCGCGCTATCCTCGTTCTGACAACTTGCGGATGGCAGAGCTCACTTTGTCCTGCATCAGTGATTGAAGAGGAATTCCTTCCCGCTCAGAAGCGCCCATAGGAAATCTTCGAGTTGTGCGCGCCGTTCTTTTTCATCCGTGCTCGTGATGAGCGGGGCGAGCTTTTGCTTTTCGTTGTCGGTGGGGAAGCGGGCGAAGGCGACGAGGCAGGCTTGCTCGATGATCTGATCGGTCGGGAGTTTCGCGGTGAGCCATTGACCGATGCGGTTGTCCTTGGCGGTGAGCTTGCGGTTGATGGTGTCGCCGTTGGCGATGTGGAGCACCTGGGTGACGCTGGGTTCGGCGGTGCGTTCGCATTCGCAGGTCTGCGTGCGGTCGGGGCGGCCGAAGGTTTTCAGGAAGTAGGAATCCACGTTGGCATCGGGCAGTTGCAGCGCGCGCCAGCCAGCGGGGTAGCCTTTGAACTCGGTGGGCTTGGCGGTGGCCTGGGAGATGATGTCCAGCAGCACCTCGGCCTTGAGGCGGCGGGGATAGTAGCGCGAGTAGAAACGGGTGTCGGCGGCGTTGCCGGAGGTCGGCTGGCTGGAGCGCTGGTAAGTTTCGGACTGGAGGATGGCGCGCATGAGCGCCTTCACATCGAACTTCTGGTCGGCGAGGAATTTGGTCGCGGCGGCGAAGAGCTTTTCGTTGCTGGCGGGGTTGGTGACGCGCAGGTCATCCACATTTTCCACGAGGCCGGCACCATAGAAATTCGCCCAGATACGATTCACGATGGCGCGGCTGAAGTAAGGGTTGTCGCGAGAGACGAGCCAGTCGGCGAAATGTTCGCGGCGGTCGCCGGTGGATTCGAGGAGCAGGGACTGGCCGTCCAGTGGCGCGGGGATTTGCGGCTTGCCGGTGAGCGGTTGTACGAGGTCGCCATCGGTGGCGGCGAAGATGATCTGCTCGCCGTCGCCCGGTCCGTTCTTGGCGCGCACGCGGGCGAAGAGATTGGCCATCTTGTAATACTGGTCGTTGGTCCATTTCTCGAGCGGATGATTGTGGCAGCGGGCGCAGTTGATGGACATGCCGAGAAAGGCGAGGGAGGTGGTCTCGCTCAGGCCGCGCGGTTCGTCGTGGAGCACGAAGAAATTGCCCGCGCCATTTTCGAGCGTGCTGCCCTGGGCGGTGACGAGGCGGCGGGCGAAGACATCCCACGGGGTGTTCTCGGCGACGTTCTGGCGGATCCAGTTGTAGTAGGACCACATCGCGGCGGGCTTGAGCTTGCGGCTGTTCACGAGGAGCAGATCGCTCCAACGGGCGGACCAGTAATCCACGAACTCGGGACGTTTCAGCAGGGCTTCGATCAATGCGTCGCGCTTCTTCGGCGAGCGGTCGGCGAGGAAGGCGCGGGCCTCGGCCTCGGTGGGCAGCACGCCGATGGTGTCGAGGTGCGCGCGGCGGAGGAACTCGCCATCCGTGCAGCGCGGGGAGGGCGGGAGGTTCAGCTCGCGCAGTTTTTCATTCACCAGTTCATCAATGAAGTTGCGCTTCGGCGCGCGGGCAAAGGTGGCGGCGGGCACGACATTCGTGAAGGGGACGGTGACGGTCCCGATGGCGATGCGGCTGAGGAACCAGGCGGTGATCGCGCCCTCGCCCTCGCCGATGACGCGGACGCGGCCTTCGTCATCCACCTGCGTGACGGTGGCATTGGCGGCGGTGAATTTCGCCCAATGCGTGACATCCGCCTCGCGGCCATCGGCGAAGTGTGCGCGCACGATGAGCTGCTGCTCCGCGCCGGGTTTGAGCGTGACCTGCGGGGGGAGAATCTCGATGCGCTCGATGGCGGGCTCCTCCTTGCGCGGACCGGGCGTGCCGGCGGCGACCCACTCGACGAGCACCTGATAATCAATGGAGCCGGTCTCGAAACGCTTGCCGCCCTTGTGCGGCACGGCGCCGGTGGGTTTGAGCAGAAGCAGGCTGCGCGCGGGATCGCCGGGGTTGATGCGCCGCCCGACGGCACCGCGAGTGAGCGCAAGGTAATCGCCTTCGTTATCATAACCCCGCAGCGAGAGGCGGAAGCCATTCTGTCCCGCAGCGGCACCGTGGCAGGCACCGGCGCTGCACCCCTGCTTGGCGAGGACTGGTTGCACGTGCTGGCGGAAACTCCACTCGAAGGGTTTTTCCATTCCTTCGACGATGACTTCGGCGCGGGCGGAGGTGCGGCCGCGCTTGGCGGTGATCGTGGCGCGGCCGTTGGTCACGGGCAGGGCGACACCGTTTTGAATTTTCACGACGCGCGGGTTGCTGGAGGAGAATTCCACGCCGTTGGTTAACTGACCGGTGAATTGTTTGCCATTCACCTGCTCGAGCACGAGCGATTGGCGGGCGGCGCTGCCGCTGAGGGTGAACTTGGCGGGGAGCAGGGCGGCATCGGAGGCGGCGGTGGCCGCGAATGTGCCGAGCAACGCTATCAGCACAACGGCACTCCAGCGACGGAGCGTCGCGGTCATGGCGCTGGAGATGGCGTGGTGCATGCAGGGATGAAACCTGCTTGGAGGGGTTTCGTCAAAGTCCAAGGCGGGGAGACGAAGCATGGGACGGATGGGAAGCATGGGATTTATGAATGATGGGAATGAGTCCGGTTCGGCGAACCTGTGACGGATGGCAAAAGGAATTTGCGGGGTGGCGGAAGTGGTGTAAGGTGGCGGGTCGGGCCACACCGTGAAAACACGGTGGCCCGAAAAACAGGAGAGACCGTCATAGACATTATGAGAGCGAACTTTCGCATAACACGAAAGCGAGCACCGGGCTTTTGGCTTGAGGCATCCGGGGCTGGCGCGGAACACAGAGACCTGTGCCATGAGACGGCGCAATCAAGGCGAATCAAACCAAATCAAGGTGGATCAAACCGCTTATGAGTATTCAGGGGCCGGAAGGCAGGAGTCAGTATGCCAGGCAACTGGCGGCGAAGCGGTCGGATATGAGCAGCAAGTGGGGCATAGCCGAATCAATCCGTCACCTTGATGAACATCATCTCGCCTCTTTGCGCGTCTGTGCGGATAAGTGCGGATATCGACAAAAAATAAAATTGCCTGTCGGGTTGGCTCAGGCGGTTGTTCTGAGAATCTCCATTCACAGCGCCAACGGCGCGAGATTCCTCAGCCCAGGGCAACGCCCTGGGAAAAGACATCATCACGCCAGCGGCCTGAAGGGACGCGCTAATCTCCACCGTACCGCTCCCTTTCAGGGCGCGGAATTCTTGCCGGCATCCACCCAGCCCGTTGGGCTGGGCTGAGGAATCACGGCCCGTTGGGCCTGCCAAAATGAACCAATCCGATAAGCATTAAAATAAAATCGAGAGAGCCCTTCCACCCGCGAATCAAGAGAGGGCACGCTGGGGCCATATCCCACTGTCCATGCGCCATGAATGCGCCTAACATTCTACCAATGAACCTCCTGGGCTCCATCCGGAAGACCGCATGCCTCTCGCTGCTCGCGCTGGTTCCGCTTTCAGGCATCGCTGCTGAACCGGTATCCATCTCGGGCATTTATCCGCACCTGGCCATGTTCAACAACGAGGGTGAGTGTGGCACGGGGGCGGTGGTGCCGTGGGCAAGCAATCTGTGGGTGATTACCTATGGGCCGCATCTGCCATTCGGTTCATCCGACAAGCTGTATCAAATTACGCCGGATTTGCGGCAGGTGGTGAGGCCGGAGAGCGTGGGTGGCACACCGGCGAACCGGTTGATTCATCGCGAGACGCAGCAGCTTCTCATTGGTCCCTATCTGGTGGACGGGCTGGGACAGGTGCGGGTGATCAAGCCGACCGAGATGCCGGGGCGGCTGACCGGCACGGCGCGGCATCCCACGGACCCGCGCAAGGTGTATTATGCGACGATGGAGGAGGGGCTTTACGAAGTGGATGTGCAGACGCTGAACGTGATGGGCTTGATCCGAGATGGGAATGCGTCGAAGCCCGGGCAGGTCACCATGGAGCATCCTGCCTCGCTCAACTCACAACTGCCGGGCTATCATGGGAAGGGACTTTATTCAGGGCAAGGGCGTCTCGTGTATGCGAACAATGGCGAGCAAGGTCCGGCGGCGCTGGTGAATCCGACGATTCCGAGCGGGGCCTTGAGCGAGTGGCGCGGGCCAGGGGACTGGCAGCTCGTGCGCCGGAATCAGTTCACGGAAGTGACGGGGCCGGGTGGCATCTACGGCAATGACCGCACGGACACCGACCCCATCTGGAGCATAGGCTGGGATGCGCGCTCGCTGATCCTGATGCTGCTGGATCGCGGCCAGTGGCATGCTTACCGGCTGCCGAAGGCTTCCCACACCTACGACGGCGCGCACGGCTGGAACACGGAGTGGCCGCGCATCCGCGACATCGGTGTTACGAACGCGCCGGATCTGCTGATGACCATGCACGGGATGTTCTGGAAGTTTCCCAAGACGTTTTCCCTCACCAAGTCCGCCGGTCTGCTACCGCGCTCGACTTATCTGAAGGTCGTGGGTGATTTCTGCCGTTGGGATGACCGCATCGTGCTCGGGTGTGATGACACGGCGAAGAGCGAGTTCCTCAACAAGCGCAAGGCGAAGGGGGAGATTGCCGGACCGGGCCAGTCGCAATCCAATCTGCAATTTGTCGAGCCCGCGCAACTCGACAAGCTCGGGCCGCCGCTGGGCCGTGGCGCAGTCTGGCTGAATGACGATGTGAAAACCGGCGTGCCGAGCGAGCCGTTTCTCTTCGCGGGTTTCGCGCATCGCTCGCTGTATCTCGCGCATGACACGCCGGTGCCGGTGACGTTCACGATCGAAGTGGATGCCAAGGGCGACAACGTGTGGCGGGAATTGCGCAAGGTGGAGACCACGCCGCGCGGGTCGGCGTGGCTGGAGTTTAACACCGGCGAATACGGCGCGTGGGTGCGCCTCCGCGCGAGCCGGGATTGCGCGAAGACCACGGCGTTCTTCCATTATCGCAATCCAGACAAGCGGAAGATCGAGGCATCCGAGATTTTTAACGGGCTGGCAAAGGCAGCGGATGCCGATGTCACGGGCGGCCTGGTGCATGCGCGCGGGGCGGATTTGCGGACTTTGCGATTTCTCGCCTACAAACGCGAAGGCGTCGTGGGCGGTTACGAACTGGATGCGAACCTGGCGCTCAAGCGGGTGGAAGACCCGACCGGCCTCGCGTGGCTGGAGAAGAATCTCGCGATTCCCACGAATGTCTTGAGCGTGGACGCGGCCTCGGTGGTGTTTGTGGATGAGCGCGGCCAGCGGTGGCGGTTGCCGAAGGGGGACGTGGCCATGGATAAGCCCACGACGCTGGGCTATGAGCGCATCTGTCGTGAGGTGTGCACGGAGCGCGATCTGTTCAACTGCCACGGCACGTTCTATGAACTGCCGGCGGAGAATGCGGGCGGTTTTGCGAAGATTCGCCCGATCACGACGCACAACCGGCGCATCAATGATTATTGCTCATATCGAGGGCTGCTGGTGATGAGCGGTGTGGCGTCGAAGACAAGTGAGCGGAATCCGCACATCATTGCTTCCGATGATGGACAGGCGGCGTTGTGGGTCGGGGCGGTGGATGACTTGTGGGAGTTCGGCAAACCGCGCGGCACGGGCGGTCCGTGGCGCGAGACGCAAGTGGCGGCGAATGTGCCGAGCGATCCCTATCTCATCACCGGCTACGACCGGAAGCACCTGACGCTCTCGCATAATTCGAAGCAGGCGGTGGTTATCCGGCTGGAAGCTGATTTCACAGGCACGGGCGCGTGGGCGCTGTATCGGGAACTGAAGGTTCCGGCGGGCAAGCCAGCGGAGTTCGAATTTCCGGCGAGCTTCGGGGCGTATTGGATCCGCGTGTCCGCGAGCGTGAATACGGTGGCGACGGCGATGCTGAAGTATGATTAATCGTGACCAGGGTGCATCTCATCGTTCCAATTGGGACAACTGAAGAAGGAACGCGCCGTTCCCCCTCACCCCAGCCCTCTCCCTCGGGGAGAGGGGGTATGGCATTCAGCGCCAGAGCAGGTCCACGTCGTAGATTAAGGACAGTGAGGAGATGCGCACGCACGTTCAACGACCTCTCCTTTCCGCTTGGCCAGCGCGGCGGGGGCTTCGTAGTCTCCCCGCGCATGACCAAAGCCGCCAAGCCTGCCCTTCGTGCCGACGGACGCCAACCGGGCCATATCCGTCCGCTGCGCTTTCAGAACCACATCGCGCCGCACGCGGCGGGTTCCACGCTCATCGAATGGGGCAACACGCGCGTGATCTGCGGCGTGACCGTGGAGGATTCCGTGCCGCGCTGGATGAAGGACCAGAATGTCACCGGCGGCTGGATCACGGCGGAATATTCCATGCTGCCGTATTCGACGCTGCAACGGAAGGCGCGCGACATCGGCAAGGGGAAGATCGATGGCCGCTCGCAGGAAATCCAGCGGCTCATCGGACGGGCGATGCGTTCCGCGCTCGATCTCGAGAAGCTCGGCTCGCGCACCGTGTGGGTGGATTGCGACGTGCTGCAGGCCGATGGCGGCACGCGCACGGCCGCCATCACCGGCGCATGGGTGGCCCTGGCGCTGGCGGTCAAAAAAATGCAAAGCTCCGGGTCGCTGAAGGAGAATCCGCTCCTCGCGCCGGTGGCGGCCGTGAGCGTGGGCATTGTCAATGGCGAGGCACTCATGGACCTTTGTTACACCGAGGATGTCGCGGCTGCCGTGGACATGAATCTCGTGATGAATGCCGAGGGCCAGTTCATCGAAGTGCAGGGCACGGGCGAGGAAAGCACCTTCAGCGGCCCGCAACTGGACGCCATGCTCGCGCTCGGGCGGGCAGGCATCAAGGAACTGCTTGCGGCGCAGCAGGCGGCGTTGAAATGAGGTCCGACCCAATCGTTCATCTAATTTCTGACCTGCCGGTTCCGGCAGTCTATTTCTGCAATGATCACGAAGTTGTATCTCATCCGTCACGGCGAAGTCGAAACGCGCGGCTATCGCGTGTTCGGCGGGAGCCGGATGGATCTGGAGCTCTCCCCGCGCGGACATGAACAGGCCGGCGCGCTCGGCGCGTGGCTCAAGCGTCATCCGGTCGAAGCCGTGTATGTGAGCCCGATGAAACGCGCGCGGCAGACGCATGCGGGCTTTAACGGCCATGGCCCGGAGACACCGGTGATCCTCGATGATCTGCGCGAGGTGGATTTTGGTGACTGGACCGGTCACACGTGGGAGGGCGTGCAGGAGAAATTCGGCATGAGCGCCTACGACTGGCTGCATCAGCTCACGCACGGCGGTTTCCCGAATGGCGACAGCGAGGCGACCCTGCGCGCGCGGGTGAATGCGTGCGTGGAGCAGATCCTGCGTGATCAAACGGGCAAGAGCACTGCTGTGGTATGCCACGGCGGCATCGTACGCATGATTCTGGCCATCCTGCTCGAACTGCCCATGCCGCGCATGGCGGGGTTCGAAATTGATTACGCCAGCATCACCGCCGTTGAACTCATTCCCCACAAGCGCCACCGCGTGGAAGTGAAGCTCATGAACTTCGCGCCATGGCGTGACATCGGCTGAACAGGCGGCCCGAAACGATATGAAAAAACAACCGCTCTGGCAGGTCACCATCGCCATCACCGCCGAAGCGGAGGATGCCGTGGTGGAGATGTTGAGCCGGCGTCTTCCCAATCCCGCCAGCATCTATACTGATGCGGAAACTGGCGCGACGTCGGCGATCGTCTATGTCGAATCGCGGGAGGAAGTGGCTCCGGAGCGTATCGCCGGTCTGTCGCATGGCCTGCGGGGAATCGCCGCGTGCGGCCTCGACATCGGGACCGGCAAGATTGAAGTGAAGCGGGTGAAGCGGGAGGATTGGGCGGAGTCGTGGAAGCGGCATTTCAAGCCCATCCGCGTGGGCCGCGCGCTGCTGGTGAAACCAAGCTGGAGCCGCGTGCGCAAGGTGCCCGGGCAGGCCGTGATGATTCTCGATCCGGGATTGAGCTTCGGCACGGGACAGCATCCCACCACGGGATTTTGCCTGCGCGAAGTGGTGCGGGCGCGGAAGGCGGGGGCGAAGTCTCTCATGGATATCGGCACCGGTTCCGGAATCCTCGCGATCGCGGCGGCTAAACTCAGTTATACACCCATTGAGGCCTTTGATTTCGACCCCGAATCCGTGCGCGTGGCGAAGGAGAACGCGATGGTGAACAACGCTGCTCGCGCCATCAAGCTGTCCCGCGCGGACCTGACGAAGATCTCCGTCCGCGCGCCGCGCCGTTTCGATGTCGTCTGCGCGAACCTGATGTATGACCTCCTCATCGCGGAGCGGAAGCGCATCGTGAACCGGCTGGAGCCGGAGGGCACGCTGGTGCTCGCGGGCATCCTCGCCACGCAGTTTGAGCGCGTTCAGCAGGCTTATGCGGAGCTGGGCTTCAAGCTCGTCCGCACGCGCTTGGAAAAGGAGTGGCAGTCGGGGGCGTTCGAGCGCGTCTGACGGTCAGTGGATGGAGAAATACTCCGGCTCATTTCCCGGCTTCCATTTGATGTTGCAGCCAAGGCTGGCTTTTTGATCAGGTGAAACTGGCTGGCCCGCCAACACGGCATCCAGCGCGGCGCGGAGATCCTTGCCCGTCACGGGCAGTATCTTCTCCACGCGCGGGCGGCTGTCATCGAGCTGGCCGCGATACACGAGCTTTTGCTTTCCATCGAAGAGGAAGAAATCCGGCGTGCAGGCGGCGCGATAGGCGCGGGCAATTGCCTGAGATTCATCATACAGATACGGGAAGGTATAACCCGCTGCGCGCGCTTCCTCGGCCATCTTCGCCGGGCTGTCATCCGGATGGCTTGCCACGTCGTTCGAACTTATTGCCACGATGCGCGCGCCGCGCGGCAGATAATCGCGGCCCAGCTTCGCCAGTTCTTCGCGCACGTGCTTCACGTACGGGCAATGATTGCAGATGAACATCACGAGCAGGGCAGGGGCGCCAGCGCAATCCGCCAGGCGGACAGTCTGGTTTGTGACGGCATCGGGCAGGGCGAAATCCGGCGCCTGCGTTCCGAGCGCCAGCATCGTGGAAGGTGTGCGTGCCATAGGGCGGTGAGCATAGCGATTTCGAATCCGGATTGGCAATCCCCGCTCCTCATGGTGTTATTCACCGCATGAAGCCCAAGAAGTCCTGGCGCGAAAAACTCGCCGATGACAAAGGCCTGCCCAAGGTCGGGCCGGTCACCGGCAAGATGTCGCGCAAGTGGGGCGAAGGTACGATGGTCATCCCCGCTCCGCGCGAAGTGGATGCGCTCATGCGCCAGGTGCCGCGCGGGAAGATCACGACCGTGAATGAACTCCGGGCCGCGCTCGCACAGAAGCATCACGCGAATTTCGCCTGCCCGCTGTGCACCGGCATCTTCTCATGGATTGCCGCGCACGCCGCGCAGGAAGGGATCGATGCAGGTGCGAAGCGTTTCACTCCGTGGTGGCGCACGTTGAAATCCGGCGGGGAATTGAATCCCAAGTTTCCCGGCGGGCTGGAAGTGCAGCGCCGCAAGCTCGTCGCCGAGGGGCACAAGTTTGTGGCGAAGGGCAAACGGATCCTGCTTGCGGATGCGGAGCGCGTGACCTTCTCCAAATTCGACCTGCGCTGAACAGTCTAATTCTCTGGCTGCACAACCCACCGGCCGTTCAGCATCACGCGCTTCACCTGTCGCATGGCCCGGATGTCCTTGAGCGGATCGCCATTCACCAGCACCAAGTCGGCCAGCTTGCCGGGCTCGATCGTCCCGAGCCGCGCACCGGTGCGGAAATAGCGCGCGTTGTCCCACGTGGCGGCGCTGATGATTTCGAGCGGCGTCAATCCGCACTCGGCGAGCAATTCCAGTTCCCGTTGATAGGCCTGCCCGCGCTCCGCCTTCGGCACGCTCGAATGCGAGCCCACCACGATGCGCACTCCCGCGCGGTGGCAGATCGTGACGAAGCGGAGCATGTTCGTGAAGGCGCGCGCCTCCACGTCCGTGGTGCCGCGATCATTCCCCCGCCGCTCAAACACCGCCAGCGTCGGCGAGAGCACGGTGTTGCGCTGCCGCATCAAATCCACGAGCGGCTTCACCCGGGTGGAGGTGTCCAGGTTCAGCCCGGCCCAGAGCGCGTAGCGTTCCTTGCGCCGCCCGTTGTTATCAGCCCTCACGGCGGTGCGAAAGCGCTCCGCATCCGCGGGCTCGGCGAGTGCCGTGCCGAAGGAGGTGGCGTGCTCGATCCCGTCCACCCCGGCCCGGATCGCAGCGTCGGCATCCACCAGTTCCAGGTGCGCCGAGACCGGCACGCCCCGTTGATGAGCCGCCTCGCACGCGACACCGATCAACTCCAGCGGCAAACGGTAATACACCTTGATCATCGCGGCCCCTTCGTCCACGAACCGGTTTACCGCCACCCGCGTCGCCTGCGCGTCTTTGACTTCGAACGCGTCCTGCGGATGTGCATGAGGTGTCTGGTCCAGGTGCGGCCCGGCCACGAAGCAGCGCGGCTGCGGCAGAGCCGATTTGATGATGGGCTGGTAAATTTCGATCCATTGCCCGGGATCACGCAGCGCGGTGACGCCGTGCGACAGATACAAACGCGGCAGTTCAAAATCCCGTTCGATGTGGAAATGCGCATCCATCAGGCCCGGCAGCAGCGTGAGCCCATCGGCCTTCAAAATTTCGGCGCCGGGCGGAATGGCCGTGGATTTCTGCATGCCTGCCGCGAGGATCTTGTCACCGCGCACGATCACGACCGCATTCATCACCGGCGCTCCGCCGCGCCCGTCAATCAGCGTCGCCCCGGTGATGGCGAGCGTGCGAATGGCATCAGCCGCCATGGGCAGATTGATTTCCCGCAGCGCGCCAGTTTTTCCACCGCCGGCATTTTCTTCCGGCCTGGCATTGCCAAGGACCAAGATAAACACCGCCATTGAAATAGCCCGCCACAGACTCACGGCTGATACCTCCAGTCCACGTGCCGCGCATAGGCCATGGTTTCATTCACGAGCGCAAACAGTCCCGGGTCATATTCCTTCAGCGCCTCGCGCGTGGTGATGGGATGCGGCGCATCGTTCGGCGGCGTGCCCTGTCCCGTCGCGTCGAAATATGCACTCACGCCTTCCACCCAATAATCTACCTGCGAGTGAACCGCCGCCGTGCCATTCCATTTTCCATCCTTAAGGGCCTTGGTGTAAGACTCCTTGAGCTTCGCATCAAATTCCACATCCAGCCGCTTCACGCCGATCTCGTATTGTTGCACGGCATTTCCACGATTGTTCCAATAAGGGTCCACCGGACGCGTGGCGGTCACTTGATGCAGCGCGCGGGCGAACGCACGGATCACCTGGTTTGCTCCCACGTAAGGCAGCTTCGGATTGCCCAGCACGTTTTCTTCACTCACCACCAGCAACTTGAGCTGGGGCGAATAATCGAGCGTGCGGGCCAGCGCATCAAATCCCTTGGAATCTTTTGCAACGCGATACTCCGGCAGGTCGGAGATTTTTTCCTTCGGCCCCAGTACCACAAGTTTCACGCCATCGGCGATCAGCGCCTTCAAGATGTCATGGCGATATGCGAACATCTTGCGGATCGTGTCATTCGCCTTGAGCAACGCCTCATCGCTCGCTTGCCGCCCCACGACGGTAAACTCCCGCGCATACGTGAACTTCGTGTAATACGGATCGATTTTGAACTGCGCTGGCGGCGGAATGACATTCGGCAGTTTTTGCATCCAGGTGTAGCGCCAGTCCTGCGCGGGACTGAGATTAAAGGTCGTCCGCACCAGTTCATAAGCTTCCGGGTCGTAAGCCTTCAACTGCACGCGCCGGGCGATGGGACCGTGGTTCCAGTTGTTCGCGCGGTTGCAATCAAAGTAGCACTGCGTCACCTCCGCCCAATACTCGCCCGCATTGGACGCCGCGTAAGTCAGCTTCCACAAGCCCTTGTCCAAGGCGTGGCGGTAGACCGTGTTCCGGCGTTCCGTCCACAGCGGGTCCATCGAGCGCAGCGTGCTGTCAATGGTGTGGCAAAACTCATGCACGCCTATGCTCGCATCATCGTAGCGATCAATGGGCAGGCTCAGCAGATTCTCCTCGCCGAAACTCGTGGGCCGCCCGCCCGTGCCGCGCACGCGCTCGTTTTGATACCCCGGGTTCGGATGATTCCGATACTCCGGCATGTCGGTATACACCTGGTCCTTGCCGATGATGATGAGATACATCTTGTTCTTCACCATCGCTTCGAGCACGTCCGGCCGCCCCGCCAGCATGTGCGTGACTATGGAATACGTCCGCTGCAATGCCGTGTCCGCCACCACGTCCGCCGCGACCACCGGCATGCCTTTGACATCAATGTATTTCTTGTAGAACTGCCGCGCCGCCTCGCGATCACGCTGCCCGATGATCTCAAAGAACGACTCTGGCGGTGCCTTCACCGAGGGTGTGCTGTCTTGCGCGCGTGCGAGGCTGGTCAGGGCAATGAAAAGCAGACCCGCCGTTGTCAGGGCTCTCAGCCGCGCCCGCATAGATGATCTGATGTTCATTTCTTCTCCGAACGCTTGAGCAAATCCACGAGATGCTTCTTCCAGACTGCCGCGAGCGTGTGCGTGCCGTGACCGCGTGTTTGCCCGCTCTCCTTCACCATGACTTGCTTCGCGTGTTTCACCTTCTTCACCTCACGCTCGAACACGCGCAGCTCCGGCGGATTGATTAAGTCATCGGCAAAGTTGATCGCTGTGATCGGCGCGGTGATCTTGTGCAGACCCGGATTGGGATCGTAATCCCGCGAAGCCTCCAGCGCATAGAGTACATCATTGGCATCATGCGTCTTCAGCAGGGTGGCTACATACTTGTCGAGCACTTCGTCGGCCTTGGCGAGGTCAGGCGCTTCCTTGAGGCGTTGCGTCGGATTGCTGCCGACATAGTAGAGCGTTTCCAGCGCGACCTTCAAACCGTGCGGCTGAGTGGCGTAATCCCCATTCTGCCAGTCCGGCGAGTTGCGGATGGAATCAATGATCATGCGCCGCCACACGCGGTTGCGTCCGGCGATCTGCGTGGGCAGGCACGCCAGCGGCATCAGCGCGTCCATGAATTCCGGATGCGTCTCGCCCCACACCCACGTATGCATCCCACCCATCGAGGTGCCGATGATCAGGCGCAGGTGATTAACACCCAAGCCCTCCACGAGCAGCCGCCGCTGCGCCTCGACCATGTCGTGATAGCCGTAGTTCGGAAACTTCGCGTGCAAGCCGTCGCTCGGTTTCGCGGACTTCCCATGCCCGAGATTGTCCACCACGATCACGTAATAGCGCGTCACATCCAGCGGTTGGCCTGCGCCGAACAGTTCCCCCGCAAACTCCGGCCGCATGAACTGCGCACTGCTGCCCGTGGTGCCGTGCAACACCAGCACCGCATTCCGCACCACCCCCTTTGCATCCTTCTGCGGCGTGCCAAACGCGCGATAGTGCATCTTCACCTCCGGCAGCGTCGCGCCAGACGTGAAACGAAAATCCTTGATGACGTAATCCGCTTCAACCGGTGCTGGATAATCGGCCGCCTGCGTAGCGCAGTGGATCGCAAGAAAGAGACTGGCCGCGATCAACCAAATTGAGTGCGCCTGAATGGTTCGAACGCTGTATGCGTTTCTCCCTCTCCCCAAGGGAGAGGGCCGGGGTGAGGGGGAACGCGACACAATCCAACCCGGAGGACATGGCACTGTATCAGTCTTCATAGACATCATTCATTTCAACACCAGATTCTCGATGAAGAACTCCATCATGCGTTCCCGTCCCAAGCCCGCGTGCCCCTCATCCGGCCCCACCTGCACTTCAAAACTCTTGCCCGCCCGTTGCAGGGCTTTGATGAGCTGCATCGTGTTGTTCGGATGCACGTTGTTGTCTGCCGTCCCGTAAAACAGCATCAATCGCCCCTTCAACTTGTCCGCGAATGACATCAGATTCACGCCATCATAACCCGCTTTGTTCTCCTCCGGCAGCCACATGTAGCGCTCCGTGTAGATCGTGTCGTAATTGCGGAAATCCGTGACCGCCGAGGACGCGCTGGCGGCCTGGAACACGTCGGGGAAACGCATCAGGCAGAGCGCCGAAGCCGTGCCGCCATACGATGTGCCGTAGATACCCACGCGCTTTTTATCGAGATACTTGCGGCTCCACAGGCTCTTCACCCCCGCCGCCTGGTCATCCATTTCCGGCCGCCCCAGCTTCATGTAAATGGAATCAAGGAACCGCTTCCCGCGCCCGCTTGCACTGCGCGAATCAAACGACGCCACCAGGAAACCATATTCTGTCATCGAACTGGGGGTGACGAACGTCTCCCGTGCGCCGGTGGTCGCCGGTCCGGCATACACGCTCACCAGCAGCGGATACTTTTTCTTCGGGTCGAAATTGGAGGGGAAGTGCAGCAGCCCGTACAAATCCGTCGCGCCATCCCCGGCCTTGAACTGGAGCAGTTCCACTTTCTTTAGCCCCAGCTTGTCAAACTTCGTCGTGTCGCTGCGGGAAAGTTCGTAGACCGCGCGCCCTTCGGCATCCATCAGGCGGGTCACCGGCGGTTCATCATGCGTCTCGGCGATATCTATGAAGTGCCGTCCGTCCGGCGCGACATCCGTCGTGTGATGGAACTTGGGGCTGGTCAGCCGCCAGTTGTTCCGGCCCTCGAGCGACACGCGATGCAGTTGCAGCTTCATCGGGTTGTCCCCGTCGCGCGCCATGTAATACATCACGTTGTTCGCCTCATCCACGCGCACAATCTGCGCGGCTTCAAAAGAGTCATGATGCGTGAGCGTGGCGAGCAGCGTGCCGCCCAGGTCATAAAGATAATAATTCCGCCAGCCGTTGCGCTCCGAGGACCAGATGAAGCGCCTGCCATCCTTCAGGAATTGCATCGTCGGCGTGTTCTCCGTCCAGCTCGCGGGCCATTCCTCGCGCACGATCACGCGGCACTTGCCCGTCTCCGCATCGGCGGCGCACAGCTCCATGATGTTCTGCCGCCGGTTCGTGCGATGAAAGATCAGCTCCTTGCCATCACTGGTCCACGAGACACCGTAAACATAATGTCCCGTGGAAGCATCGGTGAAGGACTGGCCATCGCGCACATCCACTTTGATGGTGCGCTTCGTGTTTACATCATAGATCAGCAGGTCCGCGACGGGATTGGTCATGCCGACCTTCGGATACGCCTCGATGTCACTGATGCTGTAGAGCTTCGTCTGTGCCATTTGCAGATGGAAGTCCGGCACGGCACTTTCATCGAAACGGTAGAATGCCAGCTTCTGGCTGTTGCTCGACCACCACATCGCGGTCTTCTGGTACAACTCCTCGCCATATACCCAGCTCGCCGTGGCATACTTGATGCGCGCCTTCTCGCTGCCATCCGTGGTCACCGGAAATTCATTCGTGCTCTTCGTGGTCGCTTCGCTCAACCACAGGTTGCGGTCGCGATACAGCGCCTTGAACTTCTTGTCCGGCGACGTGACCGAGGTGAACTGCCGCCCGCGCTCCGGCTGCCCGGAACCGCCGCGCCGGCCTGCGGGCCGTGGTGCTGGCGCATTCGTGGTTTTAGTTTCGATCGCGTTCGCTCGGAGCGTCGCGATGTCGAACAGATACCGCTTCCCGTCCTTCTGATACTCGAAGGCCTTGCCCTCATCCTTCCACGTCACCGAAAGCGCGCCGGACTTCACCGCATCCGCATACTCGCGGCTCATCTTCGAGTAGCGCTCGTAACCGGGCATCGTCTTGAGGCGGTCCTGCGCCATGGCTGCCGCCGGCAGCAGCGCGGCGATCAGCAACAGGCGGAAGCCGAAGGAGGGCAGGGGATCTGGAAAATTCACGGTGGACATCGGGGATGTTTGAAACATTGAACACCGATTGAAGCAAGGCGTTAGTGAGGAAATGGGATTGCCCGCGATTGCTGGTTGCGCGGCGCGACTGTTTCGTAGCGCAGAATTTCATTCTGCTGTATCGCGGATTTGCAATCCGCAGAGGTCGGACAAGCTCACGCGCTGGAATTGGTTAAACGCCTGCCGAGTGCAACTCGGCGATACAGCAGATTGCAAATCTGCGCTACCTCTTCGTCCGCGTCCGCTCCGTCAGTTCGATTTTCATTCGCCCGCTGTAAAACTCATCCATCAGCGCATACGCCTCCGGGTCATATTTCTTCAATCCCTCCGGTCCATTCCCCGGCTTCGGCCCCGTCATGCTCAAATCCCCGTGCGTCCCGAAATACCACATCGTCAGCTCGGCGAAAAACTCATCCGGGTTCGAACCCGCGTAAGATTTCACCCACAACCCCTTTTCCAGCGACCGGCGATGCTGTTCGTCGAACTTCGCCCGCACCTCGCGCGGTATGCCCCGATTGCGGATGTTGTGTGAGAACTCGTGCACGCAGATGTCCCGCCCGCGATAGCGATCCTTCGCGAGCTTCAGTAGATTCTCCTCTCCGCACGAAGTCAGCCGCCCGCCCAGCCCGCGCGTGCGCTGATCCACTGTCAGCCCGTTGTATTCCGGCAACGCCTTGCCCTTCAGATGCCGGTGCTCTGGCAGATCCGAAGTCTGCTGATCGCGCCCGATGATGTGCAATGCCGCGCCGGCCGCGACGAGATTCGAGATGACCGTCGGCTGATTCGTCAGCAGCCCCGCCAGCCGCTCGCGCGCCGCAAACAATGCTTCATCCACCACATCCTTGTGCGCCTTGATGGGAATGCCACGAAAGACCAGCTGCTTGGAGAAGAAGTCCTTTTCCGGCGGGTCAATGAGAGTGATTTCGGAAGCAGTGGGCTGGGCCGCTTTTAGGGAAAGTGCGATGACAATGCTCAAGGCAAATCCGAGCGCCGGAAACCGGATTGCGAAGATATGTGGAGGCATCATTTTATGCGCCAGGAATGTTCTTCTGAATTCGCTTCCCCATACTCACGCGTTGTTCCACTGCATAACCCAGCGAAGTATAAAATGCCGTCACGCCCTCATTCCCCTGCATGATCTGCAAATTGATCTTCATGCAGCCCCGTTCCGTCAAAGCCCGCTCCGCCTGCGCGACGAGGCTGGTCCCGATCCCTTGCTGGCGACGCTCCGGATGCACCGCCACCGAGTAGATCCAACCGCGATGCCCGTCGTAACCCGCCATCACCGTGCCCACCACCTCCGCACCCGCGAGCGCCACGAAGAACAACCCGTCATTCACCGCGAGCTTCTTGTCAATCGCCAGGGCAGGGCGGCTGTGCGCGCTTTCATATCCAAACACCGATTCCCATAGCGCGATCACTTGCTCGCGATGAATGCGATTGTCAAAAGGCTCGATGGCGACACCGTTGTTCATGTTCGTAAAATGTCATGTCTATATACTGATTACTGACTTCTGATCACTGATATACTGCTCCCACTCACTCCACCCCGCCCATCCATTTCTTGATCGGCTTGGCCAGGCAGATGAGCGCGATGCCCGCAATGAGCGGCATGATCACAATGTTCAAATACAGCCGGGGCATTTCTCCGACGGCATCGGCCTTGAACTCGCCCGCGAGCAATCCGGCAATCAAGCTGCCGAGCGAAGCCGCGAGAAACCACGTGCCCATCATCTGCCCCACCAGACGGCGCGGTGCAAGCTTCGTGACGGAACTCAGTCCCACCGGGCTCAGGCACAGTTCGCCAAACGTATGGATAAGAAACGTGCTGATCAGCCATGTCGGCCAGACCTTTTGCCCGGCGGCCACGAACTTCGCGGCACCCACCATCACGACAAAACCCACCGCGAGGAGCAACAAGCCCACGCCGAATTTGACCGGCACCGAGGGATTGAGATTCCGTCGCGCCAGCCAGACCCACAGCCCAGCCATCACGGGTGCCAGGGAAATCACGAAGATCGGTCCCAGCGATTGGAACCATCCAGCGGGAATCACATAGTTGATCGCGGCAATGTTCCGTTCGGTGAACCGGTCCGCGAACAAATTGAACGACGACCCCGCCTGCTCGAATCCCGCCCAGAACAACGCGGCGGAAATGAACAGCACCACAATCACACCCACGCGTTTCTTCTCCGCGAGGTCGAGCCCGCCGAAGACCAGCACATAGACGAAGTAGGCGATTCCCAGCCCGCCAATGAATTTGCCCGAGGCTTCGGCCAGCTTCACCGGTGAAATATGCAAAGCGCCCGCCAACCCCATCGCCACGACCGCCACCAAAGCCAGTGCGCCCACGGCCAGCCCGCCGCGCTCAAGCTGGTTCAACGGCTTTGTCGTCCCCGGCCGCAGCCCCGCCTCCCCCAGCTTCGCGCGCGTCAGGTGGAATTGCACGAGCCCCAGCACCATGCCGATCCCCGCCGCCGCGAAGCCGTAGTGCCAGTTCACCTTTTCGCCGAGCGTGCTGCATATCAGCGGCCCGATGAACGCTCCGAGATTGATGCCCATGTAGAAGATGGAAAACCCCGCATCCCGTCGCGCGCCACCCTCAGGATACAACTCGCCCACGATGGCGCTGATGTTCGGCTTGAGCAGTCCCGTGCCCAGCACGATCAGCAGGAGTCCCGGGTAAAACGCCTTCGCACTCGGTATCGCCAGCACGAAGTGCCCGCTCGCGATGATGATGCCGCCGTACCACACGGATTTTTGCGCGCCGAAGATCCGATCCGCCAGCCATCCGCCCGGCAGCGCCGCGAGATACACCGCCGCCGTGTAGAGTCCGTAGATGGCTGTCGCCGTCTTGTCGTCCAGGCCCATGCCGCCGCGCACCTTGTCCACCATGAACAAGACCAGCATCGCGCGCATTCCGTAGTAGCTGAACCGCTCCCACATCTCCGTGAAGAACAGGGTGTATAACCCGCGCGGGTGAGTCGCACCGCTGTCGGCGGTGGAGGATGGCTGCGCGGCCGGAATATCCATGCGCCACACCTAGCGTGAAATTCACGACTAGCCGAGAATAAATGGAGCACTATGCCACGCAGGTGGCAGTTCTCGCGCTGCGACAACTCCGCCCGCGCGCAAGCGGGCGGTTTGTTGGACGAACCCAGCGCACTCTCTTTCATCCGCCACATCTCCGTCTTGACTTCGCCGCCCGTTCCTCCGCCAATCACGCACAAGTTGTCCACGCCCCAGAACATGTATGCCGCCTGGCGCACCCGCATGGTGAAGTCCTTCCCGTTGCGCGAGGACGCCACCGGCGCACCCCCCGAACGACTGCTCCAGGCCGTGTGGCATCATCAACGTCTTCGCCGCGAGGCGCTCGTGACCGCCGATGGCCGCCGCGTGCGCGTGCTGCACCCCGGCTTCTGGAACCGCGAGCCCGGTCCCGATTTCCGCAACGCCGCCATTCAGTTTGGCGATGCCCCGCCGGTCTTCGGTGATGTGGAGGTGGATTTGCAACCCGCCGGCTGGCACGCGCATGCCCACGACCGCAACCCCGCCTTCGCCAAGGTCATCCTCCACGTCGTCTGGAACGGCACGCGTGCCTCTGCCGCGCCCGCGCCCATGCTGGTCTTGGAAAAGGCGCTCGATGCCCCGCTCGCCGAATTGAACTCGTGGCTCGGCAGCGAGACCTCCGAGAATTTTCCCGAAGCCCTCGCCGGTCGTTGCGCCGCGCCGCTCAAGCTGTTGAAGTCCGACCGCGTGCAGGAACTTCTCCGCCAGGCCGCCGCCGTCCGCCGCGAAGGCAAGGCCGCGCAGATGCAGGCGCGCGCACGCGAAGCCGGCTGGGAACAGGCGCTGTGGGAGGGCTTGTTCCGCGCCCTCGGCTACAAGCACAACACCTGGCCCATGCAGACCCTCGCGGAGAATCGCGTGCGGCTGACATCCGGAGCGGATTCTTCGGAACACATCGAAGCCCGTCTGTTGGGCGCTGGCGCATTGCTCCCCGATCAACTTTCCCGCGCGCAGGCCGAGACCCACGCCCGCCGCGTCTGGGATTTCTGGTGGCGCGACCGTGACACCTTCGCGGATGCCGCGCTGCCCAAGGCCCTGTGGCGATTGCACGGTGTGCGCCCGGCGAATCACCCGCAGCGCCGTCTCGCGCTCGCCGCCCGCTGGCTGCATCGTCGTGATCTCACGACGCGCCTCGAGGAGTGGTTCATGACCGATCACCAAGCCCGCGAACTTCCCGCTTCACTACTTGCCGCGTTGCAGGTCACTGCGGACGACTTCTGGTCCTGGCACTGGACCCTGCGTTCCGCGCGGTTGGCGAAGGCGCAACCCCTGCTCGGCGAAGCGCGCGTCACGGATTTCGCGGTGAACATCATCCTCCCCTGGCTCTGGATGCGCGCCGTCGAAGGCCGCAATGAAACACTGCGAAAGCGCGCCGAAGCCATCTACGAGAAGTGGCCCGCCGGCGAGGACAACGCCGTGCTCGCCCTCGCCCGCAAACGCCTGCTCAGCGATGCCGCCCCGAAGCGGCTAGACTCAGCCGCCGCCCAGCAAGGCCTCCTCCAAATCGTCCGCGACTTCTGCGAACGCTCGAACACCCTCTGTGATTCGTGCGGATTCCCGGATCTGGTGAAGGCGTTTGCCAGCGCCTAACCGGAGATATTCTCCATCTGGCGCGCGAGCGCCGCCAATTGGAGGAGCGCGGCGTTCACGCCGCCTGAATATTCTACGCCGTGCGTTCCTGATCTCACCCCAACTCTTGATGCCTCAAGGGCCAACGCCGAGCTTCATCCCACGCCCGCTACTTGACGGCTCATCCAGATGAGGAGACTCTCCATGCCATCGGGCACGTGGCGGAATTGGCAGACGCGCTGGACTTAGGATCCAGTGGAGTAATCCGTGCAGGTTCAAGTCCTGTCGTGCCCACCATAATTTTATGGGGCCGCCGATATTGCTAGACAAGTCAGGGATTCAGTCACTTCCCCAAAGGTTGATATCAGCCTTGTCACAATACTATCTCCTTGTTCTTCCGCCTATTCTGGTTGTTGAGATTCTCGGTGATTTGCTTAAAACCAAACAAGGTGGAAGTGACTGGTTAAAGATGCTTGCAGGAAAAATTGGCACGAGCCAGTTCTTCGCAAATATAGATCATCGCGAACTACGCCTCGGTAGCCTTCGAGGAAAGAACGTGGTCATGGATGGACGGCCCGTTATCGACACGCAGCAATTCATGACATCGCAAGGGCCGGGAGCATTGGTTGCGGAAACCAAAGAGCACTTGCAGTTGTTGCGATGGCGTTTCGGAAAACCTTCGGTATCAGATGAACAAGAAGCCAAAGAATGGAGACAGACGCTTTCGACAATTGATTTGGAGAAAACCAGAGCTCGCCTCAAATTGCTCTTCGCTGAAATTCCTAAAGTGCGAACATTCACAGAATTGGGGAGCTCGGTAGATGCGTTATGTCAACTTGGAGATCAGAAAATTCTTTTGGAAGCATGCTTGGAAGACGCGCGTATTGCAGAACCGTTGCGGGAAGAAATCAGAGCTCGATGGGCTATAATTCAAAATCCGATTCTGGCAATTTTTGCTCCATATGCGTTCTTCTGTTTCCGTATCCGGATGCTTTTTCATCTCGGCTTGGTCAATAATTTGATATCCACCCGAAGTTCTAATACTGCCGATTTAATATACCTCTATTACGTTCCTTTTTCTGTCGTCTTTTCGTCAAACGATAAGCTCCATGAAGACCTTGCCCCTTTGGTTTTAAGACCGGATCAGTATTTCATTCGGACATCTTCTCTACGCTCTGACTTTGAAGCGATAGGGTATTTCCAAGAGTTTCTTTCGGATCAGCAGAAACGGATGTGGCACGAGCGCTTTGGTTCATGGCCGCCTCGAAATACAGGCTCATTTACATATCGAGTGTGGATGGAAAAGATGCGTCTTCCGGGCGAATTGCGCCGAGGCAATAATCTCAAAAAAATGTCAACTGCTGCTAGGGCGAAGGTTGATCGCCAAGTGAAGGATATCATGGCGCAGTTTCGTGAGATTCAAGAGCAGCTCAAAATGCGTGATCAGTCAGAGGCGTAGTCGAGGTGGTGAAATGGCTTCGGCTGGATGAAGCTGGTTAAAGAAGAAATGAGCCAAAGGCGGCTCAATCTCTTCTCCGTCTCTCCTGCGAATCAGGAAGCAAAAATCTTGTCCATCCGCATGGCCAGATCCTTCAGCCCCTCAGGACTTCCACCGCCACCCTGCTCGGCGATACCCCAGCCGCCTTCGTAGCCGACTTCGTCCAGCGCCTTCATGATGCCCTTCCAATTGTTGGCGCCTTCGAGGAATTTCGCGTTGAAGCCTTCATAGGGCTTGTTGCTCTTCATCGCCAGGTCGCGGCTGTATTCCTTGATGTGCAGGCGCGAGATGCGCTTGCCGAGCGTCTTCACCCAGTCCAGCGGATCGCCATACCGGATGATGTTGCCGACATCGAAGTGCCACTTCACCCACGGGCTGTTGATCTCATCGAGATACTTCGCCGCTTCCTTGTGGTCCGTGATGAAACTGTTCCACACATTCTCGATGGCAATGACCGCTTTGCATTCCTCCGCGAGCGGAATGGCTTTGCGGATTTCCACAATGCTGCGCTCCCAGCATTGTTCGTAAGTCACGCTGGCGTTCACCACTCCAGGTACGAGGAGGATGGATGCCGCGCCATACGCCTTCGCGTCGCGCAGGGCTTGCTTGAGACCTTCCAACCCCTTTGCGCGTGTCTCTTCACTCGGATGCGAGAGCGTCAGGTTCCAGTGCGTACTGCAGCACACGCTCGCCGCCTTCAGTCCCGTTTCCTTGAGCGCCGCGATAACGTCCTCCTGGTTCATGTGGCTGTTCGGCTCCACGCCTTCGAAGCCGGCTTCCTTCACCAGCTTCATCTTCTCCATCACATTCCCCTTCACACCCACGGTGCCCCACATGATCGCCTTCTTGATGGAGCGTGGAGCGGCCGGAGCGGCGTCAGCGGCGCGGGCAGCCAGTGGCGCGAGCGCGGCTATGGCGGCGACCGCGGAACTCTTGCGCAGGAAGGTGCGGCGGGATTGAGGGGAAGTCATGGCGCGAGGTGTTAAATGAATTTCGTCTGGCCGGGCATGGCGACTTTGACTTCCGGCGCGGGGGAATCCCAGGTGAGATTTTCCGGCACGAGCTGCTCCTGCGATTTCATCATCATGTCCCAGGTGATGATCTGGCCGGTGTAGGCGGCGGTGCGGCCCATGATCGCGCACATCGTGCTCTTGGCCATGCGGTCGCCGTCATTGATCGGCTTGCCCGCGCGCAGCGAGCTGTAGAACATCTCATGCTCCACCACATACATGTCCGGGCGTTTGCCTTCATACTTCCAGATGCGCTCGCCGGAGAGGTCATTGATCTGGTGCTCGTTCTTGAAACCGGTTTCGCGCGCCGTGCCCTTGCTGCCGTAGTAGGTCGCGGAATTGTCGCTCGCGCAGTTGTTCTGCTGGCGGCAGAAGAGGAAGCCGCGCACGCCACCCGCATACTCATACACCACTTCGAAATGATCGTTGATGTGCCCGTATTGCTCCTGCACGCGCACCTGGCGTCCGCCGTGGGCGATCGCGCGCAGGGGAGTGGCGTCCTTCATGGCCCATTGCATCCAGTCAATCGCATGCACGGCCTGCTCGGCGATGAAGTCACCGCTCAACCACGTGTAGTAATACCAGTTGCGGAGCTGCTTCTGGAGCGCGGTGGTATCCTTGGGATTCGTGCGGTCCCAAAGCTGGCCGGTATTATAGGTGGCATACATCGCGCGGATGTCGCCAATCGCGCCGTTGTGCACCTGCTCGTGCAAGGCGCGCTCGGCGTGGTTGTAGCGCCAGCAGAAGCCGGCGCAGATGCCCAGGCCCTTTTCCTTCGCGCGCTCGGTGCTCTCCATGATGGAGCGCACGCCGGGCGCATCAGTCGCCATGGGCTTCTCGATGAACATGTGCTTGCCCGCCGCCACGGCGGCCTTCATGTGCTGGGGGCGGAAGCCCGGCGGCGTCGCCAGCAGCACCACGTCCACGCCGCTCTCGATCACGCCGGAGAAGGCATCGAACCCGGCGAAGATATTCTTCTTCGGCACTTCCACGCGCTTGCCCGCATCCTTCATGGAGGAGAGGGTTTCCACGGCGCTCTGCGCCTTGTTCTCGTAAATGTCCGCCACGGCGGTAATCACCACGTTGGGATCGGAAAG
>JADMIO011227136.1_pt1 | contig 68179 bp, 75 predicted proteins | sample 8958161 | NCBI WGS metagenome assembly JADMIO01 (sample SAMN16585339, study PRJNA669376) | soil metagenome | isolation source: Crop rotation soil | place: USA: Cullars Rotation, Alabama | collected 2011 | reverse complement strand
CGCGACAACTTGTCCACGTGGAATTCTAAGCTTAGGATCCCAATGTGCTGGAAAGAGTCCAAGGCGCACCGGCAAAACCAATCAATGTCTTGGTCTTGGACAATTTGGCCCGTGTGCCCGCCATCGCCTCGTAGACCGGCGCGAGCTTCTTGCGCCAATGGTTTTCATCGCGGTCGAGCTTCTCAATGCCCGCGAAAGCATCGAGCATGGGCCCATGATTGTCCTCGAACCGGACACCCTGGCCGAGCGCGAAGGGGATCACCAGAATGTCGGAGAACAAGATCGCCGCATCGAGATCGAAGCGTGTGATCGGCTGCAAGGTGACATCGATCGCCAGTTCGGGCGACATGCACATGGTCCAGAAGGAGCCCGCCTTGGCGCGCATGGCCTTATACTCGGGCAGATAGCGTCCGGCTTGGCGCATCAACCATATAGGAGCCGGATCGACGCGTTTGTGGTCCAACACCGTCAATAGGGAAGGGCGCATCACTGGTTTTCCGTGACCATTTCTTTGAATCTAGATTCTTATGATGGTGTGTCTGTTGTGGCGGTAAACTGTGGACTACCCTGTCTCAGGCCGCCCAAATACGCTTCTACCAAGGATTTGCGCAAGTCTTGGGTTTTGCGTGGTCCTGGGGATAAAGCTATCCGTCATGCAACCTATTCCCAAAGGTAAACGCGTTCCCGCCAAGCTGTGAGCGGATTCTGGATGGAATCATGAGCCGTGAGTATCATTTGCACTTGGTTTCGGACGCCACCGGCGAGACCCTCAACACGGTCGCCAAAGCGGTGTGCGCGCAATTCGACGGCAACTCGCCGCGCGAGCATGTCTATTCCTTGGTCCGAAGCGAAAGGCAGCTTCAGAAGGCTATCGAGCATATCGCAGCTAATCCGGGGGTGGTCTTCTTTACCTTGGTGAATCCCGCCCTGCGCACACATTTGGAGGCCGAGTGCCGCAAGCTGAATTTGCCCTCCGTCTCGATCCTTGATCGTCCGACGCAGGTGTTGGGCAAATTCCTGGGGGCCAAGGAAAGTCACCGGCCCGGCGTCCAGCACGAGATGGACTCGCGCTATCTTGAACGGGTCGAGGCGCTGAATTTCACCATCCAGCACGATGACGGCCAGAACACGCAAGACCTAGGAGCGGCCGATGTCGTTCTCGTCGGCGTCTCGCGCAGTTCCAAAACGCCAACCTGCATCTATCTCGCCATTCGCGGTGTGCGTGCCGCCAATGTGCCTGTCGTGCCAGGTGTGGATTTGCCGGAGCAGCTCTTCACGCTGCAAAAACCGCTGGTGGTGGGGCTGTGGCTCACACCCGAGCGGTTGATGCAGATCCGGCGCAATCGCCTGACCACGATGGGCGAAATGAAGAGCACGGATTATGTGGATGACGAAGCCATTCGTGCCGAAATCCAGTTCACGCGGCGGCTGTTCGAACGCTACGAATGGCCCTCCATCGACGTCTCCCGCCGTTCCATCGAAGAGACGGCGGCGGCGATCCTCAACCTGTTGGCGGAGCGTGGACCGCAGGCACAGGCATGAGCATGCGCGATATCATACTCGCTTCCGGCAGTTCCAGCCGGCGTTCGATGTTGACGGCGGCCGGGATTGCGTTCACCGCGGTCTCGCCGGATGTTGATGAGGACGCGATCAAAGAGACATTGCTGAAGAAGGGCGTCGAAGCGGCTGGCGTCGCGGAAACGCTTGCGGACGCGAAAGCCCTGTCCATTAGCGCGAAGCGTAGGGACGCGCTGGTGATCGGCGGCGATCAGGTATTGGTGCAGGGACAAACCTTGTACAGCAAGACCGAAACCAGAGATGGCGCGCGCGATGTCTTGCGGCGTCTGCGCGGCACCGATCATTCGTTGATCTCCGCAGTGGTCTTGGCGCATGACGGCAAGATCGTTTGGCGCGCCACCGAAGCGGCCGCGTTGAAGATGCGGGAATTTTCCGAGGCGTTCCTCGAACAGTATTTGGATCGCGAGATTCCCGGCATCTTGGGCTCGGTCGGCTGCTACCGCATCGAAGGCTATGGCGCGCAGCTTTTCGAATGGATCGCGGGCGATAGCTTTTGCATCCGCGGCATGCCGCTGGTGCCGCTGCTGGGCGCGCTGCGCGAACATGGCGGGCTCCCCGCGTGAGCGCGCAACCGAAACTCGCGGCTGTCATGGGCTGGCCGATATCGCAGTCCTTGAGTCCCCGATTGCACGGTCATTGGCTGCACAAGCATGGTATCAAAGGGGCCTATGTCGCTCTGCCCGTGAAGCCGGAGGATTTCGGCCGTGCCGTCGCGGCAATGCCGCTGATGGGGTTTGCCGGCGCCAATGTCACGGTGCCGCATAAGGAAGCGGCGTTCGCGCTGGTCAGTTCCGTGGATGACGATGCGCGGGCAACCGGCGCGGTGAACACGTTGATCTTCGAGAATGGCGCGGTGAAAGGCATGAACACCGATGTTCGCGGCTTTTCCGCAAGCCTCGCCGAACAATTGGGCGCGAACGCCGCAAGCAACGGTCCCGTCGCTGTTCTGGGTGCAGGCGGTGCGGCGCGCGCGATTGTGCAGGCTTTGCTCAAAGCGGGCGCGCCGGAGATTCGTCTACTGAACCGCACGAAGAAGCGCGCCGAACAATTGGCCAGCGCCTTTCCGCACGGAAAAATCAAAGTCGAAGAATGGGGCGATTGGACCGCCGCACTGAAGAGCGCAGCGCTTCTGATCAACACCACCAGTCTCGGCATGACCGGAAAAGCACCGCTGGAAATCTCCATCGACGCGTTGCCGAAATCCGGGTCCGTTGCCGATATCGTCTACAACCCGCTGGAGACGCCGTTGCTGGCGGCGGCGCGCGCGCGTGGGCATCGCGCGATGGATGGGCTGGGCATGCTGATGCATCAGGCCGCGCCTGCTTTCGCCGCTTGGTTCGGGGTTACGCCGCAGGTCACGCCCGAATTGCGCGCCGAGCTGGTAAAGGCTCTGCAAGGTGGCTGAGAGAAAGAAACGCCCTTACATCGCCGGGCTCACCGGCTCCATCGGCATGGGCAAGACCGAGACCGCCAAGCTCTTCGCGAAACTTGGAGTCGCGGTCTATGACGCGGATGCGCAGGTGCATGCGCTCTATGATGTGGGCGGCGCTGCGGTTGCGCCCATCGGTGCGGCGTTTCCGGGCGCAGTGGTGGATAGCCGTGTCGACCGCGCCAAGCTCACGCAGCATGTCGCCGGCAGGGAAGCGGCCTTCCAGCAACTCGAGAAGATCGTCCATCCCCTCGTTCTCGACGCGCGGCGGGCCTTCATCGAAGCTGCGGCGCAACGCGGCGAGGATTTCGTCATCCTCGACATCCCGCTACTCTTCGAGACCAAGAGCGACAAGGATGTGGATGCGATTGTCGTTGTCTCCGCGCCGCCCCATATCCAGCGCGAGCGTGTGCTCAAGCGCCCCGGCATGACCATCGAAAAACTTGAAGCCATCCACGCCCGGCAGGTGCCCGATGCGGAAAAGCGTGCAAAAGCAGATTTTGTGATTGAGACCGACAAAGGCTTGGATCACGCTTTCGAAGCGGTGAAGCAGGTCGCCGCCGAATTGCGCCGCCGCGCGGCCGAAAGAGACTGATGCGCGAGATCGTTCTCGATACCGAAACCACGGGCCTTGATCCCAACGACGGCCACCGCATCATCGAAATCTGCTGTGTCGAATTGGAAAGCCATATCCCGACCGGCAAGACCTATTACACGCTGGTGCAGCCCGAACGCGACGTGCCGGAAGAAGTCGTGCGGGTGCATGGCATCACATCGAGCAAGCTCGAAGGCGCGCCCGTCTTCTCGGCGATCGCCGATGCGTTCCTTGCCTTTATCGGCGATGCGCCGTTGATCGCGCATAACGCCGAGTTCGACATGAAATTCCTGAATGCCGAATTCGCGCGCCTCGAAAGACCCCCCTTCCCGGCGTCCCGCAGCATCGACACCATCGTCCTCGCCAAGCGCCGCTTCCCGGGCGCTCGCTATTCGCTGGACGAACTCTGCCGCCGCTTCAACATCGATCTTTCGGTGCGCACGAAGCACGGTGCCATGGTCGACGCGCAGCTTCTGGCGCAAGTCTATCTCGAACTCATCGGCGGACGGCAGGCGAAGCTGTTGCTCTCACCCAGTGACGGGCGCGCCATGACGCTGAACGTCGTGCGCGTGGCGCGGCCGCGGCCGGAGGCTTTGCCCGAAAGGCTCACCGCCGAAGAACGCGAGGCGCATGCCCGCTTCGTTGCGAGCCAGCTCGAAGGCGACGTGATCTGGCGCCGGGGAACGCCGGCCGCTTAAGCCGGACGGACCTGCTGGCCTTCAGCCTGCGCGGACGCCAACCGGCGGCGATAAAGCTGCGCGAAATCGATCGGCTCGATCATCAGCGGCGGCAGACCGCCATCGCTCACCAGATCCGCGACGATGCGGCGCACGAAGGGGAACATCATGCGCGGGCATTCGATCAGAAGGATCGGCTGGATGGCTTCGTCGGGAACCCGCTCCAGGATGAAAACGCCGCCATAGGCGAGTTCCAACAGGAAGATGGTGTTGCTTTCCTGGTTGGCGGTGACCCGAAGTTTCATGATCACTTCGTAGGGGCCATTGTCCTGCAGCTTGCGCGCCTGGAGATCGACCGAGAAATCAATCTGCGGCTGGCGGACATTCATGCCCATGCTGGGGTTTTCGAAGGACAAATCCTTGATGTATTGCGCCGCGATCTGGATCGAGGGCATCGCCATCCCGCCGTCCGGACCGGCATCGCCCAAATTGTTGTTATCGTCGGCCATGATCGTAGGATCCCCTGCGGCTAATTTGTTGGATTATCAGGCTTCGTAAGGTGCGCCGCTACCACGGAAAACGTAAGCGTGACAAGCGGAAAGCCAGCAAGGGCCTAGAAATGGCCTGTGCCCGCGCCATATTTCCGTAACCGCATTATGAAATTGGCTCGGGCCCTTCTGGACCGGGCCAGGGACAAGGACTAGGCTCTTGATGAAATACCGTGCGGCTTCAAGTGTCATCTGTGCGTTAAGCGCTGAGCGGGTCGTACACGCGTAGGTCTGAGATGCAAGACTTTCAATTCCTTGAGATCGTGTTGTTCGGCCTTCTGGCCGCGTTCATGGCCTTTCGGCTCTACTCCGTGCTCGGCCGGCGCACCGGTCATGAGCGGCGGCGCGATGACGAGTTGAGGATGCCGGACGGCGTGCAGCCCAATCCGAAGGCGCCGCCTGCCAAGGACAATGTGGTGACGCTTCCCGAACGCCCCGCGGCCTCGGGTGCGAGCGCTTCCGGACCCATCGCCCGCGCGTTGCTCGACATCAAGTTGAGCGACCGCAGTTTCGATACCGAAAAATTCATGGCCGGCGCCAAGAGTGCTTATGAAATGGTCGTCACCGCATTCGCGCGCGGTGAGCGCGAGACGCTTCATCATCTCCTGAGCGACGACGTCTTTGCGACTTTCGAAAAGGCGATCAAGGCGCGCGAGACGAAGAAGGAACGCGTCGATTTCACGTTCCTGGCCCTCAAGAGCGCCCGGATCACAGGCGCGGAGATGAAGGGCCGCATGGCCGATGTCACCGTCACTTTCGAAAGCGAAGTGATGATGGCGGGCTACGATCCCAACGGCGTGCTGATTGAAGGCGACCCCAAGACGCCGCGGCAGGTGACGGAGATCTGGACCTTCGCGCGCGACACGCATTCCTCCGATCCGAACTGGATGCTCGTCGCTACCGCCAGCGGCGCCTAGCCGGACAGCGTTTGGCATGGCGATCCGGACTCCGACTCTAACCTCAGCCGGAGTCCTGCTTTCGCTTGGGCTCACGCTTGCAGGCTGTATGACGCAGAGGCCGCCGGTTCCTCCGGCTCCAGCTCCGCCACCGGTGCAGCCAGCGCCGCCGCCACCCGCCCCGCCCGCGCCGATGACCATGATGCAGCCTTTACCGGTTGCGCCGGCAATTCAATTGACGGCCGTTGCATTTCGCGATCTCGAGGGCTGGGCCGATAACGACCCGCGCGGTGCGTTGCGCGCCTTCCTGCGCTCCTGTGTTGCGATTCTTGGCAAGGCTGCGGATGCGAGTCTCGGTGGCGTCAACTATGCGGGCACCGCCGCCGATTGGCGTGCTCCTTGCGATGAAGCGGCGCGCGTAGATGGCGGCAATGCGGCACGCGTGCGGGCTTTCTTTGAAGCCACGCTCGTTCCCTATCGCGTGATGCAAGGCGCTGCGCCCGGATTGTTCACCGGCTATTACGAACCGGAATTGAAGGGCAGCCGCACCAAGAAAGGCGCTTATCAGACGCCGCTCTATCCGGTTCCGGGCGATCTTGTGGCGGTGGACCTCGGTCTCTTCCGTGACACGTTCAAAGGTCAACGCCTTGCGGGGCGCGTGCAGAACGGACGGCTTGTTCCGTATGCGGATCGTTCCGAGATTGTGGTGCGCGGAATCCCATCGGTAAGACCGCTGTTCTATGTCGACGACCCGGTGGATGCCTTCTTCCTGCAAGTGCAGGGTTCGGGCCGCGTCAAACTTGACGACGGCTCCATCGTGCGCGCCGCCTATGCCGCGCAGAACGGCCAGCCCTATACCGCCATCGGCGCGGTGCTGGTGGAGCGCGGAGAAATGTCGCGCGAGCAGGTGTCGCTACAATCCATCCGTGCCTGGATGCGCGCGCATCCGAACGATGCACAAGGCCTGATGAACACCAATGCCTCCTATGTGTTCTTTGCCGAGCAGGCCATAGGCGATCCGGCGCTGGGTGCATCCGGAACGCAGGGCGTGCCGCTGACGCCGGAGGCGAGTCTCGCCGTGGATACGGGCATCCATGCGCTTGGTGTGCCGGTATGGCTGGAGACGACCGCCCCCGATGCCGATGCCAACCAGCCTGCGCGCGTCTTCGACCGTCTCTTCGTGATGCAGGATACCGGCGGCGCGATCCGTGGGCCGGTGCGCGGCGATGTCTATTGGGGTTATGGCGCGAATGCCGGTGCGATTGCAGGCCGCATGCGCAGCGAAGGCCGGATGACAGTGCTCCTGCCGAAAACGGTAGCGGCGAGGCTTGGAGCCAATACGGGCTTCACGGGTCCAAGGTGAGAAAGCGCGAGATCAGCGCGGACGACAACGCGCTTTTCAAGGATGCGATGAAGGATGCGAAGCCGCTCGCCAAGCGCGAGCGCGTGATGCACACGCCCAAAGTGGCGATCCCCTTTCGGCCGCCTTGGCGCGCGCCGCAAGCCCCCGTGTTCGCCGATATTCCTATGGGTCCGATTGGCGGCCATGTCGAAGCGCGGGCGCGGCGCGGTCAGGCGAATGTCGAAGCCCGCATCGATCTGCATGGTTTTACCCATGGGGGCGCATACCGCGCGCTCATCCGATTCCTGATGGAAGCGCAATTGGACGGCAAGCGCCTGGTGCTGGTGATCACCGGCAAGGGCGGCGTGCTGCGCAACCAATTGCCGGTTTGGTTAGGGCAAGCGGATTTGAAACCATTGGTCGGCGGCATGTCCGAAGCGCATGCGAGCCATGGCGGCGCGGGCGCGTTCTATGTCTCGCTGCGCAAGCTCCGGCCGCGATGAAACAATCCCGGCAGCGCCTGAATGTGAACACCCGCGGGCAAGGATTCTCCGATGTCACCGCGGAAATCCGGCGCTTCGTCCGCGACAGCAAAATCGCGGACGGCCTTCTTACCGTCTTCGTGCCGCATACCTCGGCTTCGTTGCTGATCCAGGAGAATGCCGATCCCGATGTGTTGCGCGACCTATCCGACGCCTTCGCGCGTCTTGCGCCACGGCTCGCGAATTACCGCCACGATACGGAAGGGCCGGACGACATGCCGGCGCATATCCGCGCCGCGCTGACGCAAACATCCTTATCGATTCCGGTGGAAAACGGTGCGCCGGTCTTCGGCACCTGGCAGGCGCTTTATCTCTTCGAGCACCGCGATGCGCCGCATACGCGCGAAATCATCCTGCACATCATCGGCGAATGATCCGCCTACGGAGTGTTGCCGCGGAACGTACGGAAATAAGCCGCGACCACATCCTTCAACTGCGTGTTGGCATCGCCGAATTTGTCGCCGGCCTTGGCGCGGTCCGCGACGCTGCCGCAAACGAAGGTTTCGACGCCCGCTAGAACGGTGCGCGGCGTGACGGCCTCTTCCGGCTGTTCCTCGGACGGCGCAACCGGCCGCAGATCGTTGCCGAGCAGCATGCCGGGGAGGAATTGCGCCCGATGCTTGCTGCAATCGAATTCGGCCGGGACCGCGCCGACGCGCACGCCGCGGCCCGGCGACTTGGAATAGATCTGATAGACCATCACGGTGCGCGTATCCTCCGAAGCCTTCAGCGTCTGCGCATCGACCCAGAAGGAATAGGTCTGGCCTTCCGCGACGTACCAGAACTCCGCGGCGCTAGCCGCGCTTGGCAGCAGCAACGCAACGGCGAAGGCGAGGATATAGGAGCGCATGACCGGCCTCTCTGAGGACGGCCCAAATTATCACGGGCGCGTGATAAAACCTAAAGCCCGGCTTTCACGGCGAGCGATTTCAGCGAGGTTTCGGGGCGCGCGCCGTAATGGCTGATGATCTCCGCCGCCGCGATGGCCCCTAACCGCCCGCAGGCGCGCAAATCCTTGCCGCGCGACAGGCCGTACAGGAACCCGGCGGCGAAGGCATCGCCGGCGCCGGTGGTGTCGATGACCGCTTTCACGGGTTCGGCTTCGAGCACCTGCACATCGCCGCTGCTATCGGCGATCACGCAGCCCTTTTCGGAACGGGTCAATGCCGCGAGGCCGTTCCATTCCTGCGCGGCGCGTAAGGCGTCGCCGAACGTGTCGACCTCGAACAGGGCTTTCGCCTCTTCCTCATTGGCGAAAAGGATATCGATGTCCTGCCGCATCAGATGCAGGAATTCGCTGCGATAGCGCCCGACGCAGAAGGGATCGGACAGCGTGAAGGCGACCTTCTTGCCGGCGCCCTTGGCGGCGGCGATGGCTTTGCGAATGGCCGCCTTGGGCGCTTCCGCATCCCAAAGATAGCCTTCGACATACAGGATATTGGCTTGGCCGATCCTCTTGGAATCCACATCGTCGGGATGCAGCTCGCGGCAGGCGCCGAGATAGGTATTCATGCTGCGCTGGCCCTCAGGGGTCACCGCGATGATGCAGCAGGCGGTCGGCAGCGATTCTTCCGCCATCGGCGTATCGAATTTGACGCCGATAGCGTTCAGATCGTCCTGGAAGGTGCGGCCGAGAGGATCGTTTTTGACCTTACCGACGAATAGGCCCTTACCGCCGAAGGACGCGAGCCCCGCCATCGTATTCGCGGCGGACCCGCCGGAACTCTGCTTGGCCTGCGAGGCGGCAATGAGCAGAAGCGCAGCGCGGAACTCGTCGATCAGGGTCATCACGTTTTTCGCGATGCCATGCTCAAGCAGGAAGGCGTCGGTCGCCGGAAAGATCACGTCGACAATGGCGTTGCCAATCCCCGCGACGTCGTAGCGATCACTCATCGAACCTCCCGCTGATCTACCCCGAGGTAGACGGCCTTTAGGGGATTACGAAGCGGAACCAGCCTTGGCAAGCAAAAAGCCGGATAATAGGCGAGGCAGATTCGCTCACATTTTCCGTGCGGCCTAGTGCTCGCGAAATTTTATTTCATATCCGAGAGCCGGGTCTTGTCCTTGAACCGGCAAAGATCGGCGACCACACAATCCGGGCAGCGCGGTTTGCGGGCAACGCAGATATAGCGGCCATGCAGGATCAGCCAGTGATGCGCGTGGCGCTTGAAGGCGTCCGGCACGATCTTTTCGAGCTTATCCTCGACCTCGCGCGGATTTTTGCCGGGGGCCAAGCCGGTGCGGTTGCCGACCCGGAAGATATGGGTATCCACCGCGATGGTGGGTTCCCCGAAGGCGACGTTCAGCACGACATTGGCCGTCTTGCGCCCGACGCCGGGGAGGGCTTCGAGGTCCTCACGAATTTTCGGCACCTCGCCGCCATGCTGGTCGATAAGCGCCTGAGACAGCGCGATCACATTTTTTGCCTTGGTACGGTAGAGACCGATGGTCTTGATCGCCTCGCGCAAGCGGTCTTCGCCCAAGGCGACCATCTTCTGTGGTGTATCGACCTTGGCGAAAAGCGGCTTCGTCGCCTTGTTCACGCCCTTGTCGGTTGCCTGGGCAGACAGCACCACCGCGACGAGCAAGGTATAGGGGCTGGAGTATTCAAGCTCCGTCTCCGGCGCGGGATTGCTCTTTTCCAGGCGCGAGAAGAATTCTGCCGCCTCGGCGGCGGTGAATTTGCGGGGCATGAGGGGATTCCTGGAAAATTTGCAACACTCTAGCGGGTGCGATTGCCGCCTTGAAGCGTTAGAGTTCACAGCATGAGCCGTGTGTTCTTCGACGCCGTTCTGGAACCGAACCGGCCGCTAGGCCCCAAGGCCATCGCGGTGCTTCTCGGTGGCGTCGGCGGCTTCAGCTTCATCGCCGGGATCGTCTTTGTGCTGCATGGCGCCTGGCCGGTGACGCCCTTCCTGGGCGCCGATGTCCTGCTTCTCGCCTGGGCCATGCGGGCGAGCGTCATCGCCGCCAAACGCCGCGAGCATCTGATCCTGACGCCGGAGGCGCTGCTGATCGAGCGTATCAGCGCAACCGGTAAGGCGAAGCGCGAGGAGATCAACCCCTATTGGCTGCGGGTGGAGCATGACGACCCGGACCTTTTGGGGTGCGAGCTTGCCCTTGTGTCCCGCGGCACCCGCTGCGTGGTGGGATCCTTCCTGGGAGCGGAGGAACGGGCGAGCCTTGCGGAAGCCCTACGCAAGGCCTTGCGCGAGGCGCGGGAAGCCGCTCGGCACGCCTGATCCAGGCAGCAAGAATCGGGTCGAAGGCGGCGTTTCCGTCCTCTAAGCTCGCGCCATGCTCAAGAAACTGGACATCGAAACCGAAGAGAACGCGCAACTGCGGCGCATCGCGCGCGCGATAGACTTCCTCTCCCGGAACTACGCCTCGCAGCCCAGCCTCGATGAGGCGGCCGCGGCGGCGGGTCTGTCGCCCTCGCATTTCCAGCGGGAGTTCACGAAGGCGGCCGGCCTCTCGCCCAAGGCGTTCGTAGCGGCACTGACTTTCAGCCACGCCAAGGGACAGTTGGATTTGGGCGCGAGCATCCTCGACGCGGCGCTGGATGCCGGACTCTCCGGTCCCTCGCGGCTTCACGATCTGTCGCTGAAGATAGAAGCCATGACGCCGGGCAGCTATGCCAAAGGTGGCGAGGGTCTGACTATCGCCTATGATTTCGCGCCGACGATTTTCGGCATCGCGCTTTTGATGGCGACGGAGCGCGGCCTCTGCGGGCTCGCTTTCGCGGACGAAGGCGAGGAAGAGACGCAGCTCGATGACATGCGCGGACGCTGGCCGAAAGCGAATTTCGTCCAGGATGCGGCTGTAATTGCTCCCTACACGGAACGTATCTTCGGCGGGGCGGCGGGAAAGTGGGCGCTTCCGGTGCAATTGTTCGGCACGCCTTGGCAGATCAAGGTCTGGCAGGCGCTGATCGCGATACCGGAGGGAAAGCTGACGACCTACCGGACCATCGCCGAAACCGTCTGTACACGGAAGGCCTCGCGCGCGGTAGGCGCCGCGGTCGGGCGCAATCCGATCTCCCTGATCATTCCCTGCCACCGGGTGCTGGCGACATCCGGCGCACTCACCGGCTATCATTGGGGCGTGGATAGAAAACGCGCGCTGATCGCTTACGAATCCGCGCGCGCCGCAACCTAAAGCGCGTTGCCGCGCCCGACGCCGGGCTCCATCTGGCGCGCCTTGTCGATGTCGAAATTGCCGCCTGCGGTATCGCCGGAATTCTGCTTGGCGATGCCGCGATTGTAGAGCGCGGTCGCGTCTCGGGAGTCGCGCTTGACCGCTTCATCGAGGTCCTTGATCGCGAGATCGTATTTCTTCGCCTTAACATAGGTGAGGCCGCGATTGGCATAGCTTTCCGCGCTCGGGCGGATCTGGATCGCGCGCGAGAAATCGGCAACGGCCTTGTCGTAATCGCCCTTCTTCGCATAGGCCGAACCGCGATTGTTGAAGGAATCCGCTTCCGCGGGCGCGAGCGCAATCGCATGGTCGAAATCGGCGATGGCGCGGTCGAGATCGCCGCGGCCGGAATAGATATTGCCACGCGCGAGGAAGCTGACTGGATTATCGGGATCGAGCTTGATCGCCGCATCGAAATCGGCGAGTGCGCGATTTGGATCGCCTTTCAGCTCATAAGCCGCCGCGCGGTGATTGAGGATCACGGGATTGTTGGGATCGAGGCTGATCGCCTTGTCGAAATCGGCGATGGCCTTTTCAAATTCCATCTTGTCGGCATAGGCGAAACCGCGGTCGAGATAGGCAGGGGCGAAACGCGCGTTGAGCTTTATCGCGGCTTCGTAATTGGGAATCGCCTTGTCGGGCTCGCCGCGCACGCGATAGGCCTCGCCGCGATTAACGAACGCGTTGATGTTCTTCGGGTTGAATTGGATCGCCTTGTCGTAATCGGGAATCGCGAGATCGGGCATGTCGCGGCGAAGATTGGTATCGGCGCGCGCGGTATAGGCGCCGGAATCCTTCGGATCGACGATGATCGCCTGCTCGTAATCGGCGAAGGCGCGTTCGAAATCGCCCTCGAATTGACGGATGTTGCCTCGGTTGACGAGCGCACGCACATTCTTGGGGTCGAGTTCGAGCGCGGCGGTGTAATCTTCAACCGCCGCGACGTCGTCGCCCTGTCTCAAATGCGCGAGGCCCCGGTTGTTGAAGGCGCTGCTGCGCACCGTCGGTTGACCGGGCCGGTTGATGATGTAGGTGCAGGCCGGAATGACGCGCGCGGGGTCAGTGCCATTGCACTGCTGAAGCTGTGCATTGGCCGCTCCGCCGCCGCCGCGCGGCACGCCGCCGAGATCGCCGGTGTTGCGTTCGCCCGCGGTGAGGAACACCCACGCCAGGGGCGCAACAAGGAAGACGAGCCGTCGCATCGGATTCCTCCGTTACGCGCGTACTTTCGTCAGGCCTTGAGGCCCAGCACGTCGCGCATGGAGTATAGCCCGGGCTTCTTTCCCTGTCCCCAGCGCGCGGCGGCCAACGCCCCGCGGGCGAAGATCATGCGGTCTTCAGCCCTATGGGTCAGCTCAATGCGTTCATGCGGCCCGGCGAGGATCACGGAGTGGTCGCCGACCACGGTTCCGCCGCGCAACGCCGCGAACCCAATAGCGCCTTCAGTACGCACGCCCATCTGGCCGTCTCGGGCCCGGACCTGATGATCGCGGAGCGCGATATTGCGCCCCTCCGCGGCGGCTTCGCCGAGAAGAAGCGCGGTTCCGGAGGGCGCATCCACCTTCATGCGGTGATGCATCTCCACGATCTCGATGTCGTAATGGGGCAGGGCCTTGGCGGCTTCCTTGACCAGCGCGCCGAGGAGATTGACCCCGAGGCTCATATTGCCGGACTTGACCAGCACCGCATGGCGAGCGGCAGCGGCAAGCTTGGCGAGGTCGCCATCGGAAAAGCCGGTCGTGCCGATGACATGGACGATGCGGGCCTGCGCCGCGAGCTGGGCCAGGGTCACGCTGGAAGCCGGGGCAGTGAAATCCAGCACGGCATCGGACCCGGCGAGCGCCGCCAAGGAATCCGAGGTGAGTGGGACATTGGCTCGCGGCAACTCGGCGAGTTCGCCGGCATCGCGCGCAAGATCGGGATGGCCTTCGCGTTCGATGGCGAAGGCGAGCTTCATGTCGGAGGATTCGGCAAGCGCACGCACGAGCGCACGGCCCATGCGGCCCGAAGCTCCGGCAACAGTCACGCGAATAGCGGTCATGTCCCCCCACCCGAACCGCCTTCACTGAATTGTGGCGGTTCCACCTCCCCACGCTCGGGGAGGTGATAGCAGCTCTTTACACCTTCGCGTCGAAATGACCGCCGGAGCCCTGGCCGTTGGGCCGTGCCGGTGCGGAATCGGCGGACGCCACCGTCACCATGGCGGCACGCAGCAGCCGGTCGCCGATGACATAGCCAGGCTGCACCACATTGATCACGGTTCCGGGGCCTGCGCCATTGCCCGGCACCTCGGCGATCGCCTGATGCAGATTGGGATCGAACTTCGCGCCTGCCGCCTGGATGATCTTGATGCCATGGCGCCCGAGAACGGCTTGCATCTCGCGCGCGGTCGCCTCGATGCCCTCGATCACCGGTTTCAGCGCCTCGTTGCTGCGCGCTTCGGGCGGCGTCGCCGCCAAGGCCCGGGTGAGATTGTCGGCCACCGACAACAGATCGCGGGCGAATTTCGTCACCGCATATTGCTTCTCGTCGTCGCGCGCCCGTTCCAGGCGCTTGCGGACATTCTCGACCTCGGCCATCGCGCGCAAGGCGCGGTCCTTCTGCGCCTCGGCTTCGGCGCGCAGGATCGCCATCTCTTTCTCGATTTCCGGGTCGTCCCGGAACTGCGGCGGGATATCGTCTTCGGGGAGCGGGGGATCGTTTTCGTCAGCCATGGTTCACCTGAAAAAGGGCGGTTTCTATGCCAAAAGCCGGCCGACGACGCGAGCGGTATAATCGACCATCGGAACGATGCGGGCGTAATTCAGCCGCGTCGGTCCGATCACGCCAATAACGCCGACCACCTTCCCCTTGGCGTCGGCATAAGGCGCGGCCACGACGGATGAGCCGGAAAGCGAGAACAATTTGTTCTCGGAACCTATGAAGATGCGCACGCCCTGACCCTTGCGAGCGACTTCGAGCAATGCAATCAGGTCATTCTTGCGCTCAATATCGTCAAAAAGCGTCCGCACGCGCGCGAGATCGCTCTGCGCCTCGACGTCTTCGAGGAGGTTCGAAGCCCCACGCACGATCAAGATTTTATCGCCGGCGCTGCCGTCGGCCTCACGCGGCCTAGCGGAAAGGGTCGCGAGGCCCTCGGCCACCACGCGAGCGGTGAGGCGGTCCAACTCCGCGCGCTCGGTCTCGATCTCTTTCAGGATTTCGCCCTTGGCCGCATCCAGGGTGCGCCCCGCGAGCTTCGCCGATAGGTAATTCGCCGCTTCCGTCAGCGTGGAAGGCGTCAGACCTAGGGGCGTGTCAATCAGCCGGTTCTCGACGCTGCCATCGGCGCCGACCAGCACCGCCAGCGCCTTGCCGGGGCTGACATTGACGAATTCCACATGCTTCAACGGGATTTCCTGTTTCGCGGCGACCAAAAGCCCGGCGCAACGCGACAGACCCGACAGCATGGATGCCGCCTGCGCCAGAACATCCTCCAGGGGATGACCGGAGGCCGAGATGCGCTCCTCGATGGCGGCGCGTTCCTCGCGGGTGAGGTCGCCGATCTGGAGCATGCCATCGACGAACAGGCGCAGCCCCTTTTCGGTCGGCACTCTCCCCGCGCTCGTATGCGGCGCATAGAGCAGGCCCATCTTCTCCAGATCCGCCATGGTGTTGCGGATCGAGGCCGGCGACAGATTGTGCGGCAGGCGTTGCGACAGGGTGCGCGAACCCACGGGTTCGCCCGAAGTCAGATAGGCTTCGACCAGATGGCGGAACACTTCGCGCGGACGCATGCCGAGCTCGCCGGAGGCGAATTCGGTCACGGGCGGTTTGCCGCCGAAAGTCTCCATCGTCCGCGTCATGGTCAAAGGACCGGTTCCACAAGCAATATTTGCATGAAGGCTTCGCCTCCGGGTAGGTAGAGCCCGAACATAGGAACTTCAAGGGATTGATCCATGGCTTCAGCCCGGCCCTCAGGCCGCCGCCCCGACGAAATGCGCCGCGTGACCCTGGAGGTCGGCGTGCTGAAGCATGCGGAAGGTTCCTGCCTCGTCAAATTCGGCGATACCCATGTGCTTTGTACGGCGTCCCTCGAAAACAGCCCGCCGCCCTTTCTGCGCGGTTCGGGCAAGGGGTGGGTGACGGCGGAATACGGCATGCTGCCGCGCGCCACCCATGAGCGCATGCGCCGCGAGGCGGCTGCCGGCAAGCAGAGCGGGCGCACCCAGGAGATCCAACGCCTCATCGGGCGGAGCCTACGGGCCGTGACCGCGATGGAGCTATTGGGCGAACGCCAGATCGTCATCGATTGCGATGTGATCCAGGCCGATGGCGGCACGCGCACGGCCTCGATCACCGGCGGCTTTGTGGCGCTGCATCGCTGCCTTTCCTTCATGACGGGAACCGGGCTGATCAAGAGCCATCCGATCAAGGACCACGTCGCGGCGATTTCTTGCGGCATCCATAGCGATACGCCGGTCCTGGACCTGGATTATCCCGAAGATTCCGCTGCCGGAACGGATGCGAATTTCGTGATGACGGGGTCGGGCGGTCTTGTGGAAGTGCAGGGCACAGCCGAAGGCGCACCGTTCTCGGAAAGCCAGCTCGGTGCGTTGCTCGGTCTTGCCAAGAAGGGCATCGGCGAATTGGTCGCGCTGCAAAAGGCGGCGCTAAAACTGTGATCCGCTTATCGCGCGGCCAGCGCCTGGTTGTGGCGAGCCACAATAAGGGGAAGGTGCGCGAGATCGACGAATTGCTCGCGCCCTATGGCCTCGCGATTCTTGGCGCGGCGGCGCTGGGATTGCCCGAACCCGAGGAAACGGGTTCGACCTTTATCGCCAACGCGAAGCTGAAAGCCGATGCGGCTATGCAAGGGTCCGGCCTCGCATCTTTAGCCGATGACTCCGGCCTATGCGTCGAGGCGCTGGATGGCGCACCCGGAATTTATTCGGCGCGCTGGGGGGGTGAGAAGAAAGATTTCCGCTTCGCCATGAAGCGCGTGGAAGACGAGTTGCGCGCGCTCGGCAGTCCGGATCTGCGCGCCTATTTCGTTTGTGTGCTGGCATTGGCCGTGCCGGATCACGAAACCGAAGTCTTCGAGGGGCGCGTCTATGGCGCGCTGACCTTCCCGCCGCGCGGCGATCGGGGCTTCGGATACGATCCGATCTTCATGCCCGAAGGCCAGCGCTTCACCTTCGGCGAGATGGATCCGCGCGCCAAGCATGCGATCTCGCATCGCGCGCACGCTTTCGAGAAATTCGCGAGGGCCGCCCTTCCTCCGTCCACGGAGCATCGATGAGCTTCGGCATCTACGTGCACTGGCCGTATTGCGCGCAGAAATGCCCATATTGCGATTTCAATTCCCATGTCCGCGAAAAATTCGACGATGCACGGTGGGCTAAGGCCATCGCGAAAGAATTCGCATGGGTGAAATCGTTGCAAGGCTCCCCATCCGGTCCTTCGGACCACCTTCTCCCGCAAGGGGGGAAGGAAGATCGTCTTGTCGAAAGCATCTTCTTCGGCGGCGGCACGCCGTCTTTGATGAGTGGGCGGGCGGCGGCAACAGTGCTCGATGCGATCGCGAAACATTGGACCGTCGCGAAGGACGCGGAAGTCACGCTCGAAGCCAATCCCAACAGCGTCGAACAGGAGCGCTTCAAAGATTATCGAACTGCGGGCGTGAACCGCGTTTCGATCGGCGTCCAGGCCTTCGACGATGCGGCATTGAAATCTCTAGGACGTTTGCACGGCGCGGAGGAAGCCAAGCGCGCGATCAAACTAGGATTGGAGATTTTCCCCCGCGCGAGCTTCGATCTGATTTATGCGCGCCCCAAACAGACACCGGACGAATGGCGGTGCGAGCTGGATGAAGCGTTAGCGTTCGGGACGGAGCATCTGTCGCTCTACCAGCTCACCATCGAACCCGGCACGCAATACGCCAATCTCTACCGGCAAGGAAAACTCACGATCCCATCGGAGGATTTGGCGGCCGATCTTTACGAATTGACGCAGGAACGCTGCGCGGTAGCGGGCCTTCCGGCTTACGAAGTCTCGAACCACGCGCGCGAAGGCGCGGAGAGCCGGCACAATCTTGTCTATTGGCGCTACGGCGATTACGCGGGTGTCGGCCCCGGCGCGCATGGACGCCTGACGCTGAACGGCAAGCGCGTCGCCACGGAAGCCGAACGCCTGCCGGAACGCTGGCTCGCGAAGGTCGAAGAGCATGGCCATAGCTTCACCTTCACGGACATCGCGGATGAAGACGCCGCGCGCGAACATTTGTTGATGAATTTGCGCCTCTCCGAAGGCATCGATCTTGCGGCCTATCGTACGCGCTGGGACAACGCGCCGGCAAAAGAGCGCGTCGCGGCATTATGCGACGCGGGTTTGCTCACGCGAAACGAGGATCGTATCGCCGCCACGCCGCGCGGACGCTTGGTGCTCAATTCATTAATCGCGGAGTTGCTTCGTTAGAACCCGGCGGCGGGGAAGGTCTTCGGCGCGGGATCGACAATCGTGAACCCGTTGGTCCCGACCTGCAGGACCGCGAGACCCCGTTCCGCCGAACCGTTGTCGCGGAAGCGGAAGATGCCGTCCACGCCCATGAAGCCATTGGGATCGACCAGGGCCGAATCCGTATAGCGGTCATAGGGCTTGCCGTCGGACAGCAGCGCCATCAAAGACACCGCGTCATAAGCAAGCGTCGCGATGCGCGGCGGGTTGTTGCCATAGGTGCGCCGGAAATGGGTCGCGAAATCGCGGAATGCCGCCGGAGGCGGGGCCGCGAACCAGCCATTGACCAGCATCGGCTCGCGTTGCACCGAAACATCGTCCCAAAGCCCGGTGCCGAGGATCTTCACCTGGCGATTGTCGGTGCCGGCTGCACTCAGCGCGGGTCCCAGAGCCTGCAGCATCGCGCCGCCTTCGCCGATCAGGACCGCATCCGCGCCGGAACGCGCGACCTGCTGCGCCGGGGCAACGACAGCCTCGGGGCGCTCCTCGAAGGGTGACACGGTGGCGACGGAGCCGCCCGCCGCCGTCACCGAAGTCCGGAAGGCTTCCGACACGATGTCACCATAGGCCGTGCGCGGCACAAGGGCGGAGAACGCGTTATGCCCGCGCGTGGCGGCGAAGCTCACGATGCGCCGGACCTCGGTCTCGGGCTGGAAGCTCAGGAGGTAGACCCCGCGCCCGCCGACCGTCCGGTCGCTGGAGAAGGCGATCACGGGCACGTTCTGCGCACGCGCCACGGGTCCGACGGCCGCGACCGATCCTGCAAACAGGGGGCCGAGGATAACTTCCGCGCCGTCTTCTATCGCCTTGGCGGCGGCGGCAGCGGCTTTTTCCGGCGTACCGCCATCGTCGCGCGGCATCAGGATGATGGATTTGTTGCCCGAATCGAACAGGGCAAGCTCCGCCGCACGTTCCAGTTGGTCGGCGAGGTTGCGCACATCCGCCGAAGCGCTGGAGAAGGGCAGGAGCAGCGCGACGCGCGCCGGTACAAAATTCGCCGGGGTGTTCCTCAGGCGGTAATAGCCCGGCTGGTCAGTCCGCAAGATCCGCGGGGGCGGCGGCGGGGGCGGCGGCGGGGCCTCTACCATGGGTGGCGGCGGTGGCGGTTCATCCCGCATCGTCTGGCAGGCGGCCACGGAAAGGCTTATCGCTAGGACGCAAACAATCGCGCACACTCGGCTGACAGATTCGAGCGCGTTCCTGGGAGTGAAGCGGCGTGTCCCGCCACCCAAAACCAGTTCGACCAAACGCATCCTCGGGAGCTCCTTCTCGGCGACCTGCGGAGCCCGCCGCTGCGGGCGGGGAATCGGCAGACGCAATTCCTGAACCTAAGACGGGGGAGGGCGGCGGTAAATCCTCACGATTGCCACAGCAGACGACCCTGGCTCCGGGACTCTATTTGACCGCGACGCCGATCGGAAACGCCTCGGACATCACATTGCGCGCCCTCAAAATCCTTCGCGAATGCGACGCCATTGTGGCGGAGGACACGCGCGTCACGTCCAAGCTTTTAGCCATCCATGGGATCAGCAGGCCGCTATTGGCCTATAACGATCACAACGCGCCCGGAATGCGTCCCAAGCTGATGCAACGCCTAGGGGCAGGCGAACGTTTGGCGTTGGTTTCGGATGCGGGAACGCCGCTTGTCTCCGATCCCGGACACAAGCTGGTGAAAGCGGCGCGCGAGGCGGGGTTTGCGGTCTATCCGGTCCCGGGGCCTTCGGCAGCATTGGCGGCGTTGACCGCATCGGGGCTGCCTAGCGACAGGTTCCTGTTCGCGGGCTTCCTGCCGCAGAAATCCGGCGCAAGGCGCACGGTGTTGCAGGAATTGCGCAGCGTGCCCGCAACCCTCATCTTTTACGAATCGCCCCAGCGCCTTGCCGAATCCCTTGCCGATATGGCGGAGGTCTTGGGCAATCGCGAGGCGGCGGTGGCGCGCGAGCTGACCAAGCTGCATGAGGAGATCCGCACCGGCACGCTCTCCGCATTGGCGAAAGCCTGGGAGGAGCCGCCCAAGGGCGAGATCACCATCGTGATCGGTCCGCCGCCCGAGGAAGAGGCCGATCCCGCGAGAATCGAGGCCCTTCTCAAACAGGCGCTCGCTTTCATGCCCGTGAGCGCAGCCGCACGGCTGGTGGCGGAGGCGATGGGCGCCCCGCGCCGGCTGGTCTACGAAAAGGCGCTGAGTCTCAAGGGCGCATCCGGCGATGCCGCGGAAGACTGATCTTGAGACCAAGCGCCTCTATGAGACCCGGGGCCGCCGGGCCGAAACGCTCGCCGCGCTGCTTCTCATCTGCAAGCTCTACCGGGTGCTGGGCCGGCGGGTGAAAACGCCCTTGGGCGAATTGGACCTGATCGCCATGAGTCCCTCCGGGATCGTTTGTTTCGTCGAGGTCAAGGCGCGGGCGACGGAAACCAGCGCCGTCGAATCGTTAACGCCCCGCCAGCAGGAGCGTATCGCACGGGCGGCGGCGCTTTACTTGGGCTCGCGTCCCGGATTACGCCACAAAGGCGTGCGATTCGATGCCATACTGGTGGTGCCGCGCCGCCTACCGCGTCATGTAAAAGACGCTTGGCGGCCGTGAGGTGGGGTCATCGTAACTGGAGTTGGGAGTCTGACGATGACGTTGCGTAAAATTTCGATCGCTCTTCTTGTTTGTTTCGCTGCACCCGTTTTGACCGGCTGCGTCGCGGCCGCTGTCGGCGGCGCTGTGGTCGGCGTTTCCGCCGCGCGTCAGGAGCGCACCGTCGGCAATGCCGTGGATGACAAGCGCATCCAGACGGCGCTGAACGGCAAGCTGATCCATTCCTCGACGGGGTTGTTCCTGCGCACCTCGACGACGGTGATCGAAGGCCGCGTGCTGCTCGCGGGCCGTGTCGACTCGCCGGAGTCGCGTATCGATGCGACGCGCATCGCCTGGAGCATCGAAGGCGTGCGCAAGGTCGATAACGATATCGAGGTTTCGGATTACTCGGGCTGGCTCGACGGACCTTCCGATTTCATCATGCAGACGCAACTCGCGGCGACGCTGCTCGGCGACAAAACGATCCGTGACGTGAACTACACGGTCGATGTCGTACATGGTGTGATCTATCTGATGGGCGTTGGCCAGGATCAGGACGAAGTCGACCGCGTGATTGCGCATGCGCAAGGCGTTCGTGGCGCGAAGCGGGTCGAGAGCTATATCGTGCTCAAGACCGATCCCATCCGCTATGGCTTCGGAGCGCCTGTCGCATCGCGATGAGCGGAGGGCACGCCGCCGGAGTGATCGACCCCGACATCGCGCCGGCGGAATATCTGCGCCGTTTGGGTTTGTCCGGTGAGGGGCCGCACGATCTTGCGCTCGCGGCCCTCATGCTCGCCGCGCTGGATAGCCCGGAGAAAAAGCTTGCGCCCTATCGCGCGCATCTTGCCGAGCTTGGCGAAGTCGCTAAAGCGCAAGCAAGTTTTGCCAGCGAGGCGGAGATCGCGGCACGCGCCATCGGCACCGTCATAGCGGGCCGCTACGGTTATGACGGCGAGCGTATGAATTACGACGAGCCCGGCAATGCCGATCTGATGACGGTGATCGACCGGCGCCGCGGCCTGCCTGTCGCTCTCGGGATCCTCTACATCCATGCGGCGCGCGCAGCCGGCATGGAGGCCTGCGGCTTATTCGCACCCGGGCATTTCCTGCTGAAGCTTTCGGTGAAGGGCAGCGAGGCGCTGATCGATGCCTTCAATGGCGGCGCCGCGCTCGACAAGGACCGGCTGAACGTGCCGGGTATGGCGGCGCCACCCCGGATGTCCGCGGCCGCGGCCGCCGACGAGGCCGACCCGCTGGAGGCCGTCAGCGATATCGATGTGCTCTTGCGTCTCCTCAACAATGTGCGTGGCCGGGCTCTGAAAGCGCGCGACACCGCACGCGCGACGCAGATCGGTGAGCGTATGGTGCTGATCGCGCCACGGCGTCCCGGACTCTGGCTGGATCTGGCCCGGCTGCAAGAATCGGCGGGCTCGCTCTCCTCGGCCCGGACAAGCTATGAGAAGAGCCTGAAGGCCTCTAAGAGCGGCGACGGCTATCACAACGAGGCCATGCTGGCGCTTTCCGCGCTGAAGCGCCGTCTCAATTAGGACGAATGGGTTGGGTATGATGCTGACGGTCGCGGTCCAGATGGATCCCATCGACAAGATCGATATCGGGGGGGATTCGACCTTCGCGCTGATGATCGAGGCGCAGAAGCGAGGGCACAAGCTCGTCTATTACGGGCCGCGCGATCTGACGCTGCGCGAGGGGAAGGTCATCGCCAAGGTCAGGCCGCTCACCTTGCGCGAAAAGCGCGGGGATCATTTCACGCTCGGCGAATCCTCCGTATACGATCTATCGAAGGCCGATGTGGTGCTGATGCGCCAGGATCCGCCTTTCGACATGGCCTATATCACCGCGACGCATGTGCTCGATGCCATTCATCCCAAGACCCTGGTGGTGAACGATCCCTTTCATGTCCGCAACGCGCCTGAGAAACTGTTCGTCACCACCTTCGAGGGCGTGATGCCGCCGACGCTGATCTCCGCCGACCGTGAGGAGATCAAGAGCTTTCGCGCCGAACATTCCGACATCGTGCTGAAGCCGCTCTTCGGCAATGGCGGCGCGGGCGTGTTCCGCGTGAAGAAGGACGATGAGAATTTCAACGCGCTGCTTGATATGTTCACGCAGTTTTATCGCGAGCCGATCATGGTGCAGCGCTACATCCCGGAGGTGCGCAAGGGCGACAAGCGCATCATCCTTGTCGATGGCGAGGCGGTAGGCGGTTTCAACCGCGTACCGGCCGCCGGCGAGGCACGCTCCAATCTGCATGTCGGCGGGCGCGCCGAAGCCTCGGAGCTTACCAAGCGCGATAAGGAGATTTGCGCCATCGTCGGTCCTGAGCTGAAGAAGCGTGGTCTCATCTTCACCGGTATCGATGTGATCGGCGATTATCTGACCGAGATCAACGTCACCTCGCCGACCGGCATCCATGAATTGCGCAGGCTCTCAGGCATCGATTCCGCGCCGCTGGTGTGGGACGCCATCGAGCGCCGCCTCGCCGCGCGGCCGAAGTGAAATTCTATTCGCAGATCGGGCAGGACCGCTTCCTGCTGGAGAATTTTTTTCGCGGAAAGCGCGGCGGCGTTTTCGTAGATGTGGGCGCCTATGACGGCGAACAACTCTCCAACACGCTGTTCTACGAAAAGAGCATGGGCTGGACCGGCCTGTGCATCGAACCCCTGCCGTCCGCCTTCGCGAAGCTGAAGGCCACCCGGCGCGCGATCGCCGAAAATGTTTGCGTTGCCGATGCGGAGGGCGAAGCTGAGTTCACCGAAGCCGACGATAAAGGTCCGCATGAGAAAATGTTCAGCGGGCTATCGGCGCATTTCGACCCGCGTCATATCAAGCGGCTCGAATTTACCACAGGCCGCGTGACCCGCCGCGTGCCGGTGGTCCGATTGTCGTCGCTGCTGCTGAAGCACGGGCTTACCCATATCGATTACATGTCCATCGACACCGAAGGCTCGGAAGTCGCGATCCTGTCGGAGTTGGACTTTTCGCGATTCACCGTGTCCGTCCTGACGGTCGAGGACAATTGGCGCGACGATCGCATTCCGAAATTGATGGCGGAAAAAGGCTACGATCTGTTTGCGCGGCTGGAACAGGATCTCGTCTTCAAGCGGAAAGATTTGCGCCCGCTCGCCCGCACCACCGTCTTCTGCGCGGTCTGGCATGGCGATGCGGATCGCCATGCGCTCCTGAAAGGGCATGCCGAAAATCTCGCGCGCCAAACCGTGCCGGTCGATTCGATCTATGTTTTCGACAATGGCGACACGCCGCCCGATTCGCTTTCTCCCCGCAGCCTTACGGCGCGCGAGCCGCTCTCGATCTATCAGGCCTGGAATCTCGCGCTGTCGCAGGTGCAGACGCCGCTTGCGATGAATCTCAATCTCGACGATCGCCTCGCTCCCGATGCGATAGAAATCCTGGAACGCGAAATCCAGAAGAGCGATGCCATGCTGGCGGGCGGCGATTGGAAGATCTGCTACAGCCAAGCGGAAACCGATGCCGTCGAACCCTGCTACCCCGCCGCGCGGCTTCCCTATGTGCCGGCCTGGCCACCCGCTTCTGGCGCGAAAACGCGGCTCGGCAGCGGCACGGGCGAACGCGGCACCTTAGGTCCGGCCACGGTCTGGCGCATGGACGCGCATATCGGCCTGCCCCGCTATCCTTGGCGGCTATCCGAAGGCTCTAAGATCAAGGTCGCCGGCGATCTTGCCTGGTGGCAGATGCTGGCCTCGAACCCACGCATGAAGATCGCGCGCCTGCCGCTCGTCATCGGCCATTATCACAGCCACCCCGAAGCCCAGGCCGAATTCCGTGCGCCCGATGAGCGCGCGCTGTTCGCCGACCCGGGTGTCTCGCTGCTGTAGAAGCGGCTCTTCCCGCGTGCTCTAATCGCCTCAGGGGAGGGGCGCATGAGCATTGCTCATGTCTATACGGTTGCCTTTGAGGGCATGGAGGCGCGCGAGGTCGATGTGCAGGTGCATATCGCCGATGGCGGGGCTCAGGCGCCGTTCAATGTCGTCGGCCTCGCCGATAAGGCGGTGGGCGAATCGCGCGAGCGTGTGCGCGCGGCTCTGGCGGCGGTCGGGCTCGCATTGCCCTTCAAGCGTATCACGGTGAATCTTGCACCGGCCGATCTTCCGAAGGAAGGCAGCCATTACGATCTTCCCATCGCGCTCGCGCTCCTTTCGGCGATGGGCGTGCTTCCCGCGAGCGAACTTGCCGGGTACACGGCGATGGGCGAATTGTCCTTGGACGGAAAGATCACGGAGGTTGCCGGTATTCTACCCGCGGCTATTGCGGCGGCGGAATCGCATCGGGGTCTGATCTGCCCCGCGGCTTGCGGCTCAGAAGCGGCTTGGGCAGGCGAACTCGAAATCATAGCCGCCCCTTCTTTGATCGCGCTCGTCAATCACATGAAGGGCGCACAGGTGCTGACGTCGCCTGCACCCAAGCTCTCGGAAAAGATCGTCGCGGTCCCCGATCTGAAAGACGTGAAGGGACAAGAGACGGCGAAGCGCGCTTTGGAAATCGCCGCGGCTGGCGGGCACAATATGCTCATGATTGGTCCCCCGGGCGCCGGCAAATCCATGCTGGCGAGCCGCTTGCCGGGGTTGTTGCCGCCGCTCGACGCACGTGAGGCGCTGGAAGTTTCGATGGTGCAAAGCTTGGCCGGAGAGCTGCGCGACGGCGCAATCTCGCGCGTGCGCCCGTTCCGCTCGCCACATCATTCGGCCTCCATGGCGGCGCTTGTTGGCGGCGGTTTGAAAGTGAAGCCGGGGGAAGTGAGTCTCGCACATCTCGGTGTTCTGTTCCTGGACGAACTTCCGGAATTCGCCCGCCCGGTCCTCGATTCCTTACGCCAGCCCATCGAAAGCGGCGCTGCCGTGATCGCGCGTGCCAATGCGCATGTGCGATATCCGGCGCGCTTCCAATTGGTAGCGGCGATGAATCCATGCCGCTGCGGATATCTCACGGACCCGGCGCAAACCTGCGGGCGCGCCCCAAAATGCGGCCAGGACTATCAATCGCGGCTGTCCGGACCGCTGCTCGACCGCATCGATATCCATGTCGAGGTCGCGATGGTTTCGGCTGCCGATCTCACTTTGCCGCCGCCCGCGGAAGGTTCGAAGGAAGTCGCCGGTCGTGTGGCGCGGGCGCGCGATGTGCAGCGGGCCCGTTATGCGGCCGCGAAGCTGCGCACCAATGCGGAAGCCGAAGGCGAGCTTCTGGATTCGGTCGCCAAGCCCGATGCGGGAGGTCAGAAGTTGCTGACGGAAGCCGCCGAGCGCATGCGGCTGACCGCGCGTGGCTATCACCGCGTGCTGCGCGTCGCGCGCACCATCGCCGATCTGGGCGGATCACAATCCGTCGCGCGAACCCATATCGCCGAAGCGCTCTCGTATCGCCGCATTGCGCATGCGGGGTGAGGCCCGCTACTAAAGACTTCCTATAAAGCGTGGAAGCGAGTCGGCCTGATCCATGGCGCATGAGGCGGCAGAAGGTACAACCGTCATAGGAACCCTGGCGCTCGGGTTCGTGCTGGCTTTTGTGTTCGGCTATGTCGCCCGCCGCCTGCGCCTGCCACCGCTGGTCGGTTACCTGCTAGCCGGCATCGCCATCGGACCCTACACCCCGGGCATCAATGCCGATGGGGCGATCACGAGCGAACTCGCCGAGATGGGTGTGATCCTACTCATGTTCGGCGTCGGGTTGCATTTCTCAGTCACCGATTTGCTGGCGGTGCGCCGCATAGCGATCCCCGGCGCGGTCGGGCAGATTCTGCTGGCGACCGTCGCGGGCGCCGTGATCGCCCATTACGCCTGGGGTTGGCGTATCGAGGGCGCGGTCATCTTCGGTCTTTGCCTGTCGGTCGCGAGCACGGTGGTGCTGTTACGCGCGATGGAGGACCGCAACGCGCTGGACGAACCCAATGGCCGGATCGCCGTGGGTTGGATGATCGTTGAGGACCTCGCCATGGTCCTCGCGCTGGTGCTGCTGCCCACTTTTGTCGGCGCCATGGGCGGCACCGGCGGCAGCGCCACCGATCTTGCCCTCAACCTCGCCCTCACTATGGGCAAGGTCGCCGCGTTCATCGCGCTTGCGCTTCTGATCGGGCCGCGCACGGTGCCCTGGATTTTGGGCCGCGTTGCGCGTACCGGCTCGCGCGAGTTGTTCACGCTGTCGGTGCTCGCCATCGCGGTCGGCATCGCGGCAGGTTCTGCGGCGTTGTTCGGCGTATCCTTCGCGCTTGGCGCGTTCTTCGCCGGCCTCATCTTGAGCGAGTCCGAATTCAGCCATCGCGCGGGGCGGGATTCGGTGCCGTTGCAGGATGCTTTCGCGGTGCTGTTCTTCGTCTCCGTCGGTATGCTGTTCGACCCGACGATCCTCTGGCGCGAGCCCGTCAAACTCGCCGCCGTATTGGCGCTCATCCTTGTGATCAAATCACTGGGCGCATTCTTCATCGTTCTCGCTTTGCGCTTTCCGGTGTCGACTGCGCTCACGGTGTCGGCCAGTCTCGCGCAAGTCGGTGAATTCTCCTTCATCCTCGCCGGACTTGGCGTGTCGACGGGCGTGCTGGAACCGGAAGGACGCGACCTCATCGTCGCGGGCGCGCTGATCTCCATCGCGGTCAATCTCTTCGCTTTCACCCTGACCGATCTCCTTATCAACCGGCTGCAAACGGGGCCGATGCAGGGCAGTGCGCTGACGCGCTACGGCATGGAGAAATTCGCACGCCTGAATGCGGAGCTGACGAAAACGCGGCAGAAAAACGAAGCCAAGGAAGCCGCGCGGAGCCTGCGCGCCAAGGAATTGGTGAAAAGCTTCCCGCTGTTCGCGGAGCTCGACGCGGAAGAACTTCAAGAATTGCTGTTTCTTTTCCGGCCGCGTTCCGCCTCGCCCGGCGAACGCCTGATCCGGCGGGGCGATTGGGGCGATCTGATGTTTTTCATCTCCTCCGGCGCGGTGGAGGTGGACATCGGCAAGGAGAAGATCAAGCTCGGGCCGGGCCAGTTCTTCGGCGAGATGGCGCTGCTGTCACGCTCGCGCCGCACCGCCGATGTGACCGCCATCGAGTACGGTCAGTTTCTCACGCTCGATCAGAACGAATTCCGCAACTTCATCGCCGCGCACCCAGGCGTGCGTGCGCATATCGACCGCATGGCGGCCGAACGCGCCGAAGCCAATCGAAAACGGCTCGAGGAATCGGCGATGCGCACGAAGGCGCAACTCGATGCCGAAAAGGCCGCGACTCAGTCGACGTAGAGAAAAGGCCGCGTTGGCGGCCCTTTCCCATCTCGGATTTATGGAATGTATTTGTCGGCGGGCGACAGCATCGAGATCGCCACGTAGCCGATGCCTGTGCCGTCCTTGCCGACCAGGATCCAGTCATAACCTTTCACCTTGGCGAGCGCTTCGACCTTGTCGCCGCGCTTCAACTCGCCGGTGACGGCGCCGTTGTAGAACGATTTGTCGGCGAAGATGTTGGTCGGATTGGCGACGATGTAACTCGCCGGCGGCGTCTCGTACCCGTCCGATTTCACGACATTGGGAGCGAATTTCAGACTGTCGGTGGCGATGTCCGCAGCATGCGCAGGAATGGCGGCGAAAGCGGTGATGACAAGTGCGGCGGCCGTAATGCGTCGAGCACGCCAAGCATTATTCGAGGTCATAACTTTCTCCTTTCTGTCCAACTGGCATCGGTAAATTCCGCGTTGGGCGCGCGGGGATTTGGTTCACTCGCATTTGTGTGAAGGCAAGCGTGCATGCGCCAGCCTCGTTTGCCGCTTAGCTAAGCGCGCATGGCAGCCTTTCAAGACGGCCGTGCGCGGACTCACTTGGCTGTGAAGGAATTAAGGAGAGACCGTCGCTGACATCGGCGTGAGGCCGAGGTTCTCCATCAACGCGTGGTCGCGGTCGGCGCAAGGGTTCGGCGTCGTCAGGAGTTTGGGGCCGAAGAAGATCGAATTGGCGCCGGCTAGGAAACATAGCGCCTGGGTTTCCTCGCTCATATCCTCCCGGCCCGCCGACAGCCGCACCATGGAGGCGGGCATCGCGATGCGTGCGACCGCGATCACGCGCACGAAATCGAGCGGTGCGAGCGCTTCCACTTTCGCCAACGGCGTGCCTTCGACGCGCACGAGAGCATTGATCGGCACCGATTCCGGATGCGGGTTCAACGACGCCAAAGTGGCGATGAGCCCAGCCCGGTCGGTCTCGCTTTCGCCCATACCGACGATGCCGCCGCAGCAGACATGCATCCCGGTCGCACGTACATGTTCGAGTGTGTCCAGGCGCTCCGCATAATTCCGCGTGCTGATGATCTCGCCATAGAATTCCGGCGAGGTGTCGAGATTGTGGTTGTAGTAGTCGAGCCCAGCCGATTTCAGCCGCGCCGCCTGCGGGCCGGTCAGCATGCCGAGCGTTGCGCAGGTTTCAAGTCCCATCGCTTTGACGCCTTCGACCATGCGGCAGACGGCATCAAGGTCTTTGTCTTTCGGTTCGCGCCAGGCCGCACCCATGCAGAACCGCGAGGCGCCGGCTTCCTTCGCGGCGCGCGCTTCGGCGAGCACGGCGTCCACCGCCATCAACTTCTCGGCTTTGACGCCGGTATGATAACGGGCGGCTTGCGGGCAATAGGCGCAGTCCTCAGGGCAGCCGCCGGTCTTGATCGAGAGCAGGGTCGAGATCTGCACCTCGCGCGCATCGAAATATCGGCGGTGCAGCGTCTGGGCGCGGAACATAAGATCGTTGAAGGGCAGGGCGAACAGCGCCGCCACCTCGTCCCGCGTCCAATTATGCCGGATGTCCCCGTTCATAGGGGGCACTATCGTCAGCTTCGTTCAAAACGCAAGGCACGGCATCAGCGGAATGTCAGTATGGGGATTCGATACCCGAATTGAGGAAAGACATCTACAAAGACGGAGTGGTCCCAAACGACTGGATATGGCCCGTAAACGGCGGAGGTCACATAGAAAGCCGCGCCTCCAAATTTGTGATGGCATAGGATCCCGACAAATCTCGGTCCTTCTCCCATCCAGGCAAGGTCTTTGCTCTCTCCACAAAAGATGTGGTTTTCTTGCCAAGTGAGAGCTCGGTGAGAGTCGCAATAAGACCAGGGGCGGAGTCCGGGATTACGATCCATCAAGTCATCGAGGAGACCTGACGGGTAGTCTTTGATTCCGCGCGGCGTATCGAGCCCAACGCAGCCGGTGAATTTGAACCGCGGATTTTGGTTTACCTCATCGGCAATGACACGAAACGCTGCCGCCGCAGCTTCGGCGGGCGTGGGGCCATCTGAGATGCGGTAGTTCGCAAACGTCGCAGTGGCGAACAGAACCGCACAGATCAGTACCGTCAAGAATGCGCGCCATGTTCGCATAAGCCGCCCTCCCGCAGTTCGATATGGGAGCAGCTGGCGCGGACGCCAAGTGGCTAACCGAAGCGGCCCGTTATGTAGTCCTCGGTGCGCTTGTTCTGTGGCGTCGTGAAGATCTTCTCGGTCTCGCCGAACTCGACGAGTTCGCCCAGGAACATGAAGGCGGTGTAGTCCGACACGCGGCTCGCCTGCTGCATGTTATGGGTGACGATCACGATGGTGTAGTCCTCGACAAGCTCCGCGATCAGCTCCTCGATCTTGGCCGTCGAGATAGGATCGAGTGCCGAACAAGGCTCATCCAACAGGATCAATTCGGGTTTGGTCGCGACCGAGCGCGCGATGCAGAGCCGCTGTTGCTGTCCGCCCGAAAGCGATGTGCCGCTCTGGTTCAGCTTATCCTTCACCTCTTCCCAAAGGGCCGCGCGCCGGAGCGCGTGCTCGACCCGGTCCGCAAGCTCGGCATGCGGCAGCTTTTCATAAAGCGCGATGCCGAAGGCGATGTTGTCGAAAATGGTCATCGGAAACGGCGTCGGCTTCTGGAACACCATGCCGACTTTGGCGCGCAACAAATTCAGGTCCTGCTTGCGCGAAAGGATATCGGCGCCATCCATCAGCACTTCGCCTTGCGCACGCTGATTGGGATAGAGTTCGTAGATGCGGTTCAGCACGCGGAGCAGCGTCGATTTTCCGCACCCCGAAGGGCCGATGAAGGCCGTCACCTTGTTCTGGTGCAGCGGCAGGGTGACATTCTTCAGCGCCTGATGATCGCCATAGAAGAACGACAGATCCTTGATTGCGACCTTGACGCTGCCATTGCCGTTGCTTGCCATGGCTATTTCCGTCCCGCGCGGGTTTCCAGAATGCGCGCGACTATGGACAGTGCCAATACCGCCGCTGTGATGATAAGCGCGCCCGCCCAGGCAAGGCGGTGCCAATCTTCATAGGGGCTCATCGCGAATTGGAAGATCACCGCGGGCAGGCTCGCCATCGGCTGATTGGGATCGGTGCTCCAGAACAGGTTGCCGAAGGCGGTGAAGAGCAGCGGCGCGGTTTCGCCCGAGATGCGGGCGATGGCCAGCAGCGCGCCGGTCACGATCCCGGCCTGCGCCGCGCGCCAGGTTACCTGGCGGATCACATGCGAGCGCGGTGCGCCGAGCGCGACCGCCGCCTCGCGCAAAGTATTGGGCACCAGCAGCAGCATGTTTTCCGTCGTCCGCACCACCACGGGAATCACGATGGTGGCAAGCGCCGCGCTTCCGGCCCAAGCCGAGAAATGTCCCATCGGCACGACGATGAATTCGTAGATGAAGAGCCCGAGCACGATGGATGGCGCCGATAGGAGGATGTCGTTGATGAAGCGTATGACGAAGGCCAGCCGCGTATGGCGGCCGTATTCGGCGAGGTAGGTGCCTGCGAGGATTCCGATGGGCGTGCCGAAGGCGACGGCGATCGTGCTCATGATGATCGAGCCGGCGATCGGATTGAGGAGGCCTCCGTCTTCGCCCGGCGGCGGCGTCATTTCGGTGATCACCTTCAAGTCGAGCGCGCCGATGCCTTCATAGAGCAGCGTGCCGAGAATCATGGCCAGCCAGCCAAGGCCGAAGGCCGTCGCGAGCACCGAGAGAGAGAGGAATACCACATTGCGCACACGGCGCACCGCATAGCGGCCATTCGCGACAGCGGTCATGTACGGCCTCCGGCGCGGCGTTCCAGCCGGTAAAGCATGTATTGAGCGGCCGCGAGCACAAGGAAGGTCACGACGAACAAGATGAAACCGAGTTCGATGAGAACGGAGGGATAAAGGTCGCCGATGGCTTCGGTGAATTCATTGGCGATGGACGCCGAGATCGTCGTGCCGGGCGCGAACAACGACGCCGCGATGCGGTGCGAATTGCCGATCACGAAGGTGATCGCCATGGTCTCGCCAAGCGCGCGCCCCAAGGCGAGCATCACGCCGCCGACCACGCCGCCGCGCGCATAAGGCAGCACCACATTCCATTGCACTTCCCAGATGGTAGCGCCGAGACCATAGGCCGCTTCCTTCAGCACCGGCGGCACGGTCTCGAAGACATCGCGCGTGATGGCGGCGACGAAGGGCAGGATCATGATCCCAAGGATCAGACCCGCCGTGAAAATGCCGATGCCATAAGGGGGGCCAGCGAAGAGCGTGGAAAGGACGGGCACGCCTTCAAAAGCCGAGATCACCGCCGGCATGAAATATTCCTGAAGGAAGGGCGACAGGACGAACAAACCCCAGATGCCGTAGATGATCGAAGGAATGCCAGCCAGGAGCTCGATGGCGATGCCGATGGGGCGGCGTAAGGAACGCGGGCACAATTCGCTCAAGAATATCGCGATGCCGATCCCGACCGGCACCGCGATCAGCATGGCGATGGCCGAGGTGACAAGCGTGCCGTAGATCGCCCCCAGCGCACCGAAATTCTCCGTCACCGGGTTCCAGGCTTCGTTCGTGAGGAAGCCGAACCCGAAGGCCGCGAAGGACCGCCAGGCGCCATTGATCAACGCCCACATCACGCCCACGAACATCAGCACCAGGAGGATAGCGCAGGCGAAGGTCACGCGATGGAAGGCGCGATCCCGTGCATGCGAACGGCGCAACCGCGAGGAACTCGGTGTGACGCTAAGGTCTTGGCTCAAGGCTAGATCGACCATGGAGGGCTCGGATCAGGGCTCCCAAAAAATTCGGGAGCGGAAGGCCTTATCCGAAGGCGGCCTTTCCGCTCCCATATTCGCCAATCCCCTTCGTCTTGCGAAGGTGTCTTGGATGATTGTCCTCAATATGTGACGGTTTCTAGCTTCCGCCGTTCCAGCCTTCGACATCTTTCCAGCTTGCCATGACCTTGTCCTTCACATCTTTCGGGAAGGGTACGTAGTCGAGACCTGCGGCCAATTCGTCGCCGTTCTGATAGGCCCATTGGAAGAATTTGAGAGCTTCGCGGGTTGCCGCCTGATCGGCGGGCTTCTTGTAGACGAGGATGAAGGTTGCGCCCGCGATCGGCCAGCTCGCCGCGCCGGGCTGGTCGGTCAGAAGCGTGCCGAAACCATTGGCGACTTCCCAGGTCGCGCCCGACGCGGAGGCGCCGAAGGCGCTCGCCAGCGGCTCGATGGTCTTGCCGTCCTTGTTGATCAGCTTGGTGTAGGAAAGCCGCTTGTTCTGCTTGGCATAGGCGTATTCGACGAAGCCGATGCCGCCTGCGGCCTGCGTGACATTGCCGGCGACGCCTTCGCTGCCCTTGGCGCCTATGCCCGAGGGCCAATCGACGGCGGTGGCGAAACCGACGCGGTCCGCCCAGCCCTTGCTGACCTTGGAGAGGTAATTGGTGAAGATGAAGGTCGTGCCGGAGGCATCCGAGCGGTGGACCGTGACGATCAACTGATCGGGCAGGTTGAGCGTCGGGTTCAGTTTCTTGATCGCCGGGTCGTTCCACTTGGAGATTTCGCCGAGATAGATCGAGGCGAGCGTCGGACCATCCAGGACCATCTGGCCGGGCGTGATGCCCCGCACATTGACGATCGGGACCACGCCGCCGATGACGCTTGGGAATTGCAGCAGGCCGAATTTGTTCAGTTCGGCCACCGGCAGGGGCATGTCGGATGCGCCGAAGGTGACGGTCTTGGATTGGATCTGCTTGATGCCGCCGCCCGAGCCGATCGACTGGTAGTTGAGATTGTTGCCCGACACGCCCTTATAGGCCGTCGCCCATTTGGCATAGATCGGGAAGGGGAAGGTGGCGCCGGCGCCGGAAATGTTCGCGGCAAGCACCGTGGTCGCGACCCCAACCGCGGCGATGCCGGCGGCGATGGTCGCGATGAATTTCAGGGAGAGCTTCATGGGGTCCTCTCTCGTTCGAGTCATGACGGGGTAGCAGAGGCCTGCACAGCCCTCGTCCAGCTAGGCGCAATAACGCCAAATCTGCGCAAACCCTATGTCACAGCCACGCGAAGCTTTTGTGACAATCGCTGGGCAATTGCCGGCAGGCCCTGTGGACAACCGCCGCAGGGGGCGGTGGGATTTTAAGTTAGAAAATATACGCGGGAACAATGGGTTATAAATACAAAGCGCCGGCAGGAAATCCCGCCGGCGCCAGACAACAGTTTTGTGACAATATGATTACGGCTTGGCGATATGCCACACACCGTTGCCACGGCCATCGCCCGTCTTGTCGCCGGCGGCCTTGTCCATGATGAAGTAGTAGAGCGGCTTACCTTTATAGGCCCACTGCTTGGAACCGTCGTCCCGCGCGATGACCTTCCAATCGCCCATGTCCTTGTCGGCGGCTTCCGCCTTCGCGGCCGGCCAGTTCACGAGGCACATGCCGTTGCAGGCCGATTTGTTGGCCTCTTTGTCGTTGTCATAGGTGTAGAGGGTCATGCCCTTGGCATCCATCAACATCCCGCTCATGGCATGGATGTTGGACGGCTGGGCCAATGCAGAGCTTCCGATCAGCGCCGCGACAGCGGACGCCAGAAAAATCTTCGAATGCATGTCTTTCTCCTAGGTGCCCTTCCCCTTGGCGGCAAGGCGCGGGGGTGCTGCCCTGCTCTTCCAGACCAAGATTTAGCACGGATGGAAGCCGGGAGGCCATGGCGGCCCCTTTCCAAACCGCTGCCGGATGATAGGCTTTGCGCAAAGCTCGGGAGAGGAACCTCAAATGACAAAGATTTTCGCATCGGCCTTGCTCGCGGCGAGCGCTCTCGCATTCGCGACGGCCAGCGCGGCGCAGGCGCCGTTCGCCATGACCTCCACCTCGTTCACGGATGGCGGCATGCTGACCACCAAGATGGCGGCGGACGATCCGATGCGGATGTGCGGCGGGCAGAATGTCTCGCCCCAGCTCTCTTGGTCGGGTGCGCCCGCGAACACCAAGAGCTATGCGTTCTTCCTGTGGGATCCGGAAGGCCTGCTGGGTATCGGCGTGTCGCACCAGGTGATCTATGGCATCCCGGCCAGTGTAACCTCCTTCGCCGAAGGCGAGCTTGGCAAGCAGAGTGAGAAGTTCGTCGGTGGCAAGGGCACACGCGACAATGCGCTCTATATCGGACCCTGCCCGCCGACAGGCGATGCGCCGCATCACTATGTGTTCACGCTGGTGGCCACCGATCTCGAGCCTGCGGCGCTCAAGGCCGGTATGACGCGCGATGAAGTTTACAAAGCGCTTGCCGGTCACACGCTGAAAGGCGCGACAATCACCGGCAGATACGCGCGGTAAAGAAATTCTCTTCGCAAGGGGAAATGGCGAGCAGCATTGCTGCTCGCCATTTATTTTTTGGCCGATCAGTTCGAGAACTGCAGACGCACACCGAACGCGTTGAAGTTCTGGCCTACCTCCTGCAGCGTCGCCGAAGGGCCGCTGCCGATAACGCCGAGTTTGTTGACGTCCACGAACAGGTAGTTGAACCGCATCAGCACATTGTTGTTCGGATACCAGTTCACGCCGAGGGTCCATATCTTTTCCTCGCCGCCACGCACGCCGCCCACGGGCGATGCCGCCAGTGTCTGTCCTGCCGAGCCTTCGTGCCAATTCAGATCGAGATCGGAATAACGCGCCGCAAGTTCCCACGCGCCCCAATTCCCCGAGGAGGGATCGAAGGGTGTGATGATGCGTGGGTTGTTGAAGGTCGCCATTTCATTGTTCACCGAGACTGTCGAATAGGTCTTGGTCTCGCCCGTCAGGATCCAGGAGCCTTCGACATACCAGCCATGGAATCGCGGATCGCCCGGATTGACTCCGGCAAGTCCGTTCACCGGCGTGCAACCGACGCAATGCACGTCGCGGTCGACGCCGAAATTCATGTACTCGCCATAGAGGAAGAAATTGCGCCAATTGCCGCCGCCTTCGAGGCCCCAAAGCCCTCCACCGGTCATTGGGATATTGGCGGCATTGCCGGACGCGATCGCAGTGCTGCCCGCGGTGGATACGAGGCGGTTGCCGTCGACGCGGATCTCGGGCCGGTCCTGCAACGCAATCGAACGCGCGCCGCCTGGCGTCGCGGTGCCGGTCAGATTAAGGATATGCGAGGCGCTGCCGCCGATCTGGAAATTGGAGAAACCGTCCGACCACAGACGATAGGCGGCTCGGCCGACGATTTGCGTTCCTTCATCGGTGGTGTTGGTGGGAGATGCGCCTGGCGCGGTCGTCCGTTGACCCGTGAAAGCCGTGGCGAGGACGAGGTTGTCACCCGGGCGCAAGATATCCGCTTGCTGGAAGTTCAACTCCACGCCGCGGCGGGCATCGTCGCCGCCATAGCCTGAGATCGCTGTGTTCACCACATCCGCGCGCTCCATGAAGGTGGTCGACGCGGATGACACGCCGTCGCCATAGGTGAACATCGGCTGGATCACGCCGGCATTGATGCGGAAATGCGGTTCGTTGGCGTAGGCGACGTTGCCGAATTGATAGGCGACGCGGGCAAGATTGATGATCGCGTTGCTGCCTTCGGCATTGGCGCCGCCGATGTCCAAGCGGAATTCGTAATAGAAGTCGCGGAAGGCGCGACCCTCGGCGCCGAAATAGAAGCGCCGCATGATCGCACCCGACGCCAGATCTTTGATCTGCGCATTCGTGGCGTTGATGTTGCTGTCCTGGTTGAATAGCGCGGTGTCGAACTGGATGCGCGCGCGCAACGCCATGGAGAAGCGCTGATCGGCGCTTGTGACCGTGGGACGGGCGTTGTCGAAGGTCCACACCGTATCGGCGAATTGCTGCTCGATGGTGGAGAGGCGGACGGCGCGGGCCTGGTCGGCCTCCTGCGCCTCATCGACTCGCATCTCCAGTTTGTCGAGGCGCTCGGTATTTTCCTGGGTGACTTGGGTCGCAGCCGCCGTCGCTGCTTGGGTTGCCGCGGTAGTCGCAGCCGCTGTCGCAGCTTGAGTAGCGGCTTGGGTCGCCTGTTGCGTGGCGGTTTGCGCCGCCGCTTGGGCTGCTGGGGTTTGTGTCGCGGCTGGAGCGGTAGCCGCCGGGGCCGCGGCTCTTTGAGCCCGCACCACGGCTTCCAGATCCATAACCCGCTGTTCCAGGGTGCGATTGTCATTGGAGCGGGGTGGCACGCCCAGCAATTCCTCCAGGGCCTTAACCCTGTCTTCGAGCGCCGGTTGGGCCTGTGCGGGGCTTGCGGCCGCCAGCATCGCCAATGCGGTGCCCGCCAACAGAACGGATTTGACGGTCATCCTGTCCGATCTCCTTCGGTTAAGCCCCCAGGAGCATCTGGGAAATATGGTCCACCCTTGGGCGGCGGGCCCATCCCTCAGGGCGATCCTGTGCCGAGAGCCGGGCATCCCAGCCTCACATGACGTTATGACGTCAGTTGTGTGACACTGTGATGACGGTCCGCTGCCTACGTGAGATTGGTCCCCAGCTTTTCCCGGTTAAGTCTTTCTCAAGGGGAAATGCGCAATTTTGGGCCGCGAAGGGACCATGATCACGCGCGCCGCTACGATCCTGTTTGCTGTGCTGATGGCGGCATTATGCTGCTATGCGGCAGCGGAATTGTATTTGTACGGCAGGCTGCCGGAGATTAGCCCGCTCCTTCTTGGTTTCGTCGGAGTTGCCGGCACCGGGCTGCTGCTCGCCGCCATCCTCGGTTCGCGAGCCTATGCCCAATATCTCGAAGGTCGGGCCGACCGCCTTAGCCAGCTAACCAAGGAGCTGGAATCGGTCATCACGGCCCTCGAAGCCGCCAATGCCCGGCTGAACGCCAGCGAAGCCCGCTACAAGGGGCTTGTCGATGCCCAAGGCGATGCCATCCTGCGCCGCACCCCGGACGGACGTATCACCTATGCCAATGAGGCCTTCTTCAAGCTGTTCGGCGTCCGCCCCGATCAGGTCATCGGGCAGGTCTTTCATCCGGAGATCCATCCCCAATCGCCGCCCCCCATGCTGGGACGCTTGGCGGGACGGGAGGTTGGCCGCGAACGTGTCTCCTACGACCAGCATGTGAAGACGGTCGCCGGCTATCGCTGGATCGCCTGGGAAGACTACGCCATCCGCAACGCCGAAGGGCGTCTCTGCGAGATGCAGAGCGTCGGCCGCGATATCACCGAGCGCAAACGCCTGGAGGCGGCGCTCACCGTCGCTCGCGACAAGGCGGAGGAGACCAACCGGGCCAAATCCCGCTTCCTCGCCACCATGAGTCACGAAATTCGGACGCCGATGAACGGCGTCCTCGGCATGGCGCGCCTGTTGTTGGAGACAGCGCTCAAGGCCGATCAAAAATCCTATGCCGAGGCGATCAAACAATCCGGGCTGTCGCTGCTCGCGCTGATCGAAGACATCCTCGATTTCTCCAAGATCGAATCCGGCGCCCTGGTGCTGGAGAAGAGCGACGTCTCCTTGCGGCCTTTGGTCGAGGGTATCGCCGAACTTCTTGCCACGCGCGCCCATTCGCGCGGCATCGAGATCTGCACCGCCATCGCGCCGGATGTTCCCGACCTCATTAGGGCCGATGGGATACGCTTGCGTCAGGTGCTCACGAACCTCGTCGGCAACGCGGTCAAATTCACCGAGGAAGGCGGCGTTCTAGTCGCGGTATCGCTGGAGCGCGCCTCACCTGAAGAGACCACGCTGCGCTTCTCCGTGCGGGACACCGGGATCGGCGTTCCGGAGGACAAGCAGAAACAAATCTTCGAGGATTTCGTGCAAGCGGATTCCTCGCATGCCAGAAGGTTCGAAGGCACGGGCCTCGGGCTTTCGATCTCCAAGCGCCTTGTCGAAGCCATGGGCGGCAAGATCGGCATGATGTCCGCGAAGTCGAAGGGCAGCATCTTCTGGGTGACCGTACCGCTCGAGACCGTGGCGGCGCTGCCGCAACGCGAACGTCCCCTCGCGGGCAAGAATGTCATGATCGTTTCGCCCTCGGCGATCTTGCGCGCAGGGTTGCGCCTTCAACTTCAAGCGGCGGGCATCGAAGCCGGCGAAGCACGCAGTATCAATGCGTTGTCGCGCTTGCGCCGTCCCATGGATCTCGTGCTCATCGATGCGCCGGCTGCGGACGAGCAGCCGCTTCCGGACGTCACGAATTTCTTCCCGCCGACAGTCGCATTGATTCCGCCAACCCAGCGTGGCCGCCTCGATGAGATCGGCGCCAAAGGCCTGCATGGTTATCTCATGAAGCCGGTGCGCCAGGAATCGCTTGAGAAGCGGTTGGAAGCCGTGTTCGAAGGCCGGGTGGAGATCGAGCCGCCGGTCGTGCAACCCGAACCCGCGCGTCACCACGGAGGCGGCCTCGACATCCTCCTGGCGGAGGACAATCCGGTCAATGCGTTGCTCGCGCGTGAGTTGTTGCGCCGGCGGGGGCACATCGTCACCGAAGTCACCACCGGCGAAGCCGCGGTTTTGGCCTGCGCCAAGAGAAGTTTCGACCTCGTGATCATGGATTTGCACATGCCGGGCTGCGACGGTATCGAAGCGACGCGCCGCATCCGTCTTGCCGAATCGAACGGTAGCATGCGCGCGGTTCCGATCTTCGCGCTCACCGCCGATGCGCTTGAGACGGGGCGCAAGGCTTGTCTCGTCGCCGGCATGGATGGGTTCCTGACCAAGCCCGTCGATCCCGCCGAGCTCGACTCGGTGCTCGCCACCATCGTTCCGCCTGCCGTAATTGCGGCGGAATGAATTGGTTTCTTTCGGTCCGCGGCTTCCTGTAAAACTTTTGCATGGTTCCTCGAGTCGATAACGACAATCCGCCCAAGCGGAGTCTTCTTGCGGCGCTTGCCGTGTTCTTCGAACGCCAGACTTTGGTGATGACGGTGCTCGGCTTCGCCGCCGGGCTGCCCAATCTTCTGATCTTCGACACGCTCTCGGCCAGGTTGCGCGATTCGGGTTTGTCGTTGCAGGTCATCGGCTATTTCAGCCTTGCGACACTCGCCTACTCGTTCAAATTCCTATGGGCGCCGCTCGTTGATCGAACATCGATCCCGGTCCTCTCTTCGGTTTTGGGCCATCGGCGGTCCTGGATGCTGGTCTGCCAAGTGCTGATCATGCTCGGACTTTGGTTGGTCGCCGGCACCGATCCCGCCGTCAATCTGGGTCTGATGGCCTTGTTCGCGGTCTTCGTCGGATTTTCCTCCGCAACGCAGGACATCGTCATCGATGCTTGGCGCATCGAGGCGGCGGAGACGTCAAAACAGGGCGCCATGGCCGCGGCGTATCAATGGGGCTACCGCGTCGCCATCGTCGTGGCGGGCGCCGTGCCACTGCTGATGGCGGAAGCCTATGGCTGGAATTTCTCCTACGCGACAATGGCGGTGTTCATGCTCGCCGGGATGGCGGCGGTGCTGTTCGCACCTCGAGAAGAGCAGCATAGGGTACGGCCCATCCACACGGAGCACATGAAAGCATCGCCGCTCTGGGAGAGCATCGAATGGGCGGTGCGGCTCGCCATTCTCTTGTTCGGGGCACTGCTATTGGGCTCGGGCCTTGCCGCCAATGCCACCGCCATGGCGGAACTGCTCAATACGATCGGGCTCAGCAGCGTCGGCAGCGCCATGATCCTCGCTTGGCGCTCGCCTTCCAGTGTCTGGTTCCAGTTCGCGGGCGTGGTGATCGGCTTTGTCATCATCGCCATCGCGACGTTGCCTGTGCCTGGCTTGCACACGAGACCCGGCGGCTATCTCTATGCCGCGCTCGGCGACCCCTTGAAGGATTTCTTCAAGCGCTACGGCAACGTCGCCTCGCTGATCCTGGCGCTGATCTGCTGCTATCGCCTGTCGGATTTTGTGCTCAACATCATGAACCCGTTCTATCTCGATTTGGGGTTCACGCTGACCGAGATCGCCGAAGTGCGGAAAATCTTCGGTGTCGTCGCTTCGATGCTGGGCGTGTTCCTGGGTGGACTTGCGGTTGCGCAACTTGGCCTTGCACGCTCACTGATCATCGGCGCTTTCGCGGGGCCGCTATCGAATATCATTTTCATTTGGCTGGCGACGAAGGGGCATGATGTCGGGGCGCTGTTCATTGCCATCGGCCTCGACAACGTGCTCTCCGGTTTGGCCGGCACCTGCCTCATCGCCTATATGTCCAGCCTGACGGCAGCCGGATTCACCGCGACGCAATACGCGTTGTTCTCCTCGCTCTATTCGCTGCCCGGGAAGCTGATCGCATCGCAGTCGGGCGCCATCGTGGAGGCTGCGGCGAAATCGGCGGATACGGGGGGCGTTCCTTCGGCGCTCAACGGGCTCTTCACCGCGGTCCCGCCGGAAACCTTCTCCCAGGCGTTGGAGCGCTCCGGCGTGTCGCCTGCGGCGCTCGGCTCCGGCTATGCGGTGTTCTTCCTCTATTCCTCGGCGGTCGGCGTGTTCGCGATCCTGCTCTCTTTCGTTGTCGCCTGGAGGCAGACCCGTGACGAGGCCGTAAGCGAGCAGTCCAAGAAGGCGGCGCCCGGTGCGGCCACGCGTTCCTGATTTGGAACATAAGGTTCCGGCCATGCTCGCCGCTACGCGCTCAGGCTCCTGTGCCCATACTCCTAAAGTGACTGTGCGCGGTTTCGCCGAACGTGCTAGGGTAAACGAATTGGGGTGGTCCCTTTCGGGCGTGGCGGCTCGGGAGGTTGAGGGGCGTTCCGTTCGGAGATTTTGATGGCCCAGACCCGTCGTGTTCGGTTTCGCTTCCGCATTGGCGGAAGACGCTGGACCTTTCCATTTCCGCGCCGCCATGTGCGGTTCGGACGCCGCAATCCGCTGGCCGCGACGCAGGAAGCCGCCGCTCCCGCCATAGCCGCTCCCGCCGTCCAGACCGGGCGCTTCGCCTCTTGGCCGTTGATGGCGACATCGGGCTCCATCGAAGTTCGGATCGCCGATTCGCCGGAAGAAATCCTGGAAGCACAGCGTCTGCGCTATCGCGTCTTCTACGAAGAGATGAGCGCGATCCCGACGCAGGAGATGCGCGCGCAGCAGCGCGATTTCGACCGCTATGACGAGTTTTGCGATCATCTTTTGGTGGTCGACAAGAATCTTCCCGGCGAGAACGGCCGTGGCGCGGTGGTCGGCACGTATCGCCTGTTGCGCGGCGAAGTCGCGGCGCTGCATGGCGGTTACTACACCTCTTCGGAATACGATCTGTCGCGCATGGTGGATGCGAATCCGCCGGGGACGCGGTTCCTCGAATTGGGACGCTCCTGCACGCTCAAATCCTATCGCGCGCGGCCGATCACCATGCAGTCGCTGTGGCGCGGCATCATCATGTACAACGACCGCTACAACATCGATGTGATGTTCGGTTGCGGTTCGATTCCGGGAACCGATCCGGATGCGCTCGCGGTGCAGCTTTCCTATCTGCATCATTTTCACCGCACGCCCGAGCATTTCCGCCTTCGGGCGCGGCCCGAGCTGTATGTCGAAATGAACCGCATGCCGAAAGAGGCGATCGATCCCAAGGAAGCGCTGCGCATGCTTCCGCCTCTCGTCAAAGGTTATGTGCGTTCGGGGTCCTATATCGGCGACGGCGCGGTGATCGATAAGCAGTTCGGCACGACCGACGTGCTGATCTATTTCCCGGTGCCGAACCTCGACATACGCTGGCGCTCGCGCTACTCGAGCAACGGGCCCTAACCGACCTTTTCTTTATCCTGCGCGCGATGCTTCCTTTGTCCGCGGCCAATGCCGCGTTCGGATTCTTGAACGGCGCCTATCTGCCGTTCTTCATGCCGTCGCTGCAGGCGCGCGGGCTGTCCGCCGCAACCATCGGCATGATGTTCGCGGTCTCGACCGCCTTGCGGATCATCGTCGCGCCGGCGGCTGGGCTGGTGGCCGATGCGCGCAACGAGCGCCGCCTTGTGATGCTACTGTTTTCGGGTGTCGCGTTTGCGGGATTCGCCGCGCTCACCATGGTGCAATCACCCTACGCGATCCTGCTGTTAGCCCCGATGGCGACGCTGCTATGGACCGCTTGCGCGCCGATCCTCGATAGCTCCGCGCTGCTTCTCGCCTCGCGTTCGGGAGTTGAGTATGGCTCGATACGCGTCTGGGCCTCGATCGGATTTGTCGCGGCCAATGTGATTTCGGGTTTCGCGGTCGCGTATTTCGGACTGGGCGTTATCGCGCCCTGGCTCGCGATTTCTTCCGGGCTCGGCGTCGCCGCGATTTGTTTCCTGCCATCGCCGCCGGTCACGCATGCGCCGGGTTCGGTGCGGCAACGCTTGCGATCGACGCTGGCGGATGCACGCGAACTCATCGGCAAACCGGTGTTCCTGATATTCCTCGCGGCGGCGGGGCTCATCCAAAGCTCGCACGCCTTCTACTATTCATATGCCGGCCTGCATTGGAGCGAGCAGGGCATGGATGCGTCGCTGATCGGGCTCATATGGCCGCTCGGCGTGCTCGCCGAGATCGTGCTGTTCGTCTATTCGGCGCCGGTGGTGCGGCGTGTCGGTGCGGTGCCGCTGATGGGATTGGGCGCCGCCGCCTGCATGCTGCGTTGGACGGTGATGGCATTCGATCCGGCGTTCCCGCTCCTCATCGCCGTGCAGCTTTTGCATGGTGCGACCTATGCGGTGCCGCATTTGGGCGCGATGTATTTCATCCTCAACGCCACCCCGCCGCGTTTGTCGGCGACGGCGCAGAACCTCTACGCGGTTGTCGCCATCGGCTTGGGATCGAGCTCTGGGCTATTCGCCGCAAGCCGGCTTTATGACGAATGGGGCGGGCGCACCTATTTGCTGATGGTGGGTATGGCCATTGTGGCGGGGCTTTTCACGATGCTTCTCGAACGCAACTGGAATGGCGGTCGGCTGACGGAAAAGACGACCGAAGCAGACCGCGACGCCGTGTAATCACCGCGCGCGCGGATGCGCCGATTCATATACCGCAAGCACGCGCGAACCTTCGACCTCGGTGTATTTCTGGGTCGTCGACAGCGAGGCATGGCCGAGCAATTCCTGCACCGCGCGCAAGTCGCCGCCATTCTGCAACAGATGCGTCGCGAAGGAATGGCGCAGCGCATGCGGCGTCGCCGAAGCCGAAAGACCGAGGCGCCCGCGCAAATTCTGCATCAGGGTTTGCGCCTCGCGCGGACTCATCGGATTGCCGCGACGGGAGACGAACAGCGCGCCTTGCTTGCCGGAATCGAAAGGGCACAGCTTCATATAAGCATCGGCGGCTTCGCGCACGGCGGGAAGCACCGGCACGGAGCGTTCCTTTCGGCCCTTGCCGATAACGGTAAGCGACTCCGACAAGGGCACATCGCCGCGCTTCAACCCTAAGGCTTCGGAAATGCGCAAACCCGTGCCGTAGAGCAGCGTGATCAGCGCCGCATTGCGTGCAGCGAGCCAGGGCTTATTCTCCTCGCCAGCTTCGGCGATGGCGCGCGCCGCGTCTTTCTCCGAGAGTGGGCGGGGCAGGGTGCGCGGCAGTTTCGGCGAACGCACCGCGCGCACGGCGGCGCCATCAGCAAGATTCTCGCGCTCCAGATAGCGGTAGAACGAGCGCAATCCCGCCAGCGCCCGCTGTATGCCGCGTGCGCCGAGGCCCTCGTTGCGGCGTTCGGTGAGGAAAGCGCGCAGCTCCGCAGGCTGCAAATTCTGCAATGTGGCGAGCGTTACCCGTCCGCCTTTGTAACCCGTCAGAAATGAGAGAAAACGCGAAACGTCATCGCCATAGGCGCGCAGCGTATGCGGACTCGAACGCCTTTCATGTTGAAGGGTCGCCAGCCAATCTTGGCTCAGCTGTTTGGCCGCTTTTGGCGCGCTGCGCGGCATTTACAGAATCGTTTGCCCCGATTTCTTCCAGTCTTCTAGGAAGGCGGCGAGGCCCTTGTCGGTCAGCGGATGGTTGATCAGCGCCTTGAAGATATTCGGCGGCATGGTGGCGACATCGGCCCCGGCGAGCGCCGCATCGCGCACATGCGTGACATGCCGGATCGAGGCGGCGAGGATTTCGGTGGTGTAGCCGTAATTGTCGTAGATCGCGCGAATCTCGCGGATCAGCGCCATGCCGTCATGGCCTGCATCGTCCAGGCGTCCGATGAAGGGCGAGATATAGGTCGCGCCGGCCTTCGCGGCGAGCAGAGCCTGCGTCGGCGAAAAGCACAGCGTGACATTGCATTTGTGACCATCGCCCGAAAGCTGCTTGCAGGCTTTCAGCCCGTCCCAGGTCAGCGGCAGCTTGATCGTGATGTTGTGCGCGATGGCCGCGAGCTTCTTGCCTTCCGCGATCATCGCGTTCGTTTCGGTGGCGGTGACTTCGGCGCTGACCGAGGCGAAGCCATGGGCGCAGATCGCTTTCAGCGCATCGAACAGGTTCTGCCCGGTCTTCGCGGCAAGCGTCGGATTGGTGGTTACGCCATCGACAAGGCCGGTGGCGGCCATCGTCGCAATTTCCTTGGGGTCGGCGGTGTCGAGAAAGAGTTTCATGATGACGTCCTTCGCTGCACGCGCGAAACTAGCCGATGCGGCAGTTCGGATGAAGGATTCTCTTGGTAGAGGCGGCTTCCCACACAGCTTCTTTGGCGCCCGTGTCCCGTGCGCGCGCCGCCGTACTGCTGCCGCTGCCGCTCGTGGGCGCCTATGATTACGCGGTGCCCGAAGGTTTGGCGCGCGGGTGTCTGGTGCGCGCGCCGCTTGGCAAACGCGAGCTTCTGGGCGTCGTCTGGGGCAAGGCCGATGGCGGCGTATCACAGGAAAAACTGCGCGAAGCGGTTCCCGTCGAAGGTGCGCGGCTGCCTCTCGCCCTTTGTGACTTCGTCGATTGGGTGGCGCGCTACACCCTGAACGCATCAGGCGCGGTGCTGGCGCAAGCGTTGCGGGTCGAGGGCGCCTTCGCACCGGAGATGTATCGGCGTGCCTTGATTCTAGGCAGCACCCCGGCAGGAAAACTCACCAAGGCGCGCGAACGCGTGCTGGCTATGATGGCCGATGGTTTGGCGCGCATGCCGGCCGAGATCGCGGAGCTTGCGGGTGTTGGCGCGGGCGTTGCGAAGGGTCTTGTGGAGTCGGGCGCACTTCGATGGGTGGATCTGCCGGAATTCGTGTCCCCTGCCGAACCCGATCCCAGCTTCGACGCGGTGACGCTTGGCGCGGATCAACTGCGCGCCGCTGAACATTTGCGCGAGGCCGTGAAGAAACGGGAATTCTCCGTGGCTTTGCTCGATGGCGTCACTGGCTCGGGCAAGACCGAAGCCTATTTCGAAGCGGTCGCGGAATGCATCGCCCAAGGAAAACAGGCGTTGATCCTGTTGCCGGAGATCGCACTGACCGTGCAATTTCTCGACCGCTTCGCGGCGCGGTTCGGTTGCCGTCCGCTCGAATGGCATTCCGATCTTCCCATGCGCGAGCGCAAACGCGTCTACCGCGCGGTGCTGTCGGGCGAGGCGCGCGTGATCGCGGGTGCGCGTTCGGCGCTGTTCCTGCCGTTCAAGAAACTGGGCTTGATCGTTGTAGATGAGGAGCATGAGCAGGCGTACAAACAGGAAGAGGGCGTTATCTATCACGCGCGCGACATGGCGGTGGTGCGGGCGCGGCTCGAGAATTGCGCCATTGTGCTCGCGAGTGCGACGCCTTCTCTCGAAACTTATGTAAATGCGAAAAACGGGCGCTACGATTGGCTGCGCCTGTCCAAACGCCATGGTGCGGCGGAGATGCCCGATGTGCGTCTCGTCGATATGCGTAACGAGCATGGCGAGCCCGGCACTTATCTGTCGCCGCCGTTGCGTGAGGCGTTGTCACGAACGCTGGCCGAGCGCGAGCAGGCGTTGCTCTTCCTCAATCGCCGCGGCTATGCGCCGCTGACGCTTTGCCAAAAATGCGGACGCAAGGAGACCTGCATCAACTGCTCCGCCTGGATGGTGGAGCATCGTTATCGCAAGAAACTCGTCTGCCATCACTGCGCCTATGAGACCGCGATTCCGAAAACCTGCGCGCAATGCGGGGAAGAAAATTCCTTCATTCCTTGCGGTCCCGGTGTCGAACGGGTGGAAGAGGAATTCCGCGCGGCCTTTCCGAATGCGCGCGTGGCGGTCGCATCGAGCGATACGTTCCTGGGGCCGGCCCAGGCGCAGGCCGTTATCCGCGCGCTGTCCGCGGGCGACATCGATGTCGTCATCGGCACGCAGATCGTGGCCAAGGGTCATCATTTTCCGCAGCTGACCTTGGCGGGAATCGTCGATGCCGATCTTGGCGGCGGCGCGGGCGATCCGAGAAGTGCCGAGCGCAGCTTCCAATTGCTGTATCAGGTGGCGGGCCGTTCGGGGCGCGGCGAGAAGCCGGGCCAGGTGCTGATCCAGACGCGCAATCCGGAAGACCCCGTAATGCAGGCGCTTGCCGCCAACAGCCGCGATGCATTCCTGGAAGAACAGATAAGTGAGCGCGAACGCAATCGCGCGCCGCCTTTCGGGCGATTGGCGGCGTTGATTTTGGCGGGCGAAGACGGGGTGCGGGTGCGCGAGACGGGGAGGGCGCTGGCGCTCGCGGCGCCGCGGGCGCGCGGCGTTGTGGTGTGGGGCCCGGCTCCCGCGTTCTATCAGGTGCTGCGCGGACGCACGCGCGAGCGGTTATTGGTGCAAGCCGATAAGAATGTCGACATCCAGGGCTATTTGCGGACGTGGCTGGCGGAGGTGAAGATTCCTTCGAATGTCCGCCTGACCATCGACATCGACCCGATCAGCTTTTTCTAGGCCGCTCGAATGTCAGTTTTCGCGAAGTCGTCGCCGACATAGAGCAACGGCGCGTTGAGAGCTTTCGCAGCGGCATAGGAAAAGCAGTCGCCGATATTTAGCCGTGCAGGATGACGTCCTTTGCCGAAGTTCAAGAATGCGTGCTGCGCTATGTCGGCCTGCACGGCGTCAATTGTGCAAGGAATGATATTGGCGCTCCTCAAAAAGGAATCGAGCACGACTTTCGGCGACGAATAGGCGCGCGACAACACCATGGTTGCTTCGAGCAAACTTACCGGGGAGCTGACACGCTCATCGTTCGCGAACATGGCGGCGGCGAGAGTTTCATGGCCAGGTTCGTGCATCATCATCGCAATTATCGCCGACGCATCGACGACAATCATTTAGGAAGACCATACTCGTCGTAGAGTTCGTCCCGCAGTTCCTTGCCGGTTCGCGTATCGCCACGCGCCGCGCGCTCGGCGGCGATGGCGTCTTGTAAAGGCCGGATCGCAGCCAAAAATTCTTCGGCCGTTTTCGGGCGTGACTTAGCGTGAATGCGTGCCAGTCGTTCTTTCGCTGCGCGCTCGATGGCGTCGGTCAAAGACTCGCCCGTGGCTGCCGCAAGGTCGCGGATCGCTTTTTCGGCGGTTGCGCTTTTGATGTTCAGGCCCATGGCTTTCTACCTTTCAGGGTAGAATTATACCATAGGAATACTGATTTTCTACCATTGCCAAGAAGCCGAACTATTCCTGGCACTTAGCCCCAATCGCAATCACCTGAACCGCGCGGGCGATTTCCGCATCCGTTCCGGTGACGTTGAGCCGGGGCAGGTCCTGCTTCACGCGGGCGGGGTCGAGTTCAATCGCCCGGTCGCCCTCTTTCAGGATGTATTCCTTCATCAGGGCGGCGACGAGATCGGCCTTGGCATCCTTCATCGGCGCCATCGCCGCGGCGATGCAGCGGCAGATGCCGATCTCATGGCCGGTCTCGAAGCATTCGGAAAGATAATAGTCTTCCGAAGGCGTAGGCGCCGGCGCCTGTGCGGCCATGCCGCCAAAGCCAATACAAACAAACGATATCACCAAGGTGAGAGCACGAACGCTACGCATCGGCCTGCCTCGTTATCGATACCTCGATCTTATTGGAAATCGCGCACATCGGTGAGATGGCCCGCGATCGCTGCCGCCGCAGCCATGGCGGGGCTGACGAGATGCGTGCGGCCGCCGCGGCCCTGCCGGCCTTCGAAATTGCGGTTGGACGTTGAGGCGCAACGCTCGCCTGGCGCCAGACGATCGGCATTCATCGCAAGACACATCGAGCAACCCGCTTCGCGCCATTCGAACCCGGCTTTCAGGAAGATCTCATCGAGGCCTTCCTGCTCCGCCTGTTCCTTCACGAGGCCCGAGCCCGGCACGATCATCGCGCTGACATGCGAGGCGACCTTTTTGCCCTTCTTCAATTGGCTCTCGATGATCTTGGCGGCGTCGCGCAGATCCTCGATGCGCCCATTGGTGCAGGAGCCGATGAAGGCACGGTCGATCTTCACCGTGCGCAGTTCGGTGCCCGGCTTCAGATCCATGTAAGAGAGCGCGCGCAGAATGCCTTCGCGCTTGTTCGCATCGTGCTCCGCTGCGGGATCGGGCACGCGGCCCGTAATGGGCAGCGCCTGTTCCGGGCTCGTGCCCCAGGTCACCATCGGCGCGACATGATTAGCCGCGAGATGCACTTCGGAATCGAATTTCGCACCGGCATCGGAATGCAATCCGCGCCAGGAATTCACCGCCATTTCCCAATTGGCGCCCTTGGGCGCGCGCGGGCGGCCCTTCAGGTAATTGAAGGTCGTATCGTCCGCGCCGATCAGGCCGGCGCGCGCGCCGCCTTCAATCGACATGTTGCAGACGGTCATGCGCCCTTCCATCGACAGCGCCCGGATCGTATCGCCGGCATATTCGATGACGTAGCCGGTGCCGCCCGCGGTGCCGATCTTCGCGATGATGGCCAGCACGATGTCCTTCGCGGTGATGCCGATGGGAAGCTTGCCTTCGACATTCACGCGCATGTTCTTGGAACGCGAGGTCTGCAGGGTTTGCGTCGCCAGCACATGCTCGACTTCCGATGTGCCGATACCGAAGGCGAGCGCACCGAACGCACCATGCGTCGCGGTATGGGAATCGCCGCAGACGATGGTGAGGCCCGGCAGGGTCCAGCCCTGCTCCGGGCCGATGATATGCACCACGCCCTGGCGGATATCGTTCATGCCGAAATATTCGATGCCGAATTCCTTCGCGGCATCTTCCAGCGCCTTCACGGAGGCCGCCGAATCCGGATCGGAAATGCCGTGGCGGCGGTCGGTGGTCGGCACGTTGTGGTCGGCGGTGGCCAGCGTCAGGTCCGGGCGGCGCACTTTGCGATGGGTGTCGCGAAGACCCCCGAAGGCCTGTGCGCTTGTCACCTCATGCACAAGGTGACGGTCGATATAGATGATGCTCGCCTCGCCCGGTTTTTCATGGACGAGGTGGCTGGCCCAGATCTTGTCGTAGAGGGTTTTCGGCGCGGCGGAAGTCATGATCGGTCCTGACGGGTATCGAAGCCGCCCGTATGAACATCAGATCGTGGATCGTCTCAAGAGGGGGCGGTCAGCGCCCGGAAAAATAGAGCACCGCCATGATGATCACGATGGCGATAAATTGGGCGAGGACGCGTATCCGCATCAACTTGTTGGACCAGGTGGCGGCGACCTGGCCGCCCGCGAAAAGGGTGTAAAGCCCAGCCAAAAGCACACAGGCGACCACGGCGACGGCGATGCCGACAATCAGGTTTCCGGTCATATTGAGGGTGGCTCTCGCATCTGTCACAGGGCTGTCGGCTGGCGGGTTCCAGGCTTGGGTGCCATAATAGTTGCAACCAAATGCCCGGTCGAACGCTAAAGGGGGGCTGTTTCGAGGCCTCGCCAAGGAGGGCCCTATGCGTAAAATGTCCTATTCTTCCAAATCGTTCCGCGTCGCCGGGTTGGCGGCGGCGGCTTTGGTGCTATCGAGCTCGCTGGCCGTTTGGGCCGCGCCTGCAGCCCCGCCCGCCCCGCAACCGGCTCCGGCCGCGCCATCGGCCCCCGCGGTCAATCCGTCCGCGCCGGGCGCCCCGGCCCCGACCGGCACGGAGGCCGCTCGCGCTCGCGCCGCCGCAGTGGCCGCCAAAGCCAATATCGACATCGGCGAGGGCTGGACGCGCGCCACGCCGGAGGGTTCCACCGCCGTGGTGTACCTTAAGATTACCAGCGTGAAGGATGCCGACAAACTGGTAGCCATCGACCTTGCCATGGCCGAAAAGGCCGATATCCAGGACCAGACGATAGCCGGTGCCAAGCCTGCGGTGGTGCAGATGCTCGATATTCCGGCCGGGGCAACGCTCGATTTCAGGCCCGGTGGGCGGTTTCTGGCGCTAAGCGGCCTCAAGGCGCCGCTGAAGGAAGGCGAGAGCTTCCTGATCACGCTGAAATTCGACAAGGCTGGCACACAGAGCCTTCCGGTTAAGGTGCTCAATGCCACGGCGACGGGCTTGCCGCCGGTAGGCTCGACCCGTAAGGGCGACACCACGGCTGCCGTCAGCCAGCGCACCAACTAATTGCCATCACACCAGGATTGCCGGCGCTCCCCGCGATAGTCGCGGGCGAGCCCGGCTATGCGCATCGCATCGGCGATATCGCCTCCTTCATCGGCAACTGCCGCCCGGACTCGGCCGCCATATTTGTCATAGGCGACGCGAGTTAGGATTACCTCCGCTCCCGTGACGCGCCGGACGAGATAGTCCCGTGCGGCCAGAGCCAGACGCCGTTCCGTATCGCAGGCACCTCGCATTTCTGGCGTGTCGATCCCATCGATGCGTACCCTCACCGAGAGGGTTTGGCCGAGCCAGATATGCGCCGTGACCTCGATCGTGTCGCCATCGATGACCCGTTCCACGGTTGCGGCAACGGGGCCGGCAAGTCCTTCGGCTGCCAATCGTTGGCTCGGAGGTGCACTACCGTCCGAGGCGGCAAGCGTCAGGAGCATGGCGGCGCCAATCCCTGGTAGCACCGAAGCTCGATACGTCGTCATGGCGATTATATACTTGACTCATCATTTCGGGGGATGTATAAACTAGGCCAACAACTTAGGAACTTGGCCATGTCCAGTCTCTCCAACCCGATCTTTCAGAACGTCACCAAGGCCCGCCAGTGGCTTGAGACCCTGCTTTGGGCCGATGGACGGGTTTGCGGCTATTGCGGCGTCCCGAACGAGAGCACCCCGATCAATGGCCGTGACGGCTACTACCAGTGCAAAGCCTGCCGTAAGCAGTTCACGGTCCAGGTCGGCACCGTATTCGAGCGTTCGCATATCCCGCTCAACAAGTGGCTTATGGCAGCGTTCCTGCTTTGCGCGAGCAAGAAGGGCATTTCCGCCCATCAGATGCACCGCATGCTAGGCATCACCTACAAGAGCGCGTGGTTCATGATGCACCGCTTGCGCGAGGCGATGAAGCCTTCCAAGTCCGAACCGCCACTTGGTGGCGAAGGCAAGACCGTCGAAGTCGATGAAACCTTCTTCGGCACGAAAGCCGGTCATTCGTTCTTTCACGGTAGCTGGCACAAAATCCCGGTTCTCGCCCTGGTCGAACGCAAAGGCCGCGTCCGTTCCTTCAAGCTGGGCAAGGTCACGGGTAAGCAGGTCCATCCCGTCATTCACACCAACGCGGACCGCGCTTCCCGCCTCATCACGGATGAAGGCGCGGTCTATCGCGGCAACATGGGCTTCGCATCCCATGAACAGGTTAATCACTCCAAGGGCGAATACGTCCGCGATGACGTGACCACCAACACGGTCGAAGGCGTGTTCTCGATCTTCAAGCGCGGCATGGTCGGCACCTACCAGCATTGCGGCGAGCAACACCTGGACCGCTACCTAGCCGAATTCGATTTCCGCTATTCCAATCGCGCGAAGCTTGGCATCAATGACACGATGCGCGCCGAAAATGCCTTGAAGGGCATCGTTGGCAAGAGACTCACCTATCGGCGGGTTAACGCAGCCTGATAGTCTAGTTCAGCAAATCCGTAAGTTCATCGCGTGGCGTAGGCGTAATGGGTTTCCCGTTGCGCCTAAACGTCGTTGGAGAAAAGGGAGGCGATTTAATGGACATGGCATCGATTCAAGCGGCGGTTGGAAGCCTCAAGGCGGCGACTGACATCGGCATTGCTTTGTTGAAGCTCAGCACGACTGCCGAAATGAAGGCGAAGGTTGTCGAACTCAACACTCAAATCCTGGCCGCCCAGGCGAGCGCACTCGCGGCCAACTCGGACCAATTCACGTTGTTGCAAGAGAAACGCGATCTTGAAGCAGAAATTGCAGGCATGAAAACATGGAACGCAGAGAAGGAGCGATACCAACTTCACCCATTTCAAACTGGTACGTTCGCTTACGCTATAAAGGCAGCGATGCAGAACGGCGAACCACCGCATTACATTTGTGCTGCCTGTTATCAGCGCGGACACAAGTTTATCCTCCAAGTTGTCGAGGGATCATTTCAAACCGAGCATCACTGTCCGGAATGCAAAGCTGAAATTGTCACCAGCACAAAGCCGATGAACCCTATTCCAGCGCGGGGAGCCTCGTACGGCTAACCGCCCCGCTTAGGCTTGCGCGCGACGGGCGCGGTTTTCGGCATCGCGCGAATCGCGTTCTCAAATTTCGGCCACGCATCGGGGTCCAGATCGAGAGCCGCGATCTCTTCCTTAGTTGGGCCAATCTTCTTAGGGGGCTTTGCCATGACCACACCGTATCAATCGCCGGTCGCATTGCCGGATGAATATTTCCGTCTCATCGGTATCATAGCCGCTCATTGGGAGCGGGTTGAGTATCTCCTGGAATGGACGGTTGCAGAGGCGGCCAACCTTAAGCATCACAGGGTTGGCCTCCTGACCACAAACATAGGCTTCCGCTCCAAATGCGATATCGTTCTCTCCTATGCCCGCGCCTTAGAGCCCACGGCACCAAGCGAATGGAAGGCGATAAAAGCAGGCATCAAAAAAATCACTGATGCCTACATCCTGAGGAACACATACATCCACGCAAAATGGATTCCCCCAGGGCGTGGTCATAAACAGGTCATGCGAAGCGTTGTCAGAACGTCTGGCGGGAAGGCAAACATCGCCAATGAAATTACGACCATCGAGGAAATGGCGAAGGCCGCTCACGACATCGATACCGCCGGGGCCGATTTCATGGCGCTCATGCAGAGCTACGGCCTTCTGAAATCAAAACAGCGTACATCGCGGAAAAAACAGCCCTCGCGGTAGCTGCTGAATCACACTCAGCCCAGTCGAAGCACACAAGCTCCGAGACCCCCGCCTGAATCATCTCTGGCGTGATTTCGATAGTAACGGCCTGTCCATCTTTTGGTAACGTCATGGTTTTGCTGAGTCAAGTATACAATCGCCGTCGTCATGGGCGAATACAACCTATGATTACAACCATAAGTTATATTAGTACAAAGAGAGAACGATATCCAGCGGCCGGGATCAAAAATCGCTGGTGATGCCCTTTTTTTCCCAGTCTCCGAAACGGGTGGGTTCAGGGCCTTTGGGGCCGTTTATTTCCTTGGGCTGGCTGGGTCCTTTGGCAGCCTCTTCGGCTGTTTTCTTCCGCCGCGCCTCGGCTTCTGCGAGCGCACGCACCGCCTCCGGCGGCAATACCCGCCGGCCTTCGTCCGGTTTCACATCTTCGTTCTTGGCCATTGAGGCGTCAGGTCTTTTCCCGAGGAACCCGCGTTATTACATATCATCCGAGCGCCGGACGACCAAAACCAGCGCCTATGAGGAAAGAGAAATGAACTTGTTTCGTACCGGTCTGTTGATGGCGGCCATGACAGGGCTGTTCCTGGCGATCGGCTATGTGATCGGCGGTCAAAGCGGCATGGTGATGGCGTTCCTATTCGCCGCCGGCACCAACCTTTTCGCCTATTGGAATTCGGACAAGATGGTCCTGCGCATGTATGGGGCGCAGGAGGTGGACGACCAGTCCGCGCCCGAACTCGTGCATATGGTGCGCACCCTCGCCGAGAAGGCCGAGATACCCATGCCGCGGGTGTATATCGCGCAGAACCCGCAGCCCAATGCCTTTGCGACGGGTCGCAACCCTTCGCATGCGGCGGTCTGCTGCACGACGGGCATCCTGGAGCGGCTGAATGAGGAAGAACTCGCCGGCGTCATCGCTCATGAGCTTTCCCATGTGAAGAACCGCGACACCCTGACGATGACGATCACCGCGACTCTGGCCGGCGCGATTTCGATGCTGGCGAACTTCGCCTTCATGTTCGGCGGCCGCGGCGATGACCGGCGCAATCCGCTCGGGCCCTTCGGCGCGATCCTCATCATGATCCTTGCGCCGCTTGCCGCAATGCTGGTGCAGATGGCGATTTCGCGTACGCGCGAATTCGAGGCCGACAGGACCGGGGCGCTGATCTCCGGCCGGCCCTTGTGGCTTGCTTCAGCGTTGCAGCGCATCTCGCATGGGGCATCGCGCATAGGCAACGAAGATGCGGAGGCGCACCCGGCGACCGCGCATATGTTCATCATCAACCCACTGCATGGCGGCAGCTTCGGCAGCCTGTTCGCGACCCATCCCTCGACGGAGGAACGCGTGGCGCGTCTGGAAGCCATGGCCGCCGAGATGGGGCAGACGTCTGAGCGTGGCCCCTGGGGCGCTCGGTAGCGGCATCTTCAAAATAAGAACCGGCGCGGGTCTCCTCTTGTGGAGGGCCGCGCCGATGCCGTTAGGTGGGTCATGATTCAGCAGAGACCCAAACGGGAGGAGCCGTCTTCCGGCTTGCCCGCGCGCACCGCGGCGCTTTCCATCCTTTCCAATGTCCTGCGCAAACGCCGTGCCCTCGATGCGGCGACGGCAGAGGCGTTGTCTTCCGCGTCCTTGAGTTCGCGCGACGCCGCCTTTGCGCGCGCCATTGCCGGCGAGAGCTTGCGCCGTTTCGGCCAACTCGAACATCTGATCCGCGAATTCGTGCCGAAGCCGCCGCCGCCGCATAAGGCCGGCGCGACGCTGGAGATACTGATCGCGGGCGCCTGTGAATTGCTGTTTTTGAAAGTGCCGGCGCATGCGGCGGTGGATGCCGCGAACCGCTTGGCGATAGCCGATTCCAAGGCCGTGCACTTCAAAGGTCTGATCAATGCTGTGCTGCGCCGCGTATCGCGGGAAGGCGAGGCTGTGATCGCGCGTCAGGACATGGCGGTCAACGCGCCGGACTGGCTTTGGCAACGCTGGCAGGCGCATTACGGCGAAGAAACGGCACGCGGTATTCTCGCGGCGCATCTCATGCCACCTGCGTTGGATTTGACGTTCAAGAATCAGAACGATCCGCATACGGATTTACCGGAGCCGATTCTTCTTGCGCCCGGGCAATTGCGCCTGACGAATGCGGGCCGCGTCGACGAGCTGCCGGGCTTTTCCGAAGGCCGCTGGTGGGTGCAGGATTTTGCTGCCTCACTGGTCGCGCGGCTTCTTGGCGACGTCGCGAACAAGACCGTACTCGATCTTTGCGCCGCGCCGGGCGGCAAAACACTGCAGCTCGCGGCATCGGGAGCGCGCGTCACGGCGGTGGATGTGTCGGAGGATCGCCTCGCGTTGATCCGCGAGAATCTTTCGCGCATGCGCCTTTCCGCCGAACTCGTAGTTTCGGATGCGCGCGACTATCGGGGGACTCCCGCCGATTGCGTGCTGTTGGATGCGCCCTGCACGGCGACAGGAACCATCCGCCGCCATCCGGATCTTCCCTGGATCAAGAGCGCCGCCGACATCCCGATCTGCGAAGCTTTGCAGGCGGAGCTTCTCGATTCCGCCGCCGATCTCACCGCGCCCGGGGGCACGCTCGTCTATGCGGTTTGTTCGCTTGAGGCGGAAGAAGGCGAAGATCAGATCGCGGCTTTCCTCCGCAGACGGAAGGATTTTGCGCGCGCACCACTGACTCCCGCTGATGTGCCGGACGCCGCGTTTGTATCCGCGGACGGCGATCTGAAAACCCTTCCCTCCTATTGGGCCGAGAAGGGCGGCATGGACGGCTTCTACGCCGCGCGGCTCAAGCGGCAGTAACTACTCCAGCCTGCCGAGCGCGTACGCGACCGCGAGATAAATCTTGCCAGTATCGGCCGAGAGCAGCGTCGAGGCCAAGAATCCATCGCGGTCGCTCTCTTTCGCGCGCGCCAGCAGCGTTTCGAATTCGCGCAGATAATGCTCCGCCGCATCCTTGAACTTCGTATTGTCGCGATACAGCGTCGTGACGCGATTGATCGAGTCCGGACCGATGGCGGCGGCCAATTTCCGCGCGAACACGCCGCGGTCGCCGTCCAGATAGCGCCGCCACAGCGTCGGGTCCGAGTTCTCGCCGACCATCTCGATGAGTTCGCCCGAAAGATCGGCGAGCGAAGCCTGCAACGCGCCGAGCGCCGCGGCCGCACCTTGCTTCAACCCGGCCTTCGCCGGATCGCGGGTGTCGGCGGCAGCCAGCACATCCGACAATTCGAAATTGCGGCGCGGCGTCTCTTCGACTTTGCGCTTGGGCGCGGTGATGCGCCGTGCAAGGCCACGCAATCCTTCGCCCATAGAGGGTTCGGGCTGTTGCGGTTCGGGGGCCGCCGATTTTTCCGCAGGTTCCTCCTGCGTCAGCGAAGCCATCGGCATCGCCGGGCGCTTGCCGATGCGCGTCTGGAGGGTAGACAACGTGCGCGCCGAGGTGTTGAGCATCTGCTCGGTCTCGGTCTTCACGGTTTCCTTGACGCGTTCGGCTTCGATGCGCAGCACTTCGCGCACCTTCTCCGTCTCCGCACGCGCGATATCGGGAAGGCCGGTGATCTGCTTCTGCGCTTCCTCGCCGGCCTTGGCGAGCCCAGCGCGCGCTTTCTCCGCTTCTTCCGCGACCAGCGATGCGGCCTTCAAAAGCTGGCCGCATTGCGCCATCGCTTCGCCGACGAATTCCTTGGAACGGTGCTCGGCCTGTTGGGTGCTGTCCGCGATCAAGGCGCGAGCACTTTCCGAGGCTTCGCGCAAAGAGTCGATCAGCCGCGTCATGGCCGAGGCCGCGATATCGACGGTTTCCTTCACGCGCTCTGAATCGCGGGTGAAACCCGAGGCCAGCTGTGTCGAGCGCGCGGCGGTGTTGGCCATCGCGGTGTCGACACGGCGCAATCCCTGCTCCGTCAACTCGTCCAGCTGTTTGGTTTGGCCCGCCAATGCGGAGAGCGCTTTCTCGGCGGCATTACGCTGCGCTTCGAGGATCGCATCGAAGGCGCCGGCCTCTTCCTTCAGGCGCGACAGCAATTCGTTCAGCGCGGCACGTTGGCGTTCCTGGCGGGCGAGCACGAATTCGGCGCGCGCCACCGCAGTGTCGGCAGCGGTGACGATCTGTTTTGCCTGGCGGTCGAGTTCGATGGCGGTCGCTTGCGGTGCGGCCGATGCTTTTTCCACGGCTTCGCGGAACTGGCCCGCCTGCGCTTCGAGCGCCTGTGCGGCGGCGCGCACGTCGACGCCCGCTTGCTCGATCATGGTCTTCAATTGCGCGGCGCGTCCGGAGAGCGTCTCGGCCGCGCGCACTGTGGATTCGCGAAGCTCCGTGCCCGCCGAATCCATCATCGTGTGAAGCTCTGCCGTCTTGCCCGTCAGCATCTCAGCGGCCTGGGCCACGGCGTCGCGCACCTGGCCGCCGCTCGCATCGATCATGGTCTTGATCTGCGTCGCCTTGGACGCGAGTGTGTCCGCGGCTTGCGCCGATGCATCGCGAAGACCGCTTCCCGCAAGCTCGATCACCGATTTCAGCTGGGCGGTCCTGCCGCTGAAAATCTCCGCCGCCTTGTTCGAGGCATCGGCGATTTCGCCGCTGGCCATCTCGATCGCGGATGTCATCTGTTCGGTCTTGCCGTTGAGCGTCTCGGCGGCTTTGTTCGAAGCGTCGGCAAGGCCGCTGCCCAAGGTTTCGATCACGGACTTCATCTGCGAAGTCTTGCCGCTCAGCGATTCCGCGGCTTTGTTCGAGGCGTCGGCGAGACTGTTGCCCGCGCTCTCGATCATGGACTTCATTTGAAGCGTCTTGCCGCTGAGCGTCTCAGCCGCTTTGTTCGAAGCGTCGGCAAGGCCGCTGCCCAAGTTTTCGATCACGGACTTCATCTGCGAAGTCTTGCCGCTCAGTGATTCCGCGGCTTTGTTCGAGGCGTCGGCGAGACTGTTGCCCGCGCTCTCGATCGTGGACTTCATCTGAAGCGTCTTGCCGTTCAACGATTCCGCGATTTTGTTCGAGGCATCGAAAAGGTTGACGCCAGCGAGATCGATCATCGATTTGAGCTGGCTCGTCTTGCCGGAGAAGATATCGGCGGCTTTGTTCGAGGCAGCCGCGATCTCTCCACCCGCCGAGTCGATCACGGTCTTCATCTGCGCGGTCTTACCGTTGAGCAGATCGGCGGCCTTGTTGGACGCGTCGACGAGGCTGAGACCGGCGGTATCGAGCGTTGCGCGCAACTGCGCCGTGCGGTTGGCGAAGATCTCGCCCGCTTTGTTGGTGGCGATGCCGAGTTCGCCACCGGCGGATTCGATCATCTCTTTCATTTGCTGCGTCTTGTCGGTCAGCGCATCGGCCGCTTTTTCGGACGCGCCGGCAAATTCCCCGCCGGCGTAATCGATAATGCCTTTGAGCTGGCTGGCTTTGCTTGCGATTTGCTCGGCGGCTTTGGTGGACGACTCTTTGATCTCGCCACCCGCGGACGCGATCATCGTTTTGAGCGTGTCGGTTTTCGCGGTCAGCGTTTCTCCCGCGTCGTCGGCAGCGGCGCGGATTTCGCCGCCGGCATGCTCGACCATGGCTTTGAGTTGCGCCGTGCGTATGGAGAGCGCATCGGCGGCCTTGTTGGAGCTTGAGGTGATTTCGCCGCTGGCAAGATCGATCACGCCTTTTAGCTGCGTCGCCTTGCCGGCCAGCGCCTCGGCGGCCTTGTTGGAGGCTTCGCGCAATCCGCCGCTCGCGGCTTGGATGGCGGTCTTGAGATCGTTGGTATGGACGGAGAGCGCCTCGCCCGCTTCGGCGGACGCCGCGTTGAGTTGACCGCCGGCCGAGACGATGACGGTTTTGAGCTCGTTGGTGCGGGCGGTCAGCATATCGCCCGCCTGCAATGAGGCAGCTTTGAGGTCGCCTCCCGCGGAATCGATCAGCGTCTTCAATTCCACGGTCCTGCCCGACAACGCTTCGGCGGCGCGGCTTGACGCTTCCTCCAAACGTTGGGCCAAAGCCTCGATGCCTTCGCGCTCCGCATTGAGATGCTGGGCGATGATGTCGGCTTTGACGCCGGCGCGTGTGGACGCTTCGTCGAGCTGGGAGATGCGGTCTTCCAGCGTGTGTTCGAGCTGCCGCATCCGCCCGAAGGCTGTGTCGAGTCCTTGCGAGAGCGCGTCGAGTTCCCGGCGCACGGCGCGGCCCACCCGCTGCGCGCTCTGCACCGCGGATTCATCGGCCATGGTCAGCTTGTCCGCGACGGAGGCAAGGCGCCGCGCGGTGTCGCTCATCGTTTGGGCGCGCGACAACGCATGCGCGGCGGCAATGAAGAGCAGTGGAGGCAGGAAGATGACGATCGCGGAGAACGCCACCAATTCGATGCCGAGGCCGCCGAAACTTGTTCCCTGCGCTTCGAGATAGCCGCGGAGGAACGCGCTGGATGAACCAGCCCAGAACGCTGCCATCACCGCCGCAAAGACGAGAATGCCTGCGCCTTTGCTCGGTTTGATGAATTCATCCTTGGTGGGCGCGTTTTCGCGCGCAGGCGTATGCGGATCGCGCTGCGCCTGCGATGCCACTTCGCGCGGCGTCAAAGGAACTTCACGCACCGCTTCTGCAGCAGGCTTAGCCTCATGCAGCGGTTTCGCTGCGGATTTGGCATCTCCGGTAAACTGGGCTCTCAAGCTCGACATGTGATGACTCTGTTTCGCCATCGGTCCGGCATTGCAGCCGGTTCCGAATTTCCCTGGGCGGAGACAAAGGCTCACTTTGCTAGGCGGGAACCTTGTCTCTCGACCTCATTCTTCAGCCGTTCTATGTTTTTAGGCAAGGTCGAAAGGCCAGAACGATGGTCGGGAAGGAAAATGAGGCACAGGAATCTGTGCCCGAAACAAACCGTGAAACTCCGAGCACGGAAGCGGTACGCGATGAGCTCAAGCCCAATCCGGCACAGCGCAAATATCTCGCGCGCGGCTTGAATCAAGCGGGCGGAAAGCTGCCTTTGTTCGACGAGCACGGACAGCATGTGCATCCTGCTCTTGTCAGGGCCTGCATCGCGCATGGCTGGGCGGAGCCCTGGTTCGGCAATCCGCTGAAGCCCGAATGGCTTGTGTGCAAACTGACCGAAAAAGGCCGCCGCGAAATGTCATAAAAGTTGCGCGCGTCTTAACGAGGCGTTGATGACGCCATGTCATCCTCTTCCAATGGTCAGATGCGCAAAGCCGGTCGATCTCAAACACCTCGATAGCTACACGGGCGGGAACCGTGCGCTGAACGAAGAGGTCTTGCGCCTATTCGACACCCATTGCCGCGAGATGCTCGAGAAGCTCGAAGGCCATCCCGGCAACGACAAGATCTGGCGCGAAGCCGCTCATACGCTGAAGGGCGCAGCACGGGGCATCGGAGCCTTCGATCTCGCCGATGCGGCGGCGGATGCGGAAAAGGCCTTGGGAAACCTGCCTGCCTCTCTGGAGGCTCTGACGAGGATCAAGGAAAAATCCGCGTCGGTGCAGCTTTTCATTGAAGAATTTCTCAAACAGGCCGATTAACCTGCGGCGCACAAGCGCATTGCGGCAACGCCAGGTTTTACATATAGAGGCGTAAGATTTAATCGTCTCACACAAAAAGACTGTGAAATGAACGCGAATCCTCCCCATGACGGCCGCCCCGGGCGGATCGAAACCGATGTCGCCATCATTGGCGCGGGCCCCATTGGACTCTTTGCGGTGTTCGAATTGGGTCTGCTCGATCTCAAATGCCATCTCGTCGATATTTTGGACCGTCCGGGCGGGCAATGCACCGAGCTCTATCCCGAGAAGCCGATCTACGACATTCCGGGCATCCCCATCGTCACGGGGCAGGAGCTGACCGACCGTTTGCTGGAACAGATCAAGCCGTTCCATTCCCAATTCCATTTCAGCGAGATGGCGTCGTCGCTCACCAAGCTTGCCGACGGGCGCTGGCTGCTGACGACCGATGCGGGCACCGAGATCGCTGCGCCCGTTATCGTCATCGCGGCCGGCGGCGGCAGTTTCGTGCCGAAGCGCCCCCCGATCCCGGGTATCGAGGCGTATGAAGGCAATTCCGTCCATTACGCCGTGCGCAAGATGGAGCAGTTCCGGGGCAAGGATGTCCTCATCGCCGGCGGCGGCGATTCCGCGCTCGATTGGACGCTGAATCTCGCGCCGCTCGCGAAGAAGCTGACGCTGGTGCATCACCGCGATGGCTTCCGCGCCGCGCAGCACAGCGTCAATCGCATGCGCGAGCTGGTGAACGAGGGCAAGATCGATTTCCATGTCGCGAGCGTCAAGGCGCTGCACGGAGCGGGCGGCGCGCTCGAAGCCGTCACGCTGCAAAGCCCCGACAAGAAGGAATGGCGCCATGAAGCGAATGCGTTCCTGCCGTTCTTCGGACTGACAATCAAATTGGGCCCGCTCGCCGATTTCGGATTGAACCTGCACGAGAACCTCATCCCCGTGGACACGGCGAAATTCGAGAGTACCACACCGGGCATCTTCGCCATCGGCGACATCAACACCTATCCGGGCAAGCTGAAGCTGATCCTGTCCGGCTTCCACGAGGGTGCGCTGATGGCGCAGGCCGCGTTCAAGATCTGCAAGCCGAACGAGAAGCTGCGCTTCCAGTACACGACCTCATCGTCGTCCTTGCAGAAGAAGCTCGGCGTATCGTAAGCCGTTCCTATGAAGATCATCGCGACCGACCGCAACGGCAAGGAACACATCGTCGAAGGCACCGATGGCTGGACGGTGATGGAGGCCTTGCGCGATGCGGGCCTGCCCGTCACCGCCGAATGCGGCGGCGCCTGCGCCTGTGCGACCTGTCATGTCTATGTCGAGGATGGCTGGTTCGAGAAGCTGAAGAAGCCCTCGCCCGAAGAAACCGACATGCTCGATATGGCAATCGCGGTGGAGCCGAACTCGCGCCTCTCCTGCCAGATTCCGGTCAATGCTTCGACCGACGGCATCAAGCTGACCATCGCGCCGGAATAGCGCGCGAGTTCAGGGATTGCGGAACGTATCGCAGGAGCGGGCATCGCCGCTCGAATAGCCGTTTTGCAGCCAGCGCTGACGCTGTGCCGCCGAGCCATGCGTGAAACTGTCCGGCACCACGCGTCCGCGCGTCTGCTTCATCAGCGTGTCATCGCCAACGCCTGCCGCGGCTTGCAGACCTTCTTGAAGATCGCCCGGTTCGAGCGCGACGCGCCCGCCGGAAACTTCCGACGCATGCGCGGCCCAAACGCCGGCGAAGCAATCGGCCTGAAGTTCGAAGGCCACGGAATAGCGGTTGGCCTCCGTCTCGCTTCGCGCGTTCTGCCGGAGTTCTTGCAGCCTCTCGCTGCCGCCGAGCAGCGTCTGCACATGATGGCCGACCTCATGCGCGAGCACATAAGCCTGTGCGAAATCGCCGGGCGCGTTGAAGCGCGTAGCAAGCTCCTGGAAGAAATCGAGGTCGATATAAACCCGCCGATCTATCGGGCAGTAGAACGGCCCCATCGCCGACTGGCCGGTGCCGCAGCGCGTGCCGGTCGATTGGCTGTAGAGCACGAGCGGGTTGGGCGGGGTGTAGCTGCGCCCCATCTTCTGGAATTCCGCCTGCCAGACATCGGTGGTGGAGGAGAGGATTGTATCCACGAACCGCCCCATCTGGTCCTGCGGCGAGCCGGCGCGCCCGGCCTGCTGGCTGACCGGTGTCGCCTCGTTCACGATCTCCATGATGGCGAGCGGGTTGATGCCGAACAGGAAATAACCGATCAGGCCGAGCGCCAGCCCGCCTATGCCGCCGCCGGCAATGCCGACCGGACCCATGCCACGCCGGTCCTCGATATTCCCTGAGCGATTTCCGCGTTCCCATTCCATGGCTGTTCCCCGGTCGAGCGGACATCCGCTTTGCTTAATGACGTATGTAGGGAGCAATGAGTTCCATCGCTAGATATCACGACCCGGAAGACCGATTGGCTGCTTGCCCTATGATATAACGATTGTTATAACTAACAAATGTTATAACGAGGTTTGCCATGAACGCGCCGGTCAAAACCGTCCCCGTCAAGATTTCGCAGATTGGAAATTCCCTGGGGGTCATTCTGCCCAGAGAAGTTCTGGCGGCTTTGAAGGTCGGCAAAGGCGATCAATTGATCCTTTCGGAAACGGCGGACGGCTTTCAGCTGTCCCCGTACGATCCGGAAGTGGCCAAACAAGTCGAAGCGGGACGCGAATTCATGAAGGAATATCGCGACACGCTGCGTGCGCTGGCGAAATGAGCGAGCCCATTTGGGTTTCGCGCCGCACACTTAAATATCTTCACGGCGAAAGCTTGAGCGAACATGGCGGCCCCGCGGGTTTGCGTGATGAGGGGATGCTTGAACCGGCATTGGTGCGCGCGAAAAATCTCTACGCATATGAAGGCGAGACGGAGCTTTGCCGATTGGCGGCAGCGTATGCGTTCGGCATCGCAAAGAACAATCCCTTCGTCGACGGCAACAAACGCGCCGCATTGATCGCGGCCGGTATGTTTCTGCGCATCAATGGCATTCGCCTGAAAGCCGACAAGGCCGAAGCGGTGCTGGTTGTGCTGGATCTTGCGAGCGGCGAACTCGGTGAGCGCGAATTTGCAGAGTGGCTGAAGCGAAATATCTGACGCCCTAATTTGCACACACCAGCGCGATCTTTGCGCTGGCGTCGTTGAGCGTTGCGCCTTCGGCGAAGCAATCGACCAGGAATCCGTTGCGCACCTTCGTGACCGTGACGCGCCCGCCGTCCTTTCCGTCTCCCAAGGCGACACGTCCCATGCGCACCGCGAACAATGGCGGACTGCCTCCCGGGCTAGGCTCCATCAAAGCGCGGTCATTCTCGATGGCCTCCTGCGATTCACCTTGTCCCGCCACGTAACGGCGGACGCGCAAGCCCGCATTCCCCGTGCCCGTGGCATCGATATAGCTGCATAAGCCAAGGAAATTGCCGCCGTCGCCCGCCATGAAGGCAAGCGGCGCGAAGCCGGGGATGTCCTCGAGGCAATTGGCGCCGCTGGCCTCATGCCGGTTGCCTTCGGCCGTCATGGTCCAAAGGTCACTCGCGGGCTCCTGCGCGAAACTTTCGGCTTTCCCGGCGGCAAGGAGGGCAAGAACCAAACCCGCGAGTGCATAGCGCATCGGCTTTCCTTCGCGAGTTCGCCCTTAACTATAGGGTTGTGGGCATTCCTCCGATAGCCGCTTGCCGTCACGCTGCCGTCATCGCGAATCGCGTAAGAATCGGCGGGGGTTGGCGATCCGCGCCGGTTTCGGATAATGTTCGCCCGCCTCAGGCTAGGAGAGTGCGCCTTCAAAACGGAGCTCTTGCCGTGCTGAACGCCGAGCGTGTCCCCGACAACTGCCCGGCCCTCGTGCTGAACGCGGATTACCGCCCGCTCAGCTATTTCCCGCTCTCGCTCTGGTCTTGGCAGGACACAATCAAAGCCGTGTTCCTCGACCGCGTGAACATCGTCGCCGAATATGATCGCTCCGTGCGCTCCGTCAATTTCGAGATGCGGCTGCCCTCGGTGGTATCGCTTAAGACCTATGTGAGACCGACGCGCAATCCGGCCTTCACGCGATTCAACGTGTTCCTGCGTGACCGCTTCCAGTGTCAGTATTGCGGTTGCCGCGACGATCTCACCTTCGATCATGTCGTGCCGCGGTCGCGCGGCGGACGCACGACCTGGGACAACGTGGTCACCGCCTGCGCGGGCTGCAATCTGATGAAGGGCGGCCATCTCGCCCACAAGATCGGCATGCATCCGCGCCAGCATCCGCATAAGCCTTCGGTGGTGGAATTGCAGAATAATGGGCGGCTGTTCCCGCCGAACTATCTGCACCATTCCTGGGCCGACTATCTCTACTGGGATATCGTGCTGGAACCGTAAGGTTCAGATCTTCTCCGACAGCGCGATCGCGACGCGGCAGCCGAAGCGGATGGCGCCCGACAGCAATTCGTAACCCGGCGCTTGTTCCGCGCCGCGTGCGAGGGCCTCGTCGCGATGCTCGCATTCGTCGGCGTGGAATTTCGCGATTGTCGTCTTCAGTTCGGGATCGCTCTCGCCGAGTGTTTCGATCTGTTTCGAATAATGCTCGTCGATCACGTCTTCGACCGCGACGGTGCAGGCCATCGCCGCTTTCTCGCCAAGTGTCGCCGTCACCGCGCCGAGCGCGAATCCCGCGAGCCGCCACATCGGTTCCAACGCCGTCGGGCGCACCTCGCGCTCTTTGATCATCTTGTCGAAGGTTTCGAAATGCTCGCGCTCCTGATCGAGCATATGGCGAATGGCTTTGGCGTTTTCGCTGTCGGGCTTCAGCACAGCGAGCTGACCCTCATAGATGCGCAGCGCGCCGAACTCGCCGGCATGATCGACGCGGATCATCGCTTCCACATCGCGGCCCGCGAGCGCCGGCCGCCCCGGAATCGGCGGGCGTGCGCCGCGTATCGCTTTTGCGGTCACGTGGATCTCCGGAAGAGGATGCGGCCGAGGACGCTCGCGACGATCAGCGAGAAAATCCCATTGTACCCCGCGAGCGATATGCCGAGCAGACGCCACTGCGCCTCGTCGCAACGCACGATGGTGAAATCGGTGCTTTGACCCGGCACATAACCAAAGCCCGTGCAGGCGGGTGGGCCGGGCCAGAATTTCCATTCGACACCGGCATGGAACACACCGATGGCGCCGGTGATCGCGATGGCAAGGACCGCGCACCAAGCCAAGGCGCGAACGATCTCCGGCGGCAGCAGGCGGAGCGCGCCCATGATGCCTCCCGCAAGCCCGAGCCAGATGGCCGCCGCATGCGGGTAGCGCTGCCAGATGCACATCTCGCAAGGCGCGAGCCCCCCGAGATATTGGAAGGCCCAGGCGCCCAGCAGCATGGAAAGGCTATAGGCCCCGGCGAGCAGTGCAGGCACCGTTTCCCGCGGCGCGGCGGCGGCCGTTTTCCTGGTCTCCGACAGGCTCATGGCGAATTCCTCGCAAGCTCAAAGGGTTCCGGGGTAAGTCCGTTTCCCGCCCGATTCCGTGACACTTACTACCCTAGCCGAGGAACTCAAACCGCGCACGCAATGAATCCGCCGTCCTCAAGAAATATCATTATGTTACAGCCACTTAACAATCGTGACGCAGACCGTAAGATTACCCTTGTCAGGCCTTCCGTGAGGGGGTTCTACTTACACCTGCGAGAGCGTTCTGCCCGGGCGTCGGGGCGGGCAAACGATCAGCACAACGCAAAATGGCAATGACTGAGGAACGCGAGAATATGTCTCGCGTGTGGGGCGGGTTTAAGACGATGCGGGCGCTCACAGGTTTGCGGCGATTGTTCGGGGCGCGGAAGCCTCAGCGCGTGCAGCGCGCCTTGCTCAAGATCGACGGACGTTCGGTCGAAGTCATTCTGCGCGCCGATCCGCGCGCGCGCCGCTTCATCGTGAAAGTCGATCCTTCGACCGGCGAAGTATCGGTGGTCGCGCCGTCCTCACGCTCGCTCGAACGCGCTCTCGAATTCGCGAAAAAGGAACGCGATTGGATCGGGGAACGCCTCGCCAATGTGCCGGAGCCAGTGCGCCTTGCGCTTGGCGCCAGTGTTTTGTTCAAGGGCGTGGAGCACGTTATCCGTTCCTGCGACGGCGGCAACGGCCCCGTGTGGATCGATCGCGATGCCGTGCGGCCGACGATCCGTGTCGCCGGCGCGCCGGAGCACACGACGCGCCGTCTTATCGACTGGTTCAAGAAAGAAGCGCGCAAGCGCATCGAGGACAAGGTCGCGGAATATTCGCTCGCGCTGGGCGTCAACCCGAAGCGCATCACAATCCGCGATACGTCGAGCCGCTGGGGTTCATGTTCCTCGACGCGCAGCCTCTCGTTTTCCTGGCGGTTGATCCTCGCGCCGCCGCATGTGCTCGATTACGTCGTTGCACATGAAGTCGCGCATTTGCGCGAACTCAATCCTTTCCAGCACAGTGGGATCCGAAGCTTGGAATTCACGTGACTTGAAGTCGCGGC